>Ga0247611_10003999_pt1 | contig 20987 bp, 19 predicted proteins | sample 177DNAGHGhighgp2_FD_192422 | JGI IMG/M metagenome (GOLD analysis project Ga0247611, IMG submission 192422) | Sheep rumen microbial communities from Palmerston North, Manawatu-Wanganui, New Zealand - 1770 DNA GHGhigh gp2 | ecosystem: Host-associated > Mammals > Digestive system > Stomach > Rumen...
GGCACCTGCATGTGCTCCATACGTGAGAAGCGATCTATCAGTTTAGGTTCCAAGTTCGACTTTCCTCCAAACTCTTTCAGCGTGATATTCTGCTGTTGTTGCAACTGGCGGTTCAGTTTCTCTGCATTGAACTTGTTGAGCCAGATAAGGGCTGTTTCCTGACTGTTCTTTGTCACCTGACGCAGACAGCGACAAGAGGTCTGCAGCACCATATTCGTGGGGCAAACTCCCTTTTGTGGCAGGATAACACCCGTCAGGCTTTTGCAGTCCCAGCCCTCCTTGCCAATCTGCACGAGGAGCACAATTTTGTATTTTGAAATAGAAGTGTCGAGCGAGGCAAAAGCAGTCTCAGAACCTTCATGTTGTGGATATTGCTTATTGCCGCCGTGATAAGGCAGAATGGTGTCTGTGGGGTTCAGTCCGTATGAGGCCACTATCTCCGCCACCAAAGGGTAGATGCTTTCTTCGAGTGTCTCAATCTTGCCGCAATAGATAGCCAATTTCGCACAAGTACCGTTGGCATACTCGGTGTCACGATATTTATCGAGAAACTCACGCACGCCGTTGGCGACAATCGTCTGAGTATCGTTGTCCTCAAACTTTACATCAGGATTCTTCAGGAAGTTGCCAATACCCTCTACCAGCGGGTAGTAATAGACCACGTTGGCAAGGTCGGTGTTCTTGATGGTCAGCGTTTCAGAGATCGTCAGTGGCTCTGCACTATCCAGATAAGGTGTTCCTGAAAAGCCCAATACGGAGTTGAACGTATGCTTCTCCGTCCATTTGCTGACCACCTGACGGAGCTTGATTTCTCCGTCGGCAGCATGATGTACCTCGTCGATATAAACGGCAAGGTGAGGGATAGAGCCGATGAGTTCCCGCAGTTCGTTAGCCAAAGCCATGCGCTTCAGTTCTTCTTCAGAATAAAACGAAGGGTCTTGATTGCTTGGCAGACGGTCGAGAATAACCTTCTCGGCATTGGTAATGGCAACCAGTCCCTTCAGGTCTTCAAACGGCTGGTGGTTGTTAATCTTCTGGGCATTGGGGTTCTTGATGCGGTTACTCTTATTGGCAGTTTTCTGCTCATCCAGAATCTCGAACTTAATCAGACGACGCAGTTCTGTGGCCGACGGTTCAGGGATAATCCATGAAGGGTCGAACTCCTTGATATGCTTCAGACTGGGAACGATAGAAGACTTCAAACCTGATGGTGCCATGACCATAAAGTTGTGGGCAAAGGCTGGATTGTCTGGCTCGTTTTGGGCAAAGTAGAGGTCGAGATAGATGAATGTCGCCATTAGATAGGTCTTGCCGGCTCCCATAGGCAGACTGAAAAGATAGTCGGTGTAGGTGACTCCGTAGAATATCTTCTGAAACGTTGCTTCATAGTCTATCTCGTCGACATGTTGCTTGATATATTGCTCCAGCTCAGGAGCCAGTTGTTTGCCTTTCTTATCGTATAAGCGCGAATACTGGAACAAAGCCACAGCGGCCTTGTTGGTGCTGAATATCTGGCGAACAGTCTCCGTCAGTTCTACCTGCCCGATGTTGGTGTCGTTGAACACGCCATCTACAAAGAGCCGCCACAGAGGCTGGTTCTTGCAGGCTATCTTCAGAAACATGTATGTTTTGATGGCCTCCAACTGAGCGTCGCGCAACATACCCCGCTGCACAATATACTGCAGCAGTTCCTTGATGGTGCATTCGTCAGACGCCAACCATTCATTACGTTTCTTTTCAATCAGTTTATAAAACATTGTTCTATCTTTACAATTGTTTTCTTCTATATACTATACAACACGCACCATTCATGGAGAACTCATACTCTTCTACTTTCCTCATTACATCTCAGAAACATCTTCGAAGTTATATGTCTCGCCGAAGAACGGTTTAAGTTTCTCATTCTACATCCTCAGAAGTTCATTGACGTTAACTTCGAGACATTTGGCTACCTCCATCAAGTTCTCTAAGTTGGGTTGTGCGCTATTGGTACACCATTTGGACACCGTGGCTTGGTCAACGTCAATCTGCTCCTTTCGCATACGCTCGTTTACGGCATAGCCCTTGATGAGATACTGCTTCAAGACCTTGTTTGCCCATTGACGAAAACGAGTGGCATTCTTGCTGTTTACACGATAGCCTACAGAGATAATAACATCGAGGTTATAATAATTTGTGGGTTTCATAGAAAATTCGGAATTTCCGAATTTTCTCATACTATTACTTTCTTGTAACTCTCCCTCTTGGTAAATATTCTGTATATGCTCGTTAATCATTGACCTTGCTTTTCCAAACAGCATAGCCATCTGCTCTTGCGTCAGCCATACCGTTTCGTCTTGAAACAGTACATCTACTTTCACATTACCATCTTCCGACTGGTAGAGTACAATTTCGTCTTGTGTAGGTGTTATATTGTTTTCTTGCATACTTACGATACTTCTATATTTCTCTAAATTGTTCTCTTTCTTATTTACAAGATAGTTCCAAATCAATATCAATCGCATCCCCCCAGCAGCGTAAGATTCTCTTCCTGCGCTAACCACTTTGTGAAGTCATTTGCCTCATGAGGCCATACCGACCTTAAATCGGTAATTCTTATCATCTTGCCTAACTTATCCATTTTGTCAATAGTTTCGCTCTTTAAACATATATTGTCAGTACTTGGTTTTTCTGCTCCTTGTGCATCGTCTCACTATTTACGTAGCTGTAGCCCTGTTGCTCAAACAGTTCCATGATGGCCATCTCCAGCGTATGTTCGTTAAAGTGTGACATAGGTTAATTATTGTTTTCGTGCAATCCATTGTGTATGCTCTCGCGAAAAAGCATTTTCACTATTTATTACATATTCTGAAACTTCATTATCTGTAACATCTCCCTCTAACATATTGGCATTTATGATAGAAATATCATTTACAGCCAAACTATATGCACAAGATAACTCATTATATTTTTTTGCTTCCATCCAGGAAACAATGGAAGTAACAAATGCTGAAATCAACTCTATTGGTAATGACATATTAGGCATCGATATATTTACTATCATTAGTATAATAATAGCAGCATAAAAAATTGCCACAATTAATGAATATATGATATATAGTTTATGGAATCTTTTAGTTTTTATTCTATACCAATTTAGTTGATTCTCTACCCTATTCCTATTGTAAAAAGATAGTCTATCTTTTGCTGTTGACTTTCTAACCTCCTTCATTTTTTCTGATATACAATCAAATCCACGATCTTCGTTTTGATAATGGGAGAAAAGAGTCTTATTTTGATGTAATAAACAATGGAGATCATTTTTAAAGTTTGAAAAAGCTGTTTCTAAAGCTATATCTTGATATGGTTCAGCCTTCATCATCCATTTCCATGTCATTGACTTTACTGATTCTGCCACAGCACGACCATTATACCACAAATCTAGTGGATTGAGTATTTTAGAAAAAGCAAAAAGTACAGCGGACAAAATAAATAATAATAAAGAAATGGAGTTAGCAATGGTTCCGTTACAAAATATGGAAATAACAGAACCAATTACTAAAGATGATAAATATCCAAATAGTAATCTAAAATGCTCTTTTTGGTGTTGTATAGATAAATTATCTGCAGCTCTATATAGTTGCGGATAATCGGCATTATTCATCGTTTTATTTTCTAATTCATTCATATGAATACTATTTTGGATAAACAACGACATCGCTAGCTATGGTGTGAGATCTTTTATTGTATGCCTTTTCAATATAGTAATTTGGAGAGTTTCTAAAATCATCCCATTTTACTAGCACACAATACCTATCATCCTCCGAGTATGAGCATTTTCCATGGCTGTTTAGATAATAATTTTTGCTGAACTCCTTAATCACCGTATTATTATCAATAGCAACCCAGTTGTGTGAATTGCCACAAATGAAACAATGGTAACTACCTTTATATACATTGTCATACATTTGTGGTAGAACAACACCAAGAATTCCGCTTCTGCTATTACCTGTGCCGTTATAAAGAGAAGCTTGTAATTCTCGTTTAATATATTTTTGTTCTTCCCAACCTAGATTTTCCGAGCATTTGGAACCTATTAAAAAAATTGTTACAGTAGAATCAGAAAGATAATCCTCTCTTATCTTCCTCATTATATAATCTTCATCATCAGAATCAATGGGGTTGTTCAATGATTTGTCAATCATGTCCACCTTGTTCTTATCCACCCATGACTGTATCGTCTTTTTGTAGGCTTCATCTTCTTTTTTGAATGAAATAAAACATTTATGTCCCATATTTCTATATTTTATTGCCCCATTTTTGCCAAAAGCAAAGACTGCAATTCTGTTAACAAATAATTACATTTTTACATTAAAGAATGGATGATCGTACAATTTAGACTTAACGACATTACCAGAAAAATACTTTTTTATTCTATCAGTAATTGATTTACATTCATTATCCTTTATCCAAGGATTAAGTTCAATTTCATCAAAAAGTTGATTTGGATCTATAGTGAATTTAAAACAATTACTATTGTAATCCCACGGATTTTTTATTACCTTTAAATCTAATTTTGAGTTGTGGCTCGGTCTCGAAAAAACCAATCGAACTTCTTCTTCATAAGAAAAAGATTCTCGTTTTATTAATAGAGTTAATACTTGATTGATGTTTGTCGTGTCTGTAACATTAGTGTCTTTTAGATAATTAACCATGTCATCTATTTTGCAGTAACGTACTTTTCCCATAAAATAACACAAAGAATGGAAAGGGTTCGTCTCGTCATAAAAGGCATCCATTAATTTCCCAACAGTTGTTTTGACTTTTGCGGATATCGGAGTATGACCATGTCTCTCCTTAAAATCTTCAAAAGCACATTTTTTACAAGAATTAGATGTATAATTTCTCCACAATCCATCGCATTCTTCTTTTAGTGACCAACATTGTCCATAATACTGTTCTCTTATTGGCTCAAAAGAAATAGATGTTCCGTCGTCAAGTATGCCCGTAGAATTTAATAAAAAATTTTCAAATGGATCATCCCATAATCTCGGTTTCACAAGACATAGTTTTTGTTCTTTTAATGTTGAAATCAAACGATCAATCTTAAAAATTCTATAAATAGGTGTGTCGAATGCTAAATCTATAAGATTAGCATCCATGTATGCTTCTTTATTGTCGATAGATATTTTCATATCTCCACCCCACTTACAAATATTATTGATTGCGCTAATGTGTGATTCTCTACTAAAATTATCCATATCTGTATGTTTTTTATTGCCCCATCTTCGCCAAAAGCAAAGACTGTAATTCGGTTAGTTTCTCATTTTCTTGTTCTTTATTGAACTGGTTATACAAGATTGGTCGCATCAGTTCTGAAAACTTATCAGTTACTTGCTTAGATGGTAAGATAGCTGGATATTCTTTCATCGTTTGCCCAGATACTTCGTCAAATGTAGAACCTGTATTTTCTTCTGCAATTTTATCCTTGATTGATAACAAATAGTAGTACACATATTCAGAGCCATAATCTTTTTGGGGAACAATTGATTTGAAGCCTTGATTTGTACATAATTCTTTTGTAGTTATAGCCATTAGTCCTATTGGAGCACGTGAAGAAAAAAGGATGCTTCCTTTAGGCAACAACTTTGTGCTACATGAATTATACCCCAACTCTGTAATATCCTTAGCTCCTTTTGAAATAAACTTGCATGATTTTTTTGACAAATCTGCCGGGGATAACCAAGATATACCATTATCACACCACAGGTCAGGATTATTTGTAGATGGAGTAGCATTGTCTGCAGTCAACCTCGCTATGACTCGCTCCACCTCCAAGAGCGTAATGCCTTCCTCGGCATATCTGTCCATCAGATACATCCGCAAGTCATCACGCAACAGCACTTCTGTCTGCTCCTTGTGTATCGTCTCGCCATTCACGTAATTGTAGCCCTGTTGCTCAAACAGTTCCATGATTGCCATTTCTTGCGTATGTTCGTTAAAGTGTGCCATAGGCTTATTCTCCTTTTAATCGTTTGATTTCCTTGTCGAAGTCGGAAATAATGGGTTGAGTCTTGTTGAAAATATCATATTCACTCTCAGCTTTTGCATCAGCTTCCGCTTTTGACACACTTCCTTTTCCTTTCAATATCTTGTAGTTTCTGAAAGTGAGAAAGGCATTCACGCTGTCTGAGAATTGAGACATATCGAATGTGTTTTCATTTTCAATAAGATCTTCTATATAATCAAAGAAACCTGTTACAGCACGTTCCAACTTTCTGATTTCTTGTTCCGACAGGTAATTCTTTGCGACTGACACATCCGATTTTAGTATTCTGCCATCTGGCGCGTTTTTCCAGGTTGTCAATCCCATGTTGGCTTTCTTGTGGTCGGCTTTTGTGTAGATGATTTCCGTGGCGGTCTGCCCTGTGATAGCATAGTGGAAACGGTTCTGAATCATAGCATAGAAATCATGGGTCGTGGAAGAATTCCTATCGTAATCGATGCTGCATTCCGCATAAATATCCGTGATTTGTTGCCAGATACGTCGTTCGCTGGCACGGATGGAACGAACCCTTTCCAACAACTCACGGAAATAATCTTTTCCGAACACCTTTTCGCCTTGTTTCAGACGGTTGTCATCCAGCACAAAGCCCTTACGAATGAACTCGTTCAATACTTTTGTAGCCCAGATACGGAACTTGGTGGCTCTTGCCGATGAGACGCGGTAGCCGACAGCTATGACAGCATCGAGGGAATAGAACGTGGTAAGATAGTTCTTTCCGTCGGCTGCAGTTGCCGAGATTTTCTCGGTAACTGAATCTTTGTCCAGTTCGCCGGAGGCAAATATATTTTTTAGATGAAGGCCGATGTTGTCTGTGGAACAATCAAAGAGTTGAGCCATCGCTTTCTGCGTAGCCCAAATGGTCTCATCTTTGATGACCACCTGCACCTTACCCTCCTCCTCAGGCAATTGATATAGTATGAATTGGATTTCGTTCATTTGTGTTTTTTTTAATCTCTGCTTTTAGCTCCCCAAAAAACTTTTTGCTTTATCAACAAAAGACAACTCAACTCCAATAGCTTTTGCAAACTCTTTAAAGTCTTCAGAATCTTTATGATTACTTTCCAACAATGATTTTATTTTATCCTTAAAATCTTTGTTTTCACTACCAGCTTTCTCAACAATTCTTACCATTTTGTCTTTGTTTTTCAGTATTAATTGAACATTCTCATTCTTATCAAGAACAGCTGAAGGAAAGATAGTTCTCAAAGTTGATGTGTTCTCCTCAAGTTTAGAGTATTTCAACAACCATTCCCCATAAAAATCAAACAACTCTTTAGTCATAGTACAAGAACCACCGCAGAAACAATCTCTAACATCATTAAATGCTGATAACAACTCTCGCCTATTTGATTCAAATAGTTCAATCATGTCAGCAACTATTTCTTTTGATAATCCATCACAATTACCTTTGGCCTTTTCAACAAGCAACTCTTTAAAAGCATCAAAACAAGTTTGAATATCAAACTTAGTAATCAACAGAATTTTCGTGTCTTTATCGTTTTCGACAATTGACTGCTTCCAGTTTTCTTTTGCTTTACCATTCAGATATGTTTCTGCGATTCTCAAACAATGAATCGTGAGGTTATTTTCAACTTTTACCGCATCCTCAAAGAAAATGATTGGAATTATTCTAATATCATCTGTTGTAATATTTACTAAAGTTTCGTCGTACAATTCATTCAAACGCCCTAACAACAAGTTTGCATCAATAGCCAAGTTGCTTTTAATCACATCATATTTTTGAAGTACCGAAATGACATCTATTTTAGATACTCCATAACTATTTTCTGTCAGTTTTTTGGCAACCTCATTAAACAATGGATAATTCATGTTGCCTACATTCAAAAGGATATCGCCATAATTAATATAATATTCTATTCTCTCTGCTATATTTTCCACAAAATCATCCTCGATTTTATTCATTACAGTATTAAATGCATTCTGAAAATTGGGATGGAAACTATTTAAACGAGAAATCCTCATACATATTAAATCGTAATAAAAATCATCTGTTTCTTTAGTGTTTCTAAAGAAAGAATGAATTTGAGCATCTGGGAGTTTCTTTTCAATCGGACGTTCTATTTCTTTTAGTTTTTCATATATGATTCTGATATTTTCTTTTTTACCAACGTTAACATCAACCAATGAGACTAAGTGGTCCGAATATGCTGTTAGATCATATTCGTTTTTAATAAAAGGAATAGTGCTGAGAGAACTCAGTTGATCAACATTTAACCCAGACAAATATCCATTTAAATCATCTTGCTTGCATACAATTTTGTACTGACTATAAGTACCTTTTGCTAATTCAACAAAATTTATGAAAGATTCTGCATCAACCTCTTTTTCTATTAAATATTCAAAAGGATCAATTCCTTCAATTTCAGACAATTGTCGAATACTATTGTAATAGCTAATTACATCAACATCTTGAAGTTCGTAGAATCCAGCAATCAGTTTTTTCAAATACTCATTTTTATTGGAGATATGTTGTATCAATATCTTTTGATATTCTTGTAAGGGATTTATTATTTCTCGCCCATTTTCACGTTTATATATGCAATCCCAAGCTAATTTTGTTTGTTCGTTGTTTTCATTAGCGAAGCATTGATTAAGAGCGTTCACGGAATTTGGAATGTTTGTTATGCTAGTAATGGCATTCTCCAGTATTGAAAAAAACACACCGGGTTGAACTTGAATGTTTTTTATTTGCTCTACTTGCTTATTGTCCAATGACTTCTTTAAGGTTTCAGTATAAACAATGTCCAATGCTTTGTTTGCTGGCAATTGATAATATAATGCCGACATATACTTGGACAAGTCTGGGTCATTCTTATACATAAAATCCATTGCTCCCAAATATGTTGGATTAAGGATTTCTTCTTTAGGGTTAGCAGACAATGTATCCTTCCCTTTAATGAATAAAGCGATATATTCATCAGGAATAGATTCATCAGATATTTGTTTTATCGAAACAAATTCATTGATAAAAGCAATAATCTCTCTTGGGGTTATTGAATCCGAAAGAAGGTCGTAAATTTGCGTTACTTTGCTGTCTGGTTTTGTGCCAAATGCTTTTTCCCAACGATGGGCAAAGAAATCTTTCCAATCGGACATTATCGGAGGTGATACTCTATAGACGGCATCAAATGTTTTATTGATAAAATCGTTTCCGAAACAAACAATTGTATTCGCCTTAGTATTTTGATTATTTTCTTTTTTTCTAGCTCCATCTATTTCAGATGCTTCTTTATTTTGTTGTCCAAAAATGATATCTTCTGATTTAAAAGCAGTCTTTATGTGTTCTCTGTCAAATGGTACAATCACACTGATATTATCATATTTTTCTTCGGCAAAAAAAGTATGAATTGCAGCCCATAATTCCTGGACTTTTTCTCGTGGTAGTCTGTCCATATTATCAAAGACAATTATTAATATGTGATTTTTAATGTCTTTGTCAATATCTTTCATCCAATTCTTAAAATCACGAGTAGATGGTTCCTCATCATAAATAGTTTCATATTTTATAGATTGTTCTACAGCATCTTTACTTTTTTCATTAGTATAGTCCATATATGATAGAAACAATTCGTGCACAATATTAGAAATGTTAATCGGTTGACCATATTTTTTCATGTTTTTAACCTGTAAATAAAAAAGCAATACTAGTGAAGAGACAAAAATTAATCCCCAATAAACAAGTTTGATTAAGTTATTATCTATCACACCGCTAAAAAACACCAAAAAGGGCATTAAGAATGCAATGATAGCACTTACTTTGACGACCGCACTTAGCTCTTTTACGACTTTTGTTCCAACTGTTCTTTTTCGGGAAAGCAACTGTAGCAATCTCGCATTCCATTTTTTCTTGTTCAGCAACTTTTCCTCATCCACAAGAAAACTGGTCATATTCTCTAGAATTGAACGCCTTTGGAAGTCTGTTTGATGTCCCCATGCGTCATATATGAAGAAATGATATCTTTTAGAATCATTTTTGAATAAGAAATCCTTAACCAATTTCACCATATTAGATTTTCCAGATCCCCAACCTCCATCTATTCCAATAATGTTGGACTTGTTACTTGCAATTATATTTGCAATGTTTTGAGCTACTGATTCATGCGATTTCCCATCAAACAAATCTTGTCCACAAGGTTTGTTGTCTAAAAACCGAGGATATATTATTTCTTGATTATTCTTTTTTTTATTCATAACTAAATTAATTTATCGCCCCATCTTCGCCAAAAGCAAAGACTGTAATTCTGCTAATTTCGAGTTCTCTTTCTCTTTTAGCTCTTGTTGTTTGAATATTGATGTTACAAATGTTGTAAACTTATCTGTCAGTTCTTTAGGAGGAATGATAGCTTCATATTCTTTCATCGTTTGACCCGATACTTCGTCAAATGTAGAACCTGTATTTTCTTCTGCAATTTTATCCTTGATTGATAACAAATAGTAGTACACATATTCAGAGCCATAATCTTTTTGGGGAACAATTGATTTGAAGCCTTGATTTGTACATAATTCTTTTGTAGTTATAGCCATTAGTCCTATTGGAGCACGTGAAGAAAAAAGGATGCTTCCTTTAGGCAACAACTTTGTGCTACATGAATTATACCCCAACTCTGTAATATCCTTAGCTCCTTTTGAAATAAACTTGCATGATTTTTTTGACAAATCTGCCGGGGATAACCAAGATATACCATTATCACACCACAGGTCAGGATTATTTGTAGATGGAGTAGCATTGTCTGCAGTCAACCTCGCTATGACTCGCTCCACCTCCAAGAGCGTAATGCCTTCCTCGGCATATCTGTCCATCAGATACATCCGCAAGTCATCACGCAACAGCACTTCTGTCTGCTCCTTGTGTATCGTCTCGCCATTCACGTAATTGTAGCCCTGTTGCTCAAACAGTTCCATGATGGCCATCTCCAGCGTATGTTCGTTAAAGTGTGACATGGGCATTATTCACTTTTTGTTAATTCACTATATAGAGCCATACCTTTCATTGTCAGCAGGTATTTCTGCCGTGGATGCCGAGGAGATTGTGGATAAAGCATTCTTACATATCCTTCCTTCATGGCTGGATTCAGGTGATACTCCAAGAAATTCGGTCTGTGTTTCAATCCCAACAAATTCATCAGTTGAGAAATTGAGACGGACTCATTACCAATCTTCTTGATGAGGTCAATAACCAATGTGTTATTAGTATGAAGCAAATCCTCCACTTGTTCGGGTACTTGTTCGGGTACTTGTTCGGGTGCATGTGGGGTACTTGTAGGGTCTGCAAGATTCGGCTGCACACTCCATTCTGTCGTTGGATGAATATGCAAATAGCGGTTACGCAAATCCCATTGCTCACCCAATAGCAGATTGCGGAAGAAGCGTTCCAGATACTGCGGGCTGTAATCAATGCCCTCCACAGCACTGCGATAATTAGCCCGCACCAGAGCATTGCGGAAATACCATGAATGGTCTGCAAACATATCATTCTCTACCTTGAACCCAATGTCACGCAAATATAGAATGGTAAACACAGCCGTTGTCCGAGTGTTACCCTCTCCAAAGGCATGTATCTGCCATATTCCAGAAACAAAACGAGTGATATGAGCAATCAACTCGTCTGATGAAATGTTCTTATAACTAAAGCTGCGTTCCTGTTCTATATCGTGGTCTAACGCCCTGCGTAAGTCTTCCCAATTCAGATAATGCACGGTGTCATAGTTTAGCACCCATTCTTTTTTTGTGATGTCATAGTCGCGCATTCGTCCTGCATGTTTGAATACCCCTTCAAAGATTCTCCGATGCAGAGCGATGTAACCTTTTGTGCTGAAGTCCAATGTCTCAGAAGAAAGAATCTTGGTTATGTTTGCAGACACTTTATCGGCTTCCTGCTTGTCATCATCGTCGGGTTCACGTTTTGTTTTCGACTGATAATAGGTCTTTATCAGTTCCCGTGCCTCGTCAATGTCTATTTCCCCTTCGATATGTTTGCGGGCAGTATCCTTCAGATAGTCTGATGTCTTCAGACCATCCACTGCTTGCAGGCCAATAGCCGTCCGCCAGATGGAAGCCTTTTCCTTTTTGTCAGGCTCACCCTGCCGGATGTATTCCTCAAAATCCAAATATCCTTCCTTCATGAGTTATTTCTTTTTTATTATACGGCTTTCAACAAACACCAGTGGTGAAGAGCAACAGATGGTGTCCTGGCATCAATCCCATTATGATTGGTGGTTGGGAGTTCTTCATAATTCACATACCTTTAGGAAAAATTTCTGTTCTTCATATCTTTAAACTTTTGTAGCTCATTTTTATCTTGCATTATACTCAACATGATATCATCACGATCTATTATTGTCGTCCCACACATATCTTTACGAATTAAGAGCATTACATCCAAAAAATAATCTAATTGTTTATACGAATTATCTTCAGTTAAAGAACTTAGATATTTGTTTAATGCTAAAATCACCTCATCTGTCCCATACATAATAAGTTCTTTCTTCGCATCAAGTAACTTGTTACGCATTTCTTTTGTATTGCTATTTTTATTATCTTTTTGTGCTTTAAACATCTCATAAAAGAAATCATATAAATTTGCATAGGCAGAATACCTTTTCTCGGACAACTGCCCTTCCATTATTTTTATTCTTTCCGTCTTACGATGTAATAAAGCAGCCATTAAAGCACATGCAAGTGTTGTAACTGCACTAATTATACCTAATAAAATGTTAATTCCCATCGCCCTTTACTTATTTGTGGTTACACTGTCTGATTTTATGGCATGCAAACTATCTGTTACAGAAGTATATATTTGCGTAGAAATACGCTGAATATCCTTCTCTGATAAAGAAGAGCCATATAGCCAAATGAATAAAGTTAGTAAGATACCTATTACAGAGATTGGAATTGACCATTTGTTAGTCATGCGAGCTTTATCTAATGCCTTTTGGTTGCTCTCAATAACAATGGAAAGATCTTCAAGATTATTGTTCAATGAAGTCAATTCACCCTTTTGGGCTGACTCTTCTATTGCTAACAAAATACGCCTTTCTCTCTCCTTAATATTAGAATATGGCTTTTCTGCCTTTTCTTTCTCAAGAATAGGATCTATTATCTTAGAAATATGAGTTGTCAACTCACCATCTTCATCTTTTTGTCTTACATAAATCAAAAAAGACTCCAAAAAACTAATATAAGAGAGATTGTCATATTTCCGAGCAATCTCTCTCTTATATATTAGGGAGATGGCTTTGTCGTTTAAAGTTTTCTGTTCATATCCCTTGAGCAACAATCCATACGCTTTCTCTTTATCCGAATTCTTACGATACACCCTACCTCTTATTCTTGTTAGCATAATGGCTACCATCGCAATATATGCCGAAATAATGCAAGAAATTAGCATTACAAATTTTTCATCACTAAATGCTTTAAGAAAATCTTCCATAATTTAATCAAATCAAGTTATTGCCCCATCTTCGCCAAAAGCAAAGACTGTAAATCCGTTAATATCTCAATTTCTTGTTTATTTATTAAAATAGCCTGATAGAGAGTTTCTACCTTTTGGGAGAAATCCACGCATACTTCTTTTGTCGGTATCATTATTTCAAATGGCTCAACATTATTTATCGTAATTTGAGCTTGAGCAGACCCCGAACGTAAAGACATCGTATCGGAATCAAGCAGATGATAATACAAATAGTCTTTTATTGCCAAGTCTTTTGTTTCTATTGCAATAGCAAGGTTTGATAAAAAACATTCTTTCGGTGACATGCATATTTTTCCAGTTCCAGCATCACCACGAGCAATAATTACTATTGTTGGTTCTTTTAATGTATATTCATTTGTATAACCAGTGACAGCATAACCACTGAATACGGGATAAGGATACCTGTCGCTTTTAGCATGTTTTTCTGCCAGTTTTCCATATTTAAAAGTTGCCACCTCTCCCAACGTTCCCATTCTCCAGCCTTCGGGGAGGTTTTCTTTGTCGATGTTATCGACGAAGGTTTTGCGGTAGAGTGTCTGGGCGGTTTCTTCCAGTTTGGCAATCATTTGATTGTTGAGACGGATGCGGTTGGTCAGCGTTTCGTATTCTGATACGATTTCACGTTGGCGAGTGATAGAGGGGATGGGGAGTCTCATATCCAATAAAGCCTCTTTGCTCATACCTCCTCGAACATCTGCATCAGTATAGAACCAAGCGTTTCTATCAAATTCCTTACGACGGAACCACATCATCAGATACTCAGGTAACAAAACGTCCGACTCTATTACCTCAAATACGAAATAAGCTGGCGATACAATAATAGATTTATCTCCCGTCAACATTGCCATAGGGATTTTCTCGTCTCTTCCAACATGCATCAAATTGCAGGCAAACTGCATTCTTGAAACGAGCTTATAAGTGGATAAGTCTGTACCAATGACATTAGCTACCGAAGACATAAAATGTTTGTCGATATTAATGCCCATAGGTTTCGTAACCTTCAACTCCCGATTACGGACATTCACCTCTCTGATATAGTCGCCTAAACGCTGGTATTCCGCTTTACTCATCATTGTTCTTGTTTATCAGATTGACAACAACCTTCACCATGACATCCTTTTCTTCTGTCCTGCTCTCGGCAATCATCAGCGTAAGAGCAACGAGTGTGCTGTCTGCTATGCGCTTGGTGCCATCAGGATGATACAGAATGTGATTATTGTTAAGGAACCAAAGGAACAGCGTAGCGGCAATGCGCTTGTTACCGTCGCTGAATGAGTGGTTCTTGGTGACAAGATAGAGCAGCATGGCAGCCTTCTCCTCCACACTGGGGTAGAGTTCTTCTCCGCCAAAGGTCTGGTAAATCTGTCCGATACTGCTTTTGAAGGAGTCATCTTTCTCGTTGCCAAAGAGAACAGAACCTCCAAATTTCTCACGCAAGCCGTTGATAGCCTCCATGGCATTCTCGTAAGTGGCATGGAACGGCTCCTCTTTCGTGGTCTTATTGATCGTAAGTCGCTCGTAGTCGTAGTTATCGAGGGTATCGAGAGCGTAAGTATAATCTGTCACCACCTCAAAGAGGGCATTGGTCTCGTCGTTAGACAGTAGTGGCTGGCTCTGTATGGTGCGCCCAAGCATACCCACCAGTTGGCGCAGCTCACCAATCTGCTCCTTTCGCATACGCTCGTTTACGGCATAGCCCTTGATGAGATACTGCTTCAAGACCTTGTTTGCCCATTGACGAAAACGAGTGGCATTCTTGCTGTTTACACGATAGCCAACTGAGAGAATAACATCGAGATTATAATACTTTGTACTATAAGTTTGCTTACCATCATTACCCATGTGTTCCAAAATGGAACATGTGCTATTTTCGTCTAGTTCTTCCGATGCATAGATATTCTTCAAATGCTTCGTAATAGCAGGGCGTTTTGTTCCAAACAATTCTGCAATTTGCTTCTGTGTCAGCCACACAGTCTCATTCTCCAAACGGACATCCACCTGCGTCTGTCCATCCTCTGTCTGATATATGACGATTTGATTATTCGAATCCATAAACAATACTCACTTACTATACATATTCATCTCCGAGCCATCATGAAAGTATAAGCTTGGATTACGCTCTGCCTATCCTACGCTACTCAATTCCTACTCCCTCACTACATCCTCAGAAGTTCATTGACGTTTACTTCAAGACATTTTGCTATCTCCATTAGATTCTCTAAGTTGGGTTGTGCACTGTTGGTACACCATTTAGACACAGTGGCTTGATCAACGCCAATCTGCTCAGCTAACCACTTGTTGGTGCGTTTCTTCTCCGCAAGCACTACTTTCAGTCGGTTTAAATCTTTACCTTCCATATTATTCATTATTACATAATACTGGGTAAAAAGATAACGATTTATTAGCAGAAATCATCAAGTTTTGCTAAAAATATGAGCGTACAGACAAAAATATTGGTCTTTTAACAAATTCTGAAAACGAGAACAGCAAAAGTCCCACTATATCATCAGATGGAGCGCAGTTTTCAGACCAAAAGAGACAAAAACATGTGTTAAGACACAAATATCCTTCAAATTGTTTGTTATATTTAACATTTTCATTTATCTTTGCGCTCAATAAGATTCAATTATGGGAAAGAATACATTTGGTAAAACGATGCCAAGGGCATTGAGCCAGAACCTGAAGATTATGGGCGAGCAAATTATGTTGGCCCGCAAGCGCAGGCATTTGTCTATGCAGGACATTGCAGACAGGGCAACAGTGACACGACTCACTGTCTCAAAGGTGGAACATGGCGACCCAACGGTTTCTATGGGTATCTATGCGCGTGTACTCTTTGCACTTAATCTGGAAAAGGATATCACCCTGTTGGCTGCTGACGATGCGCTTGGCAGACAGCTTCAGGATGCAGAATTGCTGAGAAAATGAATTATAGTGCAAGCCGAGAGCAGAAGAGTTTACTCTTATGCCGAGGCGCCGCCTATAGTCTATCGGATGAAAGACGATGAAAAAGATTACAGTTTACGCAGATTTTGACTTCATCTCTGCCCCACAGGAGATAGGAACGTTAGGCTACGAACATATTCGTGGCAAGGACCATTTTGTTTTCGAATACTCGCGCGAATGGCTGAAACAGCATGGTGGCCTCCTGCTGAGCGGTGACCTGCTGAATGTTCCTTCATTGCAGCATCCTCGTGGTAATGATAATGTCTTCGGCTTTGTCAAGGATTCCTTCCCCGATCGCTGGGGGCGTTTGTTGCTTGACCGCAGAGAGCGACTGACTGCCCAACAGGAAGGTCGGCCGAAACGTATGCTTACTAATTACGACTATCTTATTGGTATCGAGGACTTCACACGTATGGGAGGCATACGTTACAAAGAGGAAGAAGGTGATGACTACATTAACGCGAGTGCAAAATACCTTGTTCCCCCGATTGAAAGTCTTCGTGCCTTATGCGATGCTTGCCATGAGATTGAACTGGCAGAGGAGCGCAATGAATTACCGGAACAACGCTGGCTCGACCAGTTGATTGACCCGGGAACCTCACTTGGCGGCGCTCGTCCAAAGGCCAACGTGGTTGATACAGACGGAAAACTGTTCGTGGCAAAGTTCCCATCAAAAAAAGATCTGGAGAATACTGAGCTTATTGAGCACTTCTCGCATCAACTTGCGGCAAAGGCTGGTATCAACGTGGCAAAGACGCGCACCATCAAGATTTCAAAGGACTGTGATCTGCTTCTTTCCGAACGCTTCGATAGAACAGCAGAGGGCCGTCGCATTCATTTTGCTTCCGCTATATCGTTACTTGGTCTTGATGACGGTGCTGGCAGCAGCACAGGGAACGGCTATCTTGACATCGTTGATTTCATCCTTCGTGGGTGTACAGATGTGCACAAGAATCTTCGTGAACTTTATCGCAGAGTGGCATTCAACGTTATGTTTGGCAACACCGACGACCACTTCCGTAATCACGGTTTCCTGCTTACCCCGAAAGGCTGGACACTCTCTCCTGCATACGACATCAATCCAGGAGCCAAGTCACATCAATGCTTGCTCATCGACTCATACACAGAAGAGTCGGACATCAACGCCTTACTCTCTGCAAGTGAGAGCTACATGCTTAAACGCCAAGAAGCATCAGAGATTATAGAAGAGGTTCGCTCAGCCATCAAAGACTGGCGCAAAACCGCTACCGAACTGCAAATACCCCTCAAACTGCTTGAATCATACTCAATGCGATGGGATGAACTATAAAAAGTTGCTCATTCTGCACGTTTTCCGTGAAAAACGTGTAACTTTTCAGCGCAATTGAAACACGTAGTGTACAGAGAGAAACTCGTTGATATCCAGTTGGATAATATAATCGCACGAGCATTTCTCAAGTCGAGCAAAAAGGCACGGTACAAGCCAAATCGTCAAAGAGCTTATTATCAAGCATTTGCACTTTCACTTACTTTCGAAAATTAGCCTTGTACCGTAAAGCCGTAGAACGCCGATATTACGTGGATTGCCGTTGGTGCGTGGGAAAGTGATTTTTTGCAAAGAAAAGCATAATATCTGCAAATATGGATCGTAAATCGCTTAATTTCAAGCATTAAGAATTGCGCCCATTTTTGCAGATTTTTGACTTTTAACTTCGATATTTGCAGATTATCACCCATTTTGTCCCCCATCTGTCCCCCGAGATAACCGAAAATTGCCGAGGAACAAAAGAATTAACACTATATTTTTTCTATCACTTTGAATAACAGCTTACAATATCCTTGTAATTCTGAAGACACTATTGGTTCCTCAAGACAATTAGGATTAGAGTGGTGATACGTTTTAGAATAGTCATTCAAGTCTTCTATATCAGCAATTATCTTTTGCTGAGAGAAAAAAACTTCTCCTTCTTTTGCCTCTCTTATCCTCTTTATAAAGTCACCCAGCCATTCACCTTCATTAATGTATAAATAATACTTTAATCGAATAAATCCTTCAAGTACAGGACGCATACATCTAACCACATCACGTGGATTATGCCCCGACAATTCGCCATTTTCTGCAAATTCTCTGAGCACCATTATATCTTTAAAAATACCTGTTAACGTTGCTCTCTCTATATCAAAAGGTATAATCTGGCTAGAATCTTTAGCCTTAATTATTTTAAGAACTTGAGTTTCACTGACTTTTGACTTGAAGTCCTTTATAAATTTCATATCATGGCTTAATAATATAAACTGTTTGCATGCTTTAGCAAACCTTGTCAATATATTCAGAGTAACTCCTCGTCTATTATTATCCAAACTACTTATAGGGTCATCAAATACAATACTCCTTTGTTCTAAGTCTTCTCTCAGTTCCAGTCTAGCAAGGAAGAAGGCAAATGCCAAACAGTTTTTTTCGCCCTCACTTAAGGTATGTTTTAAAGACTTTGTTGTTGAATCTGAACGAAGATCATGAGATCCAATCTTTATATAATAAACGAATTTACTGGCTTTTTTATTTAATTTGGTAATTTGCAATTCCGTACCAAGTCGCTGCAAATATTTATTAATCGAAATTGCGTATTTCTTGCCAAACGCCTCTGCTTCTTTTGCTTGTTTGTCTTCTAGCTCCTTTATTTTCTTACCTATTTCTTTTGACAAATTCTGAGAATTTTGTATCTTTTTTAGTAAAATACTGGAGTCCTCATTTGAGTTCATTTCTTTAATGCTCGTCCTCCAATTTCTTCTTTTGTTTGTTTCACGTTTCCTTTTCTGGACTAAATTAATTATTTCCTTATACGTTTTTATTGCATCTTTTCCTACTACAACCTCATAATATGAACCAGGTTCAGCATAGTTTCCTAATGTTATTATATAAACATTATCTTCTATATAATATGAATCAAAAACATCTGATCTATTGTCATAATAATTCCATTTGGAATTTATATAATTACATTGTTGCTTATTCTCATTTATATATACTACCTCAATAGCTGAACTAGAATCAAGAGTTTTTCTTTCTTCAAGTTCATGAGCCAATTTGGCACTTTGACACGATTTAATGACCTGAGTAAAAGTCGTTTTTCCACATCCATTATCAGCATAAATTGCATTATACTTCTGAAATACACCATTCCAAAAGGGTGAATTAAATTCTGTTTTAACGTATGTACCGACATTCACAATTTTAAGAAACTTATGAATCATAATCTATAAATAAATTAGTTTTTTATTAAAACTCTATTTTTCATTATACAGATGGACAATCTGTAAAGTATTCAAAAACGTAGCCGTCCCATTCTGATAGTTCAATCTCTCTTTCCTTCCATCTTATCTATAAAGGTTTCATAAATCAGCGGATAAGCATCACTCGCATTGAATGTTATGCCTGAACGCAGAAGGGATTGCATATCGTTGGTAAACTCAGGGTCAGCCATCTTCTTTTGCATGTTATTGACAAACTGCTTGTAAGATGGAGCCTTGTCAACCACAAACTCCATATATTTCTTGTAGCACAGAAGGACTTTGTCAACATCCACATCCTTTCGCTGTAAGGCAATATAAAGGTCAAAGATGTCACGTCCTTTCTTGCGCTGATAAAGAGCACGAAGTTTAGTACCCAAGAGTTCTTCAAAATGATAGGTTGTTAGTTCGGCTTCGCCAGTGAACCATGAGTTCTCCACTTTGAACGGTATCTTTGTCAACCCAAGTACATTGAAATGTTCGAAGCAATTGATTTCAACTTTCAGACGTATCTGTACAGTAGGCGGTATTTCAGACTCCACGCGAAACAACATCGTATTATTGTATCGCTTCTGCTTAGTTACCCTGTCTGGCAACCAGTCAAGCACTTCCCCTAATCGATACATAATAGGCTTGATAGGTCCAGGAGTAATCTGAACCAAATCAATGTCTTCGCTATAACGTGGCTGAGGTGAAAGATAGAGTTTATGCAAAGCTGTTCCACCTCGGAATGCCAACTGCGATGCAAGGAACTCATCGTTAAAGATGGAAACCAAGGCACGACAGATAATCAGGTCTTGCTCAATCTGCGCATTATCTATCCAGGGAGCATGCTCACTCCACTGTTGTATCGCTATTCTGTTAATCATATATCGTCTGTTTCTATTTCTACGTTTATGTTTATCTTCCACCGGCTGTCTCTGACAGATGGATTATCTTCTGCAGATGTACTCAAAGGTTGATATTTGAAATAACCAGATGATGTACGAAGCTGTTCATACAATTCATCTGCTAACTTCTTTTCCCCGACAACATTTTCAAGTATATAGCCAAGTCGTTGCCATACAACCTTTTTTACATAAGTTGCAAGTGGCGCAAACTGATTATTTATGTCAATCTGCTCTGAAAGTTCTTCAAGTATGGTGGCGACTCGCGACAATCCGCCTACATGTTGCTGATATTGCACTAAGTCAGCGGCGGTTAGAAGAGGATTTGAAATGCGGATAGTTCCCGTTT
>Ga0247611_10004000_pt1 | contig 20973 bp, 14 predicted proteins | sample 177DNAGHGhighgp2_FD_192422 | JGI IMG/M metagenome (GOLD analysis project Ga0247611, IMG submission 192422) | Sheep rumen microbial communities from Palmerston North, Manawatu-Wanganui, New Zealand - 1770 DNA GHGhigh gp2 | ecosystem: Host-associated > Mammals > Digestive system > Stomach > Rumen...
TCAGATCATAAACAAGAGTTTATTGCTGAAGGACAAGAAAAAGTTGATACAATTAATAAACAATATAGACGTGGTTTAATAACTGAACAAGAAAGATATCAAAATGTCTGTGATGTTTGGTTAAAAGTTAAAGATGAAGTTTGGGATGAACTTGGAGCTAAATCTAAAGTTGATATTTACAATCCAATCTTCATGATGATGAACTCTGGTGCCCGTGGTTCAAAAGGACAATTCGGACAAATGGCTGGTATGCGTGGATTATTCGCTAAGACAGACGGTTCAATGGTTGAGATTCCAATCACAACTTCATTACTAGAAGGTCATACAGTTAACGAATACTTCTTAAATACACACGGAACTCGTAAAGCGCAAGCTGATAAAGCCTTAAAGACTGCATCATCAGGATACTTAACAAGACGTTTAGTTGATGTTGCACAAGATATTGTTGTAAAACAAGAAGACTGTGGATGCATCACTGGTATTGTTGTATCTGACTTAATAAATGAAAAAGATGGTTCAATCATTGAATCATTATATGATAGAATTGTTGGAAGATTTACTTCTAAGAAAGTTGTAAATCCTGAAACTAAAGATGTAATAATTGATGCAAATCAATATATTACTGAAAACATAGCTAGAAAGATTACAAAAGCTGGTGTTAAATCAGTAGAAATCAGATCTGCTATTACTTGTAAGTCAAGTGATGGAGTATGTCAAAAATGTTATGGTTTAAACCCTGCAACTGGTAATATAGTTGAAACAGGTGAAGCTATTGGTGTTATGTCTGCTCAATCAATTGGTGAACCAGGTACCCAATTAACAATGCAAACATTCCACTCAGGTGGTGTTGCTGGTGGTGAAGATATCACTCAAGGTCTTCCAAGAGTTGAAGAATTATTCGAAGTTCGTAATCCAAAAGGTAAAGCAACTATTGCTGAAATCGCTGGTAAGATTACATCAATCGAAAATGTTAATGAAAAATGGAAGATTGTTATTACAAATGATGCTGAATCTAGAGAACACTTAACTAGATATAATGCTAAACTTGCTGTTGAAGAAGGACAAGAAGTTAAAGCTGGTGATATATTAACTGAAGGAGCTATTTATCCTAAAGAATTATTAGCTGTAACTGATCCAATTACAACTCAAAATTATATCTTAAAAGAAGTTCAAAAAGTTTATAAATCACAAGGTGTTGATATCTCAGATAAACATATCGAAGTTATCGTATCTCGTATGATTAATAAGATGAAAGTTCTTGATTCTGGTGATTCTTCATTAGTTGCTGGTTTAACAGTATCTATGGAAGAATTCAATGATAAGAATAAAGATGTATTATTAACTGGTGGTGTTCCAGCTAAAGGTGCTCCAGTTATCGAAGGTATTGCTAAGACTGCATTACATACTTCATCATTCTTATCTGCTGCATCATTCCAAGAAACAACAGCTGTATTAACTGATGCTGCCATAAGTGGTAAAGTTGATATGTTAAAGGGATTAAAAGAAAATGTTATCATTGGTAAATTAATTCCTGCTGGTACTGGACATAGAGATTATACTAATTTAGATATTAAATTAGAAAATGAATATATGTCTGATGATCCTTCTGAAATGCTAGAAAATGAATTCTTAGCTGATAGAGAAGAAACACTTGGATTAAATGATAATAAATAAGGATTAGATAAAACTAATCCTTTTTTATTTATTCTATTTATTATTAATGATATAATCTTATATAGTTAAAGGGTGATAATATGAAGAAACTTATTAAATTTTTACTAGTAATTGCTATAATAGGATGTGCTGTATATTTTCCTATTAAAGGTATAAGGGATAAGAATAGAGAACAAGCTAGACTAGATAAGATTAAAGAAGGAATGTACATAAAAATAGTATATGAAGATACTACTGAATGTAAGACTAGATTCCAATTATCTAATCAAGATAGTAATGTTCAAAATGAAGAATGTAAGAAAATAGAATTAGCTGTAAGAGAAGCTCCTACACAAGCATCAAAAGAGTTAGGTAAGGCTAAAAAAGATGAAATATATAAAGTAGTAGAAGTTGAAGAAACAGATGAAAACTATGTATGGTTTAGAATAGTTTATCAAAAGAATTGGAAAGATAAATATCAAGAAGGATATATTGCTCAACCAAGATCTTCTAAAACTAAATATGTAGAACCATATGGTATTGAATTTGATTATTCAGCTCCAACAATAGCATGTAAGGATTATGATTGTACTAAAGACTATGAAGTAGAAAGTATTGATGATATTAATACTGATGATGTAATAGCTTGGGATGATCAAGAAGGTAAAAAAGTTACATTTGAAGTATTCATTGAAAGAGAACCAACTGATAGACCAGGGCCTCAATATTGGGTTAAATGGACTGTTACAGATAAAAAAGGTAAGAGTGCATCTGTTAAACAAAGGGTTATATTTAAATTCCCACCATCAGACTCAAAAGTAAAAGATTTCTCACAAATTAAAGGATAATATATGGAAGAATACTATAAAATATCTAATTTACAAGAATTAATGGATTATATGAATGAACATATTGAATATGGCTTCGTTGATACAAATGGTGATAGAAATGTTCAATCACTAAAAGGTTTAAAAGAATATTATGTTACTAGAAGTGTAGATGAAACCATCAATAATGGACTAGGAACATGTGTAGAACAAACTTTAGTTATAGGTGATACATTAAAAAGACTAGGATATGTTCCATATTACTATACTCGTATATTTAGAGAAGTTAATAGATTATTTCCAGAGAATCAACCTGGTGATATAAGATTACATACTTTTGTCTTAGGAACTAAAGATGATAAATGTATATACTTTGAACATGCTAATTCTAAAATGAGAGGTATATATGAATACTCTAGTATAGATGAAGCTTTAAGTGCTATAGATATCATGAAGAATCATCCTGAGTGCTTTAAGACATATCAAATAGATGAAATACCTGTAGGTATATCATTTAATGAATTACTAGATTTTCTTTTATCATTTGATAAAGAAAAGACTAAATAAGCATTTCATGCTTATTTTTTTTTATATCTTCCTAATTTGCTTTTTGTGTAAAAATAAAGTAAAATATTGTTATATTTTGTAGACAAAAAAATTATTTGTGTACAAAAGGGGTGAGATATATGAAAAGGCTAGATGCGTATCTAACGATGCTCTTAGTTTTAATTTCATGTTCATTGTTATTTAAATTTGAATTACCAAGTGATTCTATAAAGAGTTTAGAATTAAATGACTTAAAAAGTTCATATAAAAGTGATTTAATATCATATTCACAATCATTATTTGATGTTTCAATGGAAATTGATGATACTATTAGAATGTGTGATTATGATATGGATGAATATCTACCAGAGGATACAACACCTCCTACTATTGATAGTAGAGGAACTATAGTTCTTACTGTTGGTAGACAAGTTAATCTATTAAACTATGCAACTGTTAGAGATAACAGAGATAAGAATCCATCTATAACAGTAGAAGGAACATATGATCCTAACACATTAGGTGCTTATGAAGTTAAATATATTGCTAAAGATAATAGTAATAATATAAGTACTCATAGAGCTACTGTAAGAGTAGTTGCTCCTTATGTAAATCCCAATTATAATTACAATTATCAACCTATTTCTAGTGAAACTAAAACTAGAATGCTAGATATAGCAAGATCTCAAATAGGGACATTTCATGGTGATCCTTATTGGAGTTGGTATGGTTTTGGTGGAAGAGTAGAATGGTGTGCTATATTTGTAAGTTGGGTATCTAACCAAGCTGAAGTATTAAATAATCCACATATACCTAAATTTGCAGGTGTAGGAGTTGGAGCTAACTTCTTTAAAAAGAATGGTAGATGGCAAGGAAGAGACTATATACCTAGTAAAGGTGATTTAATCTTTATTGATTTTGATAGAAATGGTTCAAATGACCATGTAGGATTAGTTGATTATGTATCTAATGGTAGAGTATATACTATAGAAGGTAACACTGGTCCAATACCTAATGATAAGGTAGCTGCTAGATCATATGCTTTAGGTGAAGCTAGAATATACGGTTATGCATTAACATAAAAAATAAAGTAGGATATTATCCTACTTTTTCTTTTTTGTAAATTGTTCTTCAAATTTCTTATTTATTGGTTCAATATTGAATTTCTTATACCAAGGATATGCATATTTATTACCTTCAAGAAACATATCTGAAAATTCAAAACTTGCAGATACAGGATTATCTCTATTTGGATAAGATAAGTATTCATCACGTGTATGTATTTTTACTTCCTTATCTCCTTCTAAATAAGTTAATTCCAATATATCACCCATGACTAATCCTGTTTCTAAATCACAATAATTATTTTCTTTTTCGTCAGTTATATAATAATCTTCATCCATTTTATCTTCATAGAAATAATGTCTTGAGTAATAATAGTTATTGTCAACTCTTAATGCGTTAATCATAAGATTATCATTTATATCAGCATTATATTTGTTCTTATATAGAAGTGATAATACTTCGTATATTTCATCAAAAGACATGTGATCTTTATCATCGAATTTACCTAAAAAGTATTTATAAAATACTCTATATTCTTCTTTATTTAAATATGGTTTAACACTTTTGATTATATCGTTTTCATCATTTAAATAAATATAATTTGCAATAGGATCTGGACCAATTATTTCCATAAGTATTCTAGTTGCGCTAGTTTCTTCTTCGTATGTTCTATTTTTTGTAATATAGAATTCTTGATTCAATATTTCAGCTGCTGCTTCAATTAATCTTGTTCTTTTAGTTGCATATTGAGTAACATGAACAAATTCATGACCTAATGTTTTATCTAATTCATATGTACTTTGATTGTATAATAAATTATTAATATATATATCTGATTTATTACCACCGATAACGTAACCACCTAAGTTACCATGAGAATTATCTTCTTCTATATCTAAATAAGATAATTCATCAAATAGAATTCTTCTAATATTTTTGTCTTGATTAATGTATTCTAATAAGTAATTAAAATAATCTTCATTATATAAATATGCTTTTTCTTCGTCAGATAAGAATTGGTTGTTATCAAATATATTTTTTATATCATCTATAGTTAATTCATATGCATCATCATATGCTACTTTTGGATAATCAACGGCTTCTACACCTGGGCATAAAAAGGCAAACGTAAATATATTATAAATTGTAGCTATAATTGTTGCTTCAATTATTTCTTTTTTTGTTCTTTGTCGTAAAAATAGTTCTTTGAATGTTGATTTATCATCTTGCTTTTTCATTTTTTTAATACCCCTTTGTAAAAAAAACTGATAATATAATAACACAACAAATAATGGTAATCAAATTAGTTATTTATTATAACGTCATATATTTAAATACAAAAAAACTAACTATTTCTAGTTAGTTAATTTCAAATGGTAGCGACGGAGAGATTCGAACTCACGACCTACCGGGTATGAACCGGGTGCTCTAGCCAACTGAGCTACATCGCCATGTACATGTTAAATAATATCATATTAATTATCATAAATCAATAGATTTTGCTTTTTTATAGCAAATATGTTATCCTATATAACGATTTAAGGGGGTGTAAAGAATGAAAAGACAAGAGGGTTTTGAGAACAATTTAGAAGATTTTAGAGAGTTTATTTTAGAATATTATAATATAATTAATCCTTTAATTACATTTGATGGTGATTATATATTTGGAGATAATTCATTTAAGGATTTTGAGTATAATAGCGCTCATGATATGTTAGTATTAAATTCTCTAGTTGATGAAAAAGGTAATAATAAGTATCAGTCTTTAATAGATAGAAAACTATTATTTAATTTTCATGCTCCTGAGTATGCACCTTATATTAATAAATTTATTAATCCATTATTAGTAAATATGATGAATAAAGAAGGAGACGGAAGACATCTAGAGTTTTCTTTATTAGCGACTATTTATAATATAATGGAAGATAAATCTATATTTGCAAATGGAGTAGATAAGAGTGAAGATGATTTTGCAAATATGTGTTTAAATTATTATAAAGAATTAAGAACTAAATTAAGAGATGTATTAAAGAATAAAGAAGAATCTCCATATTATGATGATATTAAGTTTAGATTCGATTCTTTTAATAGAGAAATGACTGATGATAACTTAAAAAGATATATAGATTCTATATCTAAAATTAAATATATTTGTTTATGTATAACAGATTTAACTAAGAATGGAGTTAAAGTATCTGAAAGAGAATTTAGATCTTGTTATGATCCTGATAAGTTTATTTTAATGTATTGTAAGGCTATAATTGATAACCAACCACATACAATAAGAACAAAAGGTCAACTAGATACTTCATTTGTATTAATTTCTCAAGTCATGACTGCTTTAGCTCAATGTGGAATAAAGAATTACAATCCATCTATTAAAGTGTATGATAAAAACTCAAGAAAAATAGTAAATTATACTTTTAAAGATTTAACTAAGGACTATAAAAAATATTGTGCTAAATGTCCTGATGATATTGAAAAAGGTAGTGCAATACCAGTAGATGACTTAAAAGAATTAGGATTAGAACGTAATCATGATAATTATGAAAAACTTGTAAGAGTATTAAGTGAAGAACAACAAAAAATAATTGAAACTGAATTTGAAATACTTCCAAAAGGAACAGTTGAAAGAGATGCTAAACAAGGAAAAACAACTAGACGTAAAAATAGTAATAAAAAAGAAATAGATCCTAATCAAGTTATTAAAAGAAAATTGGTATTTGAAGAAACTAATTATGTATGTCAAATGATAGGTAAGGATAAATTTGAAGGATATGTTGGTTTTATTTATGAAAATGGATATGTAGCATTTGAAAAATTCTATGAATTAGATGGTACTCCTGCTAAACCAGCTGCAACATATATCATGACTAAAGATAATTTTGTTGAATTTATTCAAAAGGATAGACCGGAAATAATAGATTATATTAGAAATACAGATAATCCAGATATAATAAGAAAATATCATACTGATAACTGGGCTGAGAATTTACATAAAGTATTAGCATCTAGAAAACCAACACTTGAAACTATGGTATTTTCTAAAACAGTTTCTAGTGAAGATATCAAGACTAGGGGAGCAAGAAGACAAAGTGATTCAAAATAATCACTTTTCTTTTTTTATAAAAACCTATATACTATTATAGTAGGTGTAAAAAGATTATGAAAAAATATAAGAACTATATTAATCTATTTAATTATCAATTCTTACTAAATATAATAACTATAATAGTAGGTATACCTTTATATAAATTATTTTCTTTATTCTTAAAGAAAGTATATAATTTAGAGTATTTATCTTTAAGAAGTGTATTAGAATTATTTCATCATATATCATTTATATTGATAGTATTATTTATAGTATATGTATTAAGTTTATTCTTAATATATAATATATCTTCATCAATACTATTATTAAATAATAGAAAGAATTTTGTAAGGGAAGGATTAAATAAAGTAAAAGATATATTAACTAGTAGAAATATATTATATATATTATTTCCTATACCACTTTATTTATTCTTTAATATAGGATTATTTGTATTATCTTATTTATATATAGATAGATTTAATCTATTAATTAATGTATTAACACACAATATAACTTTATTAGTTATATCTATAATAATAACAATAATTGATTTATTTATTCTAATAACAGGATTAAAATTGTTTAATAAATATGTATTAGAAAGTATTCCATTTAATCAAGCTATTAAAACTATAAATATAAAAGATAATTTAATACTATTAGTAAAATTATTATTAAAGAAAACAATACCTTTTATTATTATATATTTAATAAGTAATTTATTATCTAATATATTCTTTAATATTAGATTAACTAATAATTCCTTTATAGAAGGTATAATTGTATCTTTATTTATAATATCTTTATTAGCTTATATCATATTTGAAGTATCATCTGATATATGTTTATTAAGCGATTATCAATTGAAAGCTTATTATAATAAGAAATTGTTCAAGATTAATACAATAATAATTATAGCAATTAATATTATTATGATATTAGTCATGTATTTATATAATAAAGGTATTATTAAATATACTTTTATATATGATTATAATGTATCTATTACAGCTCATCGAGGAGCATCTTCATATGCACCTGAAAATACATTTGCTTCTTTTAATAAAGCAATTGAATTAGGTGTAGATTATATTGAATTAGATGTTAATATTACTAAAGATAATGTTCTTTATGTTATGCATGATACAAACTTTAATAGATTATTAGGATTAAATAAGAAAGCATCTGAAGTTAAATGGAAAGATATTAAAGATATGAAAGTTATATCATCATTTGATGAGTATAAAGATGAGAAGATTCCTTTATTTGAAGATGTATTAAAATGGTATAAAGATAAAAATGTATTATTAAATATAGAATTAAAGATGACTAATGAATCTATTTTATTACCTGATAAGGTAGTTGAATTAATACATAAATATAAAATAGAAAACAGATGTGTTATAGCATCATTTGATACTAATGCTATTCTTAGAGTAAAAGAATTAGATAGTAAATTAAATATAGTATATTTAGGGTATGAATACTGTAATGATACTAGAATAGATAATTATTCTATTAATTATGCATCTATTACTCCTAATATGGTTGAAAGAATACATAATAACCATAAAAAAATATATGCATGGACTATAAATGATCCTGATATAGTTAAAACTATGTTAAATGTTGGAGTGGATAGTATTATTACAAATGATCCTATCATGGTTAAGAATGTTATAGCTGATTATAAAGATAAGAATAAAGTAAATGTCTTATTTAACTTTATATTATCGATTATATAGAAAGTAAGTGTATACTTACTTTTTTATATATAATAATAAATGTTATAATTATAATTGGAGATGATAATATGAGTAACATAAAAGATATATATGCTAGAGAAATAATAGACTCTAGAGGTAATCCTACTATTGAAGTAGAAGTAACACTAGAATCAGGTGCTATGGGAGTTGGTATGGTACCATCTGGAGCATCTACTGGTGAAAGAGAAGCATTAGAATTAAGAGATGGAGATGCTAAAAGATTTAAAGGTAAAGGTGTCTTAACTGCTGTTAATAATGTTAATAATATTTTAAGAGATAAACTTATTGGAATGGATGCATCTAATCAAGAAGCTATTGATAATAAATTAATAGAATTAGATGGTACTCCTTTTAAGAAAACATATGGAGCTAATGCTATATTAGGTATATCTTTAGGAGTAGCACATGCTATGGCTAATGAATTAAATATTCCATTATATGAATATTTGAATAAAAGTGATAAGTATAAATTACCTATACCTATGATGAATGTATTAAATGGTGGAGCACACTCAGATGCACCAATAGACTTCCAAGAGTATATGATAGTTCCTCATGGAGCACCAACATTAAAAGAAGCTATTCGTATGTCTTCTGAAGTATTCCATACATTAAAAAGTATATTAAAAAAAGATGGTTATTCAACAGCTGTAGGTGATGAAGGTGGATTTGCACCTAACTTAGCCAATAATGAAGAACCATTAAAATATATAGTAAGAGCTATTGAAGAAGCAGGATATACTCCTTCAAAAGACTTCTCAATTGCTATGGATGTAGCTGCATCTGAATTCTATAATAAAGATACAGGTATGTATGAATTAACTAAGTCAAATGAAGGAACTAAGACTACTGATGAAATGATAGATTATTTAGTAGATTTAGTTAATAAATATCCTATTATATCTATAGAAGATGGTTTAGGAGAAAGAGATTGGGATGGTTGGAAGAAGTTTACTGATCTTATGAAAGATAAGATACAAATAGTTGGAGATGACTTATTTGTAACTAATCCATCAATCTTAAAAGAAGGTATTGAAAAAGGTATAGCTAATTCAATATTAATTAAAGTAAATCAAATAGGAACATTAACTGAAACTATTAAAGCTATTAAGATGGCTAATGATGCTGGCTATACTGCAGTAGTATCTCATAGATCTGGCGAAACAGAAGATACAACTATTGCACATATAGCTGTAGCATTTGGAACAGGACAAATTAAAACTGGTTCAATGAGTAGAACAGATAGAATAGCTAAATATAATGAATTAATAAGAATAGAAGATAGATTAAAAGATAAATGTTATTATCCTACTAGATAATATAAACGTGCTTAATAGCACGTTTTTTTGTTCTATATGTGTTATAATTAATATGGTAATTGTCCCATGGTCAAGTGGTAAGACGTCTGACTCTGGATCAGAAATCCAAGGTTCGAATCCTTGTGGGACAACCAATTTAAGGAGACATTATGAGTAAGATACAAGAATTAATTAAAGATAATAATACGATACTAGTATTTGATGTAGATGGTGTATTAGCTAAAATGGAATATGGTGAATACAATCATTTTGATTTAGATGATGATAATTGGACTAAATTAATTGAAACAGGTGAATGTTTCTATCCTGATGATCAAGCAATACCAAGTATGCTTGAATATATGAAGACTAAAGATATGAATAATATATATGTATGTTCTAAATCATATTCTGAAAAAGAAGATAATATGAAGAAAAGATTTGCTATATCTGCATATGGTATATTAGAAGATCATATATACTTTGTTAAAGATAATTTAAAGAAAGTAGAAGTATTATATAAAATAAAAGAATTAAGACCTGATATAGATGATAAACATATAGCTATGGTTGATGATACAGTAGATGTTTTAAATAGTGTAAAAGAACATAGTAATTTTGCTACAATACATATATCAAGTTTTATGTAATATTTTCTTGCTATAACTAATATTTTTTGTTATAATTAATTAGCGAAGTGGAGGTATAGCTCATGAGAACTTATAAAAAACATTTACCAGAAGGAGTTAAAAAGACTTTTGGTGTAGTTAAAGGACATAAAGTTAGATTAGTAAGTATTGACGCTTACAATGAAAAGAAGAAAAAAGAAGAAGCAAAAAAAGCAGCTAAAGCATCTAAGTAATAGGTGCTTTTTTATTTTACGTAATTTGACGTTTAGAGTGTAAAATGATATAATATGTATCAATTAAAAGGGGAAAGTATGGTGTAGTTATGAAAAATGAAATTTTAAATTTCGTATTAGATAATGCAAAAAATAATTCCATTGATAAAGTTCCTAAGGAACGTGTAGAACAATTGGTTAATGAAACTGAGTCTGCATTAGGTAAAGAATTAACAGGATATATTAGCGTAGATAAACCATATGAACAATATTACACTCCTGAAATGCTTGCTGATAATTATCCTCGTAATACGATAGGTTTAGAAGTTTTATCAAGAGCCGATGCGATAAGGGACAGAGTTGCATTTAAATGTGATGGCGACTTTACATACGGTGAATTATGTGATGAAACGTTAAAATACGCTTATATTTTAAAAAATAAATATAATATTAAAAAAGGAGATTACATCGTTATGGATGTTTTATCTACTCCTGATGCAATTTGTGCAATGGTTGCTGCAAATGTCGTAGGAGCAAGAGTAAGACCAATAGATCCTATATATGGTGTGGAACAAATATCTGCGATTATTGATGAGTATAATCCAAAAATGATAATATCTAATCCTTTACAATTTGCATCAATGTCAAAGGCAATAGGTGATAAAAATATTCCAGTAAGTTATATTTTATTAAAAGATAATATGCCTTTCGTATCAGCTGTAAAACAAGGAATTATTAATTTAATTGAAAAAACTTGTACATCTAAGTTAATAAAAGGAAAAAAATGGAATTCTTTCCATCAAGAAGTTAATAGCATTAACTTAGAGGATGCAAAATTAGAAGAATTAGCTGAAAAATATATCCCAAATGAAATAGCCATGGTTTTCCCTACTAGTGGAACAACTGGTGAAGCAAAGGGAGTCGAAGTTACTAATGAAAACTTCTTAAGTAATGTTTATAAAGAATATATTTCAGATTTTGAAATAGATGATGGGGATGCTTTATTTAATCCAATGCCAACTTGTAGTTCATTCTTTTGGTACTGTATAGTATTAGCAACATTCCTTGGTGTAACTACATCTTTAAGTCCATTATTTAACGCTAAAAATTCTCCACAACAAATTGCAGAGGATGAGAGTTCTTGGATATTACTTGGACCAATTATCATTAACCAAATCTGCAATTATATTGAAAATGGTTCAAAAGAAAAATACGATAACATAGTTGAGTATGTTAAGTATAAATTATTTGATTCTAAACGAACAGAGAATATTCAATCACTTATGAATAAGAAAAAATTAGTAAGTGGTGGCGATTTATTACAATTAGATTTAGAAAAAAGAGCAGTTGAAATGGGGTTACCAATTAATAATAACTTAGGTACTTCAGAAAATACTGGCCCTTGTACTAATCCTAATGGTGGTATGAGAAATGGTAGAGGATATTATTTAGGATGTGTTGGTGTTCCATTACCTGGAAATGACGTAGTTATCTTTAAATATGATGAAGAAAACAACAGACCTGCATTTGATGATGAGAATTATAATAAAGGATTACAATATTATGAAATTGGGGAAATTTGTTATAGTTGCAATAACCCTAATGTTTTCCAAGATTACTATAATAATGAAAAAGCAACAAACGACACTAAGTTATACCATGATGATGGCAGTTATTGGTATCACTCAGGCGATTTAGGTTACATGGATCCTGCTGGTCATTTGTTCTGCTGTGGTAGAAAATTTGGCCTTATCGTTAGAGATGGTCACAAAGTTTGGGCACCAAAAATAGAAAATGTAATTAAATCATCTAAAGGTATAGCTGATTGTGCTGTCATTGGTGTTGAAGATGTTATTGATAAAGAAGTTCCAGCAGCGTTTATTGTATTTGATGAAGATGTTAATGAAGAAATGAAAAATACTATTAAAAACAGAATTACATCTGAAATATTACGTTCTTTAGATTCTAAACACGTGCCAACAACATGGATTGAAATAGAATCTATTCCTAGAAACCTAATGCAAAAAGCTAAGATAGGCGAATTAAAGGAAATGTATAACGTTTATTTAGAAAAAATGCAACAAGTGGAACAACCAAAAACAAAAAAACATATTTTTGCAAAAAAAGAGAGAATATAGTATTGATTCTCTCTTTTATATTGAATAAAAAAAGTGTTTGATATAAAATATTGTTAAGATAGGGTGTTGCGTATGGCAGGTATATATTTTACAATTAGTTCTTTAATCTTTTTGACAATATTTAGTACAACTTACTTTGTTAGAAAAAAAATTAAATCTTCTGAGACTAAGATTTTTTCAGCGCTTTTAATAGTGGCTTTGGTTGGATTGATACTTGAAATAATTGTATACTATTTTGTAAAAAGTGGTTTTGACGAAAATAATTTATTCTTGTTATTGTTTTCCAGACTAGTTTTAGAATATATTTATATTTGGTCCTCATTATTATCGATGTATGTTAACATCGCTACTAATGGCGAACAGCTAAATAAATTATATTTTTATTTGTGTCCATTCGGTGTTTTATCGATTTTAGTGTTACCGATGAATTTTATTAAAGAAAACGGTATGATGATTCCTAGTGGTGCAGTTACTATATTTGTTTATAGCATAGTGTTCATGTATGTGATTTTAGCGTTATTTAAAATGTTTTTTGCTAAAAAGAAAAATTGGAAAAAATTTATACCATTGATTTGCTTTATTATTTTTATGGTTGGGACTACTATTTATACCTATGCTCATCCAACTATAATTATGACTGATACTGTATTTACTGCGGTATTATTGATAATGATGTTTACAATAGAAAACCCAGATATTAAATTATTGCAACAAGTAGAATTAGAAAAAGAAAGAGCAGATAAAGCAAATGCAGCTAAATCTGATTTTTTATCATCCATGTCACATGAAATAAGAACACCATTAAATGCCATTGTTGGTTTTTCTGAATGTGTATTACAATCTAATACCTTAGAAGAAGCTAAAGAGAATGCACAAGATATAGTAGGTGCTTCTCAAACATTATTAGAAATTGTAAATGGTATATTAGATATATCTAAGATTGAATCAGGTAGACTTGAATTAGTAGAAACTGATTATAACCCTAATAAGATGATAGATGAAATGGTTAAACTAGCTAGAGGTAGATTAGGTGATAAACCATTAGACTTTAATGTTAATATTGCACCTGATATACCTAATGCTTTATATGGTGATAAAGCTAATATTAAGAAAGTTGTTATTAATCTTTTAACTAATGCTATTAAGTATACAGATGAGGGTTATGTTAACTTTGATGTACAATGTGTTAAATTTAATAATCATGTAAGATTAATATTTATAGTTAAAGATTCAGGTCGCGGAATTAAGAAAGAAGATATTAGTAAATTATTTACAAGATTCCAAAGATTAGATGAAGAAAAGAATCAAACTATTGAAGGTACTGGTTTAGGACTAGCTATAACTAAACAATTAGTTGAAATGATGAAAGGTACTATAGTAGTTGATTCTAAATATGGAGATGGTTCTACATTTACTGTAGCACTTGATCAAAAGATAAGTGACGCTAATTTATCTGATACAACACAACAAATGAATGTTGTAGTAGATTTAACTGGTAAGAAAGTATTAGTAGTAGATGATAATAAATTAAACTTAAAACTAGCTAATAAATTATTATCTAAATATAATATTACTGTTACTGTATGTGATTCAGGACATGATTGTTATGAATTAATAGAGAATGGTAATAAATATGATTTAATACTACTAGATGATATGATGCCTAAGATGTCTGGTACTCAAACACTAGAAAAACTAAGACAAATACCTAATTTCAGTATACCAGTTATAGCATTAACAGCTAATGCAATAAATGGTATGAAAGAAAAGTATTTAGCAGCTGGTTTTGATGGCTATTTAGCTAAACCTATAGACCAAAATGAATTATATAGTGTATTAGTTAAATTTATGCATGCAACTGCTTCGTTTGATAACAAATCTAATTCAATGGTAATTAAATCCGAAGAAAAAGAAGAAGTTAAAGAAGAAGTTAAGGAAGAAGTGAAGGTTGAACCTAAGGAAGAAATAGTACCTAGAATATCTAAGGTAGGTGATATTCCTAAGTTTAATCCTGATAAAACTGAAATAATTGTAATACCTGGTGATAAAGATAAACTTAAAGAAGAGCTTAAGTTCCAAGAAGAAACTGAAGAACCAGTAGAAGAAGAGAAGAAGGAAGATACTCCTAAAGAGGAAGTTAAAGAACAAAAGAATACTAAGAAAGCTTCTTCAAGAAAGACTGATAAAGTTAAAATATTAATTGTCGACGATAATAATTTGAATATTAAAGTTGAATCTAAATTAATTACTGCATTAGGATATGATGTAGAAGCTGCTAATTCAGGTATAGAAGCTATTAAGATGGTACAAAACACTAAATATGATTTAATATTTATGGATATCATGATGCCTATGATGGATGGTGTAAAAACATTACATGAATTAAATAAATTAGATGGATTTGATACAAAAGTAATAGCCTTAACTGCTGATGCTGTATTAGGTGCTAAAGATAGATATTTATCAGAAGGATTTGATGAATATATTACTAAACCAATGAGTAAAGAAGAATTTGATAAAGTAATTAAAAAACATTTAAAATAAGTTAGAATAAAGTCAACGATAAAACGTTGATTTTTTCTTTATAAATTGATATACTAATGTAGGTTTTATTAAAACCAAATAGACACACATATTTAGAGGGCTTGCCTAGTGGCCATATTAGGTTGGTATGTCTTGGATATGTGGATGAAAAAAACGAAAGGAAGTGTTAATTATGGCTGTTGTTTCTATGAGTTATTTATTAGAAGCAGGTGTTCATTTTGGACATCAAACCAAAAGATGGAATCCTAAGATGAAGGAATACATCTTTAATTCAAGAGATGGTATTTATATTATCGACCTTGAAAAGACTGTTGTATGCTTAGAAAATGCATATGCAAAAGTAAAAGAGATAGCTGAAAACGGAGGTTCATTCTTATTTGTTGGAACTAAAAAACAAGCTGTTGAAGCATCTCAAGAAGAAGCTGAAAGATCTGAATCTTTCTATGTAACTTCAAGATGGTTAGGTGGAACTCTAACTAACTTCAGAACTATCAGAAGAAGAGTTAGAAGAATGGAAGAAATCGAAAAGATGAAAGAAGATGGAACATTCGAAGTATTACCTAAAAAAGAAGTTGAAAATATTAAAAAGGAATATGAAAAATTAGACAGAAACTTAGCTGGTATTAGAGCTATGGATAAATTACCTAACGCTTTAATCATTGTTGATCCTACTAAGGAAATCAATGCTATTAGAGAAGCTAGAAGATTAAATATTCCAGTATTTGGTTTAGTTGATACTAACTGTGATCCAGATGCAGTAGATTATGTTATTCCTGGTAATGACGATGCTGTTAGATCAGTAAAAGTTGTTTTAGGAGTATTAAATAATGCTATATGTGAAGCTAAAGGATTACCAACAGTTGATTATGTAACTGAAGATAATAAGAAAGACTTCAAAACTGAAGCTACTAAAGAATCTAAAAAAGAAGAAAAAGTAGAAAAGAAAGAAGTTAAAGTAGAAGAAAAGAAAGCTGATAATGGTTTAGCTGACAAGACTGTAGCTGAATTAAGAACTATGGCAAAAGAAGCTGGTGTTAAAGGTTTCTCTACTATGAAGAAAGATGAATTAATTGAAGTATTAAGTAAATAATAAAGGGAGTATAAATATGATAAGCGCAAAAGAAGTTAATGAATTAAGAAATAAAACTGGTGCTGGAATGATGGATTGCAAGAAAGCACTAACTGAATGTAACGGAGATATTGAAGCTGCCATTGATTGGTTAAGAGAAAAAGGTATCTCTAAAGCTGCTAAGAAAGCAGATAGAATTGCTGCTGAAGGATTAGCTAATATTTATACAGAAGGTAATAAATCTGCTATCGTAGAAGTTAACTGTGAAACAGACTTTGTTACAAAGAATCAAGATTTCATTGATTTAGTTGATACAATTGGAAAGGCTATCTTAACTGCTGATAAGATTTCTTCAGTAGAAGATGTATTAGCTTTAACAGTTGATGGACAAACTATAAATGAAATCATTACTGCTAAGACTGCTACAATTGGAGAAAAATTATCTTTAAGAAGAGCAGAATTAGTTGTTAAGACTGATAGTCAAAACTTTGGTGCATATATTCACATGGGTGGAAAAATTGCTTCATTAGTTGTTACTGAAGGAGCAAATGAAGAAGTAGCTAGAGACTGCGCTATGCAATCTGCAGCTATGAGACCAACTTATTTAAAAGCTGAAGATGTACCTGCTGACGTATTAGAAAGAGAAAAAGAAGTATTAAAAGCTCAAGCTATAGAAGAAGGTAAACCTGAAGATATAGCTGAAAAGATGGTAGTAGGTAGAATTTCTAAATACTACAAAGAAAATTGTTTAGAAGATCAAGAATTTGTTAAAGATTCATCAATGGATATCAAAACATTCGTTAAGAATAATAATGGTTCATTAGTATCTATGATTAGATATGAAGTTGGTGAAGGTATGGAACATAGATCTGAAAACTTCGCTGAAGAAGTAGCTAAACAAATAGCTGGTTAATATAAATAATAAATACTAGATAGAAATATCTAGTATTTTTTGTATATAAAAAAGATAGTTAGTATTAACTATCTTTTTACTTTATATCATCAATAATATCATTTGCTTCTTCCATAAGAATATTAATATCTTCAGTAGTTATATCTGATTTCTTCTTATTCTTTTTAGCTACAGCTTTATCTAATAGATTGTTAATCTTATCATTAGATTGTTCATAATCATCTTTAATATTATTAACCTTTTTAATAGCCTTTTTAGAACGCTTTTTAGGCTTAATTGTAACTAGTTCAATATTTTTATTGTTTGTTACTTTTTTCTTCTTATTTGTAGTTTTATTAGCTTTCTTTTTAGGTTTAACTTTTACTGTTTCATATCCAACATCCATTTTAACTGGAAGTGGTCTAATAGTATTAGTTTCATTTAATTGAAGAGTAACTATTGGCTTAGATTCTTTTTCTATCTTAACATCATCATCTACATCAATATCTAATGTCTTTTCATTTATTGTATCTAATTCTTCTTCTTCAATTACTTCTTTTTCTAGTTCTTTAGGTTCAACCTTAGTTTCCTTCTTTTTATCTTTCTTAGGTTTTCTTTCTTTTATTTCATCTATTTCTTCTTCTTTTTCTTCTAATACTTCTAAATCATCATCTTTTTCTTCTTTAGTAGCTTCTTTAGGTAATGTTTCAGTTGTAGTAGTGGAAGAAGGTAAACCTTTAGCTAATTCAACTAATTGTTTTAATGTTTCAGGATCTATTTGCATAGGTACTGGATATGGCATATACATTGGTTGATTATTTTGTGGCATCATCATTTGTGGATATACACTTGGTTCAGCCATCTTTATTTCTTCAATGTCTTCATTTTGAGAATCTTTTATTTGTTCTTCTAATCCTAATTGAGTACCTGATCCTAAGTCATCATCTAAATCAATTAATTTAAGTATTTCATCAAATGATGTATCACCAGATAATACTTTCTTTAATCCATCTTGTAACATGGTATCTGTATCACCAGCACCATATACAAGTTTTCTTAGTTTAGCTTTATCATCACCACGAGTAATTGCATCTCTTATTTGTTGATTAATTAATAATACTTCATGAATAGCAATACGTCCTCGATAACCTGAATCACATTCAGGACATCCTTGTGGTATATATATTTCATCTACATCTTTATGTAATACTTTCTTGAATGTTTCTTTCTCATAGTCAGTTGTCTTTCTTAATTTCTTACATTTAGGACATAGTCTTCTTGCAAGTTTTTGCGAAATAACACCTTCTAGAGAAGAACCTAATAAATATTTTTCTACAGACATATCTGTTAAACGTTCAATTGTATTTAATGAGTTATTTGTATGTATTGTAGATAATACTAAGTGACCAGTTATAGATGCACGTACAGCAATTCTTGCAGTTTCATCATCACGAATCTCACCAATCATGATAATATCTGGGTCTTCACGTAATATTGATCTTAATACAGCAGCAAAGTTTAATCCTATTTCTTCTTGTGCTTGTACTTGGTTAATACCACCTATATTCATTTCAATAGGATCTTCAACTGTAATTATATTAGCTGATTCTTTATTTAATACTTGTAGCATTGAATAAACAGTAGTTGATTTACCTGTACCAGTAGCACCTGTTACAAGTATAATACCATTTGGTAATGATAACATCTTATTTACTTTCTTTAAGTTCTTTTCACTAAAGTCTAGACCATCAACACCTGATGCAGACATTGAATAATCCATGATACGAATAACTATCTTTTCACCCATAGAAGTAGGTAAGCAAGCCACACGTAAGTCTATAGTTTTATTAGCTAACTCTGTTCTGATAGCACCATCTTGAGGTAATCTTGATTCAGTAATATTCATTGATGATATTATCTTAATACGAGTAATCATATTATTTTTTACATATAAAGGTACAATAGAGTAGTCGTGTAAAACACCATCTATTCTTATTCTTATTTTAATTCCTTCTGGGAATGGATCAAAGTGGATATCTGATGCACCTTTGTTAATTGCATCTAAGATAATAGAATTAACAATATCAGTAATAGGAACATTATTATAATCAAAAGTAACCATACCTGTTAATAATTCTTTATTGTCCATAGCATGAGCAGATGCAGAAGTGTTTTGTGAATCTGTAACAGGTTCTTCTTTTACTTCATTTATTTCTTCTACTTTATCTTCTTGTTTAGGGCCAATATAATTACCATTCTCATCAATTAGGGAAGGGTCGATTGGATTCCCAAATTCATCTACATATTGAACAGCCCCTCCAATATAGTTACCATTTTCATCTATTAATGATGGATCTATTGGATTCCCAAATTCATCTACATATTGAGTTTCTACTGGGTTATTATTTGTACTAGTAGTGCTAACAACGTCTTGATTATTGTTCATATTACCAACCCTATCTTTCCTATTTTATTCTATATAAAATTATATAATAAATTGAGCAATATAGTCAACCATAACAAAGGAAAAAAGGAACCGAAGTTCCTTTATTATTTTAATTAATTTTTAATTGTTACTTGTTGATTTACACTAGTGTAATTCTTACTACTTGCAATAAATGTTGCATGATATTCAGATCCACTGTTTATAGTAGATTCTATTTCAGCTAAACATGCATCATTTTTACCTGCTGAACAAGTTAAATCTAAGTATGTATTAGGATTTCCTTTAAGGTCAGTTCCTTTAGAATCTTTAATAGATCTTGCTAATGATTTAGTATTATTATTAATTATAGCATTCTTTAATTCTGTTAAAGTAATAGGATCTCTCATACTTAATACAATATTTCCACCTTGTACAGGTACATTACCAGCATTACCAGCACCATTTATAGCAACTGTAACACCATTAGATTGATTAGCTTTAAATATTGAATATGACGACTTAACTGTAAATGTTGCTCCTTGTGAAACAGGACCATTATAAGTGAAGTTATTACTTGTAACAAATCCTAAGTCTCTTGAAGAACCATTTTCATTTAAGTATACTTCGTATCCAAATGAACCAATATTAGCATTATTATAATTAATTCTTTCTTGAATCATTTCTTCAGCCCAATAACTATAGATTGGTGATTTAGTAAAGTATTCTCTTATATATGCATCCGATATAGCATCAGGTACACTTGCTGGATTCCATGAAATATATACTGAACTACCATTGTTAGAATATTTAACATT
>Ga0247611_10004001_pt1 | contig 20969 bp, 18 predicted proteins | sample 177DNAGHGhighgp2_FD_192422 | JGI IMG/M metagenome (GOLD analysis project Ga0247611, IMG submission 192422) | Sheep rumen microbial communities from Palmerston North, Manawatu-Wanganui, New Zealand - 1770 DNA GHGhigh gp2 | ecosystem: Host-associated > Mammals > Digestive system > Stomach > Rumen...
ATAAACATTGTAAGGAATGCTTCAGGACCTTCTTCAGTATCTTTTAAACCTAAGAAATTAGTTAGATAAACATTATCAACACCATAAGACTTATTTACATAATTTACTAAATCATTCATAATAGCTTTATTATTAATCATATAATTATAAAAAATATCGTATTCACTATTATAAGCAATTTTATCAGTAATATTGTAAACGTCTGGAAGTAGTTCAGCGAGTCTATCCAGTTCTTCTCTTTCTTTCTGGCTCTTTTTATAGTATTTAATATCATCAAGATGTCCATTAATAATTAAGAAAGACATAAATTTCTTAAAAATCTCACAAAGACTTCTATGAATTGATAAATACTGAATTTCCAAACTATTTGTGAAAATTAACTGACATAAGAAAATAAGAGCTTCATAGAGTTGATCTGTTACAACCAGATTATAAATATTATCTTCTCTATTATAAGGATTTTGAATCTTTCTTACAATAATAAACTTAGCAAGAACAAGAAACTCATCTTTAGCACTCATTCCTGAAACTATTGAATTTTGGCTTGAATGAGATTTTCTATAATACTCATTTTCAATGCTTGTAAAACTAGAACTTTGGGAAGTATAATAATTCTTAAGAGCGAAATGTCTATCTTCAAGAAGAGCTAATTCGTTTGAATAAGGATTAACTACTTCTCCATACATTTCTTTTTGATTTTCAATATCTTTATAGATATAATCCAAAATTTCATCTACAAGCTCGTTAATTTCACCCTCAGTAGAATAATATCTCTTATAACTATAAATATTTTTAAGAGAATCTACCATTTTATATATTCCTGAATTTGGATCACTTTCTACTGGAATATCAATACTGTCTCCAGTTGTATAATTATTAGTAATATACATTAGGAAGAGACAGTATAAAGCCTGAAATGCATCATGGAGAGAAATTTTATTACCACTAATTTCTTCATCTCTAAATGCAATTGCACTTGCTAAACCATTTTCCTTATTATCTATTTCAAGTTCATTAAGCATATTAGTAAAATAAGAAGTAGCATAACTATTTTTGAGAATATCTACTGCATATTCTACGGAAATATACTTTGTCTCAAGTACATTGAATTTTTGTGCTAAAACTTCATTTTTACTTGCTCTCCAGTAAGGATCTCCTCCAGTAATAGCTTCAAATGTATAAATTTCATTTGAATCTGGATTGAGTTCTTCCTCATAAGGAACTTTATAGAATTGTAAATCATTATCATTAGTACGAACTAAAGTATAACGATATATATGAAGACTGTCAGTTTGAAGAACTTTCTTAATTAAATCAAATGCAATATCGTCACCTTTATTGAGCTGAAGGTCATTAAGAAGTTTAATAAGTCTTCTCTGCATTTCAAGTGGTAAATCATCAAAATAATCAGTACCATTTGAAATGAAATAGTTTTTGCATTGATATTTATTGAATGTATCTACATTAAACTGATCAAACATTCTCTTTGAAATATATCTATTAATTGCAATGAAAATTAAATATACTTCAATGAATTCTCTGTAAGTATCTTCATTTTGGAAGGATTTATTACGAATTACATTGTTAAAATAAGTTAAACCTTCCTTATAGCAAGATAAGAACAGATTTTCTTGATGATTGTCAAGAGTTAATGTATTATTATAATACTTCGTGGTTGAAGTTAAAATATCAAAATCTTCTGCCATTCTTGAGACATATGGTTCGATACCATATTCATCATAAAGAGCTTTATAATATTTATTAGATTCCTGATACATCTTAATAAGCTTTTCACGCTGTACAGGATTATTTTCATCAATTCCTCTATATGCTTTTAAATAAGTACTAGAATTCTTTTCTGATACTTTAGTTTCATTAGCATCCGCCAGAGGAGCATTCTTTATAATTAAACCTGAACAATAATCGAAGAGATTCTGAAGTTCAGCAAGATCATTTGTCTTAAGAACTTCTAGTGAATATCTCTTAAATAATTCACGTTTATTTATCTTCATTTTTACATCTCCTTTATATAAAAAATATATTACCCTGTTTAAAGTTTATTTTTTGTAAAAAATTCCCTATTACATTGTCGTAATAGGGAATTTTTGGTTTTATGCAATCCACATTTTCTTTCTTTTTGAATTCTTTCCTGAATTACTTCTCCATTTTTCAATAATTTGCTTTTTTTCATCTTCAGCCCCTTGAAACTGTTCAAGATTAAGTTCCATTGTACCATATGGAGTTTGAAGGTTTGAAAATCTAGCTCTTAATGGATAAAGAGCTGCTTTTGTATCAGCGATAGCATAACTCATGAATTCATCTTCAAGATTAACTGGAATAGTCATAAATGTATCTGGATGTACTGTATTTACAACTACAATATAACTTCTAACATTATTGTAAACAGGCATAATTTCAATCATACCTGGTTCAATATATTTAAATGTAATAGGGTTTGATGTGAATGACATTAAATCCATATTAAGCTGTCTAGAAATAGGATCTCCTAATAACATATCGGCAGCTATTGGGTGAAGAAGACCTGTTACATAGTTAGCTCCTAATAAAGAACCGCCTACCAATCTATTAATACCTATACATTCATTTTGAGTCTTTAAAAAGAATCTATTATCATAAGGTTCTACTTTATTAGCTGGATCTATTACACAGGTTTCTTGATAAGGAAAGAACTTTGAAAATTCTTTAAGTGTTTCATCTTTGATATTTTCTATAATCTCTTCATGAGATAGCTCTACGTCCATAAATTTAAATCCTAAAGCTTTCTCAAGTCTTCGAATAATTATAGAAGCGTTTAACATAAAATCACCATCTTTCTTTTAAAATAATATAATTCAAAGTTAAAAAAAAAGAACCGCCAAAAGACTGTTCTTAAATTTAAATCAATTCTCTTCTTTCATGAATTCTCTAAAGCTTTTCTTAACAGATTTAATAAACTTTAAAGATGAAAGAGATTTTACAAGAACCTCAGGATATGAGTCTTTCATTCTCATTCTCATAATTTTTATATCGAATGGTTCAATATATATTAAATTATCATTTTTAACATATATATCCATCTCGCCTTCAGTAATGAGTGTTCTTGTATTTTTCTCAGTTCCATTATTATAAATAAAACTAAATTCCATTTTTGCTATTTTATATTTTTCTACCCATTTGAAACCATGAAACATAATTTCATTTATATTTCGGATTTCATTATCCATTTCATCGATAAACGGATAATTTTCTTCAAAGATAATATCCTTTCCAATTTCATAAGTGAATGAAAGATTCTCTAAGTCACACGTTGGAAGTTCCCTATAAGCCTTAACTTTATAATCGGAATGATAATCTTGTTCCCATCCCTCTACTTCAAACATATTATTCAAACAATCTTTTGGATTTGTAAACGTATCAACACGATACATTCCATCTCCAGAGGAATCTTCACAGTAACATAAATATCTTCCAGATTTAATTCTTTCCATTTGGCTTTTATCATAATTTTTATAAAGATTATAATGTATAGTAGTCATAAAACTACCTCCTTTCATTTAAATAATATACGTTTATAAACTTGTTATTATATATTAAAATAAAAGGAGTGATAATAATGGGTAAAAAATTAAATAAACCCAATGAAACAAACGATATTATTTCTTTACCAAGAAATGATGGTGATGTAGATTTAGCTATCAAAGGTAATTCAAAAAATATTATAGGAAGTTTTTACTTTGATAACTTTTCAGATACAAAAGCTATTAAAAAATTTATTAAGTCTATTGAAAGACAAATTAGAAGTTCAAATGAATATAAAGATTACATTCATCATTTAAATGCTACAATTGGTTTAGATAGATGTTCTGTATTTGGAAATATTACTGAAGAAGATGAGGTTACATTAGAATTTCATCATTATCCTTTTACACTTTATGATATAGTTGAAATAGTAATTAATGACAAAGTTAAAAAAGGAGAAAAATTTACTTCATTTGATATTTCACAGACTGTATTAGATTTACATGCTAAAAATTTAATAGGTCTTGTTAAGCTTTCAAAGACAGCACATGAACTCATTCATGCAGGACAAATCTTTGTAAAATTAGATAGTGTATTCGGTAAAGTTAACGATTTTATTGAGGAATTCCAAAAAACTGATTCAATTCCAGCTGAGATCATAGAAAATTATAATAAACTTATTGAAATGAATGAAATGGATTTCAAAAATTACGCTATTTATATTAAAAATTCAGTTCCAGACTTACAATTAGAAATTGATGAAGAAGAAGAAATACTCAGTCTTGAAATGAATGAAGAAAGTAATGAGAACGATATTGTACCATTCTAAAAAAAATACCCCATAGGAATTAACCTATGGGGTATTTTTAAATTAAGTATTAGACTGCATCATTTCTTTTCTCTGTTTTCTAAATTCGGCTTCTTTTCTAGCATAATACTCACTAATAAATGATTCGATATAGTGAGTTACAAATTTCCTTCCAACTTCTCCATTTCCATATACAAAAATACATGTTTCTGGACTATAGTAGTATCTCATTCTAATTTCTAGGTTTATTGGAGGATTTTGAATCTTTCTCAAATTTTGAGTGAAAGATTGCTCCATACTTCTAGTAATCTTTTTATCTGAGAGTTTAATCCTTTCAATGGCATATTCTTTACATTCATCTTCCAAATCACTTGGAACACAATGACTTTTGAGCATATCTCTAACAATTGGATAGTTTTGTACCCATTGAATAAGATCGGCATTATTGTAGTGTAAAGTTGATTGAATTAGGATGAGATCATTCTTAAACTGATCCATGCTTTTGTATTTCTTACCACCAACAACTTTTTTAGAGATAATAATATCATTCATCATTTTCCTTAATCCTCCATGTCTTTTACATTAATAATTTCCTGATTACTACTTCCTCTAAACTTTAAACGAAGATCCTTAAGATCTTCTACAAATGGTCCTACGACAGCTACATCACAAGCTTTAATAAGCTTATGATAATCTTCTTCAAATTTAATCTGATTTTTGGACCTACCAGTCCAGATCCAAATATCTTTTCCAGGACATCTTTCTCTAAATTCATTGATGAAGTCTAAAAGCTCTTCACAATGTTCAGTAGGTTCTCCCCCAAGAATAGAAATTCCTTGATAATAATATCCTGAATTATTAATTTTATCATAAATTTTTTCTCTTACTTCTTGTGTAAAAGGTTTACCTGCATTAAAATCCCATGATTGAGGATTAAAGCACCCTTTACAATGAATAGTACAACCTGCTGTGAAGATTGAAATTCTTAAACCTTCACCATTAATTGTATCTACCCATTTAATATCCATGTAATTCATTAAAATCACCCTTCCTTATAATTAGCGAAGAAGTCATTTAAACGTTCTGGATGGATAAAATAGAATGTATCGAGCTTACAAAATGAATATCCATCCTTATCTCGCATAAAATATAATCCATTTCGTTCTTCGAATACTTTCACTGGAGTAAGTAAATTCTTTTCAATTTCTTTCCAATGATAAGAATCTGTTAACTCTTTAGAAGCACTATTTAAAATATATACTTCTCTAAGAGGATTACCCCTAACATAATTACATATTATATTAATTTCATTTTCAGAAAACATATCATGAAGATGAAGCTGCTGTGTTCTAAGAATTCTTAGTGTTTCTCCAAACATAACAGATTTAGCAATTTCAGTTGGTATCATATTATCCTCCTTAATTAAAATTCCCCATAAGATTTATTCTTATGGGGAATTTATCTTTTTATTACATTTCCATTTCATCTGCAAGTTCATCATCTACTGGAGCAGTAGCATTTTCAAACTTAGCAAGATTGACATTATTGAGAAGTTCCTTAAGAACGTAACATTCGTCAACTGAAAGAGAAATACCCTTAGACATCTTCTCACGATCCTTAGACCATTTACGGATATCAATCTTGGGCTTTCCTCCATTCCATGAGATTACATTCACTACAGTATCATAACCCTTTTCAGGTTCTGCAAGAGTAGCAAGCTCCTTAATAATATCATACTTAAATTCTTTTGCCATTTTATTTTCCTCCTTGAAAATTATATATTTATTATTTAAATATTTATTTTTATTTAATCTGTGTTTTCACCCTCGAATATAAAGTCGAGAATTAATGGAAAGCCTTCAAAATATTTTTCATTAACCTTTCTTAATTCGAAAGGATCATTAATGAAATTATCTGCATTTTCGAATATTAAATCCAATTTCTTTTCATTTCTTTGATAAAGAATTTCATTGGAGAAAATATTCAAATTTTTATTTAGAGTTTTAATTTCATTCTCTTCAAGAATACCATCGAAAATACTTTCAATTGAACTCTCATTTAAAATAGGTCTTCCAATATCTATTTTATTTTTATATAGGAATAGAAGTGCTTTAGTATAACCAAATTTTCTAATTCCCTCAATATCATATTCTTTTTGATTAACCATTAAATCCAAAAGAGTGATATTGTCTGGATTGATATATAAAGCATCTTTATTTTTCTCCAAGGTTTTAGACTTTCCAGCGAGAATTGGAATAACATTATCTTTACTTACAATTCTACTTTTTTCTCCTCTGGGTTCTAATATAATTGTATTATCATAAAGAACCGATTGATAAAAGATATGGTCATTCGTTATAACAATGCTCAAATCTCCATTTTGAACAATATTATTTTTAATAAAAGGAAACTGAGATCTATAATCAATACTTCTAGAATCAATCCAGTATACATGAGGAAGATAATCAGAAATAATTTTGATTACATTATAATTCTGTTTCATTACCGAATTCATAGTTCCAAATACTTCATTTGTAACATCAATTCTCTTTTCATAGTAATTCTTTTTATAATTTATATCGTAATGACCTATAATATTCTTATCAGTAAGAGTATTAATCATGAAATAGATATTAGTATAGCATCTCCATCTTGAAGCAAAGTAGTGTCTATAATGTGCTACCATATTGATTATACAACTGGTTATACAATATCTATTTTTATTAAGAGTTCTTGAAAGCAACTCTATATTCTTTGGGTTATAGAGTTGCTTAATCATATTTGGAACATCAATACAGATATTTACAGTAGAACCTGGTTTTCCGTATAATTTTTTAATATTCTTTAAGAGATCATCAAGAAACTCATATCTTATTTTTTTCATATTGAGGATCTTTTCAATTTCTTCCATTATTATTCCTCCTCATCCATGATAGTTAAAACAATTACATCAGTTTCAGTAATATTATCATCTTTTGAAAATTTGATATCGCAATCAATATTATTAATAATATCTTTGATATCATCGAAATTATCAACAATTATGATTGGGAAACAACGTCTAACTACGTATTCATCCCAATAGCATTCGATTGAATCACACTTAAGATTATAGTTTTCAAAAATAGGATATTTATCTCTTATGATATCGAGATAATCTTCCTCGCAACCACGGTCCATCCACTCAGAATTAATTTTAACAATACATCTCATATGCTTACACCCTCCGTTAATTCTATTTCATTTTTCTTTACACCACAGTCTTTTCCAAGCTTATTGTAGAAGACTTTGGCACCATTAAATTTGACAAGCATATCTCTTGAGAGAAATGATCTCATCTTTTCAATAGAAACATCTTTATCACTATATATAAATATATCAGTGTTAAGAATTCCTATTGATTTAAGATACTTAAGAACGAAAGAATAAGATTTTCCATTACAAGATATGAAAATATCATTTTCATTCATTCTACAGTTCTGTACATGATTATAAACACCTAATATATCAAATATACCTTCTGAGAGATACACATTATATATCGGTGAAGCCATATTTATATCATTTCGTATGCTATAAAATTTTCTAGAAGCAGTAGGAAGATCATGATATATTTTCTTATTGATATATCTATGCTCAGCACGTTTATTTAATGCTCTAAAACATATCTGATTATTATCATTTAATAAAAATGCTACATAATTTTTATTAAGTTTTTCTATATTTTCTTCCCAATACCTATTTAACTTGAAATCATTTTTATCGAAAAAGTCTTCAAGATTAGTTATAATTTTATATCTCTTTACAATTTCTTCATCATCAATACTTATTCCTAAACGATTCTCAATATAAATTAACTTTGAATTTTCAAATTTTCCAAAATCATTTGGTAATACATCCAATTCTCTATTAAATTTATCTAAGAAATTATTACCATATTTTCTTCCTAATCGTTTTATATAATTAGCTTTATTCTTATTAAGTGTATCAGCTACTTCTGGATCATATAAATTCAACATATTAAGAAGATTTCCGTCAAATATTCCTGATGTTTCACATCTCTGACAGAAATACTTATATGGCGGTAAGTTATTTATATAAAGATGTGCTGAAAGATTACTTTTAACACTATCCCCGCAGAACGGACAACGAATATTTGTCTCATCTCTACTTCCAGTCAAATAACAAATGTTAAGATGTTTCTTTAAATATTTATATAGACTTAAATCATATTCTTCCATTTTAACCACTCCTTTCTATGTAAAATATTTGGGATAGAGTTTAGTTACTCTATCCCAAATTTATTATTTATCTTTTCTTAAGAATATTGAAGAAATTGATAATTTCTCTCTGTATCTTTTCAGGATTTATATTCACTACCTGCTCTGTTTCACTATCAAGAAATGTTACAGACTGTACCATATCCCATGTTTTATAAACAAAATTGTCCTTTGAAACAAATTCTGAAACATCCTGAAAATCTCCCATGAGTTTGGAATATTCCTTAGAATTCTTATAATTGAGTCTCTTAGACTTAGACTTTGAAGGAGCTTCTTTACTTATAGTTGAAAGAAGAATATTTGGAATTTCTTCAAATCCTAATTCTTGCATATCAATAATCATTTTATAAAGAAGATATTTCTTATCAGTTGTAGATGTTACTCTGCTATCGAAGACAGATCCAAAGTAATTCTTAATAAAATATTCCTGAATTTTATTTACAGAACGACCATTGAAATATTCTTCATCAAATTCCTTAAAATCTTCTTCATTGATTTCAAGTTCATTAATTATTGAAGAAATTGTCTGCTGAACGGTAATCATTTCGAGACAATACTTGTCCTCAGATTTATTTTTAATGAATAGTGTTTCCATTTTATCATTATTATTGTCATCACTATCACTTGTAAGATCTCCTCGATTACACTTATGTTCAGTACCGAAGTTTGCTGCAAACAAATAACCGAGCTGATTCTTAAGAACAGAATCTAAGAACTGAATACTTGAATTCTGAGGTTTAAGCTTCGGAAGAATACCTTCAATAATCTTGAAGAATAATTCGAGTTTCTTTAATTCAGGATCAATGGAAAGAATATTAAACATCTTATCCCACATTACCTTATGAATATATTTCGTATTAGAAACTCTTGAATCAATGATTCTGATAATCTTATTAAATGGACCGTCATCACCATTAGATGTGTACAGAATGATGTCTTTAAACAGTTGTGCTACAAGTAGATTTGTGTCGATATTGTATGTCGTATAATTATTCACAAGAGGAATAATTAATCGAATTAAAATACTACTTGTAATATAAGCTTTATCCATTGGCTCAGTTACCTGAAGATCTGTATTAATCTTGAATTTATTCTCCTTTAAAACAGGATTGTAAACTCGATCGACATAATCCAATACATCTTCAGTAATATTTTCAACAAGGTCCATAATATCACTTTTGAACTCTTTAATAGTATAAGTGATATTTGAATTATTTCCCTGAAGTTCTGAATCTGCTACTGCAATCTTCATTGCAATATTAGTGAACTTTCTCGGATAGTCATTATCATAATTATTGAGCATTTCATTAATATCAGAACACATTAATTCCATAATCTCTTCATTATAATACTTTCTATCCTGAATCTTGAATACAGAGTGTTCACTCAAATCATCTCTTTCAAAGAGTTCATTGAGATTAATGAAGATTACTCGTTTATCAACAATACATGTTGCATACATATACTGTTCAAGTTCTTCATTGTATTCAAGTTCTGGGATGAGATCGACAAGTTCTGTATTAACGTCTTGCAAAACCTTTTTCTTCTTAGTTCTTTTAGCCATTTACTTTTCCTCCTATGAAATTTAAGTAATTTAAATTACTCACAGATATAATATACATTTTAAAAAGAAATCTTATTATTTTTCTTTTTAATAACTTTTTTAACTGCCTTCTTCTTTTCCTTTTCATCAACCTGATATTTCTTTTTAGCAGCGGTATATTCAATCATTTTAGCATTACAAGATTTAACCATAGGTTTAATTTTATTAAAACTTAGATTTTCTTGTACGAATGAATTAGCTGTAAATTTCTTATCAAGATTATTATACTTCAAATAAAGAAGAGCAAAATATACAGACTTTTCAAAACCATAAATTCCTTCTGCATTCTTTACTACTGGTTCGGTAGTAAGTGCGGTTTGTGAAACCTTATCTTTTAATTGTTTAATAATAATTTCATCCTTATTATACCAATAGGCATATGTAAAATGAAAATTAGGACTATTACTAAATACATTTAAAGCATAATTTCTTAGTGATGGATTGGAAAGACACTTCATATCTGTTGGAATAAATTGAAGAACTACGTCGTAATAAAGGTTTGGAATTTCTTCACTAGGTACTTTTAAATAAAATACGAATTCATTTTTATTATTCCCTCTAAAAACTAATAATTTAAATTCATTTTTCTTCTTTGAAAGAAGTTTTGCGAATCTATCTTCCATATTAGCTATAATCAAATCTCTTCTAGCAAACGAAGCTGAATATGAACCTGAGGGATTCTTTAAAAACTGTTCCATAGTCATTATTTTCATATTTTATTTTAACCTCCAATCTTTAAAATAATTTATTATTCTATTATTACTTAAAAAGAAGTTTTATAAATTTTTGTTAAAAATCAAACAAAATATTATTGAAATAAAAGAATTTTTCCAAATAAGAGGTGATATAATGAAACCGTTACAAGGTGAAATGAAAGAAAGTTTTGATAAATATTTTGGAGAAGAAACAGATATTCAGAAAAACTTTCAAAGAACTATGAATCAAAGACAAGTAAGTAGTATGCAACATTTATATCATACTAAAGTTCAAAATAATAATGTAAACCATTTTAATACAGCAAATAGAATAGCACAAGTTAAGATGCTATATTCAAGAAAAAGAAATGGTGGTACTAAGAGAACTCGTTTTAAGAATAGAAGAATTGTTGGAGCTAAAGTTGTTAGAGGTTCATTAGTAAGACTTCATGAAGATTACAATCCAGCTCTTTCTTCATTTTTAATGTATAAAGATTATTCTAATATTTATTTATGTAGTGATGTTCATTTCTTTAAAAATGAGATAAGAAAAAGAGAAGGAATGACTACTAAGGAATTAATGACTAATTTTAAAAATGAATGTAAAAAATTAGGTCCAGATGACGTTCTTATTTATCTGGGAGATGTTGGTCATAGAGAATGTACTCCCGAACAAAATAGGGAAATTCAAAGATTCTTAAAATCATGTAATTGTAATAAAATTCTTGTAAGAGGTAATCATGATACTTTAGATAAGGGTTATTATAAAAGATGTGGTTTTATGTTTGTTGAAGACAATCTAATTTATGACGATCTTATTTTTAGTCATTATCCTGAAGATATTAATAAATACAGTATTGAAGGTATAAAATATAATATTCATGGTCATCTTCATGGTAATCCAGAATATTATTATGTATCTCCAAAAGGTCATTATGATGTTTGGACTCCTAGACATAATTTTGTAAGATTAGACAAAATTGTAAATTTACTTAGAAAGAAGGATAGATGATGAATTTTGAAGAATTTCTTAAAAGAAAAATGATGATGGAAGCAGGAAACAAATTTCGTGTTCAATTACAACATAAAGAATTTACAAGTCCTGCAATTAAAGATATGAGAGATGATGCTTATAAATCAATTCAGAAAAATAGAATTGAAAATGAATATCATGATACTCGTAATAATGATATTGAACGAATTGAAAAGATCAATAATATTACATTAGATTCCTTTAGTCGTTCAAGTTATGAAGCATATTATAATAATTATATGAGAACTAATAGTGGTTCTCCAAATGCTTTAAGAAAAATTATTAAAGGTTATATTTATAAAGATTTATCTGGAGAAATTGCTTGTAAGGTTGTAGTTGAAAGAACTAATAATCTTTCAGTAATTACAGAATTATATGTAAATCCAAGATATTATGGATATGGTCTTAAGAAAGCTCTTATTGATGTAGCTAAGACTAATTTCAGTGCTAATGCTGCATTATGTGATAGAGATGATCTTTTAAATATGCATGTTTATAAAGCAAATAACTTTTTTATTAAAGACAAAGTAAAAAATGGTTATCTTATGATTTGCGAAGATCTATATAAAAGACCAGGTCTTCCTATCAATCAATTAAAAGCTAGTAATTCGGTAAATACTTATAAGAATAATATTACTAATTCAGATGGTTCTACAACTCCTGGAAAAAAGATGTCTTTTATGAATCTTGATAATAGTTCCACTAAGATTAGTAATATGAATAAACGTGATTATCACGATATGGAACCTGATTATTCAAAGAATGATGGTGTTGATGATAGAGAAGATGAAGATAGTATTGACAGTCCAGATGAGTATTTTGTAGATGGATCTTCAGATCGTCATAGTTCTATTTTTAGATAAAAGGAGTAATTAAAATGGCAGAATTAGTCACCAATTTAAAGAAATTAAAAGTAAAGATTTTTTCTCATAATGATTTAGATGGCATTAGCTGTGCTATAGTTCTCAAAAAATTATATGATGAAAGTAAAATTTCTTTAAGTTTTACTTACATTAGCTATGATCAGATCTCTGAAATTTCAAGATTTTTTGAAAATTATGACGAAGCCAGAATGTATGACTTTGTAATCATTTCAGATATTAATATTAAAAAGGATGATTATCATCATTTCATTCAACCTCAGTTTAATCGATTCATTTCTGAGAAGAATAATTATCAGAATAGAGAAAAGCTTAATCTTTTCAAGAAGATGTTTATTATAGATCATCATAAGGATAGCGAAGAAACATTCAGACCTATTGAAAATAGTATTTTTGATAATGTTGAATATTACAATGATACTATTCATTGTGCTACTTATCAATTATATGACTGGTGTATTAATCAACGTTCAAGAATCTGGAATGAATATGTTTCTTCTGGTTTTAATAGAAATTTTGATATTAATAAGCAATGGCTCAGAGAATATATTGAACTAGTAAATGACTGGGATATTTTCTTATGGAAAGAAAAGAATAATCTTATTGCAAGAGATCTTAATATTCTCTTTACACATATTCGTAGAGAGAAGTTTATGATGATGCAAAATCAAAAGATTTCTATTCATTTTGCATTTAATTCTACTGAAAAGACCATCATCCGAGAGACACTGGAATCCATTAATAAGGAATTTCATAGATGTTGGAAGGATGCAGTTTATGTTCCACTTCATAATCCAATTACTGATCAAGTTCATAAAAATGTAACATGTTTAGTAATTAGAGCTGATGAAAATGTTTCTTTAATTTCCGATATGTTTAGAGAAATGATTACTCATGAAAGATATGATATTGATATCATCGTTAATATTTCTTTCAAGTATGGTTCTGTAAACTTTAGAAGAATTAATGAAAATATTGACCTTAAAGAAATTGCAAATTGGTATGGTGGTGGTGGACATCCATTTGCCGCAGGATGCCCTTTGAATTATCATGACAAAAATCTTATGAATGATTTTGTAAATCCACTTATGGCTGCAAATTACGATCCACATAGAGTAATTAAGGATATGGAAGCTGGAGAAGATCTCTATAAGAGAATTTATACTGGTCATATTCCTAAGTGAAAGGTGTGATGCTATGAATTTAATATTTGGAAATAGAGGAGATAAATTTATAAAGAATAGAGAGTACAATACGATTTCTTTATGTAGTTCTTTTAACTCTATTTCTTCTATTATTGGTAGCGTTACTAGTTATATTACTGAATACTTTAAAAGTAAATTTCCAGCAAACTTTTTTAAGGAAACTTATATATCTACTTCAATGGCAGCTTCTGCTATTAAAAAAGATTATTTTAGTGTAAAGCAAAGACCTTATTTATTTGTACAACCTACATTCGATTTATCTCCAGGAGTTATGAATGACTTACCTCAGAATTGGTTTGATACATCATGGGCATTCCTTGGAGATTTGAGACATAACTATAATATGGTCTTTCAAGATGAAGAAAATGGAGTAAGAATTTTTAATCAATTTAGACGTAATAAGATTTCTTTTAAATTCGGTATTAGAGTAAACTCTGAAATACAGGGTTGGAATACAATTCAATATATTGATCAGAATTTCCAAACCAATGGTGTATTTTTTCTTAATAAAGTATTTCTAAATACAAATATACCGAATTATATTATAAGAAATATTGCAAGACGTTTAAACTATAATCTTGAGGATGCTCTCGATAGAGAACGCTTTCAGCAATATCTTTTGAAATATTCTTACAATGGAATAGAAGCTGTTACTGATTTATCAACTGGAAATTTAGCATATATTTATAAATATCCAGTAAATATTGTAGTACACTATCCAGATATGTCTAACAATAATAAAAATATGAGAAATAATATTATTCAAAATAGTCAGGTTGAATATAATATTGAAGCTGAATTGTGGGTTCCTTCTTTATTTATTCTTGAATTTGATAATATGGAAAGATTTAAAGACTTAAAACTTTCCGAACCTGATGAACTTGATGATGGTAAATATAGATTCTCACTTATTATTAATGAAGACTATATCCCTTATAGTAAAGATTATAAAAATCTTCTTATAAGAAGAAATTTCATTCCAGAAGTGAATACAAAGCACGATCAGGTTGATTTAAAAGAAGTTATTCCTATGGAAGTTAAAAAGGTATGTGAAATTCTATCTGAAAATAGAATACCGTTTAGTAAAGTATTCTTAATTGATTTGTATATTAATGGTAGAATTGTAATGCCTGAAAATTTTGATGTTGATGATAAATCTTTTATTCTTACAACTTATAATCCTCTCAGTAATACGGCTTATACTGTAGTAATGTATGCTGATATGGAAGTTCTAAATAAGATTAATATTCTTATGGATGGAACGGAAGAGGAAAAGAAAGAACTTAAAGAATTTATTAAAGAACTCAAACAAAGATAAAATTTCCCCTAATGCAAATAGCATTAGGGGAATTATTTTTAACCCATAATTCTTCCAGCAATACTTGTATACACATCAGTAGCACTATTTCTAAGTGAACGTAATGTAATAAAGTCTCTGGCTTTTTGACCGTATCCAGTAAATGAAGCTTTAATTTTAGCTTTAAAGCTTTTAAGTGATAATTGTGTTACTGAAACACCAGCCATATTTTCAAGAAAACATAAAAGGTTTCTGTTATATTTTACATAGGTCATGATTTTAGAACTCATTGAAGTTGGATAAAGATCTTCAACTTCCATAGTTACATTCATTTCAAGAGGTAGTCCTTCAGAGCTATATAATTGGTTATCTCCACCCTTAATCCATGTCAAAGATACAATTGCCCCGCAGTCTATAATAAACCATCCAGGATATTGAACTTTTACTAAAAAAGGCTCTCTATAAGCATATTTACCATCTTGTCTAGCTTGAGCTGCAGTATATAATAAAAGAAATGGAAAATAAATATTTCTAAAAACATCAACTTTGTTTCCATAAGGAGATACAAATTTAAAGTTAATAGAATAGCTATTATTTACAGTTGAGTTTCCCCATATCTTACCATATGACTGCATAGATCCCTTATTGGTTTGAAAGAATACAGAAGCGATTGAACCAATAATAGGCATATTACCTAACATTTCTTCAACTGATTCTGTTAATTTTGTAGCAATAGTTTCTCCAAAGCTAGGACCATCAGTAATACCTTGAAATTGTCCTTGGAACATGTAATTCTGCCTATTTTCTACAGCATTATTATTAGCTTGAGAAACAACGCTTGCTTCTCCATATTCATTAGAAAGACCTTCTGATACTGATGTATTTTTTGTAACATAAAATGCTACACCAGATTTACCAAATACAGATTGGAAATTAGCATCCCAATCAAAACCACCTGGTAAGTCCATCATTGCCCATAAATAGTTTGCTGCAGTAGATACATATTTATAGAATTCTTTAAAGTTTGGTTTAAATGAAATAAAACGAGGATCAGTTCCTGAACTCATTGTCGTGATTGAAGTAGCAACTTCACCAGCAACTTCTTCAAGACCTGATCCTGCACTTAATTTACCATAAAGAAATCTATTAATTTTAGTGGTTCCAAAATTGATGAAAATAATGTTGTTATCATCTTCAAAAGTTGATTCATAAGTCCTCATAAGTGGATCGGCTAGAGGAGAGTATTTGAAAGGCATTCCAAATACTCTATTGTCATCGCCGAATACAATTTGATTAAACTGGTCCAATGTTAAACTAGTACTGTTGTTTGCAACTGGATCGAAACTTCTTCCCGATGGAGACTTTGAATCTCCATCGGTTTCGAATTCAGTTTCAGTATAATTTTCTGGATCATCGTAAGTAGTTTCATAACCTTCTGTAACAAGTTTATCAGAACCTTCACCGAGATAATCTGGCATAACGGTTTCTCCTTTCTATTACAGACCTTTAAGAATCCAATCTAAGCCATCATCATTAAGCATAAACTTGACTCCTCTTTCTTCAGTTCCATCATCCTTTATTAAATCTGAAATGGCTTTAAGAACTTTAAGAGCCTTAGATTGTGTATTATTTAGATGTTTAAAATTACCAACTATGTCATCTAAATTAGTTTTAATATTTTTATCATAATTATTACATATAACAATTGTACCACCAGTATCAGTAGTAATTACTGTCTTCTCAATACCACCAGTTTCAACCGTTTCAACTTTATACTCACTTGGTGTTGCTTTGGAAGGAGTATTATAAGTATAATTAGTTGTAGTATTAGTGGATTTATTTGTTTGAGGAGTAGTTGCCTGAGGTACACTAGTCGTAGGAGTTGGAGTAACATTTCCTCCTCCAATTGTAACAGTTTGTTCTGGATTGTCAACTTTAGAAGTTGCAGGTTTAGGAGTATTGTCTGAAGCAGTAGCAGTTGAAGTTTCTCCAGAAATATCTCCAGTGATACTTTCTTCAGCAGAAGCAGTTGAAGATTGTTCTTCAGGATTTTCTTCTTCATTCGGATGCCATACTCCAGAATCAGTTACATATTTGGAAATAGCTTCTTGAGCATCTACATAATTATCGAGTTTAATTTCAAGAAGACCAGTAGCTCCAGATGATGCAGTTGCAAAACTACTTCCAATAGTTCCTTTACCATTCATTAATGTGAATACTATTTTAGCATATTCTCTACGATTCATATCTCTAGGTTGCATTCCAGAATAATTAACATTTTCACCTGTGGAAAGATTCCAGTCTCCAGAATACTCATAACATCTTTCAAAAATAACAGCTGCATTTTCTGGATCATTGTCCATTTTAAATTCTTGAGGATTACTTGGTACTTTAAAACCTGCAGATTCAACTGATGGACTAGAATACTTAGCTGATGGTCTACCACTTGTAGTACTAAATGTAAAATCTACACCTAAAGGAGGATTATTAAGTTCATATACTAAGTGAGCTAATTGAGCTTCCCATGTTTCAGATCTTCCAGCAAATCCATGAGATGCACACCATGTCGTATGTTGAGAGTAAGGTGTCCATTGCATGATACCACCACCATAAGAGATTACACCTGCACATGCAGTTTCTCTTATATTTAAAGTTCCTCCACCACATTCCTGAACTAAGTTACCAATAATACCTGCAGCACAGCCATCAGCACAGCCATCAGCTTTAAGGGCATTCCATATATCTATACAGTCCTGTGTAAGTGTAAGAGTACGAGTTTTTCCGTCTGAATCAGTACTACTAGCTTCAGTTCCAATAACTGGTTGATTAGAATTAGGAACTGATGCGGTAGAGTTGTTGAAGTTGTAGAATCGGTAGTAGCTGTAGTTTCAGGAGTTGTTTCAGCTCTTCCATATTTTGATTTACCATACTTTTTATTTTTATAGATATTTTTAATAGTTGCAGCAGCAGCAGGACCACATCCAGAATCTCCTAAAGTTTGGGATTCAGTATCCATACTACTATTATAAGGGAATAGACTATATTCTCTTTGCCATAAATGATCTTTACCTATACCATAAAGAGTATCACCATTATTTGTTTTACTCTTCTTTATTGCTTTTGTATATTCAGCTAAACCAATTGGATTAAAGTTCTTTTCTCTTCCATATTTACCTTTACCATAATATGATTTTTCTCCATTTTTAGGAACATATCCTGTTAAAGTAGAAAGATCGAACTTTTCTGGATCGTACATACTTCCTTGTGGCTGATAACTATCACTAGTTCCTGGAACTCTAATATCAACGTGTAAATGAGCACCACTACTATCACCAGTATTACCAACCTTACCAATTTCTTGACCTGCATTTAAAGTTTGTCCTTGTCTAACATTTGGAGGAGATACCATATGCATATTTCTCCAAATATTACCCTTTTGGTCTTTAAAAATAACATAGTTACCCATTGAAGAACTAGCTTGTTCATTACTAGTTCTGATAACTGTACCTGCTACTGGTGTATGAATTGGTGTACCACTTGATGCCGCAATATCAGTACCACCGTGCCATTCACCGCCATTTCTCCAAATATGAGAAGAAATTGAAGAACCAGGCATATCACTCATATACCAATTTACAACATTACCTGCAACTGGTGTAGCTGAAGAACTTCCAGTTGCCGTTGGATCAATTGTTGCTCCAGGTGCTCCTCCATTTGGATGATAACTATCAAAAGTACGTCTACCATTTAAGAGATATACAGAAGCACTTGAAGTAGAGCATTTATAAATATCTATACCTCTTACTCTTTTTAATTCACTACCAGAGTTCCAGTATTCATGCATATCATAACCTACATCTTCAGGACCTAATACTGATGGTGGATTCGCATGGTCATATACGCAGTTAGGGAATTTTTTACCACCTGGATCCATAAGGAAGATTATCTGGTGTAATGTATCAATATAGTCTACACAAGCATAGTGATTTGAAACGTGAAGAATAAGGAAATTACCTTGTTGCATTAATTCAACACAATGATTGTAGAAACTACTCCAATCTTTATTTTCCCAAGAAGAAGTTTCACTTTGGGTTACTTGTTGCATTGTCTTTAATCCTTTATATTCACACATATGTGTCATTGGAGCTGCAGCACCGCATGAACCTTTACAATCTTCTCTAGTATTAATATCATCAGCTAAAACACCTGGATTAAAATCAGCTTCTTGAACTGCTCCAGAGTGAACTAACATTAATGCTGTTGAAGTAAGAGAACATCCACTTCCAGAAAGATTTCCATTACCAATAGAAATTGCAGTTTTTCCACCCCATCTGCTATCACCTTGTTTCCATACACCATATTCGGAATATGGAATCGCAGTTTGAAGTGTTCCTCCTGAACCAGAACCACTGACAGTAGCTATACTTCCATTAGCAGTCTGTACATATACTCTCTGACGTTCTTTATCATAAATTTCAGAAGTAGTCATTGTTCCATGTGCTCTCTTAGTACCTGAAACTTTCTCAGCTTCTTGTTCTTCAGCAGTAGTATCATCTTTAATTTGAGCTAAACCGAATTTTTGAGCAAATTTGTTAGAAATATTTCTAAGACCTTTAGCTACATAACTCTTATTAAGAGCTAAACCAGCATTGTCTGTTGAAGAATCTTCAAGATTGCTTGATAATGCAGCTTTTCTCTTCTTTTCAGTAAAGCCGAATAAGTTATCAAATATTCCAGTCCAGAATCCTCTTCCGTCATCATTTGAAACATCACTTGTAGAAGCATTATTAGAAACAGAAAGAGCTGCTCCAGTAGATCCTGTGTTTGAAAGAATATCTGAAGCCTTATTAGGATTTTTAGACATTAATTGACCGAAAGGAGAATCCTTTAACTTCTTTAAATTCTTTAACATTAATGGTCCAGCAAATAGAACTGGATTAGACATCATAAATGCAAATTTAGCAAGTTTAGATCCTTTATCTTTAACATTATTAAATCCAGATTTTAATCTATCTCCAACTGAAGTTTGGCTATTATTAGTTGTAGCATTTGTTTCTTCAGCATTTTGTGCTTCACCATTAGGATTTCCATTAGAAACAGCTTTAGATTCTTGTTCTCTATTCTTTTCATCAGCTGATTTTGGCTTATCCTTAGGTTTCTTAACTAATTTAAATTCCTTCTTACCAACACGCTTAACAAATTGAAGTCTATCCATTGGATTTAATAAAATATTTAAGTTTCTATCGCTATCTTCACCATTCTTTTTACGAGCCTTTACAGGTTCATTAGTAGAAGCATCGATGACTTGTCCTGTAGGAGAAAGATAAACCTTAGAAGGTTCTTGTTTCTGTTCTGTATCCTTCTCAGCTTCTTTTTCTTTCTTCTTTTCCTTCTTATCATCGTCATCCTTTCCACCCTTAACTGATGGGAATTTAGCATCACCAAGCTTAGGTTCTTTTCCTGCAGCAGCAGCTTTCATTGTTTTCTTAGACATTTTTATAATTAATGCTGTGATACCAACACCTAATGCTGCACCTGCGGCAATTTTTAATACTTTTGAACCACTAATAGCTTTTAAAATACCTTTACCGATAGAACCTACTAATTTAATTCCTGCACCTGCAATAGCACCTGCTTTTCCTAAAGCC
>Ga0247611_10004002_pt1 | contig 20966 bp, 32 predicted proteins | sample 177DNAGHGhighgp2_FD_192422 | JGI IMG/M metagenome (GOLD analysis project Ga0247611, IMG submission 192422) | Sheep rumen microbial communities from Palmerston North, Manawatu-Wanganui, New Zealand - 1770 DNA GHGhigh gp2 | ecosystem: Host-associated > Mammals > Digestive system > Stomach > Rumen...
ATGTACCGCATCATCGACTTCGTCCGCAACCGCGACGAATTCAAGGCCACCGTGCTCACCATCGAGTACGATCCGAACCGCTCCGCCCGCATCGCCCTCATCCAGTATGAGGACGGCCTGAAGAGCTACATCCTCGCCCCGAACGGCCTGCAGGTCGGTCAGGTGGTCGAGTCCGGTGAGAAGGCCGCCCCTGAACTGGGCAACTGCCTCCCGCTCGCCAACATCCCCGTGGGTACGCTCGTGCACGCGATCGAGCTCCGTCCCGGCCAGGGCGCCGCGATGGCCCGTTCCGCCGGCACCTTCGCCCAGCTCGCCGCCCGTGAAGGCAACTATGCGATCCTCCGCCTCCCTTCGGGCGAAACCCGCATGGTTCCCGCCACCTGCCGCGCTACCGTCGGTACCGTCTCCAACCCCGATCATAATCTGGAATCCTTCGGCAAGGCCGGCCGTAACCGCTGGCTCGGCCGTCGTCCGCACAACAGAGGTGTCGTGATGAACCCGCACGACCACCCGATGGGTGGTGGTGAAGGCCGCGCCTCCGGTGGTCATCCGCGTTCCCGCAAGGGTCTGCCTGCCAAGGGCTACAAGACCCGCAACCCGAAGGCCACTTCCAACAAGTTCATCATCGAAAGACGTAAGAAGTAAAATCGGAATAAACTAACAGATTATGAGTCGTTCACTTAAAAAAGGACCGTACATCCAGGAAGCCCTGGAGAACAGAATTCTTGCTATGAACGAAGGTAGCAAGAAGAAAGAGGTTGTCAAGACCTGGTCCCGTGCCAGCATGATTTCCCCTGACTTTGTCGGCCATACGATCGCCGTCCACAACGGCAACAAGTTCATTCCGGTTTACGTGACGGAGAACATGGTGGGCCACAAGCTCGGCGAATTCGCTCCTACGCGGACTTTCAGAGGCCACGCCGGCAACAATAAGAAATAATGTTTAAAGGAGATTGACATTATGGGTAAGAGAAAAAGATTGATGGCCGAGCGCCTGAAAGAAGCCAAGAAGCAGACCGCTATCGCCGTATTGAAAGATGCACCCACTTCCCCGCGGAAGATGCGCCTTGTCGCTGACACCGTGCGTGGTGTCGAGGTGAATCACGCCCTGGACCTCCTCCACTTCTCCAAGAAGGAGGCCTCCGTCCGTCTCGAGACGCTGCTCCGCAGCGCCATCGCCAACTGGGAAGCCAAGAACCCGGAGCAGGCGAAGGAACTCGAAGAAGGCAACGTCATCGTCAAGACCATCATGGTCGACGAGGGCCGCACGCTGAAGCGCATCCGTCCGTGCCCGCAGGGCCGCGCCGGCCGCATCCGCAAGCGTTCCAACCACGTCACCATCATCCTGGACGTCAAAAAAGCAGTGGAGGAATAAACTATGGGACAGAAAACCAATCCTATCAGCAACCGTATCGGTATCACCCGTGGTTGGGACTCCAACTGGGTCGGCGGCAACTACGCCGAGAAGATCGCCGAGGATTATGAGATCCGCAAATACCTGGGAAGCCGCCTCGCGAAGGCCAGCCTCTCCCGCATCATCATCGAGCGCACCCTGAAGCTCATCACCGTCACCATCCACGCTGCCCGTCCGGGTGTCATCATCGGCAAGGGCGGCCAGGAGGTCGACAAGCTCAAGGAAGAGCTGAAGAAGGTCACCAAGAAGGATGTCCAGATCAACATCTTCGAGGTGAAGCGCCCCGAGGTCGATGCCACGATCGTCGCTGACAGCATCGCCCGTCAGATCGAGGGCCGCGTGAGCTACCGCCGCGCCATCAAGATGGCCATCGCCACCGCCATGCGCGTGGGCGCCGAAGGCATCAAGGTCCAGATCAGCGGCCGCGTGGGCGGCGCCGAAATCGCCCGCTCCGAGATGTTCAAGGAAGGCCGCACCCCGCTGCACACCTTCCGCGCCGACATCGACTACGCCCTGGCCGTGGCCCACACCCAGATGGGTACCATGGGTATCAAGGTGTGGATCTGCAACGGTGAGAAGTACGGCAAGCAGGATCTTTCCCCGAACGCCGGCTTCGCCGCGAACGCCCAGGCTCCCGCCGGTGGCCGTCGTGACGGTGGCCGTGGCGACCGCCGCGGTGACCGCCGTGGTGACCGTCGTGGGGACCGCCGCGAGCGTCGTGACGACCGCGAGCGCCGCTAATTCCGGCTGCGAAACGTGAAGAAAGGCACTCCTCCTTGTGGGGAGTGTTTTTTTATGTATCTTTGCGAGGATTAACTTCGATTGATGATGAAACGAGTGGTTTTGAGCCTGGTGGCGCTGGCGGCGGCCCTCACGATGGCCGCGCAGGTGCGCCCGCAGAACAATCATACGGTATCCACGACCCTGGGACTGGGGCTGGAGTACGGCTTTGAGTGGGCCTTCGCCGGACAGGCGTCGGTCATCGGCCGGATCGGGTATGCGTCGAAAGGTTTCACCCTCACGAGCGCCCTGGACAATTTCCATTGGTCCACGACCCTGGCGCCGGCCGTGACGCTGGAGCCGCGGTACTATTTCCTCATGAACTGGCGCGACCGCCACGGGAAATATACCTCAGGCAATTCGGCCGAATTCTTCAGCGTCCCGACAACGCTGACGCTTGCCAAGGATGCGAAAGGAATCGGGGAACTGGCCGTGTCGCCGGTACTCGGCGTCCGCCGTGCGTTTGCCACGCATTGGTTCCATGAGTTTACCGCCGGGGCGGACCTCCTGTGCCTGCCCACGTTCCTCGTGACGCCGCATGTCGGCTATCGGATCGGATTTTTATTTTAAAGGATAACAGATATGAAATTCAAACTGACGCTCCTGGCCGCCGCGCTCGCCGTGGCCGCCTGCGCCCCGAAGTCCGGCCCGACCACCAAGCTGGCGGGCCAGTTTACGGAAGACGCTCCCTCTTTCGTGGGCCTCACGATCAAGGGAGTCCTGGATACCACTCTCTTGGTGACGGACAACCGTTTCGAAGCGGAGGTCCCGACGGATGTCACGACCATGGCGACCCTGGTGGCCGGAACGACCTCGGTCACCTTCGTGGCCGACGGTTCCACCATCACCATCGATCCGGCGGCCGGTACCGCCGTCTCTTCGAACAAGAAGGGTGTCCAGGCCCGGTATATGGCCTACAACGACTACATGGAGAAATTCATGGCCGACTATCGCGCCAAGATGGCCGAGTTCGGCGAGGATGAGGAAGCGGCCGAGAAGTATTACGAGGAGGTCATCGAAAAGTACAACGACTATCAGAAGGAGACGGCGAAGGCCAACCTCGACAACATCATCGGCCTGATGGCCATCAGCCAGATGATGTCCGACGACGCGGACGAGATGCTCTCCCTGTTGAACAGCCTCTCCCCCGAGCTGAAGGAATCCCCGCTGGCCACCAGCCTGATCGCCAACTACGAAACGAAGGCCAAGACCGGGGAAGGTCAGCCGTTCGTGGACTTCACCGTGGTCCAGGATCCGGAAAAACCGGAGACCTCCACCGTCAAGTTCTCAGACTACATCGGCAAGGGGAAGTATGTCCTGGTCGATTTCTGGGCCTCCTGGTGCGGCCCGTGCCGGGAAGAGATGCCGAATCTCAAGAACGTGTATGAGACCTATGCCGGAGACAAGTTCGACATGCTGAGCATCGCCGTGGCAGACGAGCTGGATGACACGAAGGAGGCCGCCAAGGAACTCGGCATCTCCTGGAACCAGATCGTGAACGCCCAGCAGATCCCGCTCAGGATCTACGGCATCGACGCCATCCCGCACATCATCCTCTTCGGCCCGGACGGCAAGATCCTCAAGCGGGACCTCCGCGGCGAGGCGATCGGCGAGGCCGTGAAGGAGGCCCTGGGCCTGTGACCGTAAGGGAGAAAATAGCCCTCTTTCCGCATTCCCCGGGCGTCTACCGGTATTATGACGCCGCGGGGAATGTCATCTATGTGGGGAAGGCGAAGGACCTGCACAAGCGGGTCGCGCAGTACTTTGTCCCGCCGGAGCGGCTGACGACGAAGACGCGCATCCTCGTTTCCAAGATCGCCGATGCGCAGTACTCGGTCGTGGATACGGAGGCCGACGCCCTGTTGCTGGAGAACAACCTCATCAAGCAGTACAAACCCCGCTACAACATCCTCCTGAAGGATTCCAAGACCTATCCCTGGATTTGCGTGACCGGGGACGAGTTCCCGCGGGTGTTCATCACCCGGCGCATCGACAAGTCCCATGGGAACCGGTATTTCGGCCCTTACAGCAGCGTGATGCATGCCCGGAACCTCGTGGATTTCTTCCGCGAGACCTATCCCCTGCGCTCCTGCAACCTGAACATCACGTCCGAGGCCATCCTCAAGAAGAAGTTCCGGCCTTGCCTGGACTTCCACATCGGCCGTTGCAAGGCCCCGTGCATCGGCAGGATCTCCCAGAAGGAGTATGCCGACAACATCGACGAGATCATCCACATCCTGACGGGCCGGGGCGGGGAGGTCATCCGCCACTACAAGACCTTGATGGCCGAGGCGGCCGAGCGGCTGGATTTCGAGGACGCCCAGGTCTACAAGGAGAAGATCCGGACGCTGGAACGGCACTACGCGAAGTCCATCATCACCTCCGCGGCCGACACCAGCGCCGACGTGTTCTCGCTCGTGCTGGACGCCAACGAGGCCTTCGGCAACTTCCTCCGAATCCGCGGCGGCGCCATCGTCCAGTCCCTGAACCTGGGCTTCCGCTGCGGCATCGAGGAGGAACCCGCGTCCATCCTGTCCGCTTTCATCGCCGAGATCGAATCCAAGTTCGGCGAACTGTCCAGGGAGGTCCTCGTGCCGTTCCTGCCGGACGTGGAGATCGACGGGGTGGAGTTCCGGATTCCCGTCCGGGGCGACAAGTTCGCCCTCCTGGAGCTGAGCGCCAAGAACGCCAAGGAATTCCATTTCCACAGCATCAAGCAGCGCGAGCACACGGATCCGGACCAGTTCCGCCTGAGCGTGATGGAAGAGCTCCGGAAAGCCCTGGAGATGAAGGAACTGCCGCACCACATGGAGTGCTTCGACAATTCCAACATCCAGGGCACGAACCCCGTGGCCTCCTGCGTCGTGTTCCGCGACGCGGAGCCCTCCAAGAAAGACTACCGCCGGTTCAAGATCAAGACCGTCATCGGCGCGAACGATTTCGCGTCGATGAAGGAGGTCGTGAACCGCCGTTATGCCCGCATGCTGGAAGAGGCGCCGGACGACCTGCCGCAGCTCATCGTGATCGACGGTGGCAAGGGCCAGCTGGACGCCGCCTACCAGGCCCTTGCGGAGCTGGGCCTGACGGAGAAGCTCACGGTCGTGGGCCTGGCGAAGCGCCTGGAGGAGGTCATCCGCGTAGGCGACCCGTATCCCCTGTTCATCGACCGCAACTCCCAGGCCCTGAAGGTCCTGCAGCGGATCCGCGACGAAGCGCACCGATTCGGCATCACGTTCCACCGCAACCTCCGCTCCAAGGCCGCCATCCAGAGTGCCCTGCGCGAGATCAAGGGCGTGGGCGAAAAGACCGAGCAGCGCCTCCTCCTCCACTACGGCTCCGTGGCGAAGATCGCCCAGGCGCCGCTGGAGGACCTCTCCGCCCTGGTGGGCGCGGAGCTCGCGGTGAAAATTCATGATTATTTGAACGAATGAACGACAAGAAATTCAACAAATGGTTCAGCCTGTTCATCCTGATCGGGATGGCGGTGGTGACGGTGGTCGTGACGGCCATCAAGTTCAAGGATGCGGACAGCGGGAAGGCGATGCTCCTGATATCGGCCTTCGGATCCCTGATGGGCGTCCTGTGCACGGTGCTGGCGGCCAACGGCCGGATTCTGACGTTCCTGTTCGGAATCCTGGACGTGTCCATCTACGGAGTGATGTGCCTCATCGGGACGCGCTACGGCAACGCCGCCCTGCACCTGCTCTATTTCCTGCCGATGCAGTTCGTGGGCTATTTCCAGTGGCGGAAACGGGGGGCCGAGGAAAAGGCGAAGGTGCAGGCCCGCCGGTTCACCGGGAAGCAGTGGCTGCTGTATGGCGCCATCTTCCTGGCCGGCCTGGTCGCCGCCTACTTCATCCTGGCCGCCCTGGACAAGACGGAGGCCGTGGGCGTCGTGAAGTGGCTCGTCTTCCTGGATGCGTTCTCCATGATGTGCAACATCATCGGCCAGTATCTCCTGTCCACGGCCTACATGGAACAGTGGTATTTCTGGATCGGGGTCAATGTCTCGACCATCCTCATGTGGCTCCTGACCCTGCGCCAGGACCCGGATTCGGCCTTCGCGCACATCTACATCGTCAAGTACAGTTTCTACCTGCTGAACTCCCTGAACGGCCTGCGGATTTGGTATCACCTGAGCCGCGGAGAAACGGCATGATGTTTGATTTGGGTGGGATTGCTTTCTTTTTTCGGAAATTTTTGCTTACTTTGCAGCATAAATGCGAAAAACGGTAATAAAACTATAAACTAAAATCTGACTGTTATGACAAACGAAGAAATCGTAAAGCAGGTCAAGGACATCATCGTCGACAAGCTCGGCGTTGAGGAATCCGAGGTCACTGAGACCGCCAGCTTCACCAACGACCTGGGTGCCGACTCCCTGGACACCGTCGAACTCCTGATGGAATTCGAGAAGGTCTTCGGCATCAAGATTCCTGATGAGGAAACCAGCGGTATCGCCACGGTCGGCGACGCCATCGCGAAAGTAACGGAGAAGCTCGGCGAGTAATCGCACGAAGTTTCCAAAAAGAAAAATCCGACTCGAAAGAGCCGGATTTTTTTTGATTCTCACGTCGGTCTTCGACCTCCTCAGAATGACAAGGGATCAGCCCTTCGGGATGGAGAAGGTCACCCGGAGGGTCGGGATCCGCCTGGCACCGGGGGGAAGGAGCAGGCAGGAGGTCGGATTCGTCGCGGTGGACGCGGGGCCGTTGAGGATGGCCCGGTAATAGCGGTCCTTGTCCAGCTCCTGCGTGGTGGTGTAGGTCGTCTGGTTCATTTGGTTGAGCAGACTGGACATCATCATCATGTTGTAGTAGTTGGAATAGCCGCCGTAGCCGCCGTAACCGCCGTAACCGTAGCCATAGCCGCCGTAACCGTAACCGCCGTAGCCGCCGTAACCGCCGCCGTACAGGTTGTTGTAGTACATGGCGTACATCATCTGCTGGTAGTAGGCTTCCTGCTCGGCGTTGCCGTTGGCGTTCTCCACGGTCTCGCTGTGGACGGTCAGGAACCAGATGTCGGCGTCGTCCTTGGTGTCAAGGTCCTTCCGCTGCAGCATCTGCTGCATGTGGTAGGTGATGTCGGGCGCGTAGGCGCGGTTCGCCCGGTCCAGGTCGCCCTGGTTCTCGGAGGAGGCGCTGGCGTCGGTCAGGCCGGCGAAGCTGATGGTGCCGTCCTTGGCCGTTTTCCGGATGGTCGGGCTGATCATGGACGGGAACAGGTCCACGAGTTTCTCGTCATCCGGCGCTTCGTACGGGAAGATGAGGCTGGCTTTGTTGATGACGGTCTTGGCCGGGTCGCCGCCGCGTGCGACGATGGCCTCGACGACCTTCTGCCGCAGTTGGGCCGCCGGGACGACGGGCTTCAGGCCGCCGCCGCCCTCGATGAGGATCTTTTCATCCGCGAGCCCTTCGGGGGCCTCGTGGCCGGTCCGGTTGAAGGCGTACTGGTAGAACTGCTTGTTGCTGTTCAGGTATTCGGCTTCGTCGTAGAGGGTGGGTTCGCCCGGGATGAACAGGAAAGTCGTGTCTTTCCGGACGCCGTTGTAGGTGGACCGCACCGTGAGCCGGCCGACGTTCTCGTTCCGGTAGTAGTAGTTGTTGCTGACCGAGAGGACGGACAGCTCGAACAGGTTGATGCGTCCGCCGATCCCTTCCGGAATGTCGCTTTCGATGTAGATGCCCGGGACTTCCTGGATGTATTCCCGATACTTGTTGATGGTCTCGATTTCGTCCCGGCTGGCCAGGACAGGGCCCAGCCGCTTGAGGACGTCGATGTATTTCTGTCCGTAGGCCCGGTTGAGTTCGAAGCTCAGGGAATCCTCGCCGTCATAGATGGGGATGCCGCGGGTGACAGTCTCGGCGCTGTGGGGGACGATCCGGTTGGTACCGCTCTTCTTGCTGCTGAGCGTGTCGGTCAGGGAGTAGACGAACAGGTTCTGGATGATGTGCTCCTGTCCTTCGTGGGCCGTGGAGATCGTGTCCGCCTCGAAATGGACCAGGAAGCGGACAAACTCGGGGTCGGTGCCGAGGTCGAGGGTGTCCAGGGCGGGCACCAGGCAGAAGGCGGTGGACCGGGTAGTCAGGCCGAAGGTCTCGTCGCGGATGGCGCCGATGGCGAGGCGGGTGTCCGAGAAGCCGGACAGGTCGTCGGCCCGGCGGAGGCGGATCTCCTCGATCGGGAATTCGACGGTATAGGTATCGTACAGGAGGCTTTGGTCGATGAGGTCCTTGCCGATCTCGGTGCTGGTCTTGAAGCAGGATGCCAGCGCGAAGGGGAGGACGGCGAGGATGAGTGCTTTCCTACAAGCGGATTTCATTGCGATAAACTGTCGTAAAAGGCGTTGTACTGGTCCATGTAGCTGCCGTCGGCGAGGGATGCCGCGTCGAAGGGGAGGAGGGGCTTGCCCAGCTCCCGGACGTACGCCTGCAGGGCCGGGTCCACGCCCGCCGATCCCAGGATGATGCCGTCGGAATACTGCGCGGCAAGTTGAGCAAGTTCCATGCCACCGGCCTTCTCGGGCAGGGGGACGTCCTTGAGCTTGATGCCGCCGAACAGGATGGTTTCCGCGAGGCCGTCGGCAAAGGTTTCCGCGGGAGTGTCGTCATACAGGGACAGCACGACCTTGGCGCCGGAGAAGACGGGGTCGTCCTTGTAGGCTTTCTTCAGGTACAGGGGAAGGACGTGGGAGATCCATCCGTGGCAGTGGATGATGTCCGGGGCCCAGCGGAGCTTCTTCACGGTCTCCAGGACACCGCGGGCGTAGAAGATGGCGCGCTCGCCGTTGTCGGCGAAGAAGCGGCCTTCGCTGTCACGGAAGATTTCCTTCCGGCGGAAATAGTCCTCGTTGTCGATGAAATAGACCTGGATGCGGGCCGACGAGATGGACGCCACCTTGATGACCAGGGGACGGTCCACGTCGCTGATGATGATGTTCATGCCCGACAGGCGGATGACCTCGTGCAACTGGTTCTTGCGCTCGTTGATGCAGCCGTACTTGGGCATGAAGGCGCGGATTTCCTTCTTGCGCTCCTGGATGCCCTGCGGGAGCTGCCGGCAGAGGTTGCCGACGGGGCTCTCCGGGAGGTAGGGGACCATCTCGGAATTGACGAAGAGGACTTTCTTGACGGAATCAGCCATGACATGTTCTTTTAGCATACAAAGTTAAGAATTTTTTTTGAGATTTGTCCCGAATTGCTAACTTTGGACGAAATTAGGGGTGCTATGCAGAATCTCAGCAACAGACTCGTCCGGCGCAGGCTCTTCGGGGCCTGGGTGTCCACGGTGATCAGCATCAGCCTGGTGCTGCTCCTGGTGGGCGTCGCGTCGATCCTGCTGCTCAACGCCCGCAGCGTATCCGATTACTTCAAGGAGAACCTCCAGGTCTCCGTCCTCATGAAGCAGGACGTGACCGAGGAGCAGGCGCTCGCCTACCAGTCCTCCCTCGCCGGCCTGCCGGGCGTGAAGGCCACGACCTTCATCTCCCGGGAGCAGGGCATCGAGGAAATGGCCCAGATGCTGGGCCGCGACTTCCTGGATGTCTTTTCCACCGCCCCGGTCCCCGTCTCCATCGACGTGAACCTCGAGGCGGCCTACGTGTCCCCGGACAGCCTGGAAGTGGTCAAGGCGGCCCTGTCGGCATCGCCGCTCGTGGACGAGGTCGTCTATCAGACCTCCCTCGTGGAGGCCTTGAACGCGAACCTGCAGAAGATCGGCCTCGTGCTGGGCGTGCTCATCCTCCTGCTCCTGTTCATCTCCTTCGTGCTCATCGGCAACATGGTGCGGCTGAACGTGTTCTCGCGCCGTTTCACCATCCATACGATGCAGCTGGTGGGGGCGACGCGCGGGTTCATCCGCGCCCCGTTCATCGGCCAGTCGGCCCTCCAGGGTCTCTTTGCGGCCCTGGTGGCCATCCTGCTGCTGGTGGGCGGCCTGTTCATCCTGCGGAAGGAGTTCGTGCAGCTGTTCGAGATTTTCCGTCTGGACACGCTCCTCGCGACGATGGGCATCGTCATCGTGAGCGGCGTCCTGATCTGTGTGGTGAGTACCTGGATCGTGGTCGGCCGGCTGGTCCGGTTCGACCGGGACCAGCTTTATGCCGTGTAAGATTATGGCTAAATACGATTATAGGAACGTCAGTAAGAACGTGGACAAGAATGCCGGCAAGATGGCCATGACGGCCTCCGGCCTCAAGCTGATGATCGGCGGGCTGCTCGTCATGGCGGCGGGATTCATCCTCCTCGCCGGCGGCGGGTCCGACGACCCGCAGGTGTTCAACTATGCAATGTTCAATTTCCGGCGGCTGGTGGCCGCTCCGATCGTCATCGTCGCGGGCATCGTCGTGGTGGTGGTCTCCATCATGCGCCGTCCCAGGGAAAAGAAGGAGGAGTAGGCGATGGATTGGTGGCAGGCGGTTCTCCTGGGCATCGTCCAGGGGCTGACGGAATTCCTCCCGGTGTCCAGTTCGGGGCACCTGATGATCTTCAAGGAACTGCTCGGCGTGGATGCGGAAGGCTTCCTCGATTTCACGGTGACGGTCCATTTCGCCACGGTCCTTGCGACCATCGTGGTGTTCTGGGGCGCCATCTGGCAGCTTCTGAAGGGCTTTTTCCAGTTCAAGTACAATGACGAGACGGACTACGTCTGCAAGATCCTCGTCTCGCTCATCCCCGTCATGATCGTGGGCTTCTTCTTCAAGGACCAGGTCGACGCCCTGTTCAGCGGCTCGCTGAAGCAGGTCGCCGTGGGCCTGTGCATCACGGCCGCCCTGCTGCTCCTGTCCGACCAGATCGGGAAGCGGATCCGCGCGCCCCGGGCGAAGGATACCCGGAACGGCATCTCCTACGGGCAGGCCGCCCTCGTGGGTGTCGCCCAGGCCTTCGCCGTCGCCCCGGGCGTGTCCCGGAGCGGCAGCACCATCGCCACCGGTCTCCTCTCGGGCGTGAAGCGCGAGGTGATGGCGCAGTTCTCCTTCCTGATGGTCCTCATCCCCATCATCGGCGAACAGTCGCTGGACCTGCTGAAAGTCGCCCTGGGCAAGGAAACCTTCGGCGGCAGCGTGGGCGCCCTCGCCCTCGTGCTGGGCTTCGTGGCCGCCTTCCTGGCCGGCCTCTTCGCCTGCAAGGTCATGGTCGCCATCGTCCGGAAGGCGAAGCTCTCCTGGTTCGCCCTCTACTGTCTCCTCGTCGCGGTCCTGATCTTCGTCCTGGCGTAACCTGTCATTTCGAGCTTGTCGAGAAATCTCACATACTTCGCCTCCGACGTCCACCTGGGCCTCCAGGTGGAGGACCCGGCGGACCGCGAGGCGCGGTTCGTCTCCTTCCTGAGGAGCATTCCGGCGGCCCGGACGGAGGCGCTGTACCTCCTGGGCGACATCTGGGACTTCTGGTATGAATACCGGGACGTGGTCCCGAAAGGCTCCGTGCGCGTCTTCGGCGCATTGACGGACCTGATGGACGCCGGCGTGAAGGTGTACTTCTTCCCGGGGAACCATGACGTATGGGCCTATGGCTACTTCGAGGAAATAGGCATGAAGATCCTGGAGCAGCCGTATGTGACGGAAATCGGCGGCAAGACCTTCTGTCTCGGGCACGGCGACGGCCTCGGTCCCGTGGACCGCGGCTACCGGATCCTCCGGGGCATCTTCCACAACCGTTTCCTGCAGGCGTGCTTCAGCGCCCTGCACCCCTGGTTCGCCTTCCGGCTGGGCAATGGCTGGTCACGGCGCTCCCGCCTGGGCAAGCGCGACCGGTATGTTTTCAAAGGGGAGGAGGAGCCGTTGTTCAAATTCTGCGCGTCTTTCAATGACGAACGCGCCGCGAAAGGGCTCCCGCCGGTGGATGTTTTCCTTTTCGGCCACTACCACTGCGCCGTGGACATGCCCGTCGGCCCTTCCCGCCTCCTGCTCCTGGAGGACTGGATTACGCAGTCGGACTGGATGGTCTTTGACGCCGCGGCGGGCACCCTCGACCGTCAGGTGTTCGGCTGGGACGGGCCGGTCTTGTAGAAGTCCGGGACTTTCACTTCCGGAGGGTCTTCCCAGAAGATGGACCAGTAGAGGGACTTGAAGGTGCCGTTGTTCCAGGCCTGGACCAGGCTTTCGAGGTCGCGGTCGGCGCCCTCGGGGTCATACTCGGACTTGAGGTCGTTATCGAAGAGTTTGGCGATGCCCTGCCAGAAGCCCGCGGCGATCCCGTTCTTGTAGTCGTGGATGATGGAGTAGGACGACTGTCCGGTTTCCCGGTCGATGAGCTTCAGCAGGACGGCACCCTGGGAGATGGTCATCTTCCGGAGCGCGCCTTCGAAGTCCTTGAACAGCATGCTCTGGACCTCGTTCATGTAGCGGTCCTTCTTCATGCGGCCGTAGTTGTTCGCGGCGATGGTGCTGTCCACGATCTCCTGGAGCCGGCCCGACGCCTGCGCGTAAGGGTACACGCGGGCGAAATTATAGACGAGTTTGTAGTACTTCTTCCAGTCCTTCTGCTGCTTGCGGGAAAAGATCCACACTGGGTCGATGTTGTCGAAATACACCGTGTCCCCGTCCATCACGCGGTAGGAGAGGTAGCCGGAACGGCCCGATCCGCCTTCGTCCATGAGGATCCGGCGGGCCATCGCCTCCTCGCGTTCCTTCGCCTTCCGCATCGCCGCCTGCACATGCTGCCCGGCGGCGGGGATGACCGTCGCGAACAGGAGCGATATGAGGAGCAGACGCTTCATTTCAAGGCGCAAAGATACTGCTTTGCAAAAACTTCGCCAAATGTCCTGCCGCCCTCGCGGACACCCCCGAAAAAGTCGCGGTCGAAAATGCGGTCAAAAACTTTTCAACAAAATACGTAACTGCCGATAAAATCAGTAAGTTAAGTTTCAAAACCCGCGGTAGAAAAGTTTGAAAAATATTGCGAAAAAACTTGCGGATTCAAAAAAATTGTGTAACTTTGCAATCCCTAAATCTGGACGACATGCACCCAACCAGCTGAGTATCAACGAGTTAGGGACGATAAAGGAAAATTTTAAAACATTACAGCAATGTTACAGCCTAAAAGAACTAAATTCAGAAGGGAACAGAAAAACCGCATGAAGGGCAATTCCGGTCGCGGAAACCAGCTCGCATTCGGTTCCTTCGGACTCAAGAACCTGGAGAACTGCTGGCTGACCGCCCATCAGATCGAGGCTGCCCGTCAGGCGATCTCCCGCCGCATGAACCGTGAGGGTCAGATCTGGATCCGGGTCTTCCCTGTCAAGCCGTTCACCGCGAAGCCGCTCGATACCCGTATGGGTAAGGGTAAGGGCGATCCCCAGGGCTTTGTCGCCCCGATCACTCCGGGCCGCATCCTTTTCGAGGCCGAGGGCGTTTCCCTCGAGACCGCGCGCGAGGCCATGCGCCTGGCTGCCAACAAGCTCCCGGTCGCCACGAAGTTCGTCGTGCGCAGGGACTATGTCGAAGAATAATTTAAGGAGCTAGAGAAATGAAAGTTACTGAAGTACGCGAAATGTCCATCGCCGACCTCCGCGACCGCATCGAGATCGAGAAGAACAATCTCGACACCATGAAGCTCAACCACGCTATCTCTCCGCTGGAGGATACGTCCAAGATCAGAAAAACCCGTCAGGATATTGCCCGCATGATCACTATCCTTGCCGAGAAAGAAAAACAGCAGAACTAAACAAGTGAAGTCCTATGGAAAGAAATCTTCGTAAGGAAAGAGTCGGCATCGTCGTGAGCAACAAGATGGACAAGACCATCGTCGTCTCCGTCGAAACCCACGAGAAGCATCCCATTTACGGCAAGTTCGTGAAGAAGTCCACCAAGTTCGTGGCCCAGGACGAGAACAACGAGTGCTCCGAGGGCGATACCGTCCGCATCATGGAGACCCGTCCCCTGAGCAAGACCAAGAAGTGGAGATTAGTTGAAATCGTTGAAAAAGTCAAGTAATTATGATACAGCAGGAAACACGTTTATCTGTGGCTGACAACAGCGGTGCGAAGGACGTCCTCTGCATCCGTGTCCTCGGTGGTACCCGCCACCGCTATGCCACGGTCGGCGAAACCATCGTCGTCACGGTCAAGAGCGCCATCCCCGGCGGTGACATCAAGAAAGGCACCGTCACCCGGGCTGTCGTCGTCCGCACCAAGAAGGAGATCCGTCGCGCCGACGGTTCCTACATCCGCTTTGACGACAACGCTTGCGTCCTCCTGAACGGCGCCGGCGAGCTCCGCGGCACCCGTATTTTCGGTCCCGTCGCCCGCGAGCTCCGCGAGAACTACATGAAGATTGTTTCACTGGCACCGGAGGTCCTTTAATCGTAGCGCATTATGAAAAAGTTCAATATCAAGAAAGGCGACACCGTGTTCGTGAATGCCGGTAACGACAAGGGCAAGACCGGAAAGGTCCTGGAGATCCTCCGCGACAAGGACCGCGTCGTTGTCGAAGGTGTCAACATGGTTTCCAAGCACACCCGTCCGAATCCCCAGCAGCCGCAGGGTGGCATCGTCAAGAAGGAAGCCCCCATCCACATTTCCAACGTCAACCTGATGGACGCCGCCGGCAAGCCGACGAAGGTCGCCCACAAGCGCGTGGATGGCAAGCTGGTCCGTATCGCGAAAACTAACGGAGAGGAGATCAAGTAATTATGGCAAAGAAGACTAACAAGCCCGCCGAAGCCCAGGCGCTTCCCAAGGGATATGTTCCGGACCTCAAGAAGGTCTACAAAGAGGAGATCGTTCCTGCGCTGATGAAGCAGTTCTCCTACACCACCGTGATGCAGGTTCCCCGCCTCGTCAAGATCACCCTCAACGAAGGTGTCGGCGACGCGACCCAGGACAAGAAGCTGGTTGAGGAAGCCGCTGAAGAGCTCTCCATCATCGCGGGCCAGAAGGCGGTCATCACCGCTTCCCGCAAGGATATCTCCAACTTCAAGCTCCGTAAGGGCATGCCCATCGGTGCGAAGGTCACCCTCCGTGACGTCAGGATGTACGAGTTCCTCGAGCGTCTGATGCGTGTCGCTCTCCCGCGTATCCGTGACTTCAACGGCATCGCCGAGAAGATGGACGGCCAGGGCAACTACACCCTCGGTATCAAGGAGCAGATCATCTTCCCCGAAATCGAGATCGACAAGAACCCGCGCATCCACGGTATCGAGATCACTTTCGTGACCACCGCCAACACTGACGAAGAGGCGCACGCCCTTCTGAAGGCCTTCGGTCTCCCGTTCAAGAAACATAATAACTAAGATAGAAGCATGGCAAAGGAATCAATGAAAGCACGCGAAGTCAAGCGCGCGAAACTCGTGGCCAAGTACGCCGCCAAGCGGGCAGCCCTCAAGGAGGCCGGTGATTACGCCGCCCTCGACAAGCTCCCCAAGAACGCGAGCCCGGTCCGCCTCCACAACCGTTGCTCCCTTACCGGTCGTCCGAAAGGATACATGCGCGACTTCGGTCTGAGCCGTATCCAGTTCCGTGAGATGGCTTCCGCCGGTCTCATCCCGGGCGTCAAGAAGGCCAGCTGGTGATAACCTTTAAATGAAAGAACAATTATGACTGATCCTATTGCAGATTATCTGACCAGAATCCGGAACGCTTACCTCGCCGGTAAGAAGATCGTCGAGATCCCTGCTTCCAACATGAAGCTTGCGATCACCAAGATTCTGTGCGAGAAAGGTTACATCCTCAGCTACAAGGTGGTCGAGGGCAACCCTTTCAATACCATCAAGATCGCGCTCAAGTATCACCCTGAGACCAAGGCCGCTGCCGTGAAGAGCATCGTCCGCGTGTCCACCCCGGGTCTCCGCAAGTATGCGGACGTGAAGAACATGCCGCGCGTCCTCAACGGCCTCGGCATCGCCGTTCTCTCCACCTCCAAGGGTGTGATCACCGACAAGGAAGCCAAGGACCTGAATGTCGGCGGCGAGGTGATTTGCTATGTTTATTAATTTATAAGAATCCAAGATATGTCAAGAATTGGAAAACTGCCTGTAGTCCTTCCGGCCGGCACGAAAGCTGAGCTTCTCGACGGCAACATCGTGAAGGTGAAAGGCCCTCTTGGTGAGATGTGCCAGAAAGTCGATCCGGACATCAAGGTCACCATCGAGGGAAATGAAATCAAGTTCGAGCGTCCCAGCGACCTTCCGCGCTTCCGTTCGATGCACGGCCTGTACCGCGCCCTCGTCCACAACATGGTGGTCGGCGTGTCCGAAGGCTTCACCATCAAGCAGGAGTTCGTCGGTGTCGGTTACCGTGTGGCCGCCCAGGGTCAGCTCCTGACCATGGCCCTCGGTTACTCCCACGACATCCAGATCATGCTTCCGAAGGAAGTGACCGCCGAGACCCCGCAGGTCCGCAAGGGTGAGAACCCGGTCCTGATCCTCAAGAGCGCCGACAAGCAGCTCGTGGGCCAGGTCGCGGCCAAGATCCGCTCGTTCCGTCGTCCTGAGCCTTACAAGGGCAAGGGTATCAAGTTCGCCGGTGAGACCCTGCGTCGCAAGGCCGGTAAGACCGCTTCCGCTAAATAATAGGAGGATAGAGATATGGCACTCAATAGAATTGAAAGAAGAAGAAGGATCCACTACCGCATCCGCAAGCACGTCAACGGCACCGCCGAGCGTCCCCGCATGGTCGTGTTCCGCAGCAACAAGCAGATCTATGTCCAGGTCATCAACGACCTCGAGGGCAAGACCCTGGTTGCCGCCGCGTCCAACGACAAGGCCCTCGCCGCCGAGACCAAGGGTAAGAACGGCATCGACACCGCCGCCATCGTCGGCAAGGCGATCGCCGAGCGCGCCCTCGCCGCGGGTATCACCAAGGTCGCTTTCGACCGCGGAGGCTATCTCTTCCATGGCAGAGTTAAAAGTTTGGCCGATGCTGCCCGTGAAGGCGGCCTCGTATTCTAATCAAAAGAGACTATGGCAAATACGAACGTTAAAAGAGTCAAGACGTCTGACCTTGAACTGAAGGACAGACTCGTCGCCATCAACCGTGTGACGAAAGTCACCAAGGGTGGCCGTCACTTCCGTTTCGCCGCCATTGTCGTCGTCGGTGACGAAAATGGTGTGGTGGGCTACGGTCTCGGTAAGGCTAACGAGGTCACGGCCGCTATTGCGAAGGGCGTCGAGGACGCCAAGAAGAACCTGGTGAAGATCCCGGTGATCAACACCACGATCCCTCACGAGCAGGTGGCCCGTTTCGGCGGCGCCGAGGTTTTCATGAAACCCGCTGCTCCCGGTACCGGTGTGAAGGCCGGTGGTGCTATGCGCGCCGTCTTCGAGTCCGCCGGCATCCAGAACGTGCTTGCGAAATCCAAGGGCTCTTCCAACCCGCACAACCTCGTGAAGGCTACGATCCAGGCGCTCACCGAGATGCGTGACGCTTACACGGTGGCCGGCCTGCGCGGCATCGCGATGAACAAGGTGTTTAACGGATAATCAGAGAGAAACTATGGCAAAGCTTAGAATCACCCAGATCCGGAGCAAGAACGGCGAGACCAAGCGTCAGATCGCCAACCTCCGCACTCTCGGCATCCGCAGAATGCATCAGACCGTCGAGGTCGAGGACACCCCTATCACCCGCGGCATGCTGGAGAAGGTGCACCACCTCGTATCTTATGAAGTTATTGACTAAGGAGGAGAGAGAGATGAAACTTGAAAACATGAAGCCCGCAAAGGGCGCAACGCACAATAGCAAGAGAGTCGGTCGCGGACAGGGTTCCGGTAAGGGCGGCACTGCCACCCGTGGTACCAAGGGCGCCCAGGCCCGTGCCGGTTACGAGCACAAGATCGGTTTCGAAGGCGGCCAGATGCCTATCCAGCGCCGTCTTCCGAAGTTCGGTTTCAAGAACCCCACCCGTGTCGAGTACAAGGGCATCAACGTCGCCACCCTGCAGGCGCTCTTCGAGAGCAAGGGCCTGAAGGAGTTCGATGTCGAGACCTTCATCGGCTGCGGTCTCGCCTCCAAGGGCGAACTGGTCAAGGTCCTCGGTAACGGTGAGCTCACCGCCGCCGTCGAGGTCAAGGCCAACGCCTTCTCCAAGTCCGCTGTTGCTAAGATCGAGGCCGCCGGTGGCAAGGCGACCGTTATCGAATAAGAGTAAGCGAAATGGCAAAGTTTGTTGAGACCATCACCAACATCTTCAAGATTGAAGAGCTCAAGAAGCGGATCATCTACACCCTGCTTCTTGTGCTGGTGTACCGTCTGGGCTGCTACATCCTCCTCCCGGGTCTCGATCCCGAGGTGCTGAAGGGCGGCATCAGCGGCACGCAGGAAGGTCTCGTCGGACTGCTCAACATGTTCTCCGGCGGTGCCTTCGGCAACGCTTCCATCTTCGCTCTTGGCGTGATGCCGTATATCTCGGCATCCATCGTGGTCCAGCTTCTCGGCATGTTCGTCCCTTCCTTCCGCAAGATGCAGATGGAGGGCGAGAGCGGCCGTCGGAAGATGAACCAGATCACCCGTTACCTCACCATCGCGATCCTCGCGATCCAGGGTCCGGCGTACATTACCGGTATGATCCCGCGTAACGCCATCGCCGTGGGCTGGTCCAGCTTCATGTTCAACATCGTGTCCACCATCATCCTGATGGCCGGCACCATGTTCGTCATGTGGCTCGGTGAGCGTATCACTGACCGCGGTATCGGCAACGGTATCTCCCTCATCATCATGATCGGCATCGTCGCCCGTCTGCCTTACGCCCTCGCGGCCGAAATCGGCCAGAAGATCACCGGCAGCGGCGTGGGCGGTCCGCTCATCCTCGTCGTGGAGCTCGTCGTCTGGTTCCTCGTCATCATCGCCGCCATCGCCATCGTGCAGGCCGTCCGCAAGGTCCCTGTGCAGTATGCGAAGCGCGTCATCGGCAACAAGCAGTACGGCGGTGTCCGCCAGTACCTCCCGCTGAAGATCAACGCCGCGGGTGTCATGCCGATCATCTTCGCGCAGGCCCTGATGATGTTCCCGATGCTCCTGGGCCGCTGGGATGCCACCCGTGGCATCGCCGCCGCCTTCTCGAGCTACACGAACGTCTGGTACAACATTGTGTTCGCTTTCCTGGTGATCGTGTTCACCTACTTCTACACCGCCGTTACCGTCAACCCGACGATGATGGCTGAGGACATGAAGAAGAACGGCGGCTTCATCCCGGGCGTCAAGCCGGGCAAGCAGACGGCCAGCTACATCGACAAGATCATGGACCGGATCACCCTTCCGGGTTCCATCGCGCTGGCTTTCATCGCCATCATGCCTGCGTTCGCGAACATTTTCGGCATCAACAACCAGTTTGCCAGCTTCTTCGGCGGCACCTCCCTCCTGATCACGGTGGGTGTGGTCCTCGACACGCTGCAGCAGATTGAGAGTTACCTGCTGATGCGCCACTATGACGGATTGATGAAGACCGGCCGTCTGACCGGACGGTCCGGCATGTAAGTTCTTTGAAAGGAAATCACAGCGTCGAAAATGGTAAGGCCGAAAACTGAAGAAGAGATCGAGCTCCTGCGGATCAACGGAGAGCTGGTGTCCAAGACACTGGCGGAGGTCGGTATGTGGGTCGCCCCTGGTGTGACAACTGCGAAGTTGAACGAGGTGGCCGAGACCTTTATCCGGGACCACGGTGCCATCCCTTCCTTCAAAGGTTTCGAAGGCTTTCCCGCCGCGCTCTGCATCTCGGTCAACGATGTGGTCGTCCACGGTTTTCCGTCCGACTATGCCCTCAAGGAGGGCGACATCGTGTCCGTAGACTGCGGAACCCTGTACAAAGGTTATAACGGTGATTCCGCGTACACCTTCCCGGTCGGGGAGGTGGACGCGGAGACCCGGAAGCTCCTGGACGTCACCAAGGCGTCCCTGTACAAGGGGATCGAGCAGGCGGTGGCCGGAAACCGGACCGGCGATATCGGATACGCGGTGCAATCGTATGCGGAAAGTTATGGCTTCTCCGTCGTCCGTGAGCTGGAAGGCCACGGGCTGGGCACGAAGATGCACGAGGAACCCGGCGTCCCGAACTACGGACGGCAGGGCCACGGCGCTCGCCTGGCGGACGGTCTGGTCATCTGTATCGAGCCGATGATCTGTGCGGGCGGCAGAGGTGTGTATCTTGCAAGAAATGGTTGGGCAGTACACACCGCCGACCACAAGAATGCGGCCCATTACGAGCTTACGGTTGTTGTCCGGAAAGGCCGGGCTGAACAGCTTTCGACCTTCGATTTCATCGAGAAAGGAACGTTATAGTACTGATGTTTAATGGTAAAGTGATTTTTGAACAATGTCCAAACAAGTAGCTATCGAGCAGGACGGTGTAGTCATTGAAACCCTCCCCAACGCCATGTTCCGCGTGGAGCTGGAGAACGGCCACATCCTCCTTTGCAACATTTCAGGCAAGATGAGGATGCACTTCATCCATATCCTTCTCGGCGACCGGGTCAAGGTTGAAATCTCGCCTTACGATTTGACAAAGGGAAGAATTTCTTTCAGATACAAATAATAAAAGATAAGACTATGAAAGTCAAGACATCCATCAAGAAGCGCAGCGAAGACTGCAAGATCGTCCGGCGCAAAGGCCGCCTGTACGTGATCTGCAAGAAGAACCCCAAGTTCAAGATGCGTCAGGGATAATTGTGTAACCAAATAAGTACAGCAAGAATATGGCAAGAATAGCCGGTGTTGATTTACCCAACAACAAACATGGTGTGATCGGTCTGACCTACATCTACGGTATCGGCCGCAGCTCCGCCAGCAAGATCCTGGCCACCTGTGGCATCGATCCCACCATCAAGGTCGGCGACTGGAACGA
>Ga0247611_10004003_pt1 | contig 20961 bp, 21 predicted proteins | sample 177DNAGHGhighgp2_FD_192422 | JGI IMG/M metagenome (GOLD analysis project Ga0247611, IMG submission 192422) | Sheep rumen microbial communities from Palmerston North, Manawatu-Wanganui, New Zealand - 1770 DNA GHGhigh gp2 | ecosystem: Host-associated > Mammals > Digestive system > Stomach > Rumen...
CCCTAAAGCCTATTATGAGGATCGGGAGCCGTGATCGCTAAGCGCTCACGGTCGGCACAGTCGCCGTGACTAGACCTCCCCATAGGGAGGACAGTCACGGCGTGCCGGTCTCCCGACACTCAACGCCCCACCCCACGCCCCGAAGCACTCTGAAGGTGTGGCGCACTGAACGGCTGCGTCCGTCCGCTCGTTGCGCTACTGAGAGGCCACGGCGCTCACCTGACCGCGAAGAGACCCCACGCCCTCGGCTCACAAGGCAAGATCCGGCGCTTCGTTCCTCGCTGGTATCTTTACCTTGCAAGCCCTGGGCTCTCGTTGCTCTCGGGGGTGTCTTCGCTGGTGATCGCCTACCCACTCGCCCGCTGCTCTCGCTCGACTACCTCGCCAGCAATGCGCCAACACGCGCTTCGCCTTGGCGCGCCCCTAGGGTAAGTGATGGCTCTCTACCGCTCATTCAGGCTGTCCGTTCGCACCGCTACGGCTTAGGCGAATGCCATCCCCTGCCATTTCGCTCGCTCAGTGGACAGAGGGAAGGCTTCCGCTTGCGCCTGCGCTTGTGCGCTCTTGCCAGCCTCAATTCTCGGGGTATGGTGATAGCACTGGACTTACATTGTGCGGCGACAGGCTGCTGCACAGCTCGCGTCGCTGGCTCCGCTCACTGTGTGCGTAGAGACCGCCCCTTCGGCTTGCAGGGCTCCTGGCGTGCCGCCAAGAGACCTGCTGCTCCTCGCTGCGGTCACTACGCACGCAGCGGCCCAATCACCGCGCAATCGCCTTGATGCGCCAGACGTGCACGCACGCCAAGCGCATCACCGCACATCGGGCGGCTCGCCTCCCCGCCTCCCCTCCTCGGGCGATGGCGGGCAGGTGTGCAGGAGTGCGAAAGTATGGTATAAAGCATAATTTTAACATCCGTTTACATATTCCGCTAAAGCGGTCGGGGGCTCCCTCGCTCGCTCCGCAGGGCGGGCGGGGGGTCCTGCGGCGCGCTTAAGGGGCGTTCTCGCCCCTTAAGAATCCCCAAGCCGCTGATGCTCAGCTGCTTCAAATTTCGTTCTCTGCAATATCACGAAATTTAACAAAATCGTCCCGACGATTTAACGCGGAAAACCCCATCAATACGATGGGAGAGCGGACATCGAAAAGCAAGGGACAACTTACTTTTCGTTGTGAATTTCTGTTAATACGCAAAATTATCACTAACTTTGCGACACTTTAATAACATTAAACTGTATCACTATGAAGAAAATCCTAGCTCTATGCGCTTTCGCTGCCCTGATGATGAGCAGCTGCGTCACTCCAATCAAGTTCCAACAAAACGCGGGATTCATCGATTACTCGATGTTCCCCGGCATGTTCCTCACGGAGTCTAATTCGGTGAGCTTCGACTACCAGCCCATCGGATCCCTCTATGCAGAGGAAACCTCGGGCCAGTACCAGGTAGTCAAAAAGAAAGTCGGCAACAATGAGATCTACGGCGATGAATACGCCGTGGTGGATGGCAAATATCGCCACGCAAACCCGCAATCCGCACTCGCCTTCGCCACAGACAAGGCGAAAGAGATGGGTGGCAACGGGATCATCAATCTGCGCATCGAGAAGATTGATGGCGGCTATTGCGTGACCGGCATGGTCATCAAACGTAAATAATCGGCGAAAATTCGGCAAATTTCTCGCCTTTTCCTTTGCCACTTCAAAGATTATTGCTATCTTTGCAGTGGTTAACTCATCATGGTCAGTCCATGCCGTGAGCGTCGGATTCGCTCGATGCCCCGGGCGATTTTTTATTGCCCTGCACATATTGACCGAATAAAGGCCATCCTTCCGTTCATCTTGGCGCTCCGGCGACAACTATGATGAGTTAACCAGCGGAACGGGTGGCCGTTTTTGTATTTCACCCCTGGTTAACTCATCATAGTATGGAATCGATTTCATTAAAGACTAGCTCGCCTCTCATGGCGATGACCACAGCAGCGGTCAAGGTGCTGCTGGCGTTTCTATCATCACTCAAGGTCAACTCGTGGCTCGCCGCCGTCGCGCTGCTCGCCCTCATGGGCTGGCTCATCAGCGAACAACACTCGACTGTTGCAGTTATTGCAATAGTCGCCTGGATCTCGCACTTCGCCGCCCTCTCAGCCATCGATATCCACAGGAAAGGAGGTGTGCAGGCATGAGCGAAATGATAACCGATGGAATGAAGTATATTACTCTGGAGTTCGAGAACGAACTGGCGGCGGTCTCGATCTCAAAAGTGACGTCGCTCGCAAACCCGGCGCTGCCTCCTGCAGCGGTCATCGAGATAACGGACAAGAGCAAACCGTTCGTCACACAAAACATCGACCTCGACGACTTTAACGCGCTGCGCGTCCTGCAAAGGGCCATCGAGGTGATGATGCTGGAAAAGTAACACATTTTTTGGACATTTTTAAGAACGCGGGGCAGCGGTCGTCGGGAGACGATCGCTGCCTCAGTTTTGAGCACAAACCCCCGAACCCCCCTCTTTTTCTGCATGCAGAGTACAGCTGTGCAGCCGTCCAAAACGGCCGATTAGGGAGGGGGAACGGGGGATGTTCCACGCTTTACGACGCTCGGTTTGCTGCAAGTAGCTGAATGTTGGCGATTTACCATTTTATATATTTTTTTCTTTTTAAGGGGCTATTTAAAAAGGAAATTTCTAGTACATTCGTACGGACTACAAGAAACTTGCCGAAAATCAGCAAGTTAATACCGTACAAATTTGAGGTTTAAAAAAGTGCGCTGTTGTACGTACAGTACATTTGTACGGCGTACTTAAAAAGTGCGGAATTTGTACGGGCACTAATGCACTATCGCACAATACTTTAAATCAAAATCGAACCCCCTTCCGTACGAATGTACAACTTTTTCCCACCTATAAACGTGGGTGCGCGCGTGTAATTCATGTGCATTTTTGACATTTCGGTTAACACGATTAACCTATCATGTTAATAAATCGGTGTTTTCTTAACATATTCGGTTAGTTTTTTGTATCTTTGCCAAATGAATATCTATCTCAAACTGCCGAAATACCTCGCTGACTGGTGCCTGCATGAGTACGGCAACAGCCAGGGAGAGATCTGCTTCCCGCGCGGGGGAGCGGAAATCGACGTGTTTGAGATGTGGCTGGAGCCACAGCCCGACCCTGAGCACCCGGATCTGCAAAAGCCTGGGGAAACGCCAGTGGTCATCCCGACGCTGAAAAGCAAACCGCTGCCTACCTACTGCTACATGAATGAGAATGCGAAAAAGATCCTCATCCATGTCATCATGGTCCGACTGCGAGTCAAGCTCTGGCATGACCTCTACAAGGTGGAGAAGCTCGCACTGCCCATCACAGACTCGATCTATGCTTGGATGGAGTGCAACGGCATCGAGGACGACCCGCGCTCCTGGGAAGCGCTCAGGCAGATGTTCATGAGACAGCGAAAAGCGTATAGGCAGGCAAAACCGTCGGAAAAACGTAAGATTTAACGACTTTTAACCATGATTTCAAAGGGCAAAACTAACAAACCGTAACAATAAACACAACTGAAACAAACCATTATGAGCTACTCCAATTGTAACAGAATGCCAGGCGTCATCGCAGTGCGATGGATCAAGGCGGCAAATCTCTCTAGCCACCTGCTGGAGAAGTATATCGCGGGCGTGCCGGTAGCACTCGGCACGATAGGAAATGAGCTGAAACTGGAGGACACGGCTTCGGCTTCTGGACTCAATAGCGTAGAAAACAACGGACTGACGAGCAAGGCGGAACTGGAATTCAAAACAATGGACGAGGTGCCAAGGGATGAGGACATCGCGTGGGCTGTGCAGGATGCCGACGGGAACTGGTGGCTCATCGGCACCAGGGAACGTCCGTTCCCCGTCGTGGAGATCTCGCAATCGACAGGGACACCGGGCGGCGACCCTGCCGTAGCGACGGTGAAGGTCACTCACTCGGCGAAAATCGCCCTCATTCCCGTGGCATTGTAGGGTTTTTGGGTCTTTTGAACCTCGCACGCGTGATAATATCTTTGTGTCAGCATTTTAATTCTGACAATCATGGCTAAGAAATTATACCACCTACACCTCAAAGGCACGGTCGGCTATTGGAACTTTGACGCCGACTACGTGGACTATGTGCTCAACAAGTTCAAAGATGAGCAGGTGAACGTGCTGATTGACTCGCTGGGCGGCTCGGTCGCCTCAGCATTGTCAATCTCGGCGGCGTTTAAGCGGCACGGCAATGTCCATGTGCACTACGTCGGGATGAATGCCAGCGCCGCAACCATCGCTTCGCTCGGCGCGGCACGCATCACCATCGACACGAACGCCATGTACCTGGTGCACAAATGCAGCCAGATGGTGTTCAAATGGGATCTGCTCAACGCCGACCAGCTGCAGCAGCTCATCGAGGAATGTGAACAGGCAAAGAAAGACTTAGATAAGATTGACTTGAACATCGCTGAAGGCTACGCCAAACGATGCAAGAAGGACAGAGGAGAGCTGCTCGAGCTGATGAAGGTCGGTGGCTGGCTCAACGCCGAAGATGCCCTGGCATGGGGCTTCGTCGACGAGATCACCGATAACCCGGAAGATGAGGAGCCGAAAGTGACGGAAGAAGTCGTGGACTTCATGGCAGCTCACGGCATACCGATGCCTGACCTGCCTGTTGACGATGGGAAGCAGTCCCTGCTCCATCAAATCAAGGAATTCTTGCGCAAAGTCTATCCCAACGAATCGAACAAACAAACCACTAACACTGCAACAGCAATGAAGAAGACTTTTGCTTTCATCGCCGCCGTGCTGGCACTCGCAACATTCGAGTGCGAGGAGGGCGGCAAGGTCGAAATGACGTGTGACCAGCTGAAGGATATCGATGACCGCCTCAAGTGCCTCACTGACCAGGCTGAGGCTGACAAGGCCACCATCACTCAGCACACCGCCACCATCGACGACCTCAAGGCACAGCTTGAGGCAAAGAACGCTGAGCTCGAGGCATTGGCTAAGAAGCCCGCCACGGTGTCCCAGCAAGTGACTAACCAAGGCCAGGGCAAGAAGAATCCCTCCCAACTGCAGAACTACTGCGACGAGGTGAACGAGGCCCAGGCAATGTTGAACCAACTTAACAAGTAAGCATTATGCCAGTCGAACTTCCTGTAGAAATCTCCCCTAGCTTTGAGGAGTACAAGAAAGCGGCAGAGAAATGGGAACGTGTCTACGTGAAGGTTCCCGTGCTGTCAGCTAAAGACACCACCAAGTACATGACGGGCCTGCCCGGATGCCGCACGAACCAGCATATCGGCACCGCGGAGAGTAAAGCCCAGTTCTATCCCTACGTGGCCAACAAACGCGGCAACGCAACAACTAAAATCACGTTCGAGACGCTCGAGATCTTCTTTGGATCGATGATCCACGATTTCGTGCCTAACGACGAGGTGCAGACCATCCTGGGCGAACATGCCGCAGTGATGGGTGACGGCATGTCGAAGAGCGAGATCGCCAAGCTCGTCATCGGTAGCATCATGGAGTCGGCAGGCGAGGAACTCGCACTGGCCATCCCCACCGCTAAGCGCGTTGACGACGGCAACACCACGATGGACCTGTTCAACGGACACCTCACGGTGATCCGTAAAGCCATCACTGACGGCAAGGTGAGCGTGGCGAAAAAGAACCTGGTGATTCTCGACAGTGAGATCACGGTGGAAAACGTGGTGGACACCATCAAGTCCATCGAGTTTGGCCTTGACCAGCGTCTGCGCAAGCAGGAGCGCTTCCTGTATTGTGACCCCCACATCGTCGACCTCTACAACGAGGGCTACCTGCTCACACATCCCGCTGTGCCCTACAACGAGAAGTATGAGCAGAACTTCGTCGAGGGCAGCAACCGACGCATGACGTTCGCACCGCTCGACGGCCTCGCCGGTACGGGCGTGATGTGGATTGCACCGAAGAAGAATGTCATCTATGGCTACGACGGCATGAGCGACGCTGAGAAGTGCGAGATCCTGCGCTTCCAGCCCGACACGCTCACGCTGAACGCGAAGATGTTCTTCGGCGCGGGATTCCGCACATTCGACTTCCGATTCCTCAAGGTGATCGGTACGCAGGCAGCCATTACTGGCAAAAAAACAACGCCGCCTGATATTGGTTTGATCGACACTGGCGTCGGAGGAAAGACAGTCACAATAACCCAGAGGGAGGGTTTGCCGACCAAATACACGACTGATGGGAGTGATCCCAACGATGATTCTAAAGCCTACACTAAGCCTCTCGATGCTCAAGCAGTGATTGGCGAAAATGCCAGTGCAACGGTCAAGGCAATCGCCGTCAACGAGGAGAAAGAAGAGGTGTCGGACATCGCTTCATTGACCTTCACACGAGACGATTTATGAAATTAATAACCCGTAAACCGAAAAAGTAATATGGCAACAAGAGAATGTCCTAGCTTGCAGAAGTCGCTCGACTGGTGCGAAGGTACGCCGCAGTACCCCGGCATCCGTCGCCGTGTCTACTACTGCAACAAGAATCTGATTACAGGTTGGCCCACACTGCCGCGTGACGACTTCGGACGCGTGACAGATGCCACCTATGAGGGCGATTTCACACTGGCCGCTGACGCTAAGTGGCAGTACATCGACATCAATATCGATAAGTCTACAGTCACCAGCGAGCCCCAGGGCGAGGTGCCCAGCCAGACACAGCTCAACAAGGCTACCTTCGTGCACAACGGCATCGACGCTGCTGCTACTGCTGCAGCTGGCTACCTCAACAACAGCGATAACGTCTATGTCTACGAGGACATGGAAGGTAACTTCCGCGTGCTGGGCAACAATAAGTGGCGCACGAAGACCACGGTGAACCAGGACCAGGGACAGGGTACGAACCCGGCATCCACGACCATCAACATCGAGGTGACGGACGAGATCGCTGCGCCCTTCTTCAATGGTACGCTCGAAACGGAGGATGGCGATGTGTCGCCCTCAAACCAACCCGTGAACCCGTAATTCTGCCAGTCAAATGCGATGGGGAGCCTATGGGACGGCATCTTGAATGATGTGCCGGAGAGCATAGAGCTCTCCTCGCTTTTGATAGAAACACATGAAGACGCTAAGCCCCAGGTCAAAGACCTGTTCGCGGCCCAACAGCACAAGTCATGGGACAAATCGCAGGAGGCTCGCTGCGATTTCTCCTATAAGCTGAGAGTCACTCGAAGAGCAAGCTTGATCTTCATCTCGATCTGGCAGAAGACAATCATGGGAAGGACGCTCACCGACATCAAGAGCGATCCTGATATGGTCGCCTTCTTCGCCGACAGCATCTGCCCCGTCATTAAGGAGATGCTTGGCTACCATCTGAAAGATGGCAACTGGTGCATCTGCACCTCGCCGAAACGGCGCCACAAGGTGAAAAACTTCGCTTCGCTCATCAGTGAGAGAATCGGACAGATACTTGAGATTCCCTTCTATGAGGATGTGGCGCTCTGCCACTCGAAACATCGGGTAAACGCTGTTTTCGAACTGAATGTGCTACCCAAAGAGCCGAACGTCATCGTCTACGACGATTTTGTCACCACGGGAAGCACGCTGGCATCCATGAAGCGCCTGCTGCAACCGCTCGGCAAAAATCTGGTGTTCTTCACGGGAGTAAACAATAAACTGAACTAAACACATGGACCAGAAAATTAATAAACAAATCCAGGAATGGCTGAATACACCACGCGACCAGCGGAATGTCCCCGCTGGCGCGATGCTGCTGCTCAGGCTGAACCATAACCAGGTGCTCTATAACAACATCCTGCATAAGCCGACGAAACTGCATGACAAGCTGGAGTATGAGCTGAACAAATATCTACAGTGGCGGCTCCAGCAGGTGACGCACGAGCAGGTGGTGGAGATGGAGGAAAAGGTGCAGCGAATCGCTGCTAAACGCGCGCTCGACGCTAAGCAGGAGAACCCTGCCTGCGAGTTTAAGCAGGGCAAACGAGAGGACCATGATGCCCTCCCGGAGGACATCCAGGCGCTCTACGTGGAGAATAAGTCGCTCATGCAGCGCATGAGGGACATCCATGCCCAGCTGCGACTCATACAGCAGGGCCGCCCGGGATTCGTCTGCAAGGACAGTGATAAATACCCGTTCCTGAAAGAACTGCTCGAACTGGACAAGAAGTATCGGGACAACTGGGCAGCCTACGATGGCTTCGACATCAAAACCGCTGAGGTGATCGAAAAACTTGACTCCAGACAGGAAAACCGTCGAGCACTGGCGTTCATCAACTTCAACAAAAAGAAATACAGGGCCCAACCCAACGAACAGCTGCGAGAACAGCTCGCCGCTGCCTATGCTAAGGTGAGCTCTCCTACGGAGAAACTCACCAGCGAACTCGTTGAACTCGGGGTGATCTCTAATCCCTAATCTCTAATCACTAATCCGACTCGTGAAACGAGGAGTAAACATAGAGAACTACCTGCAGCCGCTCGATGACAAAGAGACGCAAGCGTATCTCACGAACGAGCTGCAGGTCGCAGACGTCCTGGAATGGATCCTCGAGCAACTCGGCCCATCCCGCGTCTGGCAAACATCGTTCTCTATCTCGGAGGAGTTTGTTCGCCGCCTGTACTTCATTCAGAAGCAACAGAATGTGCTCGAGTATAACCTTATCCTCGACCACAAGGCGACAAACAAAACTATCAAGCTGTGGCCGTTTATCTGCCAGGTGGTCTCTAAGACCTACCTCGCAGATAACCATAGCAAACTGCTCCTCGTAAAAGGAGAAAAGGGCGAAGTCGCGGCGGTCGTCACGAGCCAGAACCTGACTCGAGGCAACCGCCAGGAATGCGCCTTCGTCTCATCTGACCTCGCAATTTTCCGCACACTATTCGCACAGGTGCAATCGCTCATCAAAAACCACTCAATCCCTCTACATGATTTATATAGGCAGAGGATAGGAGATGTCACTAACCACTAACCACTAATCTCTAACCTATTCCAGTATGGAATATTCAGACAAAGAATTGCAGCAAATTGAGGTGATGGCTGGACTCTACCTCACCATCACGGACATCGCACTTATCCTCGGGACTACGCCTGAGGAATTGAGGCGAGACATCGGTATCGTGGGCAGCCCTGCTCATAACGCATACCAGAAGGGGAAAGTGTCGCGCAAGGTGGAACTCCGCAAGCAGGAGATCCAACTGGCGCAGGTGGGCTCGCCTCTCGCATTGGAAAATGCGAGACTCGCCCTCATAGAGATGGAGGATGATGAGTAATGCCACCGCCCAAGATCATAGATGTTGCCCGCACTGACCTGTTCACTCCGCAGTCCGACCTCGAACAGCGGTATGATAGCAAAACGGTCAGTGCGCTCATGCGTATCCGTGACGAATACCAGTGGACGCTCGCCAATCCCGACAAGCCCGACCGGGCTTTCGTCGATACGATGGTAGCACGACACGGCATGTCGGAAAGGGCCGTCTATGCCGACCTCGCTATCATCAAGCAGCTACTGCCCGCTCTGCAAAGCTCAAGCCGTGAATGGCATCGATGGAAGGCTAACCAGATGCTGCTCGAGACATACGAACAGGCGAAGCGACGTCACGACACGAAAACAATGGAAAGGGCTGCGGCATCCTATGCGAAGTTTAACCGCGTTGACCTGGAAGATGAGCAGGTCATCCCCTATGAGGATATCGTGGTGCAGCCGTTCACCGCAACGTCTGACCCGACAGTGCTCGGCATCAAGCCCATCGAGAACCTCGATGAGGTGGTGAAGTCGCTGATAGCGAAATACCGCCAAGAGACACTCGACATCGAGGATGTCGAGTTTGAGGAAGCTGACCTGGAAGAAAACACGCTGTTCGGAAATGATTCAGTCCAACCCCATCTACTTTAATAACCCGCAGCGCCTGACGCAACTGATCGGGGCGAATACTACCGTCATCGTCGCTGGGCGACGAACAGGTAAGACGGATAGTATCGCGGCCCCCTTCATGCTGCGCAACATGCAGCGCATGCCGGGCAGCACTGGGGGCATCGTGGTGCCTACGTTTCGTCACGGTCTGACGAACACGATTCCTGGACTGCTGGCAGCATGGAGAAGATGGGGCTACATCGAAGGCATTCATTATGTCGTCGGAAGGAAGCCGCCGAAGTCCTTCGCGGAACCCATCATCAAACCGCAGCACTTCGAACACGTCATCAGCTTCTATAACGGCAGCGTGGCAATTATGCTGTCCCAGGATCGCCCTGGCGCAGCCAACTCGCTCACCCTGTCGTGGGTGCTGGTCGATGAAGCTAAGTTCATCGACTATGCCAAACTGAAAGATGAGGTGCTTCCAGCCAATGGCGGCATCAAAACGCACTTCGGTAAGCACTCGTTTAATCACAGCATGATGATTCTCTCGGATATGCCGCAGACCCAGAAAGGATCCTGGTTCCTGCATTATCGGGAGAAAATGGATAATGAGGTGATCGAGGCGATTAAAGGGCTCATCTTTAAGATTTGGAGCACCAAAGAACATGTCAAGTCACTCAAGGTAGCGGGTAAACCCGTGCCTGGCTACCTTCAAAATTATCTCCGCAATCTGGACCGCAACCTGAATAGGTTGCGCTCCGTGGCGGTGTTCTATCGGGAATACTCCTCGATTGAAAACCTCCAACTTATCGGAGAGAATTACATCAAACAGATGAAACGTGACTTGACGCCGCTGACGTTCCAGACGTCCATCCTCTGCCAGCGCATCGGAATTGCGAAGGATGGCTTCTACAATTCAATGAGGGAAAGGCACAAGTATAATGCGTCTGACTTTGAATACCTCGACTCGCTGGGATGGCATTATGACGCATATGCACTCGATTGCAGGGCTGACCGTGATCTGGACCCGGACAGCCCGATTTGTATTGGCATGGACTATAATGCGAATATCAACTGGATCGTGGCAGGACAGCCGCGGAGAGACCAGCTGCTGGTCCTGAAATCTTTCTATGTGAAGTATGAGCGCAAAATTCCTGCACTGGTGCAGGAGTTCTGCGCCTACTACACATATCATCGTAAAAAAACAGTGATATTCTACTATGATGCTACAGCCCTCGGCAATAACTTTGCGGTCAATGAGCAGGATTTCCACTGGAATGTGGTCAACGAGTTTAACCGCAACGGATGGGAGGTGGTGGACGTGTACATCGGACAACCGATGCGACACGATGAGAAATACCTGCTCATAAACAATGGCTTTGCCGGTAAACAACGGCTCATGCCGCTGTTCAACCGACAAAACAATGATGACCTAATCCTCGCCATCCAATCGGCTGGCGTGGAACGTGGCCGAAATGGCTTCCGCAAAAACAAGTCGGGCGAGAAACTCGCGGAGAATGAGGAAAATCTGCTGGAGCATCGCACGGATGGCACAGACGCCTTCGACACACTTTACATCGGCTGCGAGAAATTTCCTCAGTCGACAACGATATCTACCATATCACTCACTGGTATCGGGTGAATTCGGCAAAACGTTGTATTTGTATTTGTACTTTTCCAATGTGTTTTTAAAATGGTTTTAAACAGAGGCGGGCGGCTCGGGAGAGTAGCCCGCTTTTCACTTCGGGATGGGCAGGGCAATGGGTAATCGTTATAGGAACTCCTGAATGGCTGCGCATGTCCGCTTACGCAATTCATTCACTCCATGCAACGCTGCAATATGACCTGCCTGCGTAGAGTGCCTGGACTGGCGAGCTTAACGGTCGGGGCCCGGGATGGCTCTCGACTTGACTCGCTTGCGGGGCCCCGACCCACCGCTTCGGCTAAGCCCAGAGCCGCTCGCTAGGCTCGCCCGAGACCTCCCTACTCGCCACGGCACACTGCTACGACAGGACTATCTTGCGCTGCACGGTGGCACCAGGGCCGCTGTGGTGTCGCTTCGCCGCAACCACAGCGGCGGTGCCGTGAATGCTTGCGCACAGCCTGTTCAGGTGGATCGCTGGGCCCTGCCCACCCCTTCGCTCTCTCACGATAAAATTATCATTCGTGATAACTTTCTTTCATCAGATAACATGTTAGGTTAACATGTAAGGTGTTCCCGAAACGGTTTTCGGGAACATTTTCGGTACGGGGGTGCATTGCTGGCACCCCTCGCTACTTGTCTCTCCATTCTGCGCTGCAGGTGCGGCTTGAACTGACATGGGAAGCCGCCATAATTATTTTAGATGATCATATCGCAGTCGTCGCTATCCTTTCTGATGCAAAGCTAGCGGACATCGAGATACTGCAAGGCCTGGCTCCGTCGACTCGAAAATTTTTCACGAATTTTCACGGGCGAAAATTAGTGCCCTTCGGTGAAAATTTTTCGGTCGAGCCTTGACAGTCGTATCTCTAACAGTCCTCGCTTATGTAGCATCCGAAAAGGATATACGCGACAACAAGCGATATGATTATTAACATCTAAAATTTTAAAATTATGACAGCTTCTTTTAACATATCAGTTCTTAACAGCCACATCCAATCTGCTGCACAGAATGGAAATAGAAAAGGATACCGCTCATCCAATCGATATAATAATTACATGGTCGAGGTCGTGGACTTCGACAATGAGTCACACACCTTCGAGGTGGATGCACACAGCGAGGCCGACGCCGCCGAGCTGGCTCAGGAACAAGCCGCAGCCGATGGGCTGCAGGTGAGCTACTGCAATGTGTACCTGTATGTGGATAGTTTCTAATCAATATATATTCATCTTAAAATTTTACGATTATGGCAAATTTGATTTTCGCAAGCGAGTATGTAAGCAAGAACACGGGCGCTCAGATGTGGCATGTGTACGCCACGCGCGACGGCAAGAAGGTAGCCAACACGGTTAACGGCGAGGCTACAGTGAAGAATGAATTTTACTTCTATGAGCCGCTGAAGGCGCTCCGTTTCGCCTTCATCCTCCGTAAGCGCCTCGAGGGCTCTTTCACCATCCCGAAGGGAGTCTATAACAAGCTGATGACGGCCATTAAGGCCGCCAAGCCGGCAGCCGAAGCCGAGCAGGGCGAGAGCGCACCGGTGCCCACGGCAACGGAGAGCACTCCCGCCCCCGAGGAGGCACAGCCCGCCAAAAAGAGCCGCCGCCGTTCCACTAAAAAGGAGAGCAAGTAATAACATGTTTAACATGGTGGGCGAGGATAGCCCCGCCCACCGCAATACTAAGAAGATATGAATACCGAGGTAAAGAAGCTAATTACCCGCATCCGCAAAGCGCAGGATGCCGTGTTTAATGGTAAGGTCGAGAAATGCCACTGCATTTGCCTGGACTGTGACACTCGATACGAGGGCAGCCGCAAGCTTCACGCATGGTGGACAGTGTACGTACATATCACCGTAAAGGAGCCCACGTGCACACTGGCAGAAGCCTATAAGGGCATGAAGGAAAAGCACCCCGATTCATTGCTGCTTTTCCGTGTGGGCGATTTTTACGAGGCATATAGCGAGGACGCACGCACCGCCGCCGATGTGCTGGGCATCACCCTTACACGCCGCAGCGGGGTGCCCGTCGATGATGAAATGAGAGATATGGCAGGTTTTCCCCATCACGCCCTAGATAGCTATTTGCCCCGCCTCGTTAGGGCTGGCAAGCGTGTAGCCATCTGTGACAGACCAGAGATGTGGACGTATGAGGAAAAGTCCCAGTGCGAATTGTGGTCAATTCATGACGATGACAGCCCCGAAGAGCTGGAGCGTATCGCAAAGGAGATAAGCGAGTTTATAGAGTATAAAGTTTAACACGGATGGTCACGCAGGGAGGGCGAAAGCCCTCCCCAGCGGAACCAACCACAACACCAACAAGACAATGAAAAAGTTTAAAGTGGAAATCAAAGAGACATTAACACGTGTGGTCGAGGTGGAAGCCTCATGCGCGAACGAGGCCGAGCGCCAGGTGAGAGGCCAGTACTGGAATAGCGATATAGTGCTGACTGAAGATGATTTTGAAGGTGTGGAAATTAACACCCTGCAATTATAGTAAATAACTCGTGGCGGTAGATCTAGCCATCTGCCGCCACTCAAAAACGAAACGATTATGAAAGCGAGAACACCCGAAACATGCTACTACTGCAAACATCTGCAGAGTTACGGCTGGCAACACTGGGGATGCCGACGAACGGATGAGGAAACAGACCGTAATGCTACCTGCCCAGACTGGGAGGAGCCAGACTAAAAAAATCGCGCCGCCTGCCGGCAAGCTGGCAGGCGGCAACACTATGCAGTCGGTAACATCCGGCCACACGGAAAATCGGGCTCCAGGGAGACCCGATTTTTTCTTATATGGTAGAAAAGCGATCGATTAAGCAGGATCGAACCTGCTTAAAATTTGGCCGCTGCCTTGCCAGCGACCTACCGGCGATCGGCAAGGCAGCGGCATGTAAGGTTAGCTTGTAAGACTACAAGCTATGTGGAGGAAATGAATTTCCTCCAGTTCTTCAAGCTTTGGAAAGAATTACTACAGCCTGGCGTAGCTTTTCCGTGAGGTCACGAAAATGGTTTATTTGCTTATTAAGTCACCTTCGCCGATAACTTGCTGTAATAAAGGGATTTTTTATTTGCCGGCTATTTGCTCACCTTATTAATGAGGCGAGCAAATAGGGGAAATTTTCCGCATGTTTCCGCTAATTACCTTCGCCTGACGCAACGGGGCAAATTCCCAGGCAGGGACTGGAAAAGCATGGTGGGCAAGGCATGGTGCTGCCGATGGCAGCTTCATCCATACCGCACTCGCAAAGACTCGGGAGCGTGAGGTGGAACACCGTCCATCCGCATGCACAGCGAGAAGATCGTGCAGGCCGCAGGAATAGCCGTGCCTACCTCAATAATGATGGCGAGGTCACTCTACTTCTAAAAGGAAGACAGAATGGCGCTCATGATGAATTTAATAACTCCGTGCATTTTCCATCGCAAAGTTAGTGCGGGTCGCTGCCCGGCAAGGCCGAGACAAGTCACTGCGAGAAAATCTCCAGCCCTGAGGGTAGTATTTTCCCTGTGAGCCTTGCCTGATGGGCGCTCATGCCCGCCAACTTTTCTAGCAATGTAAAATTTACTTTGTTTAATTTAAATTCATTTTATTATGAGCACCATCGATTTAATTCAAGAAGTAGAGGCCGTTGACCTCAGTGATTATGAGTATGATTTCGGCACGGACAATCCTGCGCTGTATGTTGGCACTTACCACAAGTATAATTGTGGCTCGCTGTTCGGTATGTGGCTGGACTTGACAAAGTTCGATAGTTTGGATGAGTTCTATAATGCATGCAGGTATTTGCACAAGGATGAGAATGATCCGGAGTTTATGTTCCAGGATTACTCTGGTTTCCCTCGCTGTCTTTATAGCGAGTGCGGTATGGATGAGTCAAAGTTCGAATTGATTCAAGCGATGGCTGACATGGACGAAGATGAGAAAGATGCGTTTCGTGTTTATCTCGAGAGCTTCGGACACAGTAGATCTGACTGTAGGGAGATTCAGAACTTTAAGGATCGCTATTGCGGTAGATGGGACAGCAAGAAGGAATATGCTGAGCATTATGCCTGGGAGCTCGGCTACCTGGATGAAATGCCGGAACATTTGAGGTCGTACTTCGATTTCGACGCTTTTGCACGTGATCTGTTCTTTGACTACTATTTCGATGAAGAGACAGGTTTTGTCTTTAGCCAACTGTAAGCGAAATCTCGCAGCTCGAAAATCGGGTGCCCAAAAGGGCATCCGATTTTTGTTTCTCGCTTAGTACCTGCTTGGGAATTTGCCCTGTCTTTTTATCGGTATCAATATATTGATACCTTTGCAGCGATGGCGCAACAGTACACAGAACAATCCGCATTGAAGGAACGAGATAAATATGTCTCGTCCTTCAATGATACCATGGTGAAAATCTGGCAGGAGCAGATTGTGCTGCTCGGTGTGATCGACACCGGCCACCTACTGGAATCGACTGTCGGCATCAGATGCGATAAGGATGAAAGAATAGTGAACATCAGCCTGGGACTGTCCTTCCTGGAATATGGACTCTGGCAGAACTATGGCACAGGACGCGAAGTGCCGCGTGGCAATCCTGGCGACATCGGCCGTGACAAGGTGCGTAAGAAACGCCCCTGGTTCAGTAAAAAATTCTACGCTTCATACATGAATCTCAAAGAGTTCATGGCGGACTCGCTTGGGCGCGAGTTCCTGGGCATCGTCAGCGACGCGCTAGACGCTGACAAGATGCGCAGAAATTCAGTCCACAATAGGAAATCAGCTATAATTTTTTCTTAATGTTATTAGAGGTCGAGGCAGGCAGCGCGAGAGCGGTGCCTGTCTTTTATGGTCACGACGATGTCAATTATCTTTGTCAATATTAATTTGACTAAGATATGAGTGATTATACAACAAGAGCGGTAGCACAGATTGAAGTGAACGGGAACGCTGGTCCGGAACTTGAGAAACTGAAACAAAGAGCGGACGACTTTCGAGACGCCATCGCTCGTGCCTATAAGGAAGGCAACGATAAGCTGGCAAAGAAGCTGACTCGTGAGCTCAAATCAACAGAAAAGGAAATCCGAAACATCCAGTCACAAACAGCCAACGTGGAGATGACTCTACGTAGGCTGGATAAGGCGTCTCCTAAGGAACTTCGGCAGACGCTTAAGCAGATGGAGAAGGATCTGCAGAAGATCGAGCGGGGCTCGGCTGCATGGAACACGCAGACTCGTCGCATCAAGCTGGTGAAGGCTGAGCTGGATAAAGTCAACGCTGAACTGAAAATCGGTGAGGGTCGATGGTCGAAGTTTAACAGAATCCTCAATGACTGGCAAATGACCATCGCTGGCGCCGCCGCTGCCGTGACTGGACTCGTCATGGCGGGAAAAGCTGCAGTGCAGGTCTATGCGGACCTTGATGCCGAAATGGCATCAGTACGTAAGTTCACGGGAATGACCGCCGCCGAAGTGGAACAGCTAAATGAGGCGTTTAAGCAGATCGATACCCGCACATCCCGCGAGGACTTGAATAAACTGGCTCAAGAGGCTGGCCGTCTTGGCCTGTCCTCTCAACAGGATGTGCTGGGATTCGTCAAAGCGGCGAACCAAATCAATGTCGCTCTCGATGACCTGGGCGAGGGCGCAACCCTCACCCTGTCTAAACTGACAGACATCTTCGGCGACAAGCAGAGACTGGGCGTCGAACAATCGCTGCTCTCCGTCGGCTCAGTAATCAATGAGCTCTCCCAAAACTGCACGGCATCGGCTCCCTACCTCGCACAATTCGCACAGCGAATGGCGGGTGTGGGTGCTCAGGCGAAAATGACCATCCCAGAAATCATGGGACTGGCGGCAGTGCTGGACTCCCAGGGACAAGCAGTGGAGATGTCGGCGACCGCCGTCTCCAAACTCATTATGGACATGTTCAAGCAGCAGGATAAGGTCATCAAAGCTACTGGCATCAATGCGGAAAAATTCAAGGAGACGCTGAAACGCTCAACAAATGAAGGCCTGCTGATGCTGATCGAGAGGCTGCATGAACTGGGCAATATCGATGTGCTTGCCCCTGTGTTCAAGGACATGGGAGAGAACGGAGCGAGGGCTGCTCAGGTGATCTCGGCCCTAGCTGGCAATCTGGAAAAAGTGAAATGGGAACAGGGCGAAGCGGCTAAAGCCTTCGCCGAAGCAACTTCGGTGACGAAGGAATATGAGGTGCAGAACAACACGGTGCAGGCACAGCTGGATAAGGCACGCAAGGGATTCACAGAGATGGCTGCCGCCCTCGGTGAAAAACTCATGCCGGTGATGCGCTACTTCATCAGCAGCACATCGGCGATGATGAGAGGCATGTCAATCGTCGTTGACTTCATAGCCAAATATAAAGGTGCCATCGTGACGCTGGCTGCATCCATCGCGGCTTATACGGTCGCCGTGAATGCATCAAATGTCGCCCTCAGACTTCACTACACCTGGCTAATCATCGTGGAAAAAGCTCAGGCAATCGCAAAAGCAACTGTCCTAATGTGCTCTGTCGCATATAATAAACTTACAGGCAACATCACCAGGGCTGAGGCCGCACAAAAGCTGTTGAACAGCACCATGAAGGTGAATCCATGGGGACTTGTGCTCGCTGCTGTGACCGCTCTCGGCGTGGCGATCTATAAAGCCGCCACCCAAACCGACGCCTTTACCAAGTCTGTCAAGGAGCAGATCTCAGCAGCTAATGGTGCCAGCCAGGAATATGTCAAGGAGCAGCGCGAACTTGACCTCCTTTTCGGGAAACTCAAAGGAGCGGAGAAGGGAAGCGATGATTACAAGTCGGCAAAGAAAGCCATCATCGACCAGTATGGGAAATACCTGTCTGGAATGATTGATGAAAAGGGGGAGATCATTAACCTCACCGATGCCTACGACCGGCTGACAGAAGCTATCAGACGGTCGGCGAAGGAACGGGGCATCGCTAACGCAAGGCAAGCCCTAGAGGATAAGTACACCCAACAGACTGCAGACGACCTGCAAAAACTTCAGCAGTCATTAGAGAAATATGGCGTGGGTACCGCACAAGCAGCAGAGGTGGTGCAGCAAGTGGCAACAGCGATGGCATCAGGAAAAGATATTCCTCGGTCTGCACTCAATGTCATAGAAAAAGCGTCTAAAAATATGCCCTGGTATTCGTCTTGGCGATGGGGTAAGGAGAATACCGTGCAATATAAAGGCCCAACGGGTATTGTGAATAACATGTATCGCCATCAGGGCGAATACGACAAAGGGCAAAAAACGCTAGACGCGATGGAGAAAGGCATCACTCCGTATAAGCAGTTCACTAACGAATACATCGAGGGCACCATCAAACGCCTCGAAAGAATCGTTGAAAAAAACGAGCCTGGATATGAGGTGGTGCTCGTCGAAGGCTCTGGCAACATCCAAAGCCAATATGTGACTGTGGACAAGGCCAAGTCGCTGATTAAAGAATATCGCGAGGAACTCGCATACCGTGGCGGCGGTGGTGGCTCGGGTAAACCCGAGCCCGCTGCGCCGAATAGTCCATATACGCCGACGAAGGACGATAAGAACAAAAAGAAACATGAGGACAAGTTCAAGGCTGAAAAGGAATGGCGAGAATATGAGGAAGCCTTGAACCGTATCGCCTACGCCAAGGGTGTCAAGAATTATGAGGAGTACACGAAAAGGATGCTGGAGATCGAGGAGCAGTTCTACCAAAGACAACTGCTCCACTCGGACATAACGAAAAATGAGCGCATCGTGATCGAGGCTCAACTGGCCGAGGTGCAACGCAAACAGATCGAGGAGAAAAACAGGTTTTCCATCGAGGAGGAAAATAAGGCCTATGAGGAGGACAAAGCCATCACTCAACAGATGTACATTGACAAGCTGCTGACAACAGAGGCCTACAATAAACAGATCGAGGCGACGGAAATGCGACACCTCAAGAACGTGAGAGACATCTATAAGAACCAGGCCGAAAAGGCAATCACGGAATGGGAGGATGCTCGGCGAAAGGCCGCCGAACAAATGCAGTCGTCGTTCAAGGGTAACGTGGATCTGCTGAATCGTCCTGTCATCGACGCTCATGAGCTGACAAAGGCTGGATGGTCGGGCAACCCGACACAGCCAGGGGAGGGCACCGCAACGGTGTACTCCTCGCAATATGGCATCAAGGACGCTTCGGGTAACGTCCATGAGATTCTTGTCACCCCCATCCTGCCCGATGGGACGGTGTTAAGCGAGAAGGAACTTAAGGATTACATCAGCAAGTCCCTCGAGGGCGCTGAAGATGTCCTTGCAGCCGACGACAAGAAACTTGTCATCGCTGTGGATGTCTCTACCGACGGGATGGCCGGCGAAGACCTCCACAAGCTGCAAGAAACATTCTACTCGCTCAAACCGAAAGTTGATGAGAAAGCATGGAATAATTACCTCAAGGCTTCTGCATCCTATCAGGATAAACTGGTGGCCGACCAAACCAAACGTCAACAGGAGTATGAGCGCAAAACGAAAGAACACCAGCAGAAACTGAGAGAAGTCTGGCAAAACTACGCGGTGTCGGACAAGGAGAAGAAACAGCAGTACTATGAGCAGACCAAAGCGCTCATCGATGAGGCATACCAGCGGGAACTGAATGGCTTCGCCATGACAGCGGAGGAGAAGCTGAAAGTGGAGGAAGCCTACCAGAGGGCGCTCGCCAAACTTCATAAAGAAGTTTTTGAGCCGGAGGAAAAACCGTCAAGCCAATCCATGGAAGACAGGATTAAAGGCATCATCAAATCGCCATTCAAGGATTTGATGTCGGATGATGACCTGGCAAAATTCGACATGGCACTCGACCATGTCTTCTCCTCCGTGAGCTCGCTGTATGACTCTCTCGGGCAAATGTGGGAGATGGAGGAACAAATAAAACTGGCGAAGCTGGAGCAGCGCTACGACCGTGAGATCTCAATGGCTGAGGGCAACGCCTACAAGATTAAAGAGCTGGAGAAAAAGAAGAATCGGGAACAGGCACAAATCAAAGCTGAATCGCAAAAACGCCAGTTCGCCCAGCAAGTGCTGTCGGCTGTCGCACAAACGGCAACGGCTGCCATCAATGCCTACTCGTCCGCTGCAGCAATACCTGTTGTCGGCCATGTGCTGGCGCCTATCGCGGCGTCGCTGGCTGTAGCCGCTGGCATGATGCAGGTAGCGGTCATCAAGCAACAGCAGAACCTGAGCAACGCACAGGGCTACAGCAAGGGTGGATTCACGCCCAATGGACCAGAAAACCAGCCGGTGGGCATCGTGCACGCGGGCGAATGGGTGGCATCGCAAAAACTTCTGAGGAATCCTGCCACTCGCCCGGCTATCGAGGCCCTGGACTTCGCCCAGCGTAACAATACCTTCGGCTCCATCAGACAGGAGGACGTGACGAGACACGTCACGGCCCCTGCAGTCATCGCCCAGGCTTCGGCTGACGGCTCGATAGAACGGGCCATCTT
>Ga0247611_10004005_pt1 | contig 20956 bp, 15 predicted proteins | sample 177DNAGHGhighgp2_FD_192422 | JGI IMG/M metagenome (GOLD analysis project Ga0247611, IMG submission 192422) | Sheep rumen microbial communities from Palmerston North, Manawatu-Wanganui, New Zealand - 1770 DNA GHGhigh gp2 | ecosystem: Host-associated > Mammals > Digestive system > Stomach > Rumen...
TTCTTTGCACAGGAATATCACTCCTCCATGAAATATGTAGGACCCATCCGCAAGGAGCTCGGTTTCAGAACCGTATTTAATATTTTAGGACCCTTAACCAATCCCTCCAAACCGAATATGCAGCTTCTCGGTGTTTACGACGAATATCTCGTAACCCCGCTTGCACAGGTTTTAGTATCCCTCGGAGTAAAGAGAGGCATGGTGGTTTACGGACAGGACAAGCTCGATGAAATCTCCTTATCCGCTCCGACCACGGTTTGCGAAATCAATGACGGATGGTTCAAAACCTATACAATCACACCTGAAGATTTCGGTTTCGAAAGATGCACCAAGGATGAATTAAAGGGCGGCACACCCGAAGAAAATGCACAGATTACAAGAGATATTTTAAACGGTGTAAAGGGACCCAAGAGAGACGCGGTATTAATGAACGCAGGCGCATCCCTCTACATCGGGGGAAAAGCGGAAAGCTTTGCGGATGGCATTAAGCTTGCAGCCGAACTGATTGATTCCGGTGCGGCAATGAAAACACTGGAGAAATTCATTGAAGTCAGCAATCGTTAGGATTGAGAAGCAAGAAAGCAATCCTCATCATGATTTGATTAGGGAAAAGATATGACAATACTGGATCAGCTGGCAGAATATGCCATGGAACGAGTAAAAATCGCAAAAGAAAAAATGCCGCTTTCGGAAGTGCGCGCACAGGCCGAGGCACTGACCGGAACGGAAGCGGAGGGAAAGAATTTTCAAAAAGCTCTTTCGGGAGATGCGCTTTCCTTCATCTGCGAATGCAAAAAGGCTTCCCCTTCGAAAGGGCTCATTGCTCCGGATTTTGATTATCTGGGCATTGCAAAGGCTTACGAAGAAGCGGGCGCAAATGCAATTTCCGTACTGACCGAGCCGAAGTGGTTTCTGGGAAGTGATGCGTACTTAAAGGAGATTGCGGCAGAGGTAAAAATCCCCGTCATCCGCAAGGATTTTACGGTGGATGAGTACATGATTTACGAAGCCAAAACGCTCGGTGCTTCCGCGGTACTTTTGATCTGCTCCATTCTGGACGATGCAAGACTCAAAGATTATTTAAGCCTTTGCAGGGAACTGAAATTATCCGCACTGACGGAGGCCCACGACTTAAACGAAATCGAAAGAGCATTGAATGAAGGGGCGGAAATCATAGGAGTGAATAACCGTAATTTAAAGGATTTTACGGTGGATCCGTCCAATACGGTGAAGCTTCGGAATTACGTGCCGGATAACGTCATTTTCGTAGCGGAGAGCGGTGTAAAAACGGCAGAGGACATCAGGATGTTAAAGGATGCCGGTGTGAATGCGGTTTTAATCGGCGAAACCCTGATGCGGGCAGAAGATAAAAAAGAGAAGCTGACGGAATTAAAAAGCCTTTTATAAACAATGAAAATAAAAATCAAAATCTGCGGACTGAAAAGCCTTTCGGACATCGAGGCCGTGAACGAACTGAAACCGGAATTCATCGGTTTTGTATTCTGGCCGAAGAGCAGGCGGTATCTTACAAAGGATGAGGCTTTGGTCTTAAAAGAAAAACTGAATAAGGACATTAAAGCCGTCGGGGTTTTCCTCGATGCCGAAGCGGAAGAAATCGCGGAAATCGCAAATGCGGGAATCATCGATCTCATTCAGCTTCACGGACATGAGGACAACGAATATATCGAATCCCTCAGGAAAATGACCGACAAGCCGGTTATTCAGGCAGTCATCATCGAAGGCGGAACGGACCGGGAAAAGCCCGGAACAGAGGGCGCAAACAGACGGATCCGGTTATCGGCGGCGGATTATATTTTAGTCGATTCCGGGGCCGGAAGCGGCAAAACGATTGATCCGGAAAGGCTCGAAAAGGTGGAAGGAGAGTACTTCTTAGCCGGAGGGTTAGCACCGGACAATATCGAAGAAATGATCGACAGATATCATCCTTTCGCAGTGGATGTATCGAGCGGAGTGGAAACAGACGGAAAAAAGGATCCTTCGAAGATGAAGGATTTTGTGGAAAAAGTAAGGAGGATGCAATGAGTCAGAGCAAAGGACGTTTCGGAATACACGGCGGACAGTATATTCCCGAAACATTAATGAATGCGGTAATTGAACTGGAGGAGGCGTATAACCGGTATAAGAACGATCCGGAATTCAATGCGGAGCTGGAAAGCCTCTTTAACGAATATGCGGGCCGCCCCTCCAGACTGTATTATGCAAAGAAAATGACCGAGGATCTGGGCGGAGCGAAAATCTATTTAAAGAGAGAAGATTTAAACCACACGGGTGCTCATAAAATCAACAATGTTTTAGGTCAGGCACTGCTTGCAAAGAAAATGGGCAAGACCAGACTGATTGCCGAAACCGGTGCGGGACAGCACGGTGTTGCAACCGCAACGGCAGCAGCTTTAATGGGCATGGAATGTGTCGTATTCATGGGTGAAGAGGATACAAAGCGTCAGGCACTGAATGTATACCGCATGCGTCTTCTGGGTGCGGAAGTTATTCCCGTAAAGACCGGTACGGCAACCTTAAAGGATGCGGTTTCCGAAGCAATGCGCGAATGGACATCCAGAATCAGCGATACGCATTACTGCTTAGGTTCCGTTATGGGACCTCATCCCTTCCCTACGATTGTCAGAGATTTTCAGGCGGTAATTTCCAAGGAAATCAAAGAACAGATTCAGGAGAAAGAAGGAAAACTGCCCGATGCGGTCATTGCCTGCGTGGGCGGCGGCTCCAATGCCATCGGAAGCTTTTATCATTTTATCGAAGACGAAGGCGTCCGTTTAATCGGCTGTGAAGCAGCGGGACGCGGAATCGACGGCTTCGAAACGGCAGCGACCATCAATACCGGAAGGCTTGGAATTTTCCACGGAATGAAGTCCTATTTCTGCCAGGACGAATACGGACAGATTGCTCCGGTGTATTCCATTTCCGCAGGTCTGGATTATCCCGGAATCGGACCCGAGCATGCATATCTTCACGATATCGGAAGAGCCGAATATGTACCCGTAACGGATGAGGAAGCGGTTTGCGCGTTTGAATATTTATCAAAGACCGAGGGTATTATTCCCGCAATCGAATCCGCACATGCCGTTGCATATGCAAAGAAAATCGCACCTGAGATGAGTAAGGATCAGATTATCGTAATTACGATTTCCGGCCGCGGCGATAAGGACTGTGCGGCCATCGCAAGATACAGAGGGGAGGACATCCATGAGTAGAATTCAAGATGCATTTAAAAGCGGAAAAGCATTTATTCCGTTTATCACCTGCGGAGATCCGGATTTAAATACCACCATCGAATGCGTAAAGCAGATGGTTGCAAACGGTGCCGCAATCGTGGAGCTGGGAGTTCCTTTCTCCGATCCGACCGCAGAAGGTCCCGTGATTCAGGGAGCAAACTTAAGAGCATTAACCGGCGGTGTGACCACGGATAAAATTTTCGATATGGTCGAAACCTTAAGAAAAGAAGTCAGCATTCCCCTGGTATTCATGACCTATGCAAACGTGGTATTTTCCTACGGTTCCGAGAAGTTTCTTTCAAACTGCAAAAAGGTCGGAATCGACGGACTGATTCTGCCGGATGTTCCTTTTGAAGAAAAGGGTGAATTCGCGGAAGTCTGCCATAAATACGGCGTGGATTTTATTTCACTGATTGCACCGACTTCGGAAGACAGAATCGCCATGATTGCAAAAGAAGCGGAAGGATTTTTGTATATCGTATCCAGCCTCGGAGTAACGGGTGTTCGGAGCGAAATCAAAACGGACCTTGCTTCCATCGTGGAACTGGTAAGAGCCAATTCCGACGTACCCTGTGCCATCGGTTTCGGTATTTCCACACCGGAGCAGGCAAATAAAATGTCGCAGATTGCGGACGGTGTCATCATCGGTTCCGCGATCGTAAAAATTATCGCAAAAGAAGGAACGAATGCTCCGACATTTGTAGGCGAATACGTGAAGTCCATTACGGACGCAATCTGATGAGGAAGAATGAGTATGGAATTTAAACCCGCTTTGGAAGAAGTTATAAGAATTGCAGCGACGAAGGAGTACAGTGTCCTTCCCGTAAGCTGTGAGCTCTTATCCGATTTTACCACACCCATTGAGGCAATGAGAGTGTTAAAGAAGGTTTCGGATCACTGCTATATGCTGGAGTCCGCACAGGCGAACGAGACCTGGGGAAGATATACGTTCCTGGGATATGACCCGAAGATGGAAATCAATATCAAGGACGGCGAACTTTTTGCGGAAGGAAAGGGCATCGGAGAAGATTCCGAAGAAGTGTTCAAAGAGGAAATTCACACGGAGAATCCTTCGGACTATTTAAGAAAAATTCTTGCCGGTTACAAGAGCCCGCGTTTTGATTACCTGCCCACATTTACGGGCGGTCTGGTAGGCTATTTTGCATTTGATTACTTAGGATACAGCGAGCCTGCGACAAGAGTGAAGGTGATTGACAGCGACGCGTTTAAGGATATGGATGTGATGCTTTTTGACAAGGTCATTGCCTTCGACCATGTCAGACAGAAAATCATTCTTATGGCGAATATGAAGTTAGATGATGCCAAAGCCAATTATGAGAAGGCGAAAGAAGAGCTTTTGCGGATGGCGGCTCTTTTAAGAAACGGTGAAAAATCCACGCAGCTTAAAGGAAATCTTTTAGGTGAGGTGACTCCGCTTTTTGCAAGAGAAGAGTACTGCGCGATGGTGGAAAAAGCAAAGAATTATATCCACGAAGGAGATATTTTCCAGGTGGTGCTTTCCAACCGTTTGTCCGCCCCTTTTGAGGGAAGCCTTTTTGATACCTACCGCATGCTTCGTACCATGAACCCGTCCCCCTATATGTTCTATATTTCCGGAACGGATGTGGAGGTCGCAGGTGCTTCTCCCGAAACACTGGTGAAGCTTGAGGACGGCGTACTTCACACCTTCCCGCTTGCCGGAACCAGAAAACGCGGCAGAAACAAGGAAGAGGACGAGGTATTAATCAAGGATCTTCTTGCGGATGAAAAAGAGCTTGCGGAGCACAATATGCTGGTGGATCTCGGCAGAAACGACCTCGGAAAAATCAGTAAATTCGGAACGGTCAGCGTGGAGAAGCTTCACAGCATCGAAATGTATTCGCATGTAATGCATATCGGTTCCACGGTGCGCGGGGAAATAAGAGACGATAAGGATGCACTCGATGCAATCGAGGCCGTGCTTCCTGCAGGAACGCTTTCCGGTGCACCGAAAATCAGAGCCTGCCAGATTATCGGCGAGCTGGAAAATAACAAAAGAGGCATTTACGGCGGTGCCATCGGATATGTGGATTTTACAGGAAATATGGATACCTGTATCGCCATCCGCATCGCTTACAAGAAGAACGGAAGAGTCTTTGTAAGAAGCGGCGCTGGAATCGTGGCGGATTCCGTACCGGAAAAGGAATTTGAGGAAACGTTAAACAAGGCAAGAGCAGTGGTCAATGCATTAAAGGAAGCGGGGGAGTGTGACAATGATTCTCTTAATTGATAATTACGACAGTTTTTCTTATAACCTGTACCAGCTGGTGGGCAGCATCAATCCGGACATCCGCGTTATCCGTAATGATGAAATGACCATTGATGAAATCAGGGCACTGAAACCCAGCCATATCATTCTGTCTCCGGGACCCGGAAGACCCGAGGATGCGGGCATCTGTATGGAAGTTGCAAAGGAGCTTGGCGGAGAATTCCCGATTCTCGGTGTGTGCTTAGGACACCAGGCAATCTGTGCCGCATACGGAGCAACGGTAACGTACGCAAAACAGCTGATGCACGGAAAACAGTCCGAGGTTACGGTGGATGAAAGCTGCCCTTTATTCAAGGGTCTGGAAGGTAAAATTCAGGTGGCCAGATATCATTCGCTGGCAGCCGATGAAAATACCATGCCTGCGGAACTGAAGGTCTGCTGCCGAACCACGGACGGCGAAGTCATGGCAGTTCAGCATGCAGAAAAGCCCATATACGGATTACAGTTCCATCCGGAGTCGATTCTGACACCGAAGGGAATGACGATGCTTAAGAATTTTCTTGCAGTGTAGTGAATAAACATAGATTGGAAAAACGAGCAGGGGAGAGTGATTCTCCCCTGCTTGTTTTCTGCGGGATGTGCAGCAACAGGCGACTCTTTGTTCTCTTTTTCATAAAAATATGGTACACTTGAAAAGACTTTAATACGTAAAACCGGAGATGAAAAATGGGCAGTGAAGAATGGTAAGTATTCCTTCGATGAAATCGGAAATAACCCGAGGGAACGGAAAAGAGTTTGACGGGACAGGAAAGGAAGTTACGAAACGATGTTTGAATCGTGTAAATATGTGGTGGAACAGATTGACGGAGATTATGCACATCTCCGCCGGACGGACGAAGAGGATGCGGAGTTAAAGCTTGTGGCAAGAGCGCTTCTTCCGGCCGAAATACGTGAGGGAACTGTTCTGAATTATGAATTTCTGCAGTACAGCATTGTGGCAGAATAATAGTGGAATGAAACAGATAAAAGGACTGTAGAAGAAAAAGAATTCGAAAAGGATCAATTGGATGAGAATTGCATCGATTGTATTAAACGGCATAATCGTGCTCGATATGCTGATTATTACCGTCTTATTCTTTCAAAAAGACGGCAAATGGGCATTCGGGAATATCAAGCGTCCGCTGAAATATTTTACCTTTTTGAGCAATGTTCTGGGCGCTGTAGCGTCGTTACTGATCATCATCTTTCCAAATTTGCTACCAATCTGGATACTGAAGTATGTCGGAACGGTTGCAATGACCGTAACTTTCGTGACGGTGCTGGTATTTCTGGGACCTGCGCTCGGATATAAGCGTGTTCTGGAAAAACATGATTTCTGGATGCATCTGGTAAATCCGATTCTGGCGCTCGTTTCGTTCTGCGTATTTGAACGGAGGCCGATGTCCGTATGGCAGGCACTGTTCGGAATGCTTCCGGTTGCTCTGTACGGAATGTTCTACGGCTACAAGGTAATGCTTGCGAAGGAAGGACATCGCTGGGAAGATTTTTACGGATTCAACAAGGGCAATAAATGGTATCTTTCCGTGATTCTGATGATTCTCGGGACAGCAATTATCTGCGCGGGCCTGCTGGCGGTTCAGACACTGATCAAAATATGACAAGGTCAAAAGAACACATATAAAACTGTAAAATTGTAAAGGAGAGGGAAAATGGTAAAGCATGTAATTATCTGGAATTTGAAGGAAGATTTGGAAGACAAAGCGGCAGTGAAGGCAGGAATCAAAGAGGGTCTGGAGGGCTTAAAAGGACAGATTCCGGGGCTCATTGATATTCATGTTTATACGGAGGGCCTTGCAAGCTCCAACGGAGATGTTCTTCTGGATTCGTCCTTTGAGAGCGAGGAAGCATTAAAAGGATATGCGGTTCATCCCGCACATGTGGCGGTCGCAAACGGAAAGGTGAGACCCTTTACGGCAAGCAGAGTATGTATGGATTATGAAGTATAAATGATTGACAAATCCCTATCACAAGAGTAAACTATTATTCGTGAAAGGCAAAGGCGTCTTTGATGCAGGGCATCGAAGACGCCTTTTTTTGTTTCATAGAAAATTCTTTCGAATTTCCTATGAAACAAAATTTCGTAGTTTAAACGATCAAAGGATAACTTTTTTACTGATTCAGGAGGGGGATTCATGACCAAGTATATTTTTGTTACGGGAGGCGTTGTTTCCGGGCTCGGAAAAGGAATTACCGCAGCATCACTGGGAAGGCTTTTGAAGGCCAGAGGATTAAAGGTGGCAGCTCAAAAACTGGATCCGTATATTAACGTGGATCCCGGTACCATGAGCCCTTTTCAGCACGGTGAAGTGTATGTGACCGAAGACGGAGCGGAAACCGATCTGGATTTAGGACACTATGAGCGTTTCATCGACGAGGATCTGAATAAATACTCGAACTTAACCACCGGTAAAGTATACTGGAATGTACTGAACAAAGAACGCAGGGGCGAGTATCTCGGCTCCACCGTACAGGTTATTCCGCATATTACAAATGAAATTAAGGAATTCGTATATCGTGTCGGAAAGAAGACCGAAGCAGACGTGGTAATTACCGAAATCGGCGGCACCATCGGTGATATCGAGTCACAGCCGTTTATCGAAGCGGTTCGTCAGATTTCGCTGGAAGTCGGCAGGGAAAACAGCCTGTTTATCCATGTAACACTGGTTCCTTTCTTACATGGTTCCGATGAGCACAAATCCAAACCCACCCAGCATTCCGTAAAGGAACTGCAGGGCATGGGCGTAAATCCGAACATCATCGTTTTACGCTGTGACGAGCCTTTGGAGGAATCGATTTTTAAGAAAATTTCCTTATTCTGCAACGTAAAACCGGACTGCGTAATCGAAAACATCACATTACCGATTCTTTATGAGGCACCTCTGATGCTCGAAAAATCCAATTTTTCTTCCGTAGTCTGCAGGGAACTCGGAATCGATGCTCCGAAGCCTGATTTAAAAGAATGGGAAGCAATGGTTGAAAGCATTGAAACTCGTACGAAAAATACAACCATCGGACTTGTCGGCAAATACGTGGAGCTGCACGATGCATACCTTTCGGTAGCGGAAGCGTTAAGACATGCGGGCTATTACCATAATACGCATATTGATATCAAATGGATTGATTCCGAAGCAATCCGGCCGGAAAACGTGGAAGAAGTATTAAAAGGTCTTGACGGAATCATCGTTCCGGGCGGTTTCGGAAGCAGAGGCATCGAAGGCATGATCCTTTCGGTAAAATATGCAAGAGAGAACAACATTCCGTACTTCGGAATCTGCCTCGGAATGCAGATCGCGGTTATTGAGTATGCGAGAAACGTGGCGGGAATAAAGGATGCGAACTCCGGAGAATTCGACGAACAGTGCAAGCACAAGGTCATCGATTTTATGCCGGGACAGAGCGACGACATCGATAAGGGCGGTACCTTAAGACTCGGTGCATATCCCTGCAAAATTAAAGACGGTACGGTGATGAAGCGCTGCTACGAGGCCGATGAAATCAGCGAGCGTCATCGCCACAGATATGAGTTTAACAACGATTACAGAGAAGTTTTACAAAATGCGGGACTTTCCTTAAGCGGAAGCGCACCGGACGATTCCTTAATCGAGACGGTGGAACTTTCCGACAGACCGTTCTTTGTGGGCGTTCAGTTCCATCCGGAATTCAAGTCCAGACCGAACCGCCCGCACCCTTTGTTCAAGGGATTTATCGGAGCAGCGGTTGAAAGAAGCGCCAGGTAAAATCACCGGATAAACGGCAGATCAGAATTTCAGTCAGGAAGAGCAGGAAGCGGAAATGAGTATTCACGAGGAATGCGGAGTATTTGGAATCATAACGAATGAGCCTACAGATGTAGGAAGAATCTCCTATTACGGACTGTATGCACTTCAGCACCGTGGTCAGGAAAGCTGCGGCATTGTGGTAAACAATGACGGAGTATTCTCATCGCACAAAGATCTCGGACTGGTCAGCGAAGTATTCCGGGAAGAGAATCTGTCCAAACTGCCGCAGGGATGTATGGCCGTTGGTCATGCCCGTTACGGTACAACAGGCGGGAATAACCGCAGCAACTGCCAACCTATCGAAGTCAATCATCAAAAAGGAAAAATGGCTCTCGCACACAACGGCAACTTATCCAATGCCGTGGAATTAAGGGACAGCCTGGAACTGACGGGCGCTATTTTTCATACCACATCCGATACGGAAACCATCGCTTATATTATCACCAAAGAACGTTTAAAGGCCCCCTCGATTGAGGAGGCCCTTTGCAGTGCAATGGGCATTCTGGAAGGCGCGTATTCACTGGTTTTAATGTCTCCGCAGAAGCTGATCTGTGCACGCGATCCGTTCGGCTTCAGACCCTTATGTTTCGGAAAACTTCCGCAGGGCGGATATGTTGTGGCTTCCGAAAGCTGTGCCATCCATGCAGTCGGCGGTGAGTTTATTCGTGATGTAAAGCCGGGCGAAATTTTAGTCTTTTCAAACGAAGGAAAATGCAGGGACGGACAGGCTGTGGGAGAGGAGTATATTTCCATTCAGACTCATTGCGGTGAAAAAGACCGTAAGCTCTGTATTTTTGAATATATCTATTTTGCAAGACCGGACTCGGTAATCGACGGTGTGTCCGTACACAGCGCAAGAGTCCGTGCCGGAAGAGAGCTTGCAAAGGCACATCCCGTGGATGCGGACCTCGTAATCGGCGTTCCGGATTCGGGTCTGGATGCGGCCATCGGATACAGTATGGAATCAGGGGTTCCCTACGGAATCGGACTGATTAAGAATAAATATATCGGCAGAACCTTTATTGCGCCGGACCATCGTATGGATCAGGTAAAAATCAAACTGGCTGCCATTGAAGATGTGATTCGCGGAAAACGTGTGGTTTTAATCGACGATTCCATTGTCAGAGGAACCACAAGCGGAAGACTGGTCAATCTTGTTCGAGAGGCAGGAGCGAAAGAAGTGCATATGCGGATTTCTTCACCGCCGTTCTTACATCCCTGCTATTACGGAACCGATATTGATTCCGAGGAACATTTAATTGCCTGCAAACACAGCATTCCGGAGATTGCAAAGATTATCGGAGCCGATTCGCTCGGTTATCTGCCGATTGAAAAGCTCGGCTGCCTAATCAAAACGCCGAGAAGCGGAGTCTGCGTGGCAGATACGGACGGAGCCGGAACGAATGAGAACTGCAGAGACTGTAACGGATACTGCGATGCCTGCTTCGGCGGGGAATATCCGACAAGAGTTCCGAAGGAGACCAGAAAGGACCGCTTTGAGCAGCCGCTTTCGCAAAAGGAGAAGAAATGAATTTTGACAGAAAAATCATAATGGAAACAGGGGAAGAATATTACGGATACGGATTCGGCGCGGATGTCGAAAAGGTATGCGAGATTGTTTTTAACACTTCCATGGTGGGATACCAGGAAATCATTTCAGACCCCTCTTATACATATCAGGCCGTCGTTATGACATATCCGTTAATCGGAAATTACGGAATGGCCGTGGATGATTACGAGACACGCATTCCTACAATCGGTGCGCTGATTGTTAGGGAATACAATGATGAGCCCTCCAATTTCCGCAGTGAAAAGAGTGTGGACGAGGTATTAAAAGAGTATAATATTCCCAGAATTCAGGGACTGGATACCAGAAAACTGAATCGTTCCATTCGTGATTTCGGAAGCAGAAAAGTACTGATTACAAAAGCTGAAACCACACTGGAAGAGGGGCTGGAAATTCTGAAGAAAACGGAAGTTCCGAAGGATGCGGTAAAATGTGTAAGCCGCAAAAAAGTGGAATTCTATCCCGCAAAAAAGAAAGATTATTACGTGGTAGCCATCGACTGCGGAATGAAGCAGAATATTGTCCGCTCCATGAATGCGAGAGGAATCAATGTAACAGTGGTTCCCTATAATACGACTACGGATGTAGTTTTATCATATCATCCGGACGGCGTATTTTTATCAAACGGACCCGGGGATCCCACGGATGTTCCGGAGACCATTCAGACCGTAAGAGAGCTGATCGGAAAGGTACCGATTTTCGGAATCTGCCTCGGACACCAGATTTTATCGCTGGCTTACGGCGGAAAGACCTACAAACTGAAATTCGGTCACCGTGGCGGAAACCATCCGGTAAAGAATCTGAAGAATAACCGGATTGAAATCACTTCACAGAATCATTCCTATGCGGTGGATGAGGAAAGCTTAAAGGATACGCCGCTTACCGTCACACACATTAACCTCCTTGATAATACCGTGGAAGGTGTGGAGTGCGAAAAGGATTTTTCCTTCAGTGTGCAGTACCATCTGGAAAGTGCGCCGGGACCGCAGGACAGTGCATATCTGTTTGATGAGTTTATCCGGAACATGAATGCCGGAAAAGAAAAAATGTTCAGATAAGAAAAACGAAAGCGTGTAATTATGCCGAAAAGAACAGACATTAACAAAATAGTTGTAATCGGATCGGGACCCATTGTCATCGGTCAGGCAGCCGAGTTTGATTATGCCGGAACGCAGGCCTGCCTTGCGTTGAAAGAAGAGGGCTATGAGGTGGTTCTCTGTAACTCCAACCCCGCAACCATCATGACGGATACGTCAATTGCGGACAAGGTTTATATGGAGCCCCTGACACTCGAATATATTGCAAAAATCATCCGTTACGAAAGACCCGATGCGATTTTACCGGGAATCGGAGGCCAGACCGGGTTAAACCTCGCGATGCAGCTTGAGAAAAAAGGAATTCTGGCAGAGTGCCATACGGAGCTTCTCGGAACCCGAAGCGAAAGTATCGAGAGAGCCGAAGACAGAGAGCTCTTTAAAGAGCTTTGCGAAGGTCTTGGAGAACCCGTACTCCCGTCCGAAATCGCGGGTAGTATGGAAGAAGGATATAAGGCAGTGGAAGACATCGGACTTCCCGTGGTTTTAAGGCCTGCATTTACTTTAGGCGGTACCGGAGGCGGATTCGCGGAGACCGAGGAGGAGTTTGCGGAACTTATGAAAAATGCACTTTCTCTTTCACCCGTTCATCAGGTTCTGATTGAGAAGAGCATCAAGGGATTCAAGGAAATCGAATACGAAGTAATGCGCGATAAAAACGATACCGCGATTACGATTTGTAACATGGAAAACCTGGATCCCGTGGGTATTCATACAGGAGACTCCATAGTCGTCTGCCCTTCCCAGACCTTAACGAACAAAGAGTATCATATGCTTCGTGACAGCGCGTTAAAGATTATTCGCGAGCTGAAAATCGAAGGCGGATGCAACGTCCAGTTTGCCCTGGATCCGAAATCCTTCCGGTACTATCTGATTGAAGTAAATCCCAGAGTGTCCAGATCCTCGGCACTGGCTTCCAAGGCCAGCGGTTATCCGATTGCAAGGGTATCCGCAAAGATCGGTGTCGGCATGACGCTCGACGAAATACCCATTGCCAATACGCCCGCTTCCTTTGAACCGGCACTCGATTACGTGGTAACAAAAATGCCCCGTTTTCCGTTTGACAAATTCGCGGATGCCAACAATTCCCTGTCCACGCAGATGAAGGCGACGGGTGAGGTTATGAGTATCGGCAGGACCTTTGAGGAAAGTCTTTTAAAGGGAATCCGTTCCCTCGAAATCGGACTGTATCATCTGCATCATAAAAAATTCGACAATATGGAAACGGAAGCGATGCTTTCCTACATTCATATCGGAACCGATGACAGAATATATGCGATAGCGGAGCTCTTAAGAAGAGGATGCGGGGAAGAGGAAATCAACGCAGGAACCGGGATCGATCCGTTCTTTATCCGGAAGCTGAAAAATATCGTCGATATGGAAAACACCTTAAAGAGCGTATCTGCGAAAGTACGGGAAGGTATCGATGGTACCGAAGCCGCAGGTGAAAGTGATGTAAGCGTAAATGAAATCATCTACGGTGCGAAACGAATGGGCTTTTCGGACAGAGTACTGGCGAAGATTTTTGAGAAAAAAGAAGAAGAGATTTACGCATACAGAAAACAGAACGGGATTCTTCCGGTGTACAAAATGATCGATACATGCGCATCGGAGTTTGAAAGCTATATTCCGTATTTTTATTCCACATACGAAGAGGAAAACGAGTCCGTTGTATCGGACAGAAAGAAAGTAGTGGTTCTGGGTTCGGGTCCTATCCGTATCGGCCAGGGCGTGGAATTCGATTATTCCACCGTGCATGCGGTAAAAACCATCAAGGCAGCAGGAATCGAAGCGATTATCATCAACAACAATCCCGAGACGGTTTCCACGGATTATACCTGTTCGGACAAACTGTATTTTGAACCGCTTTGCGTGGAAGACGTAATGCATGTCATTGATATGGAAAAGCCGATGGGCGTCATTGCAACACTCGGCGGACAGACTGCGATTAACCTTGCGGAACCGTTAAAGGAACGCGGTGTTACGATTATCGGAACGGACTGTGACGCGATTGAAAAAGCGGAAAACAGGGATGCGTTCGAAAAGCTTCTGCTGGAGCTGAACATTCCGCAGCCGAAGGGCGAAGCGGTAACCAGTATCGACGAAGGAATCCGTGCCGCATCGGAAATCGGATATCCGGTTTTAGTCAGACCTTCCTTCGTTTTGGGCGGCCGTGCAATGCAGATTGTGGCAAAAGAAGAGGCACTGAAGGAATACTTAAAGACCGCGGTTGAAATTGATGCGGACAAGCCGGTTTTAGTAGATAAATACATTCGCGGCAAGGAAGTGGAAGTGGATGCGGTCTGCGACGGAAAGGATGTTTTCGTACCGGGCATTATGGAACTGGTAGAGCGCACCGGTGTTCACTCCGGCGACTCCATCAGTGTGTATCCGTCCTATTCCCTTTCGGATAATGTGAAGAGAACCATTCTGGAATATACGAAAAAGCTCGGACTCGGAATCGGAATCATCGGACTTTTCAACATCCAGTTTATCGTGGATAAAGAGGAAAAGGTATTTATCATTGAGGTAAATCCGAGATCCTCAAGAACCGTTCCGTTCCTTTCGAAAGCCACGGGCTTCAGTCTTGCGGATATCGCAACACTCTGTAACCTCGGTGTTTCCCTGAAGGAGCAGGGCATCTCGGAAGAGGCACTGACGGAGAGCGGAAGAGGTGTCGTAAAATTCGATCAAAGCATTACGGCTTCGGACGGAAGCGAAAAAGAAGCGAAGGATCTTGCGATTTATCCGAACGAAAAGGGCCGTTACTACGTAAAGGTTCCCGCATTTTCCTTCTCGAAATTACGCGGAATGGATGCGTATTTATCGCCTGAAATGAAATCGACGGGTGAGGCAATCGGATACGACAAAAAGCTTCACAGAGCCGTTTACAAGGCAATGATTGCATCGGGACTGAAACTGAAAAATTACGGAACCCTGGCAGTCAGCGTTGCGGACGAAGACAAGGAAGAAACGCTTCCTCTGGTAAAACGGTTTTACAATATGGGCTTTAATATCGAGGCAACTACGGTTACGGGAGAGTTTTTACGTGACCACGGAGTAAAGACCAGAATCCGCCATAAGCCCAGTGAAAACAGTGAGGAATTCTTAGACGATCTGAAGGCCGGATATGTAAGCTATGTGATCAACACCAGAGCGATTTTATCCGGAAAGCATTACGGAGACGGTGTTGCAATCCGTACCGTGGCGGCACAGAACAACGTGACCATGTTAACGAGCCTGGATACGGTCAGAATGCTTTTGGACGTGCTTGAAGAAGTAACCATGGGTATTTCTACAATTGATGCAGAATAGAGTGAAATAATCGAATCCGACGGAAGGATTCAGCAGGAGAACAGCTATGATATTTACAAAAATGCAGGGTCTGGGAAATGACTATTTATATTTTTACGAAGAGGTTCCGGAGAATGTTGCGGAGCTTGCAGTCAGACTTTCCGACCGCCATTTCGGAGCGGGAAGCGACGGATTAATTTATATCTGTCATTCGGATGTGGCGGATTTTAAAATGCTGATTTTTAACGCGGACGGAAGTGAAGCACTGATGTGCGGAAACGGAATCCGCTGTGTCGGAAAATATGTTTACGACAGAGGCTATACGGATAAAACCACACTGAAGGTGGAATCCATGTCCGGAATCAAAACACTTGAGTTAAAGGTAGTTAACGGTAAAGTAGAAGAAGTGACTGTGGATATGGAGCAGTCCACCTTTGAAGAAGAGAAAGAAATTTCGGTGGATCTTACGAGTTCTCCTTCTTCAAGAGAAACCGTCAGGGTAAAGCTGGTTCCGGTCAGCATGGGAAATCCGCATGCGGTGATTTTTACAAACGATGCGGAGAATGCACCGTTAACAACGCTCGGTGCCGCAATTGAAAAGCATGAAGCTTTTCCGGGCGGAGTCAATGTGGAATTCGTTCAGGTGATTTCCCCTACGGAGCTTCGGATGCGTGTCTGGGAGCGCGGAAGCGGAATCACGATGGCCTGCGGAACGGGTACCTGCGCAAGTGTTATGGCGGCGGTTTCCAAAGGATACTGCAGTTACAACACACCCGTCAGGGTACATCTGGACGGCGGCGATCTGATCATCGAAATCAAAGAAGACAACCGTGTATTCATGACGGGACCTGCGGAATTTGTGTATGATGCGGAAGTGGAGGACTAGACCGGACGGCAGAATACGTCTGGGACATAATCGAAACAGCAGAATGCAAAAGCCACTGAAAAAGAATTAGAAAAAAAGAAACGAGGGAACAAAAATGATAGCACTTAACACCAATTATCAAAACCTGAAAGACTCATATTTATTCTATAATATCGCACAGAAAACCAAAGCATATCTTGCGGCCAATCCGGACAAAAAACTTTATCGCATGGGCATCGGAGATGTGTCCCTGCCGCTTTGCGACGCGGTAATTAAAGCACTTCATGATGCTGTAAATGATCAGGCGGTTAAGGAAAGTTTTCACGGTTATATGCCGGAGTGCGGCGATCCTTCGTTAAGAGAAACCATCGCAAAGTATTATGCAAGGAGAGGGGTAGAATTATCCCCCGAGGAAGCATTTGTTTCCAGTGGTGCAAGTGATGAGCTCGGCGATATTCTGGATTTGTTCTCAAGAGAATCCACAGCTCTGATTATGGAACCCGCGTATCCCGCGTATGTGGATGCAAACGTGATGGCCGGCAGAAAAATCGTTCATCTGCCTTCCGGAGAAGAGGACGGATTTACACCGCTTCCGACCGAAGGCCTCGAAGCGGATCTGATTTATCTCTGTTCTCCGAACAATCCCACGGGTGCCGTGTTCACTGCCGAAAAACTGAAAAAATGGGTGGATTATGCAAATAACAGAGGCGCCGTAATCATTTTTGACGCGGCATATGAAGCATTTATCGAAGAAGATCTGCCTCACAGTATTTTTGAAATCGAAGGAGCAAGAACCTGCGCCATCGAAATTTGTTCCCTTTCCAAGACAGCGGGCTTTACCGGAACGAGACTCGGTTATACCGTGATTCCGAAAGAGCTTGAAAGAGGCGGACAAAACGTAAATGCAATGTGGGTCAGAAACCGTACCACAAAGACAAACGGCGTATCCTATATTCTTCAGAAGGGCGGAGCGGCAGTATTTACCGAAGAAGGACAGAAACAGATTCATGACAATATCCGAATCTATAAAAATAATGCCAGGGTTCTGACGGAAGTGCTGGACGAACTCGGAATCCGGTATTTCGGCGGAAAAAACGCACCTTATATCTGGATGAAATGTCCGAACGGCATGGGTAGCTGGGAGTTCTTTGATCTGCTCTTAAATGAAATTCAGGTAGTCGGAACACCCGGTGAGGGATTCGGTGCCTGCGGCGAAGGATATTTCCGTTTTTCGACTTTCGGAAGCCCCGAGGATACCGTCGAAGCGGCCAGAAGAATAAAAGAGCTTTTAAAGTAAAAATGTAAAGAAAAAACCATGGCTCTGTGGTATAATAATCAGTGGGATTTTTATTGGTTAAGGGGTTATGGTTATGCAGCAACTTTTTCTTCAGAATAGTTGTGTGAATTTCGGTTATGTAGTTTTCATAGCCTTATTGTTTGCGTGAAAAGAGGGAATTTCCCTCTTTTTTATGTTCGCGATGAACCTTCCCGCTTGATTGAGTGTTTCATAAATTTATAAAAGAAGGAGAACAAAATGGCATCTTACAACGCTTGGAATGTTACTTACAGAAGAATCGTCGACAGATCCGCATGGAATCTGATTGCAATCGGCTGTCAGCCGTTTAAAATGGGAACGCATTTTCTCGGAAGCACGGTTGATACGGGCAGTACGTTTGATCTGGATGAGATTCTCTGTCCGGAGCTTTTTCACTGGGGATATATGTATGCGTTTGTCGTATCTAAGAAAGAAAAACTGGATGAGTTCAAAACGATTTTGAGAAAAGACGATTATATTTATTTACAGGTTCTCGAAGATAAAAGAATAACGTTTATGAAGGATTATTTTTATGACGAAGCGATTACCCATGAAACGAAGCATATCATGAGTGTCTTAAACGATCCGGATGATCTTTGCGATACGTTATTAAATTTATACAATGTTGCAGAGGATGTCGGAGAAGGCGAAATACTGAAGCAGATTGAACAGAAGAAGGAATCCGCTACGGCCTTCCTCAGAAAATCGATACGGGATCAGGAACAGGATGACAATCCGGAGTATCTGGAGAAGCGAAATAAAATCTGGCCGGAAGTTGTCAGAATCAGAAAAGCCACACATTTTGTCGAGAATTTTTTCTATCATTACAGATTTGTGGTTTGCCGCAACAATCCCGACCGCGATTTTGTCGATGCCTTAAAACGTCTCTTTGAAACAAGAGACCAGCAGGGTAAGCCGCTTTTTGCCGGTTCCCTGATTGAATTCAGTATCATTTACAAGAGAAAAAATCCGCCGAAGGAAGAAGTCGATCTCGAGAAGAAGATGGAAGAGGAGAAGATTGACGAATCCTTAAAGACCAAAAAAGTATTCCTTCAGACGGCGGAATATTACCATAATTTCCAGGCGGATATTTTGAAAAAAGTGATCAGCCAGGATTTGGCCGTGCGCAAATTCGTGCAGGGAATGTTTGAAGGAAAACTGAGAAATCTGGAGAATCTGAATAACCCCGAAAGCAGCTTCCTTTTCGTGGGCCCTCCCGGAGTCGGCAAGACATTTTTAGCGGAGGTTGCGGCGGAGTTGAGCCATCGTCCGTACAAGGTATTTTACATGAACGAGTATGCTGACGATGAGAGTTATAACGGTCTGGTTGGTTTTGAAAAGACCTGGAAAAATTCCAAGAAGGGTGATCTGACTTCCTTCGTCGAGGAAAATCCGAATGCGATTCTGGTATTTGATGAAATCGAAAAGGCACATCTGAATACGATTCATCAGTTCCTTTCCATTCTCGAAGGCGGAAAGCTGCGCGATCTGTATATGGAAAAAGAGGTCGATTTTACCAAGACCACGCTGATTTTTACAACGAATGCCGGAAGGGAATTCTTTGAAGAAAAGAGAACACTGAATCTTTCCGCGCTGTCCGAAGAGACCTTAACGGATGCACTTCGCAACGATCTGAATGAAATGAAACAGCCCAAGATGCCGCCGGAAATTCTTTCCCGTCTGAGAAAGGGAAATATCATCGGATTCAATCATCTTCAGGCGGTTAAGCTTGTTCCGATTATCAAAAAAGGTCTGGAGCAGGGTGCAAAAACCATTAAAAACGAATTCGGAATGGAGTGCGAATTCGATGGAAATCTGTTCCCTTACCTGTTCCTCTATCATATGGGTGCGGGACTGGATGCGAGAGTTGCCGCATCACGCAGCGAGAACTTTCTGGAAAAAGTGATTTTCGAGATTATGGAAAGAGTCGGAGAAGACTCCAAAAAATTTGTTACCGCGACAAGTGATGTGAATAAAACGGTTCTTCGAATCGAGGTTTCCGATGAGGATGCCGTGCATGAGCTGATGATTCCGGAAGACAAATATACGGTTTTAATTGTTTGCAACAGTACGGACCGTCCAAAATTCAAGGAGCTCGGAAAAACCGCAAACGTAAAGTATGTTTACGCGGATAAAAAAGAGAGTGATTACAAGAGCTATATTGAGGAGCAGATGAAGGAGCACTCGATTGATGCAATCATCGTCGATCCTTTCATGCGCGGTACCAGAGAGGACAAGGAAACACAGCTGGAGGGATTGAGCCACAAGAAGACCCGCGGAAACGAGATTTTAAACTGGATTCTTTCCATGGATTATCATCCGCCCGTATATTGTATGATTCTGAACCGTCATCATATTGAATTCGTGGACCGTATGGAACTTTTAAATGACGGCGTGGAAAATATTCTGGATCTTTCGGGAAGAATGAAACCCGAAGAGAGAGCGGAAATCATTATGGATATCTGTTACGAAAAATTCCTTTCCAAGAAACTGGAAATGCTTTATTCCCGCGGTAAGAGACTGAATTTCGAAGTCGGTCACAGAGTGGACAGAGAAGATGACTGTGCGGTAATTTCGGTTAAAATCTGCAACTTCAGAATCGAACGAAGCATGGACAGTGAGGCACAGGAAATCTTCATTGACGACACGCCGGAGAATCGCGACAGCTTTGAAAACGTGGTGGGCGGAGACAATGCGAAGGAAGAGTTAAACCGCTTCATTCGTTATATCAAAGACCCTGAAGAGTACGAAAAATCCGGGCAGCAGATTTCGAAAGGAATTTTGCTTTACGGACCTCCGGGATCCGGAAAAACCAAGCTTGCCAGAGCACTTGCATGCGAAGCGGGATGCCCGTTTATCAGTGCTACGGGTTCGCAGTTTATCAGCGGAGACAAGAAGATTAAGGATGTATTCCGGCTTGCAAGAAAATATGCACCCAGTATCGTCTTCATCGATGAAATAGAGTCCTTTGCTCTGGAAAATCCCAAGATCGTGAATCCGTATATTTCCATCGTGAAAGAGCTGATGACGGAGATGGACGGCTTCTCAAAGAGCAACAAGCCGGTCTTCGTAATTGCGGCGACCAATGCGGCAAAAGCGCCGAATCTCGGGGAACAGAATATTTTCTTAAATGAAGCACTCCTGCGTCGTTTCACTAAGAAAGTTTACATGAGATGGCCGAACAGGGAGGAGAGATTCAAGTTCCTGAAGATGAAGCAGGAAGAGCTGAAAGAGAAACAGATCAACTTAAACGATCTGACCGATGAAGAGCTGATGGATTTCTCGGATCTTACAGCAGGCCGTTCCTTAGCGGAGATTCTCAATGCGCTTGAACTGACCGTCGGACGTGCGGCCGAGCGCGGAATCAAAATTACGCTGGAGCTTCTGAATAACTGCTTTGAAGAAACGGTTTACGGAGAAGAGAAAAAATACGCAAGAGACGATATCTTTACGACTGCGGTTCATGAGTCCGGACATGCATTT
>Ga0247611_10004006_pt1 | contig 20951 bp, 17 predicted proteins | sample 177DNAGHGhighgp2_FD_192422 | JGI IMG/M metagenome (GOLD analysis project Ga0247611, IMG submission 192422) | Sheep rumen microbial communities from Palmerston North, Manawatu-Wanganui, New Zealand - 1770 DNA GHGhigh gp2 | ecosystem: Host-associated > Mammals > Digestive system > Stomach > Rumen...
TCCCTGTCGTTTCTCTTAAGGATAATTGAAACATTTTAAAAAGGATGTGATACAATAAAATTGTTGTATAAGGATTATTTGTACTACTTTTGCAGGTGTTTATAATCCATATAATATAATGAAACGACTTTTTCTATTTACCTTTTCCTTTCTTGCCACGGCAGTTCTGCTGGCGCAAGGTGTGAAGCCTCTTCCCACGTTGCATGTCGACGGTCGATGGCTGAAAGACACACATGACAATCGAGTTGTACTGCACGGAGTGATGGATACGCCCAACGCCTGGTTCAACGGCGGACGCTGGGGCTGGGACTACAGCGATAACGGCATGAACAAGTGTATCAATTACTTCGAGAAAATCTTCACCGGCCTTGAGAAGGCGAAATGTGACGTGTTCAGACTGCACATGGATCCTGCGTGGACCAACGACCCTGCAAAACAGAGCGACGGTAAGGAAGGCGGCGAGGCAGACATCTCACGCTTCTCGTCGTCGCGACTGATAAAATACCTGCGTACGCTTTACTTCCCACTGGCTAAACGTGCCATGAATCATGGGATGTATGTCGTCGTCAGACCGCCGGGTGTCTGCCCTGGCAACTTGAAAGTAGGTGACTACTATCAGGACTATCTGATGACCGTCTGGGATATCTTCAGTAAGAACGATTCCATCCGGAAATATGCGGGACAAATCAGCATTGAGCTGGCTAACGAGCCCGTATCACTGAAGAACAGCAATGGAGAAGATGATGCGGCTGCCCTTCACGACTACTTCCAGCCCATCGTCGACAAGATACGTGCCAACGGCTTCACAGGTATCATCTGGGCTCCGGGAACCGGATGGCAAGCCAACTACACGAGCTATGCCTCCCATCCCATTGAGGGTTATAACATCGGCTATGCCGTTCACGACTACACGGGCTGGTTCGGATGCAGTGACAACAGCTGCAACGAACAGAACTACATCCGTCAGTTCCGACAGCAGGTGCCGGTGGTCGACACGGCTCCTATCATCATCACCGAAGTGGACTGGAGTCCGGAAAAGCCGGGAGAAGGACACTACAACGAACATGGCGAGTGGGTACCCGCCAACTATGGCACCTGGTCGACAGGTTCCACATCGAAATGGGGAAAGGCTTATAAGGCACTCCTCGACCATTACGAGAACATCTCCATGACTCTTTCCGGCACTGCCTGCCTCATCGACGTGGACGAGCTTATAAATAATAATAAGGTGGTGCCTGCTTTCGGAGGTTATGAGGAAGCCTGTGGAAAGGCATGCATGGACTGGTATGCAGAGTATTATAATGTGGACTGGCCTCATGCTGACTTCAAGAACACCAGAAGCAGCGACCTGGGGAACGGCAAGTACAAGAATCCGGTCATCGAGGCAGACTTCCCCGATCCTGATGTCATCCGTGTGGGCGACACCTATTACATGGTAAGCACCACGATGCACCATTTCCCGGGAGCAACAATTCTCAAGTCGAAAGACCTTGTGAACTGGCAGTACTGTGCCCAGCCTCTGGTTCAGCTGTCCACATCCGACAGATACAATCTGATGAATGACAAGAACGCCTATGCCGCCGGCATGTGGGCATGCTCAATGGCTTACCACGAAGGGAAGTTCTATGTGCTCATCAACGGCAACGACACCGGCGGCTGGCTGCTGACAGCCACTGATCCCGAAGGAAAATGGGAACAGAAACAACTCAGCCGCATCTATTACGATCCGGGAATGCTCTTCGACAATGGCAAGGTATATGTTGCCTGCGGCAATACGGAGATAAAGATGTGTGAACTCGATGAAGACTTCAATTTCGTCAAGGAGCAGACGGTATTCAAAGCCAACGATATGCTGGAAGGCTGTCACCTATATAAAATAGGTAACTATTATTATATCTATGCCACTTACGGCGGATGGCCCTCCGCCCAGACCGTACTCCGTTCAAAGAGCATCTTCGGTCCCTATGAAGAGAAACTGCTTGTGGCAAAGACCATCAACGGCAAGCCTAACACCATCCATCAGGGTGCTCTGATTGAAACACCTTCCGGTGAGTGGTGGACGATTATGCAGGAAGACCTGGGAGCACTGGGACGCATGCCCAACCTCCAACCCGTGAAATGGGCAGACGAATGGCCAGTGGTCGGCGTCAACGGAACGCCCTGCATCACCTACACAAAGCCGGCAAGCGCACAGGCTTATCCCCGTTCTCCGCTACCGACAAACGACAACTTCCGTTCCTATCCGCTGGGCAACCAATGGGAATGGAACCACAATCCCGACAATGGAGCATGGTCGCTGTTCGAGCGTCCGGGATGGCTGCGCATGAAGGTCTCAGGGACGGCAACACGACTCACACAGGCCCACAACATGCTCACCCAGCGTATCTTCTCCTACGACAGCAAGCCGTCTTTAGGAACCATCCGTATTGATGTCAGCAAGTTGCAGGAGGGCGACCGTGCCGGTATCTGTATCCTGCAGGATCCATACGCCATGCTTGCCGTTGAGCAGAAAGACGGGCATAAGCAACTCGTCTGGCGGCAAGACACGCTCCGCACTTCCAGCAGCTTCCAGCCCACCGAGCAAGTTATCAGTGTGGACATCGACAGCGTGATCTATCTGAGGGCAACCGTCACTTACAGCACCAGCAAGACACGCTTCTACTACTCACTCGACAACAAGACGTATCGTCCCATCGGAGGACAGACCACCTTAGGGTATAATCTCTCCGTCTTCGTGGGAGCCCGCTTCGGACTGTTCTGCTATGCCAGCCAGCCTGACAGCGAAGGATATGCTGATTTCGACTGGTTCAGCACCGAGTCGGAGTATGACGAAAGCACTTTCTATCCCGAGCATTTCGAAGGATTCAGCGAGGACATGCTGACGGTTCAGTCGCTTGACCTCGACAAAGAAGAGATGGAAATCATGATTGGCAAGAGCTCATCGCTGCAGATTAATGCCACCTACCGTGACGGACATACAGAGAACATCGCTGCACAGGCTAAGTTTGAAGTAGCCGCTCCCGACATCGTCCAGATACAAAACGGGCAGCTACGCGGTCTGGCAGAAGGAAGGACGGAAATAACCGCCACCTATACCGACCCGATGGGCAATGAAATGAAGACTACTTTCAACGTGCGCTCTACCTTCTTCCCGTTTGGAGCAGAATACATCAATCCTTCACTCTTTGCCCAGGGAGTCTATACTGAGTCAACACGCACATTCAGACCCGGACAATGGGGACAGATGGGCTGGGAGTATCCCGACGGAGCAGACATGTCGGCGTATAAATACCTCGTCATCAAACTGACAAGAGCGCAGAACTGCGACGCTCATCTGAACATCTTCACCGCCAACAGCATCTGGAGCGACTGCTGCGAGTCGCCGGGATTCGGTTCGAAGAAGCAGATTGTCATCAACCTCAGCACGGCAAAATATACTTCCGGCGGCCGCAAAGGACAGGCGCTTGACACAAAGAACATCCGGATTGTCAGCTTCTGGTCAAACGGACAAGGCACCATCGCCGTGGATGACATGTATCTGACGAATAACGAAGACTATTCGCCTGGACAGCCCACGGGTGTCTCAACACTCATCGGCACAGAAGATAATCTGGTGGATGTCTATTCAGTCTCCGGCATCCTGGTACGCAGCAAGGTGCAGCGGTCTCAGGCACTCCAGGGCCTGCCATCGGGCATCTATCTGGTGGGAGGAAAGAAAATGCTGGCGAAATAAGAAAAAACGTCCTGTTTCATGGAATCCGCAATTAGTTGGGAGCTATCCCGCTAATTGCGGATTTCTGCATAAAAAAACGCAAGGCTTCAAAGAAACCTTGCGCTCTGTAGCGGGGGTGGGACCCGAACCCACGACCTCCGGATTATGAATCCGACGCTCTAACCAGCTGAGCTATCCCGCCATCCATTGCAAAAATGCGGTGCAAAGGTAATACAATCTTTTTAATTAACCAAAAAAAATCATGGAATTTATTTGTAAAGAGAAAAAAAAGACGTATTTTTGTAAACTGAATCTTTACATCAAGTTCGACTATTAATCATGAAGAAACATAGAATCTGCATAGAGCATGAGCTACACTCACGATCGAGTGCCATCATCTGGAATCTTATCAGCACCGCAGAGGGGCTTTCACTTTGGGTCGCTGATGAGGTGCATCTTTCCGATGACACCTTGACTTTTATCTGGGGAGAGCTTTGGCGAAACCATGAAATCAAAGAGGCAAAGATTCTTGAAAAGATTAAAAACAGTTACATCCGCTTCAAGTGGAAAGATGACGACGACGAAAGCAGTTATACGGAAATCCGCATGGTGCGCAACGATGTGACGAATGACTATATTCTTGTCATTACCGACTTTACAGATGACGAAGACCATGAACAGCTTGAAGCCATCTGGTCGGACAATCTGGTACGCCTCCACCATTCAAGTGGCCTGTGAAAAGAATGAAAAAAATATAATTAAGGCATTGAATTATCTGATTCTGATATTTTTATTATAACTTTGCAACCCAGCAATGTTTCGAATTAAGAAATTAGATATATTCATCGCCAAACAGTTTGGCTTGCTCTTTATAGGAACTTTCTTCATCTGTCAATTCGTGCTGATGATGCAGTTCCTATGGCGGTATGTCGATGAACTCATCGGTAAAGGCCTGTCCATGGAGGTCCTGGCTCAGTTCTTCTGGTACATGGGACTGATGCTTGTCCCTCAGGCGCTTCCCCTTGCCATCCTGCTTTCTTCACTGATTACCTTCGGAAACTTAGGAGAAAGCTCAGAGCTGACTGCCATCAAGTCTGCGGGTATCTCACTCATGCAGACGTTCCGTTCCCTGATCATCATCTCCATCATCATCTGTCTTGCCTCGTTCCACTTCCAGAACGACATAGGACCGAAAGCCAACATCAAGATGGCGCAGCTGCTGTTGTCGATGAAGCAGAAGAGTCCGGAAGTGGAAATCCCCGAAGGCATCTTCTATGACGGTATTCCTAACTGCAACCTCTTCGTGCAGGAGAAAGACATGAAGACCGGAAAGCTATACGGTATCATGATCTACCGCATGACGGGAAGCTACGACGACCAGGCTATCATCCTTGCCGACTCCGGCATGTTGCAGTCGACAGCAGAGAAGAAGCACATCCTGATTACCCTGTGGAGCGGTGAGTGGTTTGAGAACATGCCCTCTCAGCAACTGGGAAACAGTGCTTCTGTCCCCTACCGCCGCGAGTCGTTCTCCACAAAACAGATTGTGATGGACTACGACGGCGACTTCAACATGACAGATGCCGCCTCGCTTTCCAATGATGCACGAGGAAAGAGTCTCCGCCAGATCGGTCATGACATCGACTCCCTTAATCACATGTACGATAGCATCGGCCGACGATTCTATGCCGACAGCAAAATGGGGACATTCTATGTCGCACGCGCATCAAAGCCCGACTCGCTGACCGCGCTGAAACGTGCACAGGACAAGTCGTTCAGCATTGATGCCGAATTCGACAGCCTTTCCACAGATAAAAAACAGCGGATCATCTCTATGGCTCTCAATAAGGTGCAGATGCAGGTCAGCGAACTCGACTTCAACAGCATGATTACAAGCGATGCCGACAAACTCATCCGACAGCATCAGATTGAAGCCATCAATAAATTCACGTTGGCACTGTCGTGTCTTATCTTCTTCTTTATCGGGGCACCGTTAGGCGCTATCATCCGAAAGGGAGGTCTGGGTATCCCTGTCATCATCTCTGTTCTGGTGTTCATCATCTTCTATATCCTCGACAACACCGGCTACAGAATGTCACGCGGAGGCATGTGGACCGTGTGGTTCGGCAAGGGACTGGCTCCTGCCGTACTCACCCCGCTGGCAATCTTCTTCACTTATAAGGCGAACAATGACTCGGTGGTGTTCAATCTCGACATGTACAAGAACCTCATGATGAAGATGCTCGGCCTGCGACTCAAACGGCATGTGTTCGGAAAAGAGGTCATCATCGATGATCCCGACTATGTATCCGACAAGGAGAAGCTGAACAGGATTTCTCAGGAGGTGACCGACTATTCCAAGGTGCATAACCTCCATAAACCTGCAAACATCATCAATGTGTTCTTCAGGTATCAGCCCGACCATGAGATTGAACGTATCAGTCAGGAACTGGAAGCCGTCATCGAAGATCTGGCAAACACCAAGGACAAGATCATTCTTTCGGAACTGAACAACTACCCCATCCTATCGGAAAAGGCGCACACAAGACCTTTTGAAAGGAAGTGGATGAACATTGCAGCAGCCATCATCGTTCCGATCGGTGCATTCCTGTATATCCGAATGTGGACGTTCAGGCTCCGCCTGCTGCATGACTTGCGTACGATCAAACAGACAAATACAAATATAGAAAACAGAATTCAGCATATAATATAATAGATATGGAGAACTTCAGACTCAGCAGCATCCATGATGCAATAGAAGATTTCAAAAAGGGTAAGTTTGTAATCGTTGTAGACGATGAAGACCGTGAAAACGAAGGAGACCTCATCATCGCCGCCGAGATGATTACAGCCGAGAAAGTGAACTTTATGCTGAAGAACGCCCGAGGAGTGCTCTGCGCACCTATTACCATAAGCAGATGCGAGGAACTTGACTTGCCCCGCCAGGTCAGCGAGAACACGTCTGTGCTGGGAACACCCTTCACCGTCACAGTGGACAAGCTGGAAGGATGCACGACCGGTGTTTCTGCCCACGACCGTGCCGAGACGATTCGTGCACTGGCAGACCCCGCTTCCAGACCCGAGACGTTCGGTCGTCCAGGTCACGTCAATCCATTATATGCACAAGACAACGGAGTGCTGCGCCGAAGCGGGCACACAGAAGCAGCCATCGACCTCTGTAAGATGGCAGGACTCTATCCGGCGGGAGCACTCATGGAAATAATGAACGAAGACGGAACGATGGCACGACTGCCCGAACTGTATCGCATGGCTGAGGAATGGGACATGAAAATCATCTCCATCAAAGACATGATAGCATACCGCCTCCAGAAAGAGTCGCTCATAGAAGTTGGCAGCGAAGTGGACATGCCGACAAAATACGGACATTTCAAACTGATTCCTTTCCGGCAGAAGAGCAACGGACTGGAGCACATGGCATTAATAAAAGGTACGTGGGAGGAGAATGAGTCGATATTGGTCCGCGTACACTCTTCATGTGCCACGGGCGACATCCTGGGAAGCATGAGGTGCGACTGCGGCGAGCAACTGCATAAGGCTCTCCAGATGATTGAGGAGGAAGGCAAAGGCGTGCTCATCTACATGCAACAGGAAGGAAGAGGCATCGGACTGATGAACAAGATTGCCGCCTACAAGCTACAGGAAGAAGGCATGGATACTGTCGAAGCCAACATACACCTGGGATTCAAGCCCGATGAACGCGACTACGGATGCGGTGCTCAGATGCTCCGGCACCTTGGCATTCACAAAATGCGTCTCATGACCAATAATCCGACAAAACGAGTTGGACTGAAAGCATACGGACTGGAAATCGTCGAGAATGTCCCGATTGAGATACAGCCCAACAAATACGACTACCGCTACCTGAAAACAAAACAGGAACGAATGGGGCACACCCTGCATATCGAATAAAAAGACCAAAAATACAACATAGATCATAATAAGTTGACGTTTTTTTCGTTTAACTAAAAAATAATGACTAACTTTGCAAGTTAGGAATACATAGAAATAACAGAAAATGGCACAATTATCTAATCGGCTGAATCGGCTTGCTCCCTCTGCTACCCTGGCTATGTCGCAAAAAAGTAGCGAAATGAAGGCACAAGGCATCGATGTTATCAACATGAGTGTAGGTGAACCCGACTTTAACACGCCCGACGACATCAAGGAAGCTGCTAAAAAAGCCATAGACGAAAACTGGTCGCGCTATTCTCCAGTCCCTGGCTATGCCGACTTACGAAAGGCTATTGTCAACAAGCTCAAGAACGAAAACGGCCTTGACTATACAATCAATGAAATCTTAGTATCAAACGGTGCCAAGCAGAGCGTATGCAATACCGTCATGGCACTGGTGAACGACGGTGAGGAAGTCATCATCCCTGCACCCTATTGGGTCAGCTATCCGCAGATGGTGAAACTTGCCGGCGGTGAGCCTGTCATTGTGAATGCAGGATTCGAGCAGGATTTCAAGATGACACCCGAGCAGCTGGAAGCAGCCATCACTCCCAAGACGAGAATGCTCATCCTCTGTTCTCCAAGCAATCCTACCGGCAGCGTCTATTCCAAGGAAGAGCTCGCTGCACTCGCAGAGGTCATCAAACGGCATGAAGATCTTTTCGTGCTTGCCGATGAGATTTACGAACACATTAATTATATAGGACATCACGAGAGCATAGCACAGTTCCCCGGTATGAAGGAAAGAGCCATCATTGTCAACGGTGTGTCGAAGGCATACGCCATGACCGGATGGCGCATCGGATACATTGCTGCTCCCGAATGGATAGTCAAAGGCTGCAACAAGCTACAAGGACAATATACCAGCGGTCCCTGCTCCGTGAGCCAGAAGGCAGCTGAAGCCGCCTACACGCTCGATCAGGGCTGTGTGGAGGAAATGCGCCAAGCTTTTGAGCGCAGGCGCGACCTGATAGTGAAACTGGCCAGTGAGATACCGGGTCTTGAGGTCAACAAGCCCGAAGGAGCATTCTACCTCTTCCCCAAGTGCAGCAGCTTCTACGGCAAGCGCTGCGGAGAGCGTATGATCAACAACTCTAACGACCTGGCAATGTATCTTCTCGAGGAAGGTCATGTAGCTACCGTCGGAGGCGATGCCTTCGGCGATCCCGACTGTTTCCGCATGAGTTATGCCACCAGTGATGAAAACATTTGCGAAGCAATGAGACGCATCAAGGAGGCATTGGCAAAACTGAGCTGACAAAGCGAAAAGAAAGTACAACAGAATATTCTTCTTTAAATTAGAAAAAATTTATCGTTAAAACTTCTTAATTACGCTTTTAGTTTCCTCTAAATTGCTATCTTTGCGTGTCAAATCCTTAAAAAGGATCATGGGAAACTTGGTCAAACTTCGTATCTGCTTTGAATTGAAATTTTCAATATAAAAATTTTTTCAATAACTAAAAATTAAAAAATCAAATTATGGCAACTACACAAAAAGCCGCAGCCCCGAAAAAATCTCAGGGCTTCCAGGGTGTCCAGGCCGCAATCTGGATTATTGTTTTCTGTTTCATCGCAGCAGTATGTTTCTACATGTTCGTGCTCGGTAATCCCGCTAACTTCAAAGAGAATGACCCAGCTAACGAGCCTACTAACATGCTTGGTACTATCTACAAAGGTGGTATCGTTGTGCCTGTGATTATCACTTTGCTGTTCACCGCTATCGCACTCAGCGTAGAGCGTGCACTTGCTCTCCGTACTGCTTTCGGTAAGGGTAAACTCCCCAAATTCGTTGCTAACATCAAAGAAGCTCTCAGACAGGGTGACTTCGCTAAGGCTCAGAAGCTTTGCGACGACCAGAAAGGTACTGTTGCTAATGTTGTAGGCGCTTCTCTGAAAGCTTACAAGGAGATGGAAGCTACACCAGGTATGAAGAAAGCTCAGAAGGTAGCTAAGATTCAGCAGGCTCACGAAGAAGCTACTCAGCTTGAGATGCCGACTCTGCAGATGAACATGCCAATCCTTGGTACAATCGTTACTCTGGGTACCCTGACCGCTCTGTTCGGAACTGTGGTAGGTATGATTCGTTCATTCGCTGCTCTGGCTGCTACTGGTGGTGGTGACTCTGCTGCTCTGTCAGTAGGTATTTCTGAGGCTCTTGTTAATACCGCTTCTGGTATCTTGACATCTTGGGTAGCCGTTGTTGCTTACAACTACTACACAAACAAGATTGATAAGTTGACATACGCCCTCGACGAGGTTGGTTATTCAATTGCTCAGACATACGAAGCAAACCACACAGAAGAGGCTTAATTTTTGCTAACCCTTTAAAACATTTATCATTATGGGTAAAGTAAAAATTAAGAAAGCGGACATCTGGATCGATATGACTCCTATGTCAGACGTGATGGTGCTGCTGTTGACCTTCTTCATGATGAGTTCTACGTTCATGAAGAAAGAGCCGACAACCGTCACCACTCCAATGTCTGTCTCGGAGATCAAGGTTCCAGAGACCAATGTGCTCAACATTCTGGTTGATTCCATCGGCCATATCTATATGGGTATGGATAATGAGCACCATTCTCAGAGCGCGCTGCTCGGCATGGCGGGACAGTTTGGAATTTCCATCAATCCCCTTCAGCGTACAGCGTTCTTGGAAGATGGTATGTGGGGCATGGCAATGGATAAGCTCGAAGCTTATCTTAACCTCGACCCCGATGCTAGAAGTCTCGCCATGAAAGAGCAGGGAGGTATTCCTCTCGACAGTATTGATGGTGGAGAAAGTGAATTCCAGATGTGGGTGAGAGAAGCTCGTAGTGCAAATGATGACATCAAAGTCGCCATCAAGGCCGACCAGAACACTCCCTACAAAGTCATCAAGAAAATCATGGGCGAGCTGCGTGATATGAACGAGAACCGTTACTATCTGATAACTTCATATAAGACTCAGGAGGACTAAAGTATGGCAAAACAAAAAGCAAGTAAACAAAAGAAGATGCAGACCCGCGTCGACTTTACGCCGATGGTGGATATGATGATGCTTCTTATTACGTTCTTCATGCTCTGCTCAACTTTGGCCAAACCGCAGACTATGGAGTTGACGATGCCTAGTAAGGACCAGAACATGACCGATGAGGACAAGTCTGTAACCAAGGCTTCATACACCATCACAATGTATGTAACCGCTGATAAGGACCACCTCTATTATGTTGCTGGACTGCCCAAGTACGACGATCCCACTTGTCTGAAGAAAGTAGACTGGGGCAAGGAAGGCATCCGTAAAGTATTGATTACCCACGTTACCGAGGACAACACTCAGCCTGTCCGTGACGTAATGCTGGCAAAAGCAAAGCTCGACGAGAAGCGTCTGGCTCATCCCTCTCAGTGGAACGACTCTATTTATAATATAGAGTTGGCCAAGATCAAGAGTGGTGACATCACCGGCAGCGGTGAGAAGATTCAGACCCTCACCGTCATCATTAAGCCGACTGATGAGGCAGCTTATGTCAACGTGGTGAAAGCTCTCGATGAAATGCAGATCTGCAGCATTGGTAAGTATGTGATTGACGATATCAACCCCGACGATGAGAAGCTTCTCAAAGAAAGTGGTATTCAATAGTCGATCGCGAGTTACTAACTTTATAATAGCAAAAGAAAATGGCAAAAATAGATCTAGTAAACAATGAATGGGTTGACCTCATTTTTGAAGGAAGAAACCAAGCTTACGGAGCCTATAAGCTGCGTAAGGGCACTTCCAGCAGAAACGTGAAGTCTATTCTCATCATGCTCGCTATGGCTGCACTTGCATTCATTGCCGTAAAGGTTAATAATGTTATCACCGAAGCAAACAAGAAAGTTGCAGTTACTACCGTTCAGGAGCTTTCTGCACTGGAAAAGCCGAAAGAGAAAGCTGAGGTTAAGCAGAAGAAAGTGGAAATTCAGCAGCCCGAGAAAGTTGTTGAGCGCGTTAAGAGTTCTGTGAAGTTCACCGCTCCTGTCATCAAGAAGGACGATGAAGTGAAGCCAGAAGACGAGCTGAAGACTCAGGACGAGTTGATGAACACCAAGACTGCCATCGGTTCTCTCGATGTTAAAGGTAACGACGATGCTAACGGTGAGGTGCTCAAGCTGAAAGAAGCTGTGGCACAGCCCGAGCCGAAACCTGAAGTAGAAAACAAGGTCTTCGACGTTGTAGAACAGATGCCTTCATTCCCAGGTGGTAATGCTGCCTTGATGGAGTTCCTTCAGAACAACGTGAAGTATCCTGTTGTTGCTCAGGAGAACGGTGTACAGGGTCGTGTTGTTGTTTCATTCGTTGTTGAGAAAGACGGTTCTATCACCGACGTGAAGGTTGTTCGCTCAGTTGACCCGTCACTTGACAAGGAAGCTACTCGTGTTGTAAAGAGCATGCCTAACTGGATTCCTGGTAAACAGAACGGAGCCGCTGTGCGTGTGAAGTACAATGTACCTGTTTCATTCAGATTACAGTAAAATGAACATTAAATTATCTTACACATTAGTAGGATTAACATTGGTGGCCGCGCTTTGGGCATCGTGCTCAGACAAGAAGCCCAAAAGCGGGCGCACCGATACTGCTTCGTCAGGGGTGATTAGTTTCGCCTCTGACGAAAGTTTTAGTCCCATCATCGAAGAGGAACGTGAAATCTTCGAGAAAGTGCAATGTAAGGGAAATGCCCAGCTCACACCGATTTACACCAACGAGTCGGAGGGTATGACCAAGTTGCTCAAGAGCGAAGTCTATCTGATGATAACGGCACGCGACTATAAGGACGATGAGCGTCAGAGCCTTATCGACCGCGGTTATACGCCACTGTCTATCATCTTGGCATTCGACGGACTCTCACTCATCCAGAACAAGGAGAATACTGACTCCTGTATCACTGTTGCCGATGTAACACGCATCCTTAACGGTTCTGTTACCAAATGGAGCGAAATCTATCCTGGTTCAAAAAAGGGAGAGATTACGGTCGTGTTCGACAACAAGAAATCGAGTGCCGTCCACTTTGTTGAAGACTCTATCCTTGGTGGTAAACCCATCAGCAACCCGAATGTTGCTGCAGTAGAGACCAGTGAAGAGGTCATCAACTTCGTAGAAAAAACGCCCGGCGCCATTGGCATCATCGGCAGCAACTGGCTCGATGACAAGCGAGGCGACAGCAGCGTTGCCCGAAACAGAAACATCCGTACAATGTCGGTAACTAGACTTGACAAGGCCACACCGACCAACAGTCGCAAGCCCGACCAGTACTATATTTATAGTCGGGAGTATCCACTCATCCGAACCATTTATGCCCTCGTTACCGACCCTCGCCGTGGTCTGCCATGGGGCTTCGCACACTTCCTTGAAAGCCCGAGAGGACAGATGATTATCTTCCAGACAGGGTACATGCTGCCCTATCGTGGCGACATAAGGTTGAAAAGTGTTAAAGTGAATAATTAGTAGAATAAACTTTCTATATTATTTTTCGTCATAAAGTTGTCAAACAATATGTCTAACAAATAAAAAAGGAAAAAGGATATGAAAACAATTAAATATTTTGTTGCAGGAGTCCTGATGCTCAGCCTCAGCGCTCCTATGATGGCACAAGACAACAAAGCCGTTCTTGACCAAGTTACTAAAATCATCGAGTCAAAGACTGATGTAGATGCCCAGTTGAAACCTATCTTAAAAGCAAACAAGAAGAACACAGCCGTGCTCGTAGGTATCGGCCGTGCATTCCTTGATGCTAAAGATCCGGTAAATGCACTGAAATATGCCGAGATGGCTATGGCACGCGACAAGAAGTATGCAAAGGCTTACATCCTTGCAGGTGACGTTGCTGTTGCTCAGGATGATGGTGGTAAGGCTGCTGAGATGTACCAGCAGGCTAAGTATTTCGATCCGAAAGATCCTGAAGGTTATTTCAAATATGCTAACATCCTGCGTGGTCGTAGCCCTGAGGAGGCTGTCAGCAACCTCAATGACCTGCGTGCACAGCGCCCCGACATCGCCGTTGATGCTCTCGCTGCACGTATCTACTACAACTCAAACCGTCTTGACAAGGCTATCGAGTTCTATGGAAAAGTAGATAAGAACAAACTGGAAGACATCGACATCACCAACTACGCTATGGCATCTTGGATGAACCAGAACCGCGAGAAGAGTCTTGAACTGGCTCTCCACGGACTGACACGCGATGCACGTAAGGCAGCTTGGAACCGTCTCGCTTTCTACAATCTCACTGACATGGAGCGCACAGAAGAGGCTCTGCAGTATGCCGACAAGCTCTTCAACCAGTCTGACAGTGCAAAGATCTCTGGATTTGACTATACCTATTATGGTACAGCTCTGAAGAATGCCAAGCAGTACGACAAGGCTATCGAGATGTTCCTGAATGCAGAAAAAGCTAATAAAGACAACAAGGCTCAGCTGAACATGACTCACAAGAACCTGTCTGATGCTTACATTGCAAATGATGACTTTGAGAATGGTACTAAGTACTACAACCTCTACCTCGCTGGTAAGGATAAGCCCAGTGCATACGACATCGCAGGTCTTGCTTCTATCTATCAGAAGTTGGGTGCAGGTCTTGAAGGTGACGCACAGAAAGAGGCCTTTGGTAAAGCTGATGCAACTTACGCTCGCCTGGGTGAAACCTATCCTGATCAGATCGACTATGCAAACTTCATGCGTGCCCGTCTTGCCAGTGCTATGGACCCAGAGGGAACAGAAGGTCTTGCTAAGCCTTTCTACGATGCTATCGTTTCACACCTTGCTGATGCTCCCAACCGCGACAAAGGTGACAACATGCGTCTGATTGAGGCTTACCGTTATCTCGGTTCTTACTATTATATCAATAACGACAAGGCTACTTCTATTGCTAACTTCCAGAAGATCCTCACCATCAATCCAGAGGACGAGGGTGCAAAGGCTGCATTGGAAGAGTTAGGAGTTAAACAACAATAAACTGATAATAACGAAAAGAGGGTACTTCGTTTGAAGTACCCTCTATTTTTTTTGCCTGTTCCGAATTATGGAAGGCTGATTGCTTCATTGGGACAAACATCAGCACATGTACCACATTCTGTGCAGAGATCCGGGTCGATTGAATAGATATCGCCCTCAGAGATAGCCTCAGAAGGACACTCACCAATACATGTTCCACATGCAATGCAATCTTCGCTAATTACGTATGCCATAACTTTTTCTATTTAATAAATTAATAATATTTGTTGTAAATAATAGGATTATACCTACTTTTATAGGTTACAAAGATACATTTTTTATTTTAAATACCTATATTTAGGTAGACATTTTTTAATTATTTATACGTCGTCTTAATAAAATATAAGACAATAAGAAAAGGATTTTTACGTTTAATATACAAGATGAGAAGAATTTATCTGGCAATACTATTAACTTGTACCATGCTGACGGTTGCTTCAGCACAAGACCGCACGGTACAGAACAGGCCGTATACCGACCTGAGGAAATTCCATTTCGGACTTCATGTGGGCACTCATCTGCAAGACATCGAATTTGTGAACGTAGGTCCCATCACGCTGTCTAATGAGGACGGGACAACATACGAGAGCCTCGTCACCCTCGACCAGGACCGCTGGGATCCAGGATTCAATGTCGGTGTGCTCGGCGAATTCCGCCTGTCGGAGAACTTTCAGCTGCGCATCGCTCCTGCCATGTACTTCGGTACGAGGCATATCACATTCCACAACTACAACATCTCTGACGTCGAGAAGACTCCTATCAAAGAGACTCAGGGACTAAAGACTGCCTATATCACTTCCGCATTCGACATTATCTTTGCGGGACCGCGCTTCAACAACCGCCGCCCGTATATCATGGCTGGAGTTAATCCGATGATTAACCTGTCAAACAAGGATAATGACTTCCTGAAACTAAAACGCTATGACATATTTCTGGAGATAGGAATAGGCTGTGACTTCTATCTGCCGTTCTTCAAGGCTCGCCCAGAACTGAAGTTCATGTACGGACTCACTAATTCACTGGACACCGACCATGCCAATCATGTTCGTGACAAGACGATGCTCCAGTACACGAACGCTGTCAGCAAGGCCCGCTCCAAGATGATTACCTTTACTTTGTACTTCGAGTAAGCTGTAGTTTCAACTTTCCGATATAGATGCCATGCTTACCATTCTGGTCGACGGGGACACGTTTTCCGTCAAGGTCGGTGACATACTCCAACTGCTGTAAATAAGTGTGGGAATGGCCGCCTAAGACAAGGTCGATACCCCGTGCACGCGCAAACACATACTTATCGCTGTTCACATCATCCGTCCAGCCTAAGTGACTGATACAGACAACGAGGTCGCACTTCAGCTTCCCACGTAGCAGTTCCGCCATCTCGTTCGCCACCTTGACCGGGTCTAAGAAACGGACACCTTGACAATTCTTCGCAAAAACAAGACCTTCCAATTGTGGGTTAAGGGCAAACACGCCAATCTTCACGCCTTTACGCTTGATGACCGTATAGCGTTTCACTGTTCCCTCTGCCACGGTTCCCGTGAAGTCGTAGTTGGAACAGAGAATCGGGAATGTCGCCATCTTGAATATGCGTGCCATGTTCTCCAGCCCGAAGTCAAACTCATGATTGCCGATGGTCGAAGCTTCAATTCCCATCTGATTCATCAGTCCTACCTCCACATCTCCCTTATACATCGAATAATAGGAAGAACCCTGTGAGAAGTCACCGCTGTCGAAATAGAGCAGGTCGGGATCCTTTCTCCTCTCTTCCTTCAGCATGGCGATACGCCGCAGGAAACCACCCCTGCCGGCAAGCATTGTGTCTGCCAGATTAACGCTCAAGGGCAGTATACAGCTATGCGTATCATTGGTATGTAGAATGGTAAGCTCACGTGTCTTCTGCCCCTGCATTCCCACGAAGGGAAGTGCCATAAGCAAAGCAATACCGATTATCTTTTTCATATCCTCCGTTTTTTCTTTGATTCGTTATTCTTTGATGACAATGCGTCCTTCCACCTGTGCATCCACCGCCTTCCCCATCCGTTTCTGTTCACGGAAGTAGTTCATGATGATGAATCGCACGTTGTTTTCCGTAGTCTGGGGCGAATTGAGATTGGTACCCTTCTTGAATGCCAACAGTTTGTCGTTGCCCTGAGCAAGGTAGTCGAGTGTCGCAATGCGGTACGTCTCGTTGTCGGCAATCTCCTGACCGTTCAGACGGGCAGAGAGCAGACGGCCGTCAGGAGTAATCTCCATTGTCACACCATGACTGACACCCTCACCGCCACGACTCGCAATCTGCGTAAACAGTTCCTTGAGCTGCGTACCCGTAAGAGTCAAGAAACAGATCTTATTTTCGAAGGGAGCCACATCGTTCACGTTGCCATACGTCACCTTGCCTTCTGCAAACGACGCACGGATACCACCGATATTATAAACGGCCATGACGGGCTGTTCGCCATAGTCCTTTCCACCCCACACCAGAATGTCGGCAAGCAGATTCGACAGCTCACTCTCCGGCCGCTGTGCAGCCATATACTTCGCAATGGTTCCCACCTCCGGTTCCATGATAGAGTCGACAGCCACCTTGTATGGTGCAAGAAAAGCTGCCGCCTGTTCGTCGGGCTGGACATCATAGCGTTTGTCTATCAGAATTCTGCTGCGTTCCACATTAGCAAGCCGATAATGGGTGCCACACGACGACACCATGGTGAGCATCATCAGGCTACAGCCTACAAGCAATTCCCTTTTTCTCATAAACTGATTGGTTTTGTTGTACTGCAAAAATACGAAGATTCAATGACAAAAACGAATGAATCGAGTACTTTTTCCGATACTCTATAGCACTTTTCCCTGCCAATGTTTTCACATACAGCTTTGATGGTCTTCCATATCATCATCTACTGGATGAACTTGCAAATTTGTTAAAAACAACAAATATTAAAGGCTAACCATTGAAATATCAACAAATTATTGTAACTTTGCACCCGCTTTCGGCGTAACCGCTGGTAACGGAAGAGTCGTTGACCATGTTGCGTACGGACAATTAACAATTAAAAGTTTTCATTACAAAATGGATTTAATTAAGATTGCTGAAGAAGCATTTGCAACAGGCAAAGAGTTCCCGAAGTTCGGTCCTGGTGACACCATCACTGTTGCTTACAAAATCATTGAGGGTTCAAAAGAGCGTATCCAGCTGTACCGCGGTGTTGTTATCCGCATCTCCGGCGAGGGTAAGAAAAAGCGTTTCACCGTTCGCAAGATGTCAGGTACTGTAGGCGTAGAGCGTATCTTCCCTATCGAATCTCCGAACATTGACAGCATTGAGGTGAACAAGCACGGTAAAGTACGTCGTGCCAAGCTGTACTACCTGCGTAAGCTCACTGGTAAGAAGGCCCGCATCAAGGAGAAGCGCGTCATTATCAAAAACGACGAGAAGGCATAAACCTGTTGAAATCCGAAAGTATAAGAGAGGCTCCATCCTTGTTCGTGGGATGGAGCCTCTCTTTTTTCTCTTTTCTCCTGACGGTCAGTCCTCATAGTTTTCGGCAGCATCGGCCTCTCCGTGGAGAGCCTTACGGAAGCTCTCCCAGTCCTGAAAACCGACAAAGAGAGACAGTTTATCCAATGTTTCCTTCTTAGGCTTCTCTATCCCATGCAGATAGTTCATCACCTTCTTCAGAGCGGCAGGCTTGGCTGGCTTCCAGTTACGCTCCCCTTCGATGGCCTCTCTCAGTTTTCTCAGTTCCCAGTGTTTCTTTTCCATGCGTATTAATTGATGACTTGTTTCTTTCCGTTTGTAATATAGATACCGTGAGGCATCTCACTCCTTGTATTCATCTTCTGCCCTTGCAGGTTATACACTTCCGTGTCTTTCATGTTGTTCACCTGGAAGGTACGCGTCGAGATGCCGTTCACCACGTCCCTGTTCACATCCTCCACAAAGGCGATGAGATGAATGTCTGTGGCACCGTCGGTTGCCGAAGACGTCAGTCCGAAGATTGTCTGTCCTATCGTCACATTGGGCCGGTCGCCCGAGATGTTTCCGTTCAGCCCGCTTTTTGTCATGTCCCAGGCAATGATCTGAAACTGCTTCCCCTCCTCACTGACACTTGTCGTCAGCGTAGGCTTCACCTGTGAGCCTTTGTTCACTCCATTCAGCCACCAAAGATAAGAATCTCCGTCGTTGAGACGGAGATTCCTACCTTTCACCACCAAAAACTTCTGTGCCTTGTCGATGGTATAGTCGGTCTTGTTATAGTCGAGCATCAGGCAGATATTATTGTTGCCCGTCTGCCTCACATGGATGACATTGTTCTCCATGTCGTAAGTGATACGGCTTTTCGCCACACGCGCCTCGTCTCCTGTCGTCCAGTCGTCTGCCACGAAGCGGTAGGCATGATTGTCGTAGTTCTTCATCAGCCGCAGATAGTAAAGTCCCGGACATACTGTCGTTGGTGCCGAGAGACGCACCACGAATTTACTCTTCGCCGTTCCGTCATCATTCAGCAGCAGCGATGCCGGAATAGGATATTCCACGTTATAGAAGCCGTTCCCCTCAGCCCCCTTCACCGTAGCAGGAATCTCAATGTCTGCAATCTTCACGCCATCGACAGTGAGCACGCCCTTGCGTCCCTTGTCGGCAGTGGTGAAGCGGCAGAGGATGCTCAGATTCTCCTTCACTCCCTCTTTATTATATAAGGTGTATTGTATATAGCCTCCCCGCTGTGCGTCGCGATAGCTCTCTGAGTTATAGTTGCCTGTCCTGGAGTCACTGCTATAGTTGTATTCATGTCCAGCCTCACTCTGCTGTTCACCGGGGGCAACAAAGTCGAGTGTGCGTGCCATCAGTGCCTCATTGGCAGCCTCTGTTGCCGCCATGTCGCTATGGGCAAAGTTGTCGGCGGTCTGCTGATACCAGTAGCACATATAGCGGGCATGCTGAATGGTATAGAATGGCTGCAGCTCCAGTGTCTTCCAGGCATAGGAAGCCACACCATCTCTGCTGGCATCGATGGTGAACAGCAACTTACTCACATCCTTCATCGTGACTCTGTCGAGCACCTTTGTGCGCTCACCGATGAGCAGAGGTGCCTTGATAAGACTCATCGTCGTGCCCATGCTGCCGGGTGCATGATCCATACGTCCGGCACCGGCATACTCATTGCGCAGCGCCTCATAGGGCAGTGAGCCGCCAGAAGCCTCATCAGGGGTGCAGGCAGTGGTCTTAGCACCAAGAAGGATAGGACCGAACTTAAACGCGATATAGTCGGTGTAATTGGGACATACCTCGTATCTCAGCGACATGGGAAGCATCACCTTTATCTTGTCGCCCTTCTTCCACTTGCGGTTGACGGTCACATACGAAGCCTTTCCCTCTTCGACGTTCATCTCCACAGGTACTCCGTTCACCGTCACGGCATATTCCTTGCCTGCCCATGCGGGATGACGCAGTGCCAGCGTATAGCTGCCGTCTTTCGTGATGGTAAGGGTGGTGGTAGCCGTGGCAGATGCAGACTCTGTCGGTGTGATATAGGGGAAGAGTGTTTCCTGCCGTATGCCGAACACTGCATTATTCAGTTCACTCGGCGTAAACAGGTTCACATAGAGCGTCGAATTGCCGTCATGAGTGTAGATGAAGTGCCCGTATTTGGAATGGTTCTCCATACCCGTACCCACACAGCACCACATACCCTGGTTCACCTTCGAGTAGATGCGGTATCCCTGAGGGCGCAGCGTGGTGAAATAGACGTATCCGCCTGTCTTCGGATCCTGCGTCGTCAGGATATGGTTCCACATCGTATTCTCATAGAAGTCGGCATACATGGCATTGTGTGTGCGGTCGCTGAGCATCTCCGACAGTTTCAGCATGTTGTTCGAGTTACAGCTCTCCGGTCCGTCAAGCTGGTCGATGTATCTGTTGGAATTGCTCACCGACAGGAAGTGCTCGTTCACGCTGTTTCCTCCGATGCACACCGTTCTGTTGGCAGCCACATCCTGCCAGAAGTTCTCAGCTGCCTTCCTGTAGGCTATCTGCGTGGCATCTGCCTCATAGATACGCTCGAAACCGATATACTTCGGCACCTGTGTGTTGGCATGCTTGCCGTCGAGGAACGTGGTGTTCACCGTCTGCATGCCGTCAATCATTGCCTTATGACTGAACCGCTTTGCCGCCTTCAGGTATTTCTGGTCTCCAAAGAGCTGGTAGGCATCGAGCAGCGACTCGTTCATTCCTCCATGCTCACAGTTGAGGAAGTCCTGAAA
>Ga0247611_10004007_pt1 | contig 20950 bp, 17 predicted proteins | sample 177DNAGHGhighgp2_FD_192422 | JGI IMG/M metagenome (GOLD analysis project Ga0247611, IMG submission 192422) | Sheep rumen microbial communities from Palmerston North, Manawatu-Wanganui, New Zealand - 1770 DNA GHGhigh gp2 | ecosystem: Host-associated > Mammals > Digestive system > Stomach > Rumen...
TCAGAGTTGATTTTACGGAACGCCCCAAAGAGCGATTCTTTTCTTCTCATGGTATATATGATATCAGATTTATGTTTACGGCTAATCCCGGCCAGGATATGAAACCTTTGTCTTCAATTGTTTCAGGTGGTGAAGCTTCCAGGATCATGCTTGCTGTCAGAAATATACTGAGTGAATGTGACAGTATACCCACTCTCGTATTTGATGAGATAGATATGGGAGTGTCAGGAAAAGCTTCTACTGCAATTGCTTACAAACTGAAATCAATTGGTTCCTGCCATCAGGTATTGTGCGTCTCCCACACTTCGCAGATATGCGCCGCGGCGGATAATAATTATCTTCTGACAAAAAAAGTCTTCAGCAATTCTACTGAAGCAGAGATTACAAGACTCGATAATGATGCAAAGATAATTGAAGTATCAAGACTTTTGTCCGGTAAGGACGATGAGGAATCAGTAAATCTGGCCAAGAACCTCATCGACCAGTTCAGTGTTGCAGAATAAATCTTTAATATCGCCCGGAAGAGGTGAAGAAATATCGATTTTGTTGTTGTTAAACGGATCGTTGAATGACAGATGATAAGCATGTAAACAACATCTTCCGGCTTTCCTGTCAAGTATTACCGCATTCGGAAATGCCTCAGATGGATTATCAATGGAGTTAGGACCGTAAAGACCGTCTCCCACCAGAGGGTGTCCGAGATATCTTGAATGAACTCTTATCTGATGACATCTTCCTGTTTCCAGCGTGAATTCTACAAGAGAGATGTTGTTAATGTCATCATAGTGTATAACTCTGTAATGTGTTACAGATCTTTTGCCATCCGGATCAACATCTCTGATCATTACAGAACCGGGTCTTCTTGCAATCGGTTTGTCTATGGTTCCGGAAGTATTGTCAAAATGCCCATAGCAGGCAGCAAGGTATTTCTTATGGAGATCTCCGAATTCTGATAACGTATTATGAGCGTAGCCGTTTTTTGCAATAAGGATTAGTCCCGATGTCTCGCGGTCGAGTCTTATTACCGGATGCAGAGTCCCGTCTGAGAGCATTGTAAGAAGAGAATCGTCAAGATGACCATGTGTCGGGTGAGTTACGATCCCTGCCGGTTTGTTGCAGACCAGATACCAATCGTTCTCACAATAAAAGTCGATCCCGTCGGGATGGGTGATCTGACCGCACGTCTCTTCAAGAGCAATATATAGAATGTCACCTTCATTAACCCTCTGACGAACGGTAACATGGCTCCCGTTAAGTTCAACACGTCCGTTGAATTTCAGTCGCTTGATCATTTGACGGCTCATCTTGAATTCTGTATTCAGAATCCTCATGATTTCCCGTCCGTTATCTTTCGTAGGTATGTTATATGTGAATTCCATGGAGGTATTTTCGATTTTTTTTGCATGATTGTCAAATCTTTGTAAATGTTTACTTAAGTTTAAAGGTTGACACATAATACATTTATTTTTATTATATTAGATGGCTTGTCAGAGCCTAAAATATGTATCGAACTTTGACAACTTAATATTGGAGGTGAGTACCAACGTGGAGTGGTTATATTTAATCATTGGTGTTGTTGTTGGTCTTATCCTTGGTGGTATATGCATGTCTATATTCTATAAACGAGGTCTGTCATCACAGCAGAAGCAGTTAAAGGAAGATCTTGCAAAGTCACTTGCTGACAGCGAGAAGATAATAGCAAATGCCCAAAAGGAGGGTGAGAGCAACAAGAGGGAGCTTCTTTTGCAGGCAAAGGAGGAAATATCGAAGGCCCGTTATGAATTAGAGAACGAGGCCAGAGAGAAGAGACTCGATATTGCAAAAGAACGCAACAGACTTGAGCAGAAGGAAGAGAACATCGAGCGTATACAGGCTTCTGTTGAGAAGAAACAGCAGGAGATCGAAGCTAAGCAGGCCATTGTTAATGAACTTGAACAAAAGGCAAGAGAGCTCGATGCAAGAAAGCAGACAGAGTTGGAGAAGGTCTCCGGGCTTTCAATTAGCGATGCGAGAGCATTGGTTCTTGAAGCTGCTGAACGTGAATACAGTCATGACCTCGCTGCAATGCTTAAGCAGATGGAGGAGAAGACAAAGCAGGATGCGGACAGGATCGCAAAGGACATAATTGTCAGTTCCATACAGCGTTATGCATCCGATTATGTTTCTGAAGTAACGGTATCAGTAGTAAATCTTCCTAATGATGAGATGAAGGGACGTATTATCGGTCGTGAAGGCCGTAACATCCGAGCAATCGAGACTATTACAGGTGTAGATCTGATCATTGATGACACACCTGAGGCCATTATCCTTTCATCTTTTGATCCGATCAGGCGAGAGATTGCAAGACTTACCATAGAGAAACTTGTAGTTGATGGAAGGATCCATCCTGCAAGAATCGAGGAAATGGTAAAGAAATCCGAGAAGGAACTCAATCAGGTTATGAAGCAGGAAGGTGAACGAGCTGTCTTTGATACAGGCGTAATGAACCTTAATCCTGAACTGGTTAAGATCCTTGGAAGACTGAAATACAGGACCAGTTATGGTCAGAATGTACTGCAGCATTCCATCGAAGTATCCTGGATCGCAGGCCTTATGGCCAGTGAATTGGGACTTGATGTTAATCTCGCTAAGAGAGCAGGTCTCCTGCACGATATCGGTAAGGCCGTTGATTTTGAACAGGAGGGAACTCATGTTCAGCTTGGTGTTGATATCGCCAAGAAGTACCACGAATCACCTGATGTGATCAATGCAATAGAAGCACATCATGGTGATGCTGAGCCCAAGACAGCCGTTGCTGTTCTTGTGGCAGCTGCTGATGCAATATCCGCAGCACGTCCCGGCGCCAGAAGAGAAAATCTTGAGACTTATATCAAGAGGATCGAGAAACTTGAGGAGATTGCTACAAGTTTTGATGGTGTTGAGAAGAGTTATGCTATTCAGGCTGGTCGAGAAATACGTGTTATCGTATCACCGGATAAAGTATCCGATGATGAGATGGTCATCAAAGCAAGACAGATCTGTAAGAGGATCGAGGAAGAACTCTCGTATCCCGGACAGGTTAAGGTCAATGTTATACGTGAGACCCGTGCCACAGATATAGCTAAATAAGACATTTTTACCTTAGTTTTGTTTCATATTCAGTTTGGGATTCACCATTAATCCAATGACCCGTTTTGGAATATTCCAAGACGGGTTTTTTTATGATAGAATTCTGTCCATGAAGATTTGTTTTATAGGCGATGTAGTTGGTAACTGCGGCAGGCGAGTTGTTAAGACAATCCTGCCCGATTTTATTTCATCCAATAGTATCGATCTTGTTATCTGTAATGCTGAGAATTCAGCACATGGACTCGGTTGCTCTGAGAAAATTGTTACTGAATTATCTTATTCAGGCTGTGATTTGTTTACTTTGGGCAATCATGCTTTTTCAAATTATGATTTCATAAGGCAGATCAAAGATCTTGATAATGTAGTTAAGCCGTCAAATGTTTCTAGTCACTGGCCCGGAAAAGATTACTGTGTTGTTGACAGATGCGGTCTGAGGATCGGCGTGATCAATCTTATGGGTCAGATCAATGTCGGGATATCTTCAGACAGCCCGTTCGACAAGGCTGAAGAACTGATCGGAATCCTCAAGGATAATGAGAGATGTGATGTTATAATCGTTGATTTTCATGCAGAGACCACATCTGAGAAGCAGGCTCTCGGTTATTTCCTTGATGGTATGGCTACGGCTGTAATCGGTACGCATACTCATGTTCAGACTTCTGATAACAGGATTCTGCCCGGAGGCACAGCGTATATTACAGACAGTGGAATGACAGGTGCGGTTGATTCCGTGCTTGGTATGGATATTGAGACATCTTTGGCAAGACTTGCATATAAGATGCCGAGGAGATATGAACCTGCGGATGGCCCCGGTTTTATGAACGGAGTTATCTTAGAGACTGATTCGAAAGGAAAATGCTTATCGATCAAGCGTTTTACGGAATATGAGTAATAAGGATAATAAGAATTTAGCTAAGATTTTGGGAGGATTGCTTGCGATTGTCATCTTTGTGATCATTGATCAGATTACGAAGCATCTTATCGAGGGAAGTTTTGAACTTAATGAGAAGAAGAGTGTGATCGAGGGATTCTTTTCTCTTCATTATGTAAGGAATACCGGCAGTGCCTTCAGTTTTCTTGCGGATAAATCCTGGGGAATATATCTGTTGTCGGGAATATCCCTTGTGTTTGGTTTGCTGCTGCTTTATATAATGATATTTGCTTTAAAAAGAAACTATATTAAGATCGGATTCTTCCTCGGATTGATATCTGCAGGTGCTTTTGGCAATCTGATCGACAGATTTGTTCTTCATTACGTCATTGATTTTCTGCGATTTGACTTTGGAAGTAATACATTCCCGATATTTAACGTTGCAGACTGTTATGCTGTTATCGGTACGATTCTGTTGATTATCTTCATACTGTTTTCGGCTAATGAATTTGATGAATTCTGGAATGAGCTGTTCCATAAGAAAGCGGGGGAACACAGTGATACTTGATCTTGTATGCGGGTGCGACATCAACAGACTGGATGTGTTTATTTCCAATAACTGCGATGATTATTCGAGATCATACTTCAAAACTCTGATTTCAAACGGAAATGTGACAGTAAATGGAATAGTTGTAACAAAATCCGGAACACCGCTCTCTGTAGGAGATAAGGTTTCAGTTATTATTCCTGATCCTGTATCAAGCGATAACGAACCTCAGCAGATTCCGCTGGATATTGTATATGAAGATGAACATCTGCTTGTTATAAACAAACCGCAGGGCATGGTAGTTCACCCCGGTGCAGGCCATTCTGACGGTACACTCGTAAATGCGCTCCTGGCTCATTGTGACGGGAAATTATCTGATATCAACGGAGTGTTAAGACCCGGAATCGTTCACCGTATCGATAAGGATACTTCTGGTCTGATGCTTGCCTGCAAAGATAATGAGACTCATGTAAAACTTGCCGAAATGATCGCTAATCATGAAGTTGTGCGTATGTACCGTGCAATAGCATATGGAGTTATCAAGAGCGAGAAGGGTACTATTGATGCTCCGATCGGCAGAAGCAGCAATGACAGAAGAAAGATGATCGTAAAGGGTGACGGAAAGTATGCCGTAACGCATTTTGAGGTTAAGGGACGCTATTGTGAAGCTACAGATCTTCTGCTTAAGCTTGAGACCGGCAGAACGCACCAGATCAGAGTTCATCTCCATTATATAGGTCATCCGGTTATCGGAGATCCCGTTTATGGGACAAAAAAGATGTCCTTTGGACTTGAGGGTCAGGCGCTTCACAGCACATCTGTCGATTTCATCCACCCAATTACAGGAGAAAACATGCATTTTGATTGTGATATCCCTGAGTATTACAAAGAGGTGCTTAGCAGACTTACACCTCTGAATATTTGACCTTTTATATATAAAATAAGATAATATGCGTATGGTCGAGAGAATTTCTGAGTTAAATGTTGCTTGTCTGTCTACCGGTGATATCTTTTCCAAGATCTCATCATCTTTTGATCTGGCTTGTGATACAGATGGAAGCGATATTATTCTGTCGGGGGATGATAATCTTAATATCGTCAGAGCGTCAGATACTTTGCGAACGCTCAGCAAACTCAATGAATCTGATCCGATTGATTCCAGGATAGTGGATTACGTTATATTTCTTTCCAAGAGCGGATCTTTGAATGATTTCCTGCAATCAAGTGACGAAGTCTATTATACGACTCCGACCGGAAGACCTGTCAAAGCTAAGACTCTCGGACAAAGGGTATATCTTGATTCGCTGAAAAGATCAGAACTTGTAATCTGCAGCGGCCCTGCAGGAAGCGGCAAGACTTTCCTGGGTGTTGCCATGGCAGTGAGAGCTTTCCGCAACAGGGAAGTGTCCAGGATCATTTTGACCAGGCCTGCACTTGAAGCCGGAGAACGGCTTGGTTTCCTCCCCGGTGATATTGAAGAAAAGGTTAATCCATATATGAGACCCATATATGATGCGATTGAGATTCTTCTCGGACATGATCTGTTCGAGAGGTATTACGACAAGGGACTTATCGAGGTGTCTCCTCTTGCATTTATGAGAGGACGCAATCTTGATGACTGTTTTGTATTGCTCGATGAAGCACAGAATACAACAGTTGAACAGATGAAGATGTTCTTGACCAGAATGGGGATCAATTGCAAAGCATGTGTATGCGGAGATTTTACGCAGGTCGATCTTCCAAGAGGTGTTCGGGACGGTCTCCATGATTCCATTGAAGTTTTGCAGGGGCTTGAAGGGGTTTCAATAGTATCGCTTCATAATCACGATATTGTTCGCAACAGTCTTGTTCAGAGGATCGTTGAAGCGTATGAGGAGAGAAGTGAGGGAAGAAGATGAATGTAAACTCTTTTGGTACTAAGGTGCAGCAGATTATCGTACTGATACTTGTTTTTCTGCTTGTAACTCTTGTGGTGTTCTATGGCTATCTGCCGGATAATTATAATTACTCTATTGGTTCTGTTGCCGAGCAGGATATCTATGCCCCCCGTTCTATCACAGACGTATATCAGACTGAATACGAGGCTTTGGCAGCAAAGAATAATGTCCAAGCTATATTTGTCCGTAATGAAGATGTCTCATCTGCTAATGTTGATGCCGTAGAGACTTTCTTCAATTGTGTTACACAGACAAGGACTCTGATGAGTAATCCTGATACAAATGCATTCATTTCAGAACAGGTTGCTATTCAGAACCTGAGCGTTACTCTTAAAGGAAGTCTTAAAAAGAAGTTTAATGACAGCGATCTTCTCCTTTTTGTGAATATGACAAAGTCTGCATATGGTTACATGGAAGATAAAGCCATATCCATGACGGAGATCATGATGATGGGTAATGTTGATGCTGATAATCTCGAAGCGACCGTTGATAATCAGATAGCATCATTTAAGGAGACCAATCCTTCTTATTCTTCTTATGCAGATTCACTTTCCAACATCCTTAAGGTCGTAATTGAACCGAATTCTCTGTTTGATGCCGATGCTACCGAGGATGCTGAGGACAATGCATACAAAACAGTTATAAATAATCCTGTAATCATAGACAGAGGTACAAAGATAGTTGGAACAGGAGAAGTTATAACAGATCATTCATACAGGCTTCTTACAGATCTTGACCTTATCAACACATATGGATTTGACTTTTATATGCTGGGAAGAGTAGCCGCTTATATCTTCGTTATATTTGCTGTCTGCGCCTTCTATATCAGCCTTAAGGAGAACGACTTCAGTATAGATCTCAGTGTCTTCTATATCATGATCATAACTTATATGATCCCGATCGTAGCTGCTATATACTTGTCAGAACTGTCTTCTCTCATCGTAATTGAGCTGTTCTTCACGACAATATGTGCAATGTATATGGGTGTTTCTGCAGCGATCATTCTCTCTTTTACCAACTTCCTGATGCTTTGGCCGATATATGGATTCAATCTTGAGACTATTTTTATTCAACTTGTTTCGGTATTTGTATGCAGTTGTGTTGCAGGAAAACAGAAAAAGAATTTCAACAGTGCTGCTATTATAATCATACCTACTTTAGCATCCGTACTTGCTTCTGTCGGCTATAGTTTCTTCAGCAATGCATCAAGAAGCGATTTCATAAATTCTGCCATGATGACGGGATTGTCTTCAATCGGTTCACTTGTTATTGCGATCGGTCTTCTTCCCATATATGAGCTTATCTCGAAGAGGGTAACGCCGGTCAGGCTTATAGAATTGGCCCAGCCCGGGCATCCTTTGCTTAAGAGGCTGTTTATAGAAGCATCCGGTACTTATCAGCATTCTATGATGGTCGCAAATCTTGCGGATTCAGCTGCTGAAGCCATTGGAGCTGATGCAATGCTCTGCAAGGTTGCCTGCTATTTCCATGATATCGGCAAACTTGAAAATCCGAATTATTTCACAGAGAATCAGCATGACGGGATTAATCCTCATGATAATATCTCTGTAATGGAAAGTGTTCAGATAATCATACGTCATCCTGAAGACGGTGTAAATCTTGCACGTAAATACAAATTGCCTGAACCTATAATCAAGGCGATCGATGAACATCACGGGACGACTTATCCGGGGTATTTCTACAACAAAGCCTGTGAAGAAGCAAAGGCTGCAGGGCTTGAGATGCCTGATGTTAACAATTTCAAGTACAGAGGTCATATTCCTTCTTCCAAGGAATCTGCGATACTTATGCTTGCTGATACCTGCGAAGCAGCTGTCAGATCATCAGGAAAGACAGACCTCGATAGCTGTGAGGCTCTTATCAGAAGACTTGTCAAAGGAAAGATCGAACAGGATCAGTTAAAAGATTCAGGCCTGTCATTTGATGATATAGAGAAGATCATAGAATCATTTAAGAATTTCTATGCCGGCGCATTCCATGAAAGGATTAAGTACCCCGAAAATGTTGGTTAAATTTGATCGTGACTCAGAGATCCTGTCAGGATATTCGGATCTTATCGATAAATTGTCAGAAGCTCTCATTAATGGGAACTATGTATCTTCTGACATGCTCATTATTCTTCGAAATGCATATTGTTCTCTGACAGTAGTTGACAAAGACGAGATCCGCAGCATAAACCGTGATACCAGAGATATTGACAATGTCACGGATGTTCTGTCCTTTCCGATGCTTGATTGGAGGGAAGGCAAGCTTTTATGTCCTGTAGATGAGTGTGATTATGAGATCGATGATTCAGGCAGCCGAGTATTCAATCTGGGCGATATCGTTCTCTGTTATGAGGTAGCAGTTGAACAGGCTGAGGCCTTTGGTCATTCCACTGAGCGGGAAGTAATGTTTCTTATTGCTCATTCTCTTCTGCATCTTCTCGGTTATGATCATATTGACCCAAAAGATGAGAAGAAGATGATCACCAAGCAGAAGAGTCTTATGGTCGATATCGGTCTGAATTTTGATGATGAAGCAAGTGCTGACCCTGTCTTGGATGAGCCTGTATATCCTGCTGGTTCGCTTTGTGAACATTGTGGATATGTCGCTTTGCTCGGCAGGCCTAATGTAGGTAAATCAACACTTTTGAATTATATTTCCGGAATGAAGGTGGCAATTGTATCTCATAAGCCTCAGACGACAAGAACTAATATCAGATCGATTTATAATACCGAAGATTCTCAGATCATTTTCGTTGATACACCGGGAGTTCATACCCCAAAATCAAAGATGGGTGAGATCATGGTTGAGAGATCGCTGAATTCAGCTAAAAATGCCGATCTGATCCTTTTCATGGCAGATGCAAGATTCTCAAGCCGGGAAAGGTTGAGACGGAACTCCTGAACAATTGCAAAAAGGCCGGTAAACCTGTTGTTCTTGCTGTTAATAAGACTGATGAGATCAGTAAAGAAAGTCAGCTGCCGTTGATCGCAAACTACGCAGACGTTTTTGATTTTGATGATATTGTGCCGATCTGTGCTAAGTCCGGCCGTAATGTTGACATATTGATGGATGTTCTCAAAAAGCATCTGCCTTCCGGGCCAAGGCTTTTTGATTCCGAATACATGACTGATCAGACAGAGAGAGAAATGGCTCGTGAATTCATCAGAGAACAGATCCTTCATTATACAAATCAGGAGATACCTCATGGCGTTGCCGTTGAGATTACAAAATTCGAAGACAGATATGATGAGGGCGCATCTGATGAATATGACCGTTCGATGGTTGTCATTGAAGCCTCGATCATTTGTGAGCGCAAATCCCATAAAGGTATTATTATCGGTAAAGATGGCCAGATGCTCAAGAAGATCGGAACTGCCGCACGTAAGAGCATAGAGAGAATGACGGGGTGTAAATGCTATCTTGATCTGTTCGTCAAATACAGGGAAGACTGGAAGAATGACGATACGCTTCTTAAGCAGTTTGGTTTTACCAATGAGGAAGAGGACTGATGGGTAATGCACCACAGACTTATAGGGGTGTTATTCTCTCAAGCCGTGAATATAAAGAGAAAGACAGAGTAATCAGATTTCTCACAAAAGATGACGGTCTTCTTGATATTTATGTCAAAGGTACCGGCAAACTCAATAGTTCCAACGCTTTCACTTCAGTTCCTTTTATGCTATGTGATATAACTGCAGCACCTTCTCATGGTTATCTTTATTTCAGAACAGGCGCAATAATAGAGAGCAACAGCAGGATCATGAACGATCTTGATACTATAACTTCCGCTTCGCATTTTTCTGATCTTTTGTCGGATATCTCGGGTCAGAGCGAAAACAGCAGCGAGGCATATGAACTCGCTGTGTATTCTTTTTATAACTTGTCTAAAAATCCTGATAAATGGGAATTGTATACAGCCGCATTTAACTGGCGTGTATTATCGATGCTTGGGTTTACCGTTGTTTATTCCGTAACTAATGATACAGGTTCTGTTATTGAAGATAATAACTATTATTATCTCAGCATATCGGGAGGAGAGATATGTTCAGGTAAAAAGAGCGGCTATGAATACTTCAGATTATCAGGAGTTGCCGTAAAGGCTTTGAATTACATTGCCACATGTGACATACAGAACCTTTATGGCATCAAAGGCTCTGAGGGGCTTGCTGAATCTCTGAAGGATTTTACATTAAGATATCTTTCTTATCAGTTTGATAAAGACTATAAGAGCAGGTTTTCTTTCTAGATCCGCCAGTGTTCCGGGAAGAGCATGATGTATTCCGGCCTTGATAATCTCTCATCTATCAGCAGTGCAAATCCGGTATCTTCTTCGGTTCTTATTACCCGGCCTACAGCCTGAAGCACTTTTTCCCATCCCGGATAACGGTATGCAAACGCATATCCGTCACCAAACTTATCAGCATAATATGATGCCAGTATCTCTCTTTCCGGAGTTAGTTTTGGAATCCCGACTCCAACGCAAATGATTCCGGACAGCCTGTCTCCCGTAAGATCAACACCTTCTCCGAAGTGACCTCCAAGAACAGCGAATCCAACGAGAAGGTCCTGCGAAGGAGAATCGAATCTTTTAAGAAATGCATCTTTCTCTTTGGTGGTCATTCCCGGCATTTGGGCTACTATTTCTCTGATTTTACCGTCCCTTGATGAGTATTTTAGAAATTCCTTTTCAAGGCCGGTCTTTATCTGTTCCAGGTATTCAAAGGAGGGGAAGAACACCATATAATTTCCTGATCTGTCAGTCAGTTCTTCGCTGATCCTGGCTATAAGATCATTCTGTGAGACAGCTCTGTTCTTATAAGTCGTAGATATGGTTGTGTCTATCATCAGATCCAGGTTTTCGGGCGGAAAAGGCGAAGGAAGCACTAAAGATCTTGTGTATTCTGCATCTGCTCCTACAAGGATATTACGATAGTATTCGTATGGTGATAAAGTTGCAGAGAAGAATACCCCCGCAAGGTGATCTTCAATTATCCTGTTCAGTTTTGAAGATGAATCGAGACAGTTGAGTTTGATGTACAATCCGTCCTCGTCAATTGAGGCACATGTAATATAAGACTGGTCATAATACTGTTCCAGGCAGGTAACAAAAAATCTTACATCGAAAAAGAAGTCCATTGCACATTCGCGAAGGTCGCCTTGAGGAAGGTCATCAAGGATAGGCTGAAGTCTGGCTATCGTATGCCATAAAATGGGATATAGCTTTCGGGGAACTTCACGCATTCCTTCCCAGTCTGTAGTTCTTAATATTTTGCTTTCGTCGGCGTCCTCAAGGATCTTGAATGCAGATTGATTAGAAGAGAAGCATTGTTTTATTACTTTGAAATAGTCTTTTATCTGTTCAAGATTTGATTCAATCTTTGCATTTTTGCCTCTAAAAAGTGAAGACAGATCACTTATCAACTTTTCATGGATAGTTGCGCTGTACATCTCTCTGGCTCTGTCATTCAGATTGTGGGCCTCATCGATAAGGACTACAGATGTATCCTCTATGTCTTTATCGATCAGGGTAACCAGCGGGGAAAATGCGTGATTATAATCGCCAATAACCACGGTGCAGTAATTCATGGCCTCAAGCATCAGTTCGTGAGGACAGATCATAAATCTGTCCGCTACATTCTTAACGATGTCGGGCGTAATATCATCGTGAAGAAGAAGTTCAGACAGAGCATCGTTTAGTTTGTTGAAGTAATCCTTGCATAAGGGACAGTATTTCTTGTCACATTTAACCATCAGCGGACACATGGCTTCTTTAGGCTCGAGAAGACAGGATCTGATTATCAGGCCCTTTTGTCTCATGTCGTTGAGCGCTTTGTGTGCAACATTACGGGTTGCTGTCTTTGCTGTAAGATAAAATATCTTGTAATATTTGTTTTTAAGCAGTCCCTTGATTGCAGGGTATAAAGTGGAGATAGTCTTTCCGGTTCCCGTTGGGGCTTCAACAAAGAGCATTTCGCGGGATGTAAGACTTGACAATACTGTCTTCATGAATAAAGCCTGGCCGGATCTCATTTCAGGATATGGAAATTTGAATTCCCTTGCAGATGTGTATAGGGAATTTGAATAGTCCAAAAGTTGTTTGGCAAACTCTATGTATTTCCCGCAGATAGTTGAGAAGAATTCAACTGCATCCTCATATGAGAAATCGAAAGTCTTCTCATATGCAGTAAGAGAAGTTATTGAGACATACCTCAGCGTTAATCTGACATCGAAAACATCGGTGTTCCCAAACATATATAGAGCACCATATAGTTTAAGCTGCGTCAGATGCCAGTTCTGTTCAAGCAGTTCATATCTGTCTTTGGTATTGTTGAATGATTTTATCTCAAAGATATGAGGAATCTGGTCCTGGGGAGTATAAAGACAATCCATACGGCCTGAGACAATTAAACTTAAGTCGCCTGAATCATAATGGTCCTCAACATAAACTTCAGTATCAAAATTGTCACCGTATTCTTTCTTCAGATCTGCGAAGATCCTTTGGTGAAGGCGCGTTCCTTCTATGCCGGAAACACTTCCGAATCCTGAACCTGTCAGATCACCTGACCTTGAAGTGTATTTGGCAAGACCTGTTACCGATACATGAAGATTTCTCATATCAACGTTCTTTGTTAAGTTTGGTAAGCTGCTCTTTCTTTGTAATAAGAGGGAGTGTGATTATGAAGCAAGCTCCTTTGTTGCCTCCGTCCTCATTTTTCACGTTAAAGCCTTCAATCTGTCCGTCAGATTCTTCAGCTATTGATTTTGCAAGAGCCAGTCCAATGCCGTGCTTTCCAGCTGTACCTGTTGCAAATCTGTCGAACAGTTTGTCAATAACATCGTCTGATATGCCCGGTCCGTCGTCAGTAAATGTGAATTTGATATACTTGCCGGTTGTGTCTTTGAGACAGCTGAATTCCACTTTGGTTTTGCAATACCTGAGACAGTTGGAGAATATGTTCTCGAGCATTCTGAATATATCTGATTCATTAGCATATATATACAGATCCTCTTTTGTGATGTCGTTAATCAGCTCCTTGTCATCGTGGATAAAATGACCTCTGACTTTATCTATGGCGTCTTCTGCAAGTTCAGCACAGTTGATTATTGATTTCTTAACAGTATAATCTCCGCTCTTTGCCATATCCATTTTGGAGATGGTAAGAAGATTGGATACCATGGTAGTCAGTCTCTCAGTTTCTTCTATAATTACATCTACAGCCTTGTCTTTTTCTTCATCGTCAAAGACGTCGTATTTAATTCCTTCAGCATATCCCTGGATGGACATAAGCGGAGTCCTTAATTCGTGTGATGCATTTTGAAAGAAAGTTTTCTGCTCAAGGTCGCTCTTCTCGAGCTTTTTAGCCATGTTGTTCATCTGTATGCTCAAGTCAGTCAGTTCGCGGCTGGCAGTGTTATCAGGGTTTATCGGTTTATAGTCGCCGCGTCCTATCCTTTTGGAGAATTCAGACAGCCTTTTGGTGGATAGGAAGAGTGGAATCGAATTGAAAAGACTTAATATGCCGGCAATGATTATGATGATCAATACAACCTGGATCAGTGCATAAATTAGTGATTCAGTCAGTGAATAGTAAGGACTTGAATTTACGAACAACACAATGTAATAACTGTCCAGCTGTACTATAACATCTTTCTCGGGACTGTAATCGATGCTTACTATTCTGTAATAATAAAGTGAAGAATCAATAGTGATACGCTGATTCTCACCTGATGTTTTAATTCCATTTCTTGATACTATCTCGGATATTACGTGATCAGTTGCGTTGTATGATGAAATCGAATATGACTTTGTTGGCCAAAGAATACTGTAACTGTCGGTATCAGGTTTTGAATAGATCAGGGCTATAGTTGCTTCGTTAGATATGTCAGCCGAGGAGACTATTGCATTCAGAAGGGATGTTCCGACATCACTGTCGCTCGAAATAAGTGTATCTGCAAGACTTTGACAGGAGTTTTTTGCATTCTCCAGACGCTTATTGCATTCCTGGGCAATATATGTCTCCAGTATTCCACGAGTCATGAACAACAGAGACAGAGCCATCAACAGGATGACTATCAGGAATGTTGCATAGAAGTGTATGGCAATCGGTAATTTGAAGTTTTTTCTTACAGGACTCATACGTTAATTCTCGGCGTAATCCGAGTTTTTGTCAACGAGTTTGAATCCATAGCCCCATACGGTTGATACGGAAGCAGATGAGTCTTTGATCTTCTTTCTTAATCTTTTGACCGTATCATCTGCGACCCTTGTCTCTACTTCGGTTGAATAACCCCATATCTTATCGAGTAGTTCTACTCTGGGGATTGCTCTGTCCTTGTTGGAGATCATATATGTGAGAAGTGCATATTCGTTAGGGGTGAGAGGAAGGAATTTACCGTCTACGGTGCATTCCTTTGTCTTTTTATTTATAACGATATCTGCAAATACGAGGATGTTGTCATTCTGAACCTGTTCACCGTTGCCGCTGATAAGATCTTCCTGACGCTTAAGTGTGGATTTTACTTTGGTAACAAGTTTGATCGGGGAGAACGGCTTTGTAAAATAGTCATCACTGCCTGAATCAAGACCCATAATATAATCTGAATCGCTGTCACGTGCTGTAAGCATAATGATCGGTACGTTGCTGTCTTTGCGGATTTCCTTAAGGATGAAGAATCCGTCATGACCGGGCATCATAACATCAAGGATAATAAGATCACAAGGAGTGTCACGGAATCTCTCCAGCAGTTCATCTCCTGTAGGGAATCCGATAACATTAAAATCTTCTCGTTCAAGAAATGACTTAAGCAGATTCCTGATATTATCATCGTCATCTGCAATGTAAATCATTTTGCTCATAATTAATCTCCTTCATGATTTATGTCTGTCTATATTTTATCGGAAACGTTATCTGACAAAAGATTTATTTGGTGTAAATATGCGGAAATGATTTCTTTTTTCTGTAATATGTAGTTTAATAATCTTTAACAAACTACCAAGCTACGGAGGTGTGACATGTCAACTGTTCTGGTAACGGGTGGTAATGGGTATATTGGTTCGCACACGGTAATCTCTCTTGCAGAGAACGGATATGATGTTGTTATTGCAGATAATCTTGCCAACAGCAAGCTCGAGGTTCTCAGAAGACTTGAGAAGATCTGCGGTAAGACTTTTAAATTCTATAAGGTTGATTGCTGTAACGAGGCTGAATTGTCTGTCGTCTTCGAGGAGAATAAGATCGACAGCATCATTCATTTCGCAGGACTCAAAGCAGTAGGTGAATCTGTTCAGATTCCTCTTGATTATTATTCAAATAACATTGGAAGTATGATCACTGTCTGCAGGTTAATGAAGAAGTATGATGTGCATGAACTTGTCTTCAGTTCTTCAGCTACGGTTTACGGCATGAGTGAGGATGTTCCTTTTACTGAGGAAAGTCCTTTGGGTGTATGTACAAACCCTTATGGCTGGACCAAGTGGATGATCGAACAGATCTTAAGAGACTTTGCCAAAGCTGAACCTGATATGAAGATATGTCTGCTCCGTTACTTTAATCCGGTAGGAGCTCATGAGAGTGGCTTGATAGGCGAAGACCCGAGGGGTATCCCTAATAATCTCTTTCCGTATATATCCAAGGTCGCAGGAGGAACTCTTGAGAAGCTTACTGTGTTTGGCGATGATTATGATACGCCTGACGGAACATGCCTTCGTGATTATATCCATGTCGTGGATCTTGCAGAAGGACATGTAAAAGCTATCCGTTATCTTGACGATCATGATGCCGGAGTATGCCTTTTTAATCTCGGAACAGGGAAAGGAACTTCTGTCAAGGAAGCTATAGCAGCATTTGAGAAGGCGTGCGGACACCCCATCAATCATGTTTTCGGTGCAAGGAGACCTGGTGATATAGCTGTTTGCTACGCTTCCACTGAGAAGGCCGAAAAAGAACTTGGATTCAAAGCAAAATACAATATTGACGATATGTGTTCATCCTGCTGGAAATGGCAGACGATGAATCCCAATGGACTTAGTGACGATTAAATTCAGGAGAGATTGCCATGTATAATCTTGCAGCTGTTGTATTAACATTAGTAATGAGTTTTTCTGCGGTTACGGCAGGCTTTGTGCCCGACTGCAGGATTTCAGATATGGATTCCGGTTTGTTGGTTCAAAAAAACTTTGATGTTGTTGAGATCAGTGGTGGGAGCTGGACCAAAGAGAACGGTAAATGGGTCTATTATCTTAACGGTCAGCGTGTTTCGGGATTTGCAAAGATAGACGGTAAGACATATTACTTTAATGATAACGGAATAATGCAGACCGGATGGGTCAATCTGAATAACAGGTGGTTCTGGTTTGATGCTTCAGGTGCGATGGCAACATCGTGGCATAAGATCGACAATAAATGGTATTTCTTCACTGATGACGGCATCATGGCAACAGGTGCATGGTCAATTAACGGCAAGACTTATATCTTTAATGATAACGGCACCATGGCAACAGGCTGGATACAGCATGAAGGTTATTGGTATTATCTTAATCCGACCGGTGAAGCAAAAGCCAGCAGCTGGCTTTATAACAATAATAAATGGTATTACTTTGACAGAGACGGAAAGATGGTTACAGGTCCCTATAAGGTCGGAGACAAGTATTATCTCTTCGACGGGAGCGGTGCAATGTGTACCGGCGGATGGAAGCAGTATGACGGTTCATGGTTCTATCTGAATTCTTCGGGCGAAGCAAAGACTGAAAGCTGGCTTTATTATGATAAGAAATGGTATTACTTTGACGGTGAAGGAAGGATGCTCACCGGCCTTAATGAGGTCGCAGGAAAGTATTATTTCTTCAACGGCAGCGGAGCCATGTTTGCGGGCGGATGGAAGCAGATAGATAATGACTGGTATTACTTCCTTAAAGACGGATCTGCAGTTACAGGATGGTATAAACCTGCCCAGTATGAGTATTATTTCAGTGATTCCGGCGTAATGATGCATGATACGGTCATTGACGGTAAGCAGCTTGGTTCTGATGGCCGTGTGATCGAGTCTTCCGGCGGTCCTTCGCAGGAAACCCTGAATTATGATGCCGGTGAGTATTCGATCAATAATGTTCACAGCGGTGAAGGTACTTATTACGACAGGGAAACTCCGGGTGCGGCTAACCTTGATGAATATGAGGATATTTATTTTACTGCCGCTATGAATACATATGATTATATGAATAATCTTGCCGGAGCATATATCGAGATTACTGATCATAATGGTGACAAGATCAACGTTCTCATTACAGACAGACTTCCTGAGGGGGCGAAAGGTGATATCGATCTGTTAAGACCTGCTTTTGCCGAGATCGAACCTCTTGTTACGGGAAGAATGAATATTACATGGAAGATCATCCCATTGCCTACAGATGATCCCGTATCATTTGTATGGAAACCGGAATCGACACAATGGTGGGCTCAGATCCAGGTAAGAAATCACAGATATCCTGTTGCAAAACTTGAATATTTGAACAGATCCGGACAGTATGTTGAACTTCAGAGAGAGGAGTATAACTATTTTACAGCTCCAGCTCCTAACGGGTTGGATGGTTCAGGTCCTTACACGTTCAGGGTCACAGACATTTACGGACATCAGATCATCGAACGCAACATTGCCATGAATACTAATAAAACGCCGGTACAGGGAACGGACAATTTCCCTTACTGATTAGTAATTTAGGCAAATATGAGTCAATTTGACTTTTTTTGATTTTCAATATTGACAAAATCTGACCAATGTCTAAAATCATATTAGCACTCGGTAATGCTGAGTGCTAATTGCTGTTTTGTATCAAAATTTAGGAGGTAAAATATATGACTATTAAACCTTTAAGCGATAAGGTTGTCGTAAAGAAACTCGAAGCTCAGGAGACAACAAAGAGCGGAATCATCCTCTCTGCAGGTGCTCAGCAGAAGCCTTCCTATGCAGAGGTTATTGCTGTCGGTCCCGGTGGTATTGTTGATGGTAATGAGGTAAAGATGCAGGTTGCAGTAGGACAGAAGGTTATCATCCGTGATTATGCAGGAACAACTGTAAATATTGAAGACGAAGAGTATATTATCGTTCGCCAGGACGATATCGTTGCTGTCGTTGAAGACTGATTTATTGATCATTAATTGGAGGTAGATATATATGGCAAAAGATATTATGTATGCTGAAGATGCCAGAAAGTCATTGGAAAATGGCGTTAATAAGGTGGCCAATACAGTAAAGGTAACATTGGGCCCCAAGGGCAGAAATGTTGTTCTTGACAAGAAGTACGGTGCTCCGCTCATCACAAATGACGGTGTTACTATCGCTAAGGAAATCGAGCTTGAAGACAGATTTGAGAATGCAGGAGCTCAGCTTGTTAAGGAAGTTGCTTCCAAGACTAATGATGTTGCCGGTGATGGTACAACAACTGCAACACTCCTTGCTCAGGCTATTATCCGTGAGGGAATGAAGAACGTTGCAGCAGGTGCTAACCCCATTATCCTTCGTAAGGGTATCTCAATGGCAGTTGATAAAGCCGTTGAATCTGTTCTTGCAAAAGCAAAGAAGGTAGACGGTTCCAAGGATATTGCCAGAGTTGCTGCTATTTCTGCAGGTGATGATTATGTTGGTGAACTTATCTCCGAAGCTATGGAGAAGGTTACAACAGACGGTGTAATCACTGTTGAAGAGAGCAAGTCAATGAATACTGAACTTGAAGTTGTTGAGGGTATGCAGTTTGACAGAGGTTATATTTCCCCTTATATGTCAACTGATATGGACAAAATGGAAGCCGTTTTGTCTGATCCCTATGTTCTTATTACAGATAAGAAGATTACAAACATTCAGGATATCCTTCCTGTTCTTGAGCCTATTGCTCAGTCCGGTAAGTCTCTTGTGATCATTGCTGAAGATATCGAAGGTGATGCTCTTGCAACACTTATCCTCAACAAGATCAGAGGAACATTCACCTGTGTAGGTGTCAAGGCTCCCGGATTTGGTGACAGAAGAAAGGCTATGCTCGAAGATATCGCAATCCTTACCGGAGGTGAGGTAATCACTTCTGATCTCGGCAGAGAACTTAAGGATATGACGATGGAGCAGCTTGGTCATGCCCGTCAGATCAAGATCACAAAAGAGAATACGATCATTGCAGACGGTAAGGGTGATTCCGCAGCTATCAGCGCAAGATGCAACCAGATCAGGGCACAGATCGAAGAGACCAAGTCTGATTATGATAAGGAAAAGCTCCTTGAGAGACTTGCAAAGCTCTCCGGCGGTGTAGCTGTTATCAAAGTCGGTGCTGCAACAGAGACAGAGATGAAGGAGAAGAAGCTCAGGATTGAAGATGCTCTTGCTGCAACTAAGGCTGCAGTAGAAGAAGGTATCGTTCCCGGTGGAGGAACAGCATTTGTTAATGTTATCCCTGATGTTAAGGCTTTGCTTGACACTGCTGAAGGTGATGTGAAGACTGGTATTTCCATTATCGTAAGAGCTTTGGAGGAACCTTTGAGACAGATCGCGGCAAATGCAGGTCTTGATGGCAGCGTTATCCTTGAGAACGTAAAGAAAGAAAAGGATGGCATTGGCTTTGATGCTCTTAATGACAAGTATGTCGATATGTATGAGGCCGGTATCGTTGATCCTGCCAAGGTCACAAGATCAGCTCTGCAGAATGCTGCTTCAGTATCTGCGACACTCCTTACTACAGAGGCTGTTGTAACAGATATTCCGGAGCCTACACCTCCGGCACCCATGCCTAACCCGGGCTATTGATTTTATTAGTCCATAATGTATAATCTCTGTGTGCAATTTGTGTTCAGAGAGAATACTTAATAATTAAGAAAGAGGTATATCACATGGCAAATGTAGATTTGACGAAGTATGGCATTACCGGCACAACGGAGATCGTTTACAATCCTTCCTATGAACTTCTGTTCGAAGAAGAGACAAAAGCTGGTCTTACAGGTTATGAGGTAGGTCAGGTTACAGAACTTGATACTGTTAATGTTATGACAGGTATCTTTACAGGACGTTCTCCTAAAGATAAGTACATCGTAATGGATGAAAACTCCAAGGACACAGTATGGTGGACATCTGATGAGTACAAGAACGACAACCACCCTATGTCAGAAGAGACTTGGGCAGTTGTTAAGGATATCGCTAAGAAGGAGCTCTGCAATAAGAGACTTTTCGTAGTTGATGCTTTCTGTGGTGCTAACAAGGATACAAGAATGGCTATCCGTTTCATCGTTGAGGTTGCTTGGCAGGCTCACTTCGTAAAGAACATGTTCATCGTACCTTCAGACGAGGAACTCGCTTCATTTGAGCCTGATTTCGTTATCTACAATGCTTCTAAGGCAAAGGTTGACAATTACGCAGAGCTCGGCCTCAACTCTGAGACATGCGTTGCTTTCAACATCACAAGCCGTGAGCAGGTTATCATCAACACATGGTACGGTGGAGAGA
>Ga0247611_10004008_pt1 | contig 20947 bp, 44 predicted proteins | sample 177DNAGHGhighgp2_FD_192422 | JGI IMG/M metagenome (GOLD analysis project Ga0247611, IMG submission 192422) | Sheep rumen microbial communities from Palmerston North, Manawatu-Wanganui, New Zealand - 1770 DNA GHGhigh gp2 | ecosystem: Host-associated > Mammals > Digestive system > Stomach > Rumen...
ATACTTCTTAATATGATTATGAGTTACTACACAGACAAGTTTTTCATTGCCGCCCTTTTCTTTAATGTAGATATAGGCTTTGTCAGTTGTAATTGCTTTACGTCCACGAGGATAGGTCATTTTCTTGCCCCACTCCTCTATCTGCTTCATATCAATGGTGTTGAGCTCCATTCTGCCATTGCTACCTGCAACAACAAAGATAGGCATACCATTTTTAAGAATAGGATTGGAGTCAATAAGCCGACCACACCAGTTTATGTTGTATTCTTCGTGAATGTCTGTGATGATAAGATGAGTCTTTACCGATACTGTTTTATCCATTTCATTCTCCTTTCTTGAAAGAAGCGAAGAAGGCTTCTGCATCTGGATTAGACTTTCTTACTTCTATATCAGGACTATGAGGAGCTTCTTTAGAAATGTGCGACGTGTTATGCTCTTTCCAACAAGAAAGAAAATGCTTAGCAACCATTTCCTTTTCCTCATATTCTCTACCACAAGTAGGACATATAAACATTTTTGTACCTCTTTTCTCATTTTCTATATATATTATAACATAGAATATGAAAAAAGTCAAATTTTTATTTGTTTTAGAAGTGTTGGTAATTAAAAGTATTATTTGCAGTGCCGCCCTCAAAAATTTTCATCTTCGGGCTTCCTCCAGTATCTATTAATAAGTCTCTGCATATTCTCTCTGCCAACAGGGTTCTGAGTATGAAGCTCAACTGGATAAAAACGCTCTGTCTCTGCCATCCAGTCAAGCAGTTTTATACCATCGCCGCCGTCCTCTGCCCACTGACCAAGGTCATGGTCCAGACTGAGTTGAATTGTTGTATTAGGAATGCCTTCCGCGGCGCGAATAAGTATCTTCGCCTGATTGACAGATTTAACTGTCCACCAAGTTTTATCAGGAGCAGGACGAACATCGTCCAACCATATCTTTATAACTCTCATTCGTCTCTCTCCTTTCTTATCGTTGGTGGAGGCGAGGGAGGGTCGAACTCCCTGTCCGAACTCCATCATATCTATCGTCTACAAGCTTAGAATACCCGACCCTGTTCTCTTGCCGCCGTACTCTTTCGGGTTCATGAATGACGGAGCCGTATTGGTCATTAATACTACTGCATTGTCACCAAGCCAATGTAGAGAATAAAGAATAATATTATGTTATAAAGTCCTTCTTTATTAGTAAACTATTATAACTGTATCAATAGTGCTGCTTAGGCAGCGATTGCATAATTTGCGTTTATATTTAAAAAGTGGCTATATGGGTGCCGCCCGCTTGCAGATAGGGAACTCAAGAATCCGTCGAAACCTTTACGCCCCCATTTCTTTCTCATTTTCTACAATAATTATATCATAAAAAATGAGAAAAGTCAATTTTTTTTAACTACACTTTTTTGCAAAGAAGATTGTTTTTGAGTTATAGTCGTCTCCAAAACCATCTTCTAATGAAATTAATGTTTCAATAAATTGCCAGCCTAACTTATGAGTGTATAATTTCTCTTTCTGGTCATATTTTATGAAATGAAAATCATCAGGACCTCCACGATAGGCTATTCCGTATTCATCATTTTTTAGTTCTCCCCAGTCTTTAATCGCTCTTAAATCAGAAAAAGTCTTTAAAAGATTTCCTTTTACTAAGGAAAGAGCAATAGGAGAATTATAACAATGATTCTTATAAAGTTCAAGGGCTTCAGCTTTTGCTTCTTCTGGTCCTATATTATCGGGAATTTCAATCTCTTCCAATAGTTTAAGAATCTCTTCTTCTCCTGCCTGAACCTTTATATCAATGTAATCGCAAAGTTCTTTCTCTTTATCAGATTCGTCTTCAATTTCCCAACAAGCCTCATAACCATTTTGAATAAGCCACTTTTCTTCAGCATGTTCAGAAATAAAGTCTTGAGTCACGATTGGTAAAAACCAATTAAAGGTTTCTAATGCATATCCTCCGCAATTGAAAGACCTTGTTTTTACATTGTCTTCATTTCTTAAATGAAGACGATTACGTACATCCTGTTGAGTGGATGTCGCTATTAAATTTCCAGCCATTGGATAAGCAAAAGTGGCTTCTTCTGCACTATAATTAGAAAGATTCATTTATTCCTCCTTAGCTCCAAAGCAAAATAACATAGCTAAAAAGCCTATTGCTCCGCCAATAACCAGCCCAATTACAAACTGCATAATTATTCCTCCTTTCAGAATTCAACAAGAATTGCATCATAACCGAGTCCATAAGGTTCACTCATTTTTCTATTTTTAAGTATATACTCCGCCCAACTTTCTGCAATATCATGGACAAAATTGTCATATGTGTGTGTTGAAAGCTGCATAGTATTAATCATCGCCATACAAACCTGAAACGATGGAAAATCTCCAAGATAGGGAAGCTCAATATAAGTGTCCTCATAAAGGAACTCAAACACATTCCGAATTCTCTCATAAGAATTTGGCTCCATTTTAAGCCAATAAAAAAGAGTATTCTCAAGTCTTGGACTTATATAGCGAGTATCCGCATCCGTTGAAACTGATTTTATTCCCCACATAATTGTCCCTCCTTTAAAAGGATATAAGTAAATAGTCTTCCCCTAGCGGCATCCCTTTATCATAAGCTTCAAAATCCATTTCTATTAATGATGCCCATTCTTCAGCAAGAGTTCTTTTAAATATATCCCAATTCTGTTCATTAGAATTATTCAGGCAAAGACTTATAAGTTCATAAGCAGAATAATCTCCAATATATGGGAGTTCTATTGTTTCGCATTCATTCAAAAGATGAAAGACGTCTGCGATAACCTCTTCTCCAGTCATATTGAAAAAATCATATAAGGTATCTTTTAAATCAAAATGAATGCATTTGGTGTCCATATTTGTTGATACAGAATTAATTCCCCACATAATTATTCCTCACTTTCATTAAAAAAGACCATTCTGCTTTCATAAACATCTAAATGACTTACGAAACCATTCTCATGGGCTGCGTCTTCAATTGCTTTAAAGATGTCATACACCTTTTTAGTTATTTCGAGCGAGTCGCTGTCATCAGCAATATCTAAAAGCCAGTAGGTTTCTACTATAATAATAGCTGAGCCTGCCTGTGCCGCCATATCAATGAACTGAGCAACCTGCTTATTAATCCACTCATTGTCAAGATCATCTTCTGTAAGAACAAGACCTGCAATATAGCGATTCTTCTCATCGCCAGTTACCTTGCGGTACTCAACTATGCACCAAGAATCTTCTCCCCACTCTTCTGTTGTCATAAAATTTATCTGCATAAAGAACACTCCTTTTTCATCTTTTCTATATATATTATAACATATTTTACAAAAAATGTCAAATTTTTTATAGCTAAAACAACAAAAAGCCCCGTATAGGGGCTTTAATTACTTAGCAAGTTTCTTTATCTGTTTAGTCATTTCAAGACGAGAGTCAGAAAGTGAAGCGAGAATTATATCAATTTCGTTGATATGATTTTCAAAATTATCCTTCATTTCCTTTATTACATTGAAGTAAAAACTATACATTTGACGAAGAGCCTTCTTGCGGGCAATTTTCTTAGCATTATCAACATCTCTTGAATCGCCGTCCTTATAACGTGCGATGCCGACGAATGTCTGCGGACGCTGCTTCTGGAAACGAGGGAAATGCTCATCGTTGACATTGTAATAGACTGCGAGAGCCTTCATATAACGATTATCCTCGATGGTCGGGGTGACGGTCACTTTAACCGCTCCGTCATATACTGCATAGACGGCTGTAAACTTAATCTTTAGCATTCATAAATCCTCCCAAAGAATCTAAAAGCTTAAAAGTAGCCAGCCCTGTTCTTAAAACTTCAATTTTCTTTTTCTTATCAGACTCAGATAACTTTGAAAATTCAGTTGCTAACTCTTGCGATGTCTTCAAAAATTCAGCCTTTTCCTTGGGAGATGCAAGCTGATTTAATCCTATCGTTCTCATTTCATCTATGATTTCTAAAGCTTCTTTATCAAGCTCTGAGGACGCTCCTTTTGAAGTAGTGGGTTTAATACCACAAGCTTCTTTTAGAAAACTTTCAAGGTCATTTTTCTTGGTGTCATTAAGGTCCGCGCTTTTTCCTTTATAAACCAAATCAATCTTTTCTCCGCTTGTAAACTTCTTACCAATAGTAAAAGTATACTTATAGTCTGGAGAAAGTGCATTATATTCGTCTATTGCCTGCTCAAATGCTTCTTTGGCAAGCAACATTGTACTCTCAGCTTCCATTAAAGCCCGAGATTTATCTTCCTTCTTAGCACAATCCGCTACGCACTGAGCCATTGCGCTGGCAGATGTATACTTCTTTCCACACAAGGGGCAAGTATATGTATTCATTATTCATTCCTCCTTATTAGTCAAAAAGATAATGCATATAGTCCTGATACTGTGCGTCAACGATATTTATATTTCCGCACTCTTCCTTAACTATATACTCAATCTTTTCGCCGCCATCGCCATTCTTAGTCTTTTTCTTTTCAATGACGTTTTTGCATACTAATATATTAGTACCTTTACAATAGGTCATCTGACCTCCGCATATCTTGCATCTTCCGAATTTTTCCTGCTGGGCCTTCTTCTTAGGACTACTATCTCCTGATAGCATAGAATCCTTTTTCTTGTATCCTATCTTCTCCCAGTCTCCCCATGATGCATAAGTTCTTGGCATTACTTATTCCTCCTATAATAAATATATATATTAATAAAAATTTTTTATATGCTCAAAGATTTCTAAATCATCATTATATGATTCTTCCCTATCTTGCTGTCTTTTACGACGATATTGATTTCCATGCGGCATAAACTCACTTTGAGACTGCTGTTGTTTTTGCCGACGCTTATTTTTCTTTTTCAGTTGATTTATTTCTCGTCTGTCTCGACTCTGTTCCTTGTGAGCAGCATCTTTACCAGCCATTAGAACTCTATGCCCTCCTCAATATCGAACATCTCTTCGTCAGACCAGCGGTCCTCGAAGACTTCTTCACACTGAATCATATCGAAATCATCCATACGATTTCCTCCTTTATTATTTTTTTTCTATAAAAATTATAGCATATTTTCCGAAAAAAGTCAAATTTTTAGGTAGTATATTACCCAAAATTCTTCCAGATTTCCTCCTCTTCATATCCAGCATAATCAAAGATTACCGGAGCATCATCAGCAAGATAACCAATATTGCCGTCATGAAGATCGGATATTCCACAGCAGGAAATTGCTGATGTAATATCTCGTGTTATTGCTACGCCGTATACATTAATGAGCGCTAAAATAAAATAATCGCTAAGATGACTTGATGGAGAAGTTTTAGAAACAAGCACCCTCTGCCCCTCAGTTAATTTAGTATAAGGTGCATTATCCTGAGTGCAGGAAATCTTTCTCTGTATCCAAACGGGGATTCCATTAAAAGTTCCTACATACTCATTGGAAAGGAATATTTCGTCTATTACATCAGCAGATGCAATTTCACATATTTCCTTCAGTTCATCTACTATTGCATTTTCAGAATCCATAAGATCGAACTCTGAGCGCTCTGCATAACAGCGAAATTCTCTCTCTGTAATCTCATAACCTTTTCCTTCATAATACTCTTCATCTTCATCCGAAGCCCAGAAGGAAGAAGTGACTAAATCATCATATCCTTCCTCCAGCTCTGTTTCTGTTGGTAAACGAGATGCAGTAACTTCCCAATCATACACTCCTGTTATTGGCATTTTAATAACAAAATCCTCATTATTAGGAATGAAAGCGATACGGGAAGCTCCGTGACAAATAGCGATGTTATCAGTTTCCTCAATTTCAGAGCCGTAATCAACAATGTGTCCATTATCGATCAATAAGGTAGAATAGAATATGTCACAATCATTATTATATATTCCAGCAACATTAGTATAAATACCAGTTGCATCTTCACCAAGAATAGTTGTTAAAATAGAGTAGACCTTAGATTTAATTCTATCTGTTAAGATTCTTTCCATATAATCAACCAATCCTTTCTTCATTTTCTATATATATTATATCATAAAATATAAAAAATGTCAAATTTTTATAAAATACTTGTGCCGCCCTACTAACTTCATTCAGACATAATGTGGATAATGTCCGAACATAAGTAGCAGGGCGGCGCAATTATTTTATTCATCATCATCATTGCTGTCATCTGCTTGAATACCTAAGAGATTAAGAACCTCTCGAAACTCGCGCCATTTAGACATAAATATGTATACTGCTAACATAAATGGAGCAAGGCAATCAATTGGAAGATTAAATACATATATAACAAGAGAAGAAATGATGAAAGGTATACCGACATAAATAGGCAATGAAAGTAAAACAGATAAAAAGATTGATAGATAAAAGAAAAATTTAGGCATTTTCATTTTCTTTATCCTCCCAGAATGTTAATACCATAAGCACAAAGACGATTTCTGTCCAAAATATTAAAGCAGCCATTAGTTTCCCTCCTTTGGTAATTCAATATGAAATAATGAAATAAACTTCTTTGTCTCCAAAGAATCTACAGTATTGACAAGCTTACCATCGTACTCCGCGAAGTACAGAGGTCCCTTCTTGCCAAGGTCCTGTGCGAACCACTTACGAGCCATTCTTGCGTCCTGTTCGTAAACATCCTTATTGTTATTCTTCCACCCTGCTACATCCTGACGAACCTTCTCCAATACTATCTCAGAATGGTCAATCTGTCTCTTAACGTCGTCAAAGATAGGTTGATATTCTCGAAAATAGGAAAGGAATTCGTAATGGTCATTTGCACGAATTAGATCGACAATACGCTCTAAAGTGATAACACCATTATTCTTTGCACGGTGCATCTCGAAGTAAAGTAAAGTCTTAATCTTTACACGCTCACCATTTACGTCACGAACAACGATACCCTCGTGACCCTCAGGCATCTGCTCAACTATCTTACGATAGTCTGCCTCGTTGTTGAGGTCGTAACGCTCAGGCACAGTGAAACCGAAACGAGCTGCAAACTCTTCTACCTCGTCAAGAGGATGCTCTACGAGTGTATTCATGTTACGGATAGAAAGCAGGTATACCTTAGTCTCAGGATAGTCGATGACTACCTTGTTGTAAGGAGATACAAGCTCAAAGGTGTAGCACTGATGTGCAAGGATATTAGAGAACTCGCTGAAACGAGACAGAGGAAGTACAGACTCGAACAGCTCACCGAAAGTCTTGTAAGGACCTACGCCGTTAAGCTCTGCCTTGAATGCATCAATAGTACCATTGGTAGAAAGATGCCACTTGCCGCGTGCATACCATACAGACATGATGGAGCCATCAATCTTCTCGGTTGCAACAGCAGAATCCCAGTCAAGGCGAGCAGCAAAGCCCTCGTCTACATTGAAGAACTTCTTGAAGGCATAACGAACTACACGGAAGTTGTCCTGAGTATCAAGAATAAGACCACGAGCCTCCTTGCAGATTTCCTCGTTGAAATCAGAAGCAATCTGGTTATACTTGAAGAGAACATAGCCGTCGTCTTCAGAAATCTTTAAGTTGTAAGGTGCGTCAGCCAGAAGCTCACGCCAGTTTTTATGTGCAAGGATAAACTCCTGAATCTTTAACATTCTTAATCCTCCTTTAATACCTCATCAAGAGTGGTGCCATTTTCCCAACTTAAGGCATATAAATCTCCGGCTAAACCACGATATACTTTATAGCCAGCTTCTTTTAGTAAATCATAGAGTTTATATTGGTCTAATCCTTCAACATATAAGGAAGGCATAATCATCATATTGCCTTTATCTGAAGCCTTGATAACTTCGGCATTAATGTATTTAATTGCTTCATCAATGGTATCGAAGTCGATAAAGCCTTTATTCTGTTTTTCTTTATAAATAACACTTGCTGCCTTATCAAAGGCGATTGAAGCTAAAATTAAATCTTCCATTTTACCTCTCCTTACTCAAGATAATAGTCATATATAATTATTGCTTTATAAAAAGAATTATCTCTCCTTCGCCTATCACAAATGACTATATCTCCAACTTCGTCTTCAAAATGAATCAATTCTTCCAGAGAGCTGAAAGTAATAACACATTCTCCATATATACCATCTGCTATCTCTTCCTGAGTTAGTTCACGAGTTTGGTAATGAGAAAAAATTTCTGAATAGTCTTCTTGCGATGCCGCAAATAAATAATAAAATTCCATATACATATTAACCCCTTTCCTTATGCTTAATTAAAATCTCGTCTGGTAGACGAAAAGGTTACTTTTTCAACTCTGGTAATAACCTCTTCTGGCTTCAGCTTATTTCTAATACAGAAGTCGTGACGAAAGGCGACTGTCGCAAAACGAATAAACTCTAATTCTTGTGGTAGATGTTCTTCATCTGGCGGCTCGACTCTTTCAAGATAATATTTGTGATATGGTTCTTGCCAAGGAGCTGTGTCTGTTATGGCACAAACTGTTATTTGAAATGCCTGTATTTCTTCTGCCATTACATATCCTCCTCATCAACGACTACTTCAACAGCAATAACAACATAATCACTTATAAAAAAATTACCATTGTTCTGACAACATTTATCATAACTCTCTTTGAGTTCCTTGTAGTATTCCTTTTCTTTATAGCCTTCGCCATTTATTCTATCGAAATAACGCTCCAAATAATTCCAAGCTTTCTCTCTAGTAGAAAACACCAGAGGAGCCTCTCCGACATCGTCAATAAACTTTACAACCCATACTTTCATTTTTATTTCTTCCTTTCTTATTTTCTATAATAATTATATCATAAAATATAAAAAATGTCAAAAAATTTAAAGGGCGGCACATTTCTATACCGCCCTTCTTTCATTAAACTATTCTCCTTAAATAAGGATTATATCGGGGGTCACGCTGAATTATAATAGGTTCGCCGTCCTCATAAAAGTCGAAATTGACACTATTAAAAATGCAATCTATCCCTTTAAGGAAAATGTAAGTATGGGACTGCCCCATACTTATAGAACATACTTCATATGATTCACCAAGTTTTAAATACCTCTCACAATTTATTTTATCTACTTTATATCCATTATGCGGATGCGTATATTTAGCCTTTAACATATCATTCCTCTCTTTCCTTTTCAAGGAGCTCTTTGTACTCATAAACAAATTCTCCTTTGTCTTTGCTAAAAAATTCTTTTAAATCGAACCATTTGTCTTCTATAAGATTTCCTATTTTATGTATTGTGCCGCCCCAGCCTTCTGATTCAACTCTTATATATTGGCCTTCCAAATCTTCCCATCTCTCAACGCCAACCGTATCCATGATCTTCATCATTGCTACAATAGCAGTACCATTGCCTTTCCACTTTGTGGCACCGAGATGTCCGACTCCATTCATATAGCCGCCTATTCCGCATCCCCAACCATTTCCTTCAACATTTAACCAAAAAGTTAAACAGCCGTGGTCTGCCATTGTTATAGAAGTGCTTTTAATTCGTACATTTTCAATCTTACCCATTAGTTATCCTCCTTTTCCTTTTCAAGGAGCTTCTTGAACTCGAATACCCTCTGCAAGTACCAAGGCTGCTCCATAGCATTGTTAATAACGTCCCGATGCTCCTCTATCCACTTTAAGCACTCAGTACGTGTCTTTTGAACGGTAATGCAAGTTCCAGTATAAAGGTCAGTTGCCGCCCACTGTTGCCAGCCTTTACGCTTTGTAAATACCTTATGGAAACCGATTGTAAAATCATCATTGGCCCAACCAGAGACAATCTTAATGGGCTTTTCAGCCTTGTCTATAAGTCTGATTGGAAATGTGTGCTTACGAAAACCCATTAAGATACCTCCTTTTAATCAATCCATTTGAGTAAAATTTGACAATGTGTATTGTCTACAAGGTTTATATCGAAATCTTCCTTGACCTTTTCTTTTACAAAAGGAAGGATATACTGCCTTGCATAAATGATTTCATAGTTGCCGTTTTCGATTATTTTATTAAGCAGGTCCTCATAGTAGATTGGAAAATAGTTTTCTCTTACTTCTCTCTCCCAGTTCTCGATATAACGATACTTCATAAGAAAGTGAAGGACATCTTTATTTATAACATCATAGCTGCTTTCATTTGCACCATAACCGCTATGAATAAGGAAATTCTGCCACTGTTTAGTATCAAAATTACATATTTTATTATAATACTTATTCCAATATTCATGACGAAAATAATGGATACCGTTCTGTGTCTGTTCTACTATTGGGCTAATAAGATTTACAGACCTGTCAACCATCATATCTCTGATAGCGATATACTTATAGTTATCATTGAAAACATGACTCCAAAAGTTGTCAATCTCTTCTTCAGAACAGTAAGAATAAACTTCGTGAATAACACTACTAAGATTAAGAAGATAATTTTCTCTTACTTCAACATCATCAAGATTTGTAGTCGCCTTCATAAAAGGACAGTTTATTAATGCCTTATTAAGCATCTTCTCATTATTATCAACCCCGATGAATTTGACGTTTTCATTATGCTGAAGATACAATTGATAATAAGCTTTGTCAATGAGTGCTCCATCAGCACAGCCAAAGTCAACAACTGTATTTATCTTCTCATTTTCAAGAAGCGGTATCCAGAATAGTTTATCATCAAGCGACTTCTGCATACCCTCTATATATGTTGTATAATTATCAATAACTGTCATTTAATATTTTTCCTTTCATCTTTTCTGTATATATTATAACATAATATATAAAAAATGTCAAATTTTTCTCATAAAAAAAGAGGGGATTACTTCCCCTCTTCAATCTCATATGACGGTATATCAAAGGTCTCAAACTCTTGGCAAGCTCTTTCATTAAACCAGTTTACCCAGACGTTATCATTCCAATATTTTGCGTCAATAAGCTCGTCATTATATTTTTGTACATCAGACCAAAGCGTTGCATCTGTATGGTCGCCATTTTCCCAGTTCTCAATGCGCTGTTCCAATCCGACATATTTTGCTGACCATTGATCTCGATATTTTTGAGTTATAGAATTGGACTGCTCTACCATACAACCTGTGCCGCATATCGCTAGAACAAATATACCACAGGTTCCCAGCATCCAAAATGGTATTGATATATCACCTTTATTCCGAAATATATAAGCTGGGATACAAAGAAGTGAACAAAAAACGAAAATTATTAACAATATCATATATCATTCTCCTTTTTTATATTTTCATAAAACTTAATGAGTCTCTCCCTATGCTCCTCAAGGAAGTCTAAGAAGGGTATCTCTTTATACTCTTTTTGGAAGGCGGCAACGGGGTCTTTTTCAAATGCCGCCTTAGTAAATACTGTGCTAATAAAATTGATTGGGACTTTCGGTCCATAGGGCTCATTATCAACACCAATTTTTATAACTGGGAGTTCATATGGGTTGAAACGTCTATGTCCCACGTGGTCATAGCAAACAATAGGAACGCTATATACATAGAACATCATGCCTGTCTCTCGATGTTGATAAGTATTACCGACAAGTGGTCTTAATCTTTCTTGTAAAAGTTCTTGCTCTTGCTGTTCAAGTTCATACTGCTTATTATTTAATTCAATGAGCTGTTCATTTAATTCATGCCTCTTCTATTTCAGCTCGTCCAGTTTGCTCATATTGAAATCTTCACTCATTCCTTTCTCTCCCTCCTTATGGCTTTAATACAGTCATATACTTCTTCCCAAGTAGATGCTGACCGTATATTTTCTTCTTTCATCACGGTGCGGTTCCACGGATAACGAAATAAAATTGGCGTATATTCCTTATCTCCTGATAAATTATCATAACAATCGTCAACAAGAATATCGAGCTTTAAAAGCTGCTTCTTATGAATGTTAATAGTATGTTTCCAAACGTACTCCTTAGGAAGAAAATTGAGATTTCGAGCCAGATGTTTAATTTTTTTATCAAGATTAGAAGGCAAAGAACTTGTTACAAAGTAAATTTCATGACCTTCTTGATAGAGTTTCTTTATATATTTCTTGGCGCCCTTAATAAGTCTGACTTTCTTCCACATATGCCGCGACTCAAAAGCTTCTTTAACCAATAATTCATAACCAGGTGGCAAATTCTTTTCCAACCAGTATATTTTTATATCTTCTATCTTAATATTGAGTTCTGGAACTCGTTCATTTAAATATTCAATTACTGCATCTGTGGTTGCAACAACGACATTATCTAAATCAATCCCTATCCTCATTATCTTCCTCACATACCCATTTCATCACTTTGACTTCTTTAAGATAGCAGCGTATAGGTTCTTGAGCTTCATAATCTCCTATACCATAATCATCGTGATGCCAGAAAGTCATCATATAATGTTCATTTTCTCCTATTGTAAAAATACATTCATAAACAACCCATCCATGACGCCCCTCATCTACAATATCACCCCACTCATAGGGGAAGGGCTCATACTCGAAAATATACTCTATTTCTCCAGAAGATAGCATTTCTCCTTTTCGGAATTTATTGATAACTTCCTGTTTAAGATAATCCTCTTCTTCCTTCGTTACTGCTATATTTTCTCCATTTTCCCAGTTATTATCATCCATAAATCTCTCTAAAATATCCTTATAATTAAAATCCGACATAATGTCCACCTCTCCTTTCTTCCTCTTTCCATTTTATATATTCTTTTCTTGATGCCATTCTATGTTTATAACACAATGGCGGCTCTTTACCAACTGGTATCCAAAGAAGGTCAGAAGTTATAATCTCAAAAATAATAGTATCTCGTAATTTTCTGTCTTGAGTTACCCCATTGCGGCGAAGAGTGCAAGCCTCCACTCCACCATACTCTTCAATGATATGACGATAGAGTTTTACCGCCTCAGTATTATCTGCATAACATCTCCATTCAGCAGACTTAATACCATATTTTTCAAACATATCCTTGAACATTTGAATAGCGTCTTTCATAAAAGTCCGATTATGCTTTTTAAAAGCAATCAGACCAAAATTCATAGCGCGCTTTGAAGGCTCATAAACCCAATATGAGAAGAAACCGACTACCTCTCCCTGCTCATTAATAGAAACAAACTGATATTGATTATCTGGCTTATCAGCAATATCAGGTATGCCAGGTGTCGTATCGTAGTAATACATATAATCGGGGTCATACCAAGTTTCCGCCATTTTCTGAGCAACTTGGTCTTTATAAAGAATTGCTGGTTTAATCATTATCTACCTCTCCCGCTCTTTTCCTTTTCTTAGGATAGAAATCGCATTTTCTTTCGTCGCCGCCGCAATGACATAGCTCTTTTTCTTTAGTGCCATTACATATAGCATAGTGATCACAAGACTCCCAACACTCACAAAGCTTATTCTTTTGATGTTCTTTTGCAACTCCCATCATTGTCTCAATAAAGTGTCCCATTGGCTTTTCGATAGCTTTATGGAATCCTTCTGGATTACGCAAATCATTTCTTAGAAACATCTGCGCCTGCAATGTACTACGGATTGTGCCGCTGTTATTGTCAATTACAAGCTCATAGTTGTTAGGATATTCCTCTTTCATAAAGTTGATAAGCCATTGAATATGTTCATCTATTTCTTCATACTAATAATTCATTTTTCTCCTCCTTGTTGTGCCGCCGGTCCTATGAAATTTTCGGTAAGTAGATTTTTAATGGTTAGACTTCAATATTTTCAGCCACGGCGGCACGATAAAGCTTCAAATTTAATAGTATCGCCATTAATAATATCAGGAAAAGTATAGTCTACTTCTCTCATTCGATAGATAAGTTCTAAATCCTTGTAATCCTGAAAAAAGGACTTTAAATGAGTCTTGTCCTTTAAATATTCAAGCGCTCTCTCAAAAGCGTCCTCCCAAGAATTACAAATTACTGCATAATATTCCTTTAAAAAAATGAGTTTAATCATTTTACCCTCCTTATAAAAGTGAAATTTCATCTATCGTTTTGCTTCGGCTTCTAATCGGCTATTGTAAATATCGGTTTCTTCATCTGTCAGATTTTTCATATCATTATCTAATCCCATTCTTGCACCGCAGTTCGGGCAAAAATCACTTGTTTTCTTTTCCGCCTTATCACACTCGGAACACCAGTAATATACCTCCAAACCTGACGGATGGAGATCATGCGCCTTACAGTATTCATAAATATCTATCCACCGCCCGCGACGTACGGGTTGTGCGTCTGTGCCTTTCATCCGACATATAATTGTTAATACATCATCATATTCGTCTCTTACGCCTTCGACATACCCTTCTGTATCTGCTAGTCTATCCCAATCACTATTATAGTCTGCCTCGAGAGCTTCAATCAATTCTTCTCTACTTATATATTTAGGCATTTTCATTCCTCCATTATCTTTTTCATATAAAGGTCATGGGCGACTGCTTTGATTTCTTCCCAGTGCTCATTATTTTTTAAAGCCGATACCAATGAAGCAGCATCCGTAAAGTCAGGACATCTTGCATCGCAAAAATCACATCTTCCTTCTGTATAGCATCTTACATTTAAACATATATATTCTGACATTATTATTCCTCCTTTATTAATTCTATATATATTATATCATATATAATAAAAAAAGTCAAAGCTTTTTATGGCTTTGACTTCTTAAACTTAACCGTCACAGTGATCGGGAAGAAACTCTTGAATTGAATCAAGGAATTTGGCAATAATTACAAGAGCTTGATTTCGCTGTTCCTTTAAGGTTTCTATTTCCTTCTGTAATTTTAGAATATATACAGCAGCCTCATTAGGGCGGGTCTCGATCATAATATTTATCTCTTCAATCTTCATACTTATTCTTCTCCCACAGATAGAATAACTTCACAATTAAGAGATTTTATCATCAGAATCTCTTTATCAAATAATGAAGTTTCTTTTTTCAAATTAACATTATATCCATTATAGAGGTTCTTATTTTTCCAAGCAGAAACAATTTTAATCGGCATATAGGTTTCGGCTACTTTACAAAAATCTCCTACAGTCATTCCGCACTCCTTTCTATTACTTTAATCATATCAAGATTTACTCCCGTCTTTATAGCAAAGGCAATTTTCTTTAACCGGAGCTTTTCGGCTTTTTCTTCTGGAGTATTTGCTATATAAGAAACTATTTCTTTGTAGATTGAAGGACCTCCGATGCCGGCGGCGGACGGTGCACAAAAAACATAGCTATATTTCATTATATTACTCCCCCTATATCTTATCTCTCAGAAAGAAACTCTCTTGCATATCCCATTGTAAGCCCGCCACAAATCTTGCCGAAGTTCTCACAAGCTGTGACAATCTCTGGCTCCTCCTTGCGGCAGTCCTCATACATCATCTTAGGAAGAATCTTTGCGATTGTTCCCATATCGTGCTCGTCCCAGTCTGGTCTGAGCTGTCCCTCATCAACGAGCTTCTGAAGACACTTCTCTGCCCTACGCTTTGTTGCAACAGTTGCAACGTACTGTCTCTCAGCCTCTCTCTTCTTGAGCTCCTCTGGGTCTACTGGCTTATGATGGTCCTGATGAACCTCGGAGAACTTCTCAGAAACAATCTTAAGATATGCGGGAGTTCTACTATTCTTATTATTAAGCCTATCCTGAGACTTAATAACAATACCCTCGCCGATAGGTGTCGCACCCATAGATGTCTGACCTACGAACTGATAAAGGTGGTCCCAGCCCTTGAACTCGCCCTCGTAAATTACAGGAACGAAGTAGATAGCCTGCTGTGTAAGCTCAGTACACTTCTCAAGTCCCTTGAAGATTGCCCAAGTATCCTCGTGAGGGAGGTACTGCTCTGTCTGTGTGTCCCACACGTCAAACATATAGAAGTTCTTGTACTTGTAGTCAGGGTACTGAATAGTATGCTTAGTGAGCCACTCACCGAAGATAATGTATCTGCCGCCCTGAGTAAGCATATCAATCTGTGATACTGTAAGTTGCTGTACCCAGTTCCAAAAACCGTTAAGATTATTAGCCTCATTGAGCTGGTTCTTACGAGAGAACGCAAGAACTGAGTTTGTAGCGGGGTCGTATGTGAATGATGCGTTGCTGCCATCTATTTTCTCAGTTACAGTAATGTGCTCTCCGAGACTAAAAACGGTATCGTACTTCTCTTTAAATCGCTCTATGTCTACGTATTTCTTCATTTATTATTCTCCTTTTCAACTTTTCTATATATATTATAGCATATTTTATAGAAAAAATCAAATTTTTATGGAAATCTTCCGCCATTAACTAAAGGCAAGTCCTTATACTCCGCCAATTTTATTGCCTCCTCATAACTCGTAAGTCTCTCTCCACTTGGTTGTTTCAAGAAAAACCAATCTTCTCGCAATTTACCGCAAATTTTACACTGGCGACCAAGTGCAAGAAAATCCCACCCCTCATATTTAATTAAAACTTTCTGATAATCATGCTTATGATTAGACTTCTTAGTTTTAACCTTAGTCTTTTTCTTACCATTTGAAGGCTGGTCTTGTGCCGCCGTATCATAAAATTTATTAAGGGCGGCACGTTCATCTATTATCTCATCACAGCAGTTCATCTTCTTAAAATCAGACTTACCCATTTAATTCTCCTATCTTCTCTGGATTAGTGACTTCAAAGCAAACGGCTTTACGTTTTACTTTGAAGAATGGTATGCGTTTGAAACGTCTGAACTTCCGTTCTGTAATATAAACGGGTTTGATTGCTCCCAAATAAATTAAATAGAAGCCTAACTCGTCGATAGCATCTTGGCATACAGTAAAGAGCATACCCTTTTCAAGAGAGCATAGTCTTGGCTGTTCAGTTTTTCCTTTAATGAATTGCTTATTTCCCATTTGTATCCTCTTCAAAGTCTTTTACACCGATGCCAATAAGGTCGCCAATGCCATAAAAAATATCGTTACCATGAGAGCGCCATGAAACACCCAAACATCTCTTATGTTTACCAACATTTGGCGGCCCCATATCTCTGATTTGTGGCTCGAAACTTACTTTATCAATGGTAAATTTTTCAGTAAAGACAAGTCCACAACTTCGACATCTATAATAACGCGTGCCGTCATAATACTTTTCTTTATTCATTATATCCTCCTTAGTATACTAAGCCACTCTGTAACATACCAAACACGAGCGTCTCGGGAGTATGAGCTATCTCCCTAAACATATTAACTTCTGTAAGATAATCTCCAAAAGTTTTTGCAATGCGCCGTCCATCCTTAGAAAGAAGATTTCGTGCTGGCTCATAAACACCATATACGCTCCAATCTCTCTTTTCTTTGACAAAAAGATGGTCAATATCAAGTATGACCAAAGCTATCTTAGTCATGCCAATAAGCTTAATCATATCATATATCTGAATATTTGTATCTGTGGCGGCGGGCTTAATATAAATAGCGGAGTTTATTTCTGCATTAATAGGAAGTATAAACTCTTTCTTGTATTTGTCAAGAATGGTAAAAGGAATATCTTTTAATTTCATTATAGTAAACTCCATTTATTTTTTTCTCCTTTTTCTCAATTTCTATAAATATTATAACATAAAATAGGCGGAAAGTCAAATTTTTTATTGACTCTCCGCCCCATATATTAGTTATTAGAAATTATGCTTTAGCCTTCATTGGTATCTTTGGTTGCATTGAACTTACCGAAGTTGCCAAAGTTACCGCCTGTCATAAGCATGAACATGAAAGGATCGATTTTGTCGCCGCCCTTTTTGTCAGACATAAGCATAAGAGGAAGCATCATATTTGTATCGAAGCCCTTATTACCCTTGCCGTTCATCATAGTGAACATAAACATAGTGTTCATATCGAACTCGCCGTCGCTGAACATAAGGAAAGGAAGTACATTGCCGAAAGGATTGCTCTCATCTGCATTAGCACCGCCAAACATATCCATAGGTGTAGTAATCTTTGTGTAGAAATCGAAACCGAAGATAGACTTCTTAGGAGCGAAAGTCTTTACCTCGTTGCTCTTAGGCTCAACAGCGATAATAGCTGTCTGTGCATTCTCCTTAACTACCAGAGGAGTTCTGTCAGCAGGGTGGAGAATTACATCGCCAACCTTGAGGTCTGCCTTTGCAACGGGGATTGCGAACACAGGAATGTCGATTACCATATCAGATACGTTTGTGAGCGTACCGTCTTCATTGTATACGTTGTAGGTGCCGTCTGCACTCTGGAAAGCGATACCATTGAAAGAATACTTTACAGTGGTATTGTCGAACTTACCAAACATAAAGTCACCCATAAGTTTTCTCATATTCATATTTTTATCCTCCATATTATAAACTTTAAATTCTTTACCGTTTTTAAACGAAAAGCGTAAACTATCATCTACACTAATAGAATTAACCTTGTCGGTAGATATAGCTATGTTGCTTGTATCCAAATCAGATGTATTGATTGTTAGAGTCTTCTCTTCTTTTAGTTTTTCTTTTATTGCGCGGCTTACCTTAAAATCAAGGATTTGAGTCCAGCTTGAAAGAGCTGCGACCGCTTCCATTTCCGCAGGCATACAAGAGTATTTTACACCTTGTAATACCTTTATAACCTGAAGCCAGTTATCATCATATGGATCTTTTTTAGTTGGACCAAAAGCAAGTCTATCATCTCCGAAGTTCTTATTAACTCGCCTATTTTCAGTAACTTTAATTAAATCACCAGCAACGGGTATTGAGTGACATCTATCACTTATTTCATAGTAATAAACTTTAGCATCAGGCTGATATAACCCATATTTATCTGGAAAAATAGCCGCGATAAAATTACCTATTAACATCTCTTCCTCCTTCTTTAAGGGTTTTAATGGTTCTGCTTTATCAAGCAGCTCATCTTTAATCTTCGACGTTGGAGTGGGAATATCATCTATCATTTCGACAGAAAATCCTTCAGTAGAAAAACTTACATCAACAGACTTAGTACCACAACAAGAGTATTCTGTATTTATCCGTAAGCTATCTGTTATTGGAAATTTTAATACTCCCTATCTTCCATCTGGCATTACGAACTACGCTTCAATTTTAAAAGCGGTATCGTAAGGTATCATTGGTGTCGGTATCATGACTCTGCCCTCCATAGCTCATCTGATAGAGCTCTCTTAATGATAAGAAACTTTTGCTCGTCCATACCGTCAAGAACAGACTGGTCAAAGTTAAAGCCGTCAGCCTTATAACTCTCGAACCAAGCATCAGCCTCTTTAACGATACGCTTACCGTAATCATCTGCCTGCTCAGGAGAGTAGTTTAATTGTCTATCCTTAACTGCGAGAACCTGCTTGTAAAAATTCTGAATAGATTCGTCGCCGCCCTTAAATGGGTTAAGGATAGCATCGTATGGCTTTCTCTTATACTGAGAAATCATTGAGAGCAATCTCATTTCGTGAGAAAGCTGCTTTGAAGCGTAGCCGAACTCATTGATTTCATCAATCTGAATTGGGTATGGGTGTCTTAATGCATTATACTTCTCCTTAATCATACCAACCATAGCCTTAACAGCAGACTCTTCGTTGGCATGAGCGATTTTGTCTCTGTTCATTCTGAACCAGAACATCGGAGCATAGTCTGGGCTTACCCAGAACCAATCGCTGTAAAGAAGTTCAAGGAAGTTAGATGCACCCTTTTTCCACTGGTCAATCATAAGGCGAACATCCTTAACATCAATCTGACCGTCAAAAGGCAAATCCTCGACAAGAGAAACAGGTTTTGCATTGAATACAATATCCCTGAGTGATGGTACAACAACAGCTTTATAGTCGTAATCACTCTTCTCTCTCTGGAGGTTGTAGTTCTGAGCACCGTAAAGAGCCACATAGATAACTCTGTAACCCTTGTTCTTTAGATACTCAACAGCTTCCATAAGATGCTTGCCCTCTGGCATTACTGCAAATCTATCTTCCATTTCTTTCACTCCTTTCCTTTATTATATATATTATACTATAATTCATTTAAAATGTCAAAATTTTAACTGTATTTGTAGGCGATAAACAAAACATCTTCGTCCTGTTCTATCTGTTCCAAGTAACTTTTCATTACTGACCAGTTGCCGCCGGCAAGACCACAGCCGAAATAGAGCGGAATTGCAATTGGAATTTGAGCTTCTTGAATATGATGCTCACAACGATAATCTCTTATCCTTGTTCTGAAAGCTGTATCGACAGCTTCATAATCTGTATAACATTTATCAGTTCCATAGAACTCTTGTCCAAAAACGTGCCATATTTCTCTTGCACCGTGCCGCGTCTCTAAAATTGTGCCGAGCGGCACTGTCCCGTTGCAGTCTTTATAGTCTTCGATGTATTCACGATAGTTAATATAAGCATCGGGATAGCGGTCTTTTACTTGTTTCGCTAAGCCACCGCCCATTACGCCCTGACAGTTAACTTGATGGGCAATAATCCAACAGTCTGTATTTAAAACATCACCATGGGTAATTATCATTACCAATTCACCTCTAATCTGTATCCTTCAACTTTGAGATTCGTGCCAATTAGTTTTTTAATTGAAACACTGTATCCTTCCTCTTTATAAACATCTTTTAAATCCTTCATCGTTGACTCTATTTGGTAAATATCATCGAAATAAAAGTCACTACTATAAAAAGTAAGTTCAATGTCTGCATGGCACAATCCTGAAAAAGAACTTCTCTTAATAGCTTCTTTAAGACGCTTATTCGCCACCCAAAGGTTACGTTCAGATTTCTCAAACATTAAACTTGAACGTCTTAGTGCTTTATCATATGAATAAGGTTTAATTTTCATTCTTTTTCTCCTTTTCATTGTTTTCTATATATATTATACTATAGATAATAAAAAAAGTCAAGGTTTTTAAACCTTGACTTTACCATAATCGAAAAGCAGGAATGATATAATCAGACCTTCCTTCTCCTTTCCAGAAAAAGCGCCGCCAGACCTTGCCGTCTCGTATGCCCTCACTGGTCTGTATTTTGTGTGCTTTAAGAAAATCCTTAACCTCAGGAGATAATAACGGCAA
>Ga0247611_10004009_pt1 | contig 20947 bp, 16 predicted proteins | sample 177DNAGHGhighgp2_FD_192422 | JGI IMG/M metagenome (GOLD analysis project Ga0247611, IMG submission 192422) | Sheep rumen microbial communities from Palmerston North, Manawatu-Wanganui, New Zealand - 1770 DNA GHGhigh gp2 | ecosystem: Host-associated > Mammals > Digestive system > Stomach > Rumen...
AATATACTAAAAAAAGAGCCGAAGGAGCGGGAGCTCCCTCGAGCGGGCGTGGCCACCCGCGGCCACGGGGAGCGGGGAGGTGTCCGTCGGTAGCGAGTTCGAGCGTAGCGAGGACGAAGATAACGATGGAAGGGTCCGAGCGAGCAAGTCAAAGACTTGCGAGACGAGTCCCGAGCGAGGGAGTTCCCGGCCGCAGGCGGATATTGGTATATCAAAAAATAATTTGCTAAATTTGAAAGATTAAAGAAAGTTAAACTAAAACCAATAATATGTCTGATTACAAAACAACCGCTCAGTCCTGGCTCTCTGAAGAATTCGACGAGCAAACACGTAAGGAAGTAAAGGCTTTGATGGACAGCGATCCTGTCGCTCTGGAGGATGCCTTTTATCGTAATCTGGAATTCGGAACCGGCGGCCTTCGCGGCATAATGGGAGTCGGAACCAACAGGATGAACAAATACACGGTAGGAATGGCTACCCAGGGTCTTGCAAACTACATTCTTGCGAACGTAAAGGGAGAGGACATCAAGGTCTGTATCTCGTTTGACAGCCGTAACAACAGCCGCGAATTCGCGAAGATTACCGCAGATGTCCTTAGCGCAAACGGTCTCCATGTATTCTTGTTCGACGACATCCGCCCGACTCCTGAGCTGAGCTACAGCATCCGCCTTAAGGGCGCTACTGCAGGAGTGATGGTAACGGCCTCTCACAACCCGAAGGAATACAACGGTTATAAAGTTTTCTGGTCGGACGGAGGACAGATTACTTCTCCCGTAGATAAGGACATAGTAGCCGAGGTTGCGAAGATTACGGCTCCTTCCCAGGTCAAGTTCGCCGCGAGCGCCGGAGCAGGAAAGATAGAGATGATGGGCGCGGAGGAAGATGAATGCTATCTGCGCGACATCCTCTCGCTTACTCTCAGCCCCGAAATCTGCAGGAAACACAGCGGCCTCAAGTTCGTATATACTCCTCTCCACGGCTGCGGCGTACGCCTTGTTCCCGAGACCCTCAAGAGGCTTGGATTTGAGAATGTAATCCATGTCCCGGAGCAGGATGTAAGCGACGGTAACTTCCCGACCGTAATGTCTCCGAACCCCGAGGAGCCTTCAGCCCTCAAGATGGCTATTGCCAAGGCCGACGAGACGGGAGCGGATATCGTTATCGCTACCGATCCGGATGCAGACCGAATGGGTATTGCCGTAAGAGACGACCAGGGAAAGATGGTGCTCTTCAACGGTAATCAGACAGCATCTTTGATGACTTATTATATCCTCAACCGCCGCAAGGAGCTCGGTCTCCTGAAACCGGGGCAGTATGTGGTGAAGACCATCGTCACCACCGAACTTATCCGCGAGATCTGCGAGAGTTTCGCAGTCCCTGTCTACAATGTCCTTACCGGCTTCAAGTACATAGCCGAGGTGGTGAAGCGCCGCGAGAACGAAGGCGAATTCATCTGCGGAGGCGAAGAGAGCTACGGTTTCAATGTGGGGCAGTTCGTCCGTGACAAGGATGCGCAGATCGCTGCCGCAACTGTGGCGGAAGCCGCAGCCTGGGCTGCAGATCAGGGGCTTACCCTTTATCAGCTTATGCAGAAGATCTACAAGGAATACGGCTACCGCAAGGAAGGCCTGGTCTCGGTTGTCCGCAAGGGCAAGTCCGGCGCCGAAGAGATCGCAGCGATCATGGCCGGCCTGCGCGCGGATCCTCCGAAGGATCTGTGTGGAAGCCCCGTAACTAAGGTAATCGACTATCTTGAGCCTGAGAAGACAGGCCAGCCGAAGTCCAACGTCCTTCAGTTCTTCGACGAGGCGGGAGACGTAGTCAGCGTACGCCCGTCTGGAACCGAGCCTAAGATCAAGTTCTATTTCGGAGCCAAGGGAGCCGATGCAGACGAGAAGATAGCCGCCCTGAAGGCGCAGTTCTGCAGTTAGCCCTTGGAATACGATTTACACCACTGACGCAGCGCGCACTCTTCGCAACGAGGGGTGCGTGCCGTGCATATATAGCGGCCGTGGAGTATGAGCCAGTGATGGGCCACGGGCCGGAGCTGGGCAGGGATATGGGCCTCGAGGTCGCGCTCTACCGCCTCCGGCGTCTTGCCCTCGGAAAGGCCGAGCCGGTGGGAAACCCGGAAGACGTGGGTATCTACGGCAATCACCGGCTTATCATAGACTATCGAGGCCACGACGTTCGCCGTCTTTCGCCCCACGCCGGGCAGCGTCATGAGCTCGTCGATATCGGAAGGGACCTCTCCGCCGTAGGCGCTTATGAGGCGCTGGGCCATGCCCACCAGATGTGCGGCCTTTGAGTTAGGGTAGGAGACGGATTTAATGAGCTCATAGACTTCGGCCGGAGTAGCGGCGGCAAGCGTCTGGGGGTCCGGGAAACGCTCGAACAGCGCGGGCGTAACCATGTTGACCCGCTTGTCTGTACATTGGGCCGAGAGTATTACGGCGCAGATTAGCTGGTACGGGCTGAGGAAATCGAGCTCCGACTGGGCGTTCGGGGCATTCTGTTCGAACCAGCGGACTATCGCTTCGAAGCGGGCTTTGCGGGTCATACGGTGATGCTGAGGTCGATGGCGCCGCGGTCACGGCTGAGCTCTGTACAATGTTCGTCCGCGCAGACGAAGACCCTGCCGGGATAGTTTTCGAAGATATTGCGGTCGTGGGTTACGATCACGACGGCCGTGCCGAAGTTATCGTTGAGCTTGCGGAAGAGTTTCATGATGCCGTCTGCCGTCTCGGAATCGAGGTTGCCGGTGGGCTCGTCGGCGAGGATCACCTCCGGCCAGTTGAGGATGGCGCGGGCGATCGCGACACGCTGCTGCTCGCCTCCGGAAAGCTGGTGGGGCATTTTGTGGCCTTTGGTCTCAAGACCGACCTGGGCAAGGACTTCCTCGATGCGTTTTTCGGTCGCGGGACCTTTCTTCCAGCCGGTTGCGGTAAGGACGAATTCGAGGTTGTCGTGGACGCTTCTGTCTGTAAGGAGCATGAAATCCTGGAAAACGACCCCGCATTTTCTGCGGAGCAGGGGAATGTCTCTGGTCCTCATATTGTGGACTTTGTATCCGCAGACGTAGCACTTTCCTTTTTCGAGGGGATAATCCGCGATAAAAGTCTTGATGATGGAGGTTTTTCCGGAGCCTACCTTGCCGACTATGTAGACAAAATCTCCGGGATAAATATCCATATCTACATCGTAAAGGACGGTCTCATCTCCGCCTTTGATGTGGGCTTTTCTGAGGGTGATCAGAGCTTCGTTTTCCTGGGCCATCAAAAAATGAAATTTTTGTAGTGAAACACTACAAATATAGCGAGAAATTTAGTAAATTTGTAAGATTGTAAACGTTAATAAAATATTACTCTAGCATATGAGGGTTTTCCCGCTCCGTAAAGCAGTTGTTTTGGCTGCGATCCTTACTCTCCTGAGTATGCCGGCTGCCCTTTCAAGGGACACCAAGGCATATAAAACAGCACTCGACATGTACCGCCACGGCATGTTCGAAAGGGCGATGGCCCTGTTCGAACAGCAGGCCGGCGATGATCTCTGCGAAGACTATGCGCTTCTGTGTGCAGTAAAACTGCGCAGCAGGGGCTGCGGGCGCAGGGTCGAGGCGATGGATGCAGCTCATCCTAAGACTATGATCAACTCCGCAGTACACTTCGAGTATGCGCTGCTTCTCTTCGACGAAGGGGAGTATCAGAAAGCAAGCGAAGAGTTTGCGAAAGTTAGCAGGACCCGCCTTTCGAGAGCGGAAGTCAGCGAGTACTGGTACAAAAAGGGCTTTGCGGCTTACAACGTAGGCCGTTTTGACGAAGCTTCCGAGTGTTTCCAGGAATGTACTTCGCGTGAGTCGCAGTACCTTAACCCTGCCCGCTTCGCCCTGGGCAGCATAGCCTATGGAAAGAGCGAGTTCGAGAAGGCGGCCTCATGGTTCGAGTTGACTAAGACAGACGAGCGTTTCCGTCTTCTGAGCGACTTCTACCTGGTAGACTGCCATTTCATGATGAAGGACTACAATTACGTAGTGACCAACGGCGAGAGAATCTTCCCCGAACTTACTCCTGAGAGCAGACAACACCTCTCGAGGCTTCTGTCCGAGTCATACCTCGTAGCCGGAGATGCCGGAAAAGCCAAGGAATATCTCGGATGGGAGAATATCAATTCAGGTTCGAAGTCAGACTCCTTCCATGCAGGCTCTGTTTATTACGCCCTCGGAGATTATACCAATGCCGTCAAGTACTTCGAGCAGATGACAGACAGGTCAGACAGCATCGGCCAGATCGCCTCCTATCAGCTGGGACATTCCTACATCAAGCTGAAGAACAAAGTCAAGGCGATGGGTTGCTTCAAAGAGGCCAGCGAAAAGGATTACGACGATGTAATCAAGGAAGACGCGTTCTTCAATTATGCGAAACTGGCTTTCGACCTGGACGGAAACGATTCGGTCTTTACAGACTATATCGCCAAGTACAATACCTCCAGGAAGGGTGAGATGATCTACGATTACCTCGCGATGTCTTCGCTCCGTAAACACGACTATGCTGCCGCCGTCGATGCCTACGACAATATCGACGACCTTACGGATGCCCAGAAAATCAACTACGTCAAGGCTAACTACCTGAGGGCCGAGCAGCTGCTCAGGGGCGGGGCCAACAAAGATGCGGTCCGTTATCTCAAGGCGGCATCAGCATACTATTTCCCCAAGAGCGACAGGTTCAACCAGCTCTGCCGTTACACCCTCGCGGAAACCTACTTCAAGACGGAAGCATATCCCGAGGCCCTGAAAATCTACACTGATCTCTATAATCTTTCGGCTCTGGACGGCCGTCAGGAAGGGAAACTCATACCTTACGGAATAGCTTACACTTACTTCAAGCAGGGCGATTATTCCGGAGCGGCTAAGTGGTTCGACACTTACATCAAGAGTAAGGATTCGTATGCCAGGGCGGACGCCCTGCTGCGCCGTGCGGACTGCGATTTCGCCCGCAAGGACTACGCAGGCGCCGCAGCCGCCTATCAGGCCTACATAAACGAGTTCCCTTCGTCAACGGATATTTACCCGTATTATCATCAGGGCGTAGCCTACGGTCTGGTAGGGGATAAGGCCAGGAAAGTAAAGGCTCTTTCGATGGTCAAAAGCGCCGTTCCCGGCAGCAAGTATTACAATCAGGCCATGTACGAGCTTGGAAGAGCATACAACGAAATAGGTGATTCAAAACTATCCATCGGTGCGTTTGAACTTCTCGAAGACAATACTGCTGACAAGGAGTTTATTGCGAAGGCCAGGATGGGTAAGGGAATGGTCCTCAGAAACAACTCCAAGTTCGACGAGGCCCTTGAGTGTTACAAGTCTGTAGTGTCCGAGATGCCCGGAACAGAGTATTCAAACGACGCACTGCTCTCTATCCAGTCTATCTACAACGCCAAGAAACAGCCCGAGAAGTACATCGAATATCTTGAGGCCAACAACCTCAGCACCGGAACCAGCGAGGCAGACAGGATGCAGCTTTACTACAATACTGCAGAGCAGGTCTTCCTTGCAGAGAACTACTCCGGCGCGGTTACTTCCTTCATCCGTTTCATCAGCCAGTATCCGGATGCAAAGAACGTCCCTACGGCGTACTACTATCTCGCCGAGTCGTATAAGAATCTTGGCCAGAAAGAGAAAGCCTGCGAGTATTACCGCAAGAGTATAGACGAAGGCCTTAGCGGTTCATACGCCGAGCTCGCGACGGTCAACTACGCGTCGATATCCCTCTCTCTCGAACACTTCGAGGATGCCTTCGCGGCATACTCAAGCCTCCTTGTCCAGAAAGACATGCTCTCCAGCAGGGTAGACGCCCTCGCCGGTCAGATGCGTTCGGCCTACCGCGGAAGACTTTACTCCGAGGCTATCACAGCCGCAAAGAAACTTGAAGGCAGTACAGACAATCAGGCTCTGCGCAGGGAAGCCCTGTACGTACAGGCTAAGTCCAATCTCGTAATGAGCCGCCGTGACGAAGCCTTCAAGATCCTCCACAAACTCGCCGGCGAACCTTCTACAGCCGAAGGCGCCGAGGCCAGATATCTCATTATTCAGTCCAGTTTCGATGCCGGTAACTTTACTGAAGTCGAGAATCAGGTTTATGATTTCGCCGCGAAGGCGGGAGACCAGTCATACTGGCTGGCTAAAGCCTTCATCGTGCTCGGAGACTCCTTCGTAGAAAGGGGCAATATCGAGCAGGCGGTGGTTACCTACGAAAGCGTCCGCGACGGATATACTCCTTCCGAGTCGGGCGATGATATCCTCGATACAGTCGAACACAAACTAGCAACTCTCTAATGATGAAAAAACATATCATTATCGCCGCAGTATCGGCCTTCGCAAGTATCTTCGCTTCTGCCCAGACGATCAACCCCAGCGTTGAGGTCACCAACGACTTCCTCTCGTCGGTAGACGACTACAACAAACTCGGGGTGGATCCCGCAGTTCCGGATTCAGTCGCCAAGTTCGACCTCAATTTCGACTACGACGTGTTTGCGAAGCCCTACAAGGGTTCGTACGACTTCACCCCATACAACATCATGTTCATCCCGCAGACGACCCGCGAAAAGCGCTCCGTCTTCTTCCTGAACCTTGGTGCGGGATATACGCTGCATCCGGTGGCTACTGCAGTCCTTTCGCCGCGTACAAAAGGGAAGTTCGCAATTACTGCTTATCAGAATTTCCATGGTTATTATGGCCCTTATAGGCAGTTCGACAATACTATCAGATGGGACGGAACCAGCACATATACCGGAATGGACTTCTCCGAGCTCGGCGGTATTCAGGGTACCCTCAGGCTCGCAAAGACAGATCTCATGTTCAATGTGGCCTATAACGGCCTCTATGTGAGGGACAACATCATTACTTCAGGCGAATTCCACGATATAGGCGGTCAGATCCGTATTACCTCCACCGAATGGGCTGAGAACTTCATGGCCTACGATGTCGAGGCCCGCTACAATATGGCGGTCGATAACACGGTAGCATCTCTCAAGGAGAGCAAGTTCCTCATCAAGGGTACTCTCGCCCCCGTATCGAACCTGCCGGCCAGCTTCGCCATGGACTTCATTACCGGTTATACCGGCTATTACGGCCTGCTCAGCTCCGCCGTGTACAACATCTCAGCGACACCGAGGGTAGACTTCGACCTCTGGAAGTTCCACTTCACTACGGGCGCGAAGTTCTCCTTCATCAGCAGATCGGTCGGAACCGAGCCCAACAACAAGCTCTATATCTATCCCCATGTAAAGGTGGACATCAAGATGATAGGCGACAAGCTCGATCTCTTTGCAGGAATTACCGGAGGAGACGAACTCAATTCCTATTCCAGGCTCAAGAGAAGGAATCATCATTTCCACTACGATGCCGCAGAGGCCTACGACGACCTCAAGTTCTCCCGCGAGAAGTACAACGCCTTTGTAGGCATGACCGGCAGCATCAGCTCGCTCTTTGAGTACGATCTGCGCTTCGGCCATGCAGCCCTCGCAGACTCCCCGCTGGACGGTATCAATACCGCCGCGAACTCCGCCGTGGTCAAGTTCAAGGACTATGGCATGACCTACGGAGACTTCTCGGCAGTGCTGGATCTGCGCTCGCTCGAGCTCGAGGCCGGCCTCCACTACCGGAAGACCGACATCGGTCTCCTGACAGACGTCTTCGATCTGCCGGAAGTCTCCTCGGATTTAAGCGCTATCTTCAATCTGCGCAGACGCCTTTATCTGGGCGCTTCGCTCGAGATGTCGCTCGGCCGTCAGATGACCTCGTCTGCCGCGACCCCCGTTACCTATACACTCCCGGCCTGGTATGATCTCGGCGTATATGCCGAATACAGGTTCAGCCCCGTCCTGTCTCTGTGGGCACGCGGAGGCAACCTCCTCAATCAGACAATTGAAAAGGTACCGTTCATAGCGGAACACGGCGTCCATGTAACCGCCGGTTTATGCCTTAATTTCAGATAATTTTTAGTAAATTCGCGCACTTTTTAATAAGCAAAACAAGATGGTAGATTCAGAAGAGATGAAGAAAGCGGAAGAACAGTATTCCGCGAACAGTATCCAGGTCCTCGAAGGTCTTGAGGCAGTACGCAAGAGACCTTCAATGTATATCGGAGATGTTTCCGAAAGAGGATTGCATCACCTCGTATACGAAGTCGTCGACAACTGTATCGACGAGGCGATGGCCGGATTCTGCGACAGAATCGATGTGAGCATTCTCCCCGACAACTCGATCAGGGTGGTCGACAACGGTCGAGGCATACCTACCGGCATGCACGAAAAGGAGAAGCGTTCGGCCCTCGAGGTCGTTCTCACAGTTCTCCACGCAGGTGGTAAGTTCAATAAGAACAGTTATAAAGTATCCGGAGGACTCCACGGCGTAGGTGTCAGCTGCGTCAACGCGCTTTCCGACCTCCTTATCGCCGAGGTTCACCGTGAGGGTAAGATCTTCAAGCAGACCTACAGCAAGGGTAAACCTACTTCTCAGGTTGAGGTAATAGGGGAGACTGAAGATACAGGTACAACCATTACCTTCCACCCGGACAACACTATCTTCACTCAGACCATCGTCTACAAATACGACACCCTTGCAGCGCGTCTTCGCGAGCTCTCATACCTCAATAAGGGTATTACTATCACCCTTACAGACGAGCGTGAGCTTGTAGACGAGTACGTCATCGACGAAAACGGCAATTCAAAACCCACCGGAAAGCAGATTTTCCGCTCGGAGTCCTTCTTCTCGGAGCTCGGACTCAAGCAGTTCATCGGCTATCTGGACGCCGGCGCAGATACCCTGATGCCTGAACCTGTAGGCATCTCGTCCGATAAGATTATTCCTATCGACATTGCCCTCCAGTACAACACCGGATACAGCGAGAAGATTTATTCTTACGTCAACAATATCAACACTATCGAAGGCGGAACACACCTCCAGGGCTTCAAGATGGGTCTTTCCCGTTCTCTTAAGTCATATGCCGAGAAGAACAACCTGCTTTCGAAGCTCAAGGATCCGCTCGCACCGGAAGATTTCCGCGAGGGCCTTACAGCAGTTATCTCCGTAAAGGTGGCCGAGCCTCAGTTCGAGGGTCAGACCAAGACCAAGCTGGGTAATACCGAGGTTACTTCGGCTGTTTCTCAGGCAACGGATGCCGCAATGAGCAACTTCCTCGAGGAGAATCCGAAGATTGCGAAGACTATCATCGAGAAGATCGTTCTTGCCGCTACAGCCCGTAACGCAGCCCGCAAGGCTCGCGAGATGGTCCAGAGAAAGACCTACCTCGGAGGTGCCGGAATGCCCGGTAAGCTCGCAGACTGCTCGGAGAGGGATCCTGAGAAGTGTGAGCTCTTCCTCGTTGAGGGAGATTCCGCAGGCGGTACCGCAAAGCAGGGCCGCGACCGTAAGACCCAGGCTATCCTTCCGCTCCGCGGTAAGATCCTCAATGTCGAGAAAGCGGCAGTAGACCGTGCGTTCGACAGCCAGGAAATCCAGAACATCTATACTGCCCTCGGAGTTACCGTAGCCCAGGAAGACGAAACCGGCGAGAAACATATGGATCTGAGCAAGCTCCGTTACCACAAAGTCATCATCATGACCGATGCTGATGTCGACGGCTCACACATCGCTTGCCTTATCCTTACCTTCTTCTTCCGCTACATGTTCGATCTCATCAAGAACGGATACGTCTATCTTGCTACTCCGCCGCTTTACCTCGTAAAGAAGGGCAAGGAAGAGATCTACTGCTGGACAGAAGAGCAGCGCGAACAGGCCGCTCTGAGCCTCGGAAAGGGCTCTGACAAGGGCTATACAGTTCAGCGCTACAAAGGACTTGGTGAAATGTCCGACGAACAGCTCTGGGATACAACCATGAACCCGGAGAAGAGGCGTCTGCGCCAGATCACTATCGAGAACGCAGCTCAGGCCGAGCGTACATTCTCTATGCTGATGGGAGACGATGTCCCGCCTCGCCGCCAGTTCATCGAGGAAAACGCACACTACGCAAACATCGACGCATAAAACCCTGATGAAAGTTCCCTTCAGACTCAAGGTCTTTTCGCCTCTCATTATCCTTCTTGCCGTTCTGATCGCTTTTGCTCCAAGGACGGCTAAGTGGAGTTATGAGTACAGGAAGGGCTCGGTGTGGCAGTATGAGACCTGCCGCGCCAGGCTCGATTTCCCCATCTTGAAGACCGAGGCCCAGAAGGCTGAAGAGGCTCTCAAAAATACATCCGTAACCGTTCCTTACTTCAAGCTCTCTGAAAAACTTACTGCTGAGAACCTTGCTAAGGCTTCAGGCCTGGATTACCACCAGCACCCTGAGCTTGAACATGCAGTTGTCTCGTCGCTCAGGAGCATCTTCTCCAAGGGTATCGTCTCCGAAGCGGGGCAGCAGATGCTTGAAGGCCGTGATATTATCTATGTCCAGCGCGATAAGCGGGCCCAGAAAGTCCCTGCGGCGGAGGTCTATGGCCTTGCGGGCGCCCGTGATGCCTTGCTTTCGTCGGTTAGCGCCTCGTTCCCCGAGGTAGCGGTCGATTCTGCGCTGACGGCTTGCGGCGTCTACGATCTTATAGTCCCGAACCTCGTTTTTGACGAGCAACTGACTTCGCTCGTGGGCAGTCAGGCAGACAACAGGGTTTCGGAGACGGTGGGCTTTGTCCGTGCCGGCGATGTGATTATCAATAAGGGAGATATCGTTACCGAGGAATTGGCCCAGGTTCTGGATTCCTACAAAAAGGAGTATGAAAGCAGCGTTCTGTCCGGCGGAAACGACTGGCAGATCTGGCTTGCGAACATCCTCCTGAGTCTGGCAATCCTGGTCTGCTTCTATTTTGCGATCCATTTCTCTAACCCTCTGGTATTCAAGGACTACAACAGATATCTGTATATCCTTACGCTGTTCGCCTTCATGGCGGCGCTTCAGATGATATTCATCAGATTCTGGCCCAGATGGTTGCTGCTGGTCCCGTTCCCGGTATTTGCCCTTTATCTGAAGGCTTTCTTCAGAACCAGGGTTATATATCCCGTCTACATCGTATCCCTGCTTCCGCTGCTGCTCTTTGCGCCGAGCGGACAGGCTCTGTTCCTGATGTATGTCGCCTCCGGAACCGTTACGCTCTATGTTTTCAACAATTTCTCGCGCGGAGTAAAGCAGTTCATTCTTGCAATAGTCACCTTCGCGGTAAGTGCTCTTGTATACTTCGCTTGCAGCCTTTCCGGACTGGTGTCGATGAACTTCCCGAAAGATTTCATCTTCCTCTTTATAGCAGCTTTCCTCCAGATTGCGGCCTATCCCATCATCTATCTGATGGAGAGGATCTTCAATCTGGTATCGACTTCCCGTCTGGAGGAGCTTGCAGAGAACTCAAACGATCTTCTCCGCGAGCTTGAGAAAAAGGCTCCCGGAACTTTCCAACACTCCCTGCAGGTTTCTGCCCTCGCTCAGTCGATAGCTCGTGCAATAGGAGCAGAAGAGTCTCTGATCAAGGTCGGTGCCTTGTACCACGACATCGGAAAGATGAACAATCCGCTCTGCTTCGTAGAAAACGAGTCGCTTATTACCTCGGATGAAGCCAAGTATCATTCCGAGCTCAGCCCTCTGCAGAGCGCCCAGGACATTATCAGGCACGTCACAGACGGTATGGAGTTGGCCCATGATCACCATCTCCCTACAGTAGTCTCGGATTTTATCCTGACCCACCACGGAACAAACTGCGTTTCCTATTTCTACGATAAGTTCCTCAAAGAAGGCGGAGATCCCGCTCAGAAATCGGAGTTCTGTTATCCCGGCCGTAAACCCCATACCAAGGAGCAGGTTATCCTGATGATATGCGATACTATCGAGGCGGCCTCAAGAACCCTCAGGGATTACTCTCCTGAATCTATCTCCAATCTTGTGGAAAGACTTATCCAGGATAAGATAGACGACGGCCAGCTCGAAGAAGCTGATATCACCGTCAAGGAACTTACTACGGCAAAGCAGGTCATAAAGAGCTACATTGCCCAGATCCACCACGAAAGGATCAAATACCCAACCAGAAGGAAAAAATAACTACATACGATATATGAAAATTACAAAGAAACAGGTAGACAAGCTCAACATCGAGCTTACAATGAACGTTGAAGCGGCAGATTATGCCGAGATTGAGAGGAAAAAACTTGCAGAAGTAAGGCGTAACGCCGATTTCAAGGGATTCCGTAAGGGTAATGTACCTATGTCCCTGATCCAGAAGGTCTACGGAGGACAGGTCCTCGCAGACGCAGTAAATCAGGTAGTAGGAGAGTCCCTTGGCAAGTACATAGACGATGAGAAACTCCACATCCTCGGCGAGCCTCTCGGCAGCGAGAATCAGCCCGAGATCGACTGGCAGAGCGGAAACGATTTCGTTTTCGTATTCGACATCGCCCTCTCTCCCGAAGTTAACGTAGAGGTCGTAAAGGAAGATACGGTTACTAACTATACCATCACTTCTACCGCAAAGGAGAAGGAGGATATGGTAGCCTCGATGAAGAAGTACTACGAAGGCCAGAAGCAGGAGAAGACAGACGAGGAGATCTCTAAGGAAGTAGAGGAGCGTCTTGAGGCTTCTAACAAAGATGAGGCTGCATGGCGTCTGAACAAAGACCTTCGCGAATTCTATGTCAATAAGGCAGCAGTTGAGCTTCCTGAAGCTTTCCTTCGCCGTTGGCTTCTCCACGCCAACGAAGGTAAGGTAACTGAGGAGCAGCTCGAGAAGGAGTTCCCGGCATTCCTCGAGGACTTCAAGTGGCAGCTTGTCCGCGGCAGCCTTATGAAGAAGTTCGGCTTCGAGATCACCCAGCAGGATATCGAGGAGGCCGCCAAGGCTTTCGTTACTTACCAGTATGCTATGTACGGTATCGGTAATGTTCCTGAGAATATGATCGCCGAGGCCGTAAAGAATGTTCTCAACGATCGCAAGCAGATCGACCGCCTCGCAGAGCAGGTTGAGGACCAGAAAGTTCTTGCCAAGATCAAGGAGACCATCACCCTTAAGGCTAAGAAGATTTCGTCCGAGAAGTTCCGCGAACTTAAGTAATGAGGCGCGGTTTACTTCCGATTCTTGGTTTGGTCGTGCTCATCCTCAGCGGATGCGGTGCGGCCAAACAGGTTTCTAAGGCATACTCTGCCAGTTTGGAGTATACCGATTCAACTGTCGTGGTCTCGGATAACCGCGGCAAACAGATGTCTGTCTATCTCCAGCGTCAGGAAGGCTCTGTTACGACACCTGTCGACAGCCTTTCTTTGGTTACTCTGGAAGGCGTGCAGTACTGCTATTTCTCTTATCTGAACAGTTTTTCAGGAGGCAAGGAATATGTCCAGTCGATGGTAGCCCTGGAGCAGGGAACTGCAGAGTCGCTGATCTTTATCGGAAAGAACCTTCCGGGAGCAGCGGACGGGTCGTTCCGTATCGAGGGTATCTCGAATCAGAATGTGCTCGACGACACCCCGGCAGTAAGGCATATGGCTTCATTAGCCGCAGCTGATACCCGTCTGGTCGTACTTCTCGAAGAGGATTATATTACCGACAAGACCCTTGAGTGGTGGCTCGAGCGCAATCCCAAAGCGATGAGCTCCGCCAAGAGGTTCGAGATTGGCAGTGTTCCTGCTAAGAGTTCGCTGGTTACTGCTTTCGGAAAAGCCCGCAAAGTGCGCTCCGGAAAGTATGAGTGCGCGGCTGTCGATGTTCGCGGCTATACCAGCCTTATTCTTCGCAACACTTCGACTGACAGTTATATGCTGGTTTGGACCCTGCCAGTTTGCCGGGACCGCAGTACCGGGTGGTATCTTAAGAACTTCTATTTCGAGAACGATTCAACCCTTGCGATGATCTATTACAGGGGCAACTCGATGGCTAAGATTCGCCTTAATCTTGGTTCTCGCTCTATCAGCAGGTCGTAAACGGCTTATTCATAGATATTTGCGGCGTCAGCTTCCTGGCGCCGCTTTTCGTTTCTCGGTGCCTCCGGACGGGGGAGCGTCATCCCCCCAAGCCCCCTTCTGTCTTTCCGCCTGCGGCCGGGAACTCCCTCGCTCGGGACTCGTCTCGCAAGTCTTTGACTTGCTCGCTCGGACCCTTCCATTGCTATCTTCGTCATGCTCACAAGCTGAGTGAAAGTAAACTTTCCCTCACCTTTCTCGCATAACTCGCTATCAACGGACACCTCCCCGCTCCCCGTGGCCGCGGGGGGCCACGCCCGCTCGAGAGAGTCCCCGCTCCTCCGGCTCTTCCCCTTCTACTACCGTTCGAATATATATTCGTTAGCCCCCGGCAGGGATGTTGTCGCGAGGGTTAGGACCTTATTGTTTGCACTACCGCCGAGCCCGCGCGGGCTAAAAAGTCGGGGACGATTTTTTCGAAGGGTTGAAAGAGGTCGCTCGCGCTCAGGCGAGCAACCCGGCAAGCACTCCCGCGAGCGACCTCAGGAACTAACTTCGACAAAATCGTACCAACCTTTTAACCATTCGCGCTTCCCCTCCCGTCCCGGCGCTAGCCCCGGTAGATCAGTCGGATTATTTCCCCTTCCCCCGTGCATACCCTCCTCCAAATGAGTGAGGGTATGTGCGTTTTGGGCCATTTTTGAACATGCCCTCCCCAGAAACAGTGAGGGTATGCACGCCCCGGCTGGCCCTCGGCGCCAAAAATGCCAAAATCGGCGCCGGAAGGTGGAAAAACCTGCCGATCCGCGCCAAAAACCCTAAAATCGGCGCCGCGGCGCAAAAACTTCGTACTACTCTGCGGAAATTTCCGCAGAGTAGTACCAACTTTCTGCCAATTCTCCCCCGCTGAACGTAGTCTCCCTGCAATTTTTCAGCATGGAGAATACAAAAACACGGGAAAACGTAGTCTCCCTGTCATTTTAACGCAGGGAGACTACGCTCACCTCTACGAGAAGGCTCAGAGTTCACATCGTAGACATAACTCCCCATAAAAACAATTTGCCCCTCCGCAAAAACGGAAGGGCAAAATGAAATATGTTAAAGTGATTATTCGAGAGTTAGATCCTGGAAGATGGTATCATAATAATCACATGCTACAGCAACTTTGACCGTACCGGCAGAAGTAAGTCCTACTTTGCTCCTAGGGATTGTCATCTCCACAAAAATATAATCAGAATCTTCACCTGTACCGAATACTCCCCACTCCTGCAAAGTTCCATCAGAACTACCGTTTACGGTGCTTCTTGGGTCAACGCCCTGTATCAATGCAAGCGGGTCACTGCCCGATACACCTGTGTATACAACAGCATAGGACTCAAGATTGGCAAGGCCACCGTGTGATGAACCACCATCTGCAGTATCAAAGCCGATATAAATATAACTTCCATTAGTAATCTGGCTTTTAACTAGCTTCGCGTAAATATAAACGTTCAGCGCGTCTGAAGTCATTCTCCAGCTATTAATTTTATAATTGGTGCCTCCTCCTAAGCGTGTATTAGGAAGGTCTGCTTTACCATCCCAATCTGTAAATACACCATCGATTGTAACTGCGGGTACATAGTAGTTCCCGCCATTTGCCTCGCTGACATCGAGAGTAATTTGCTTCACCGTTGTAAAATCTTCAGGAGTAAGTGATTTTCCAGCAACAAATGTCTTGATAGGAATGCCTGTCGCTGTATTGGTAATGGTAATTGTAGGTTGAAATTCTGCATAAAAACGGCAAGGGACATAAAAAACAGCCTGATTGCTCGTTACATTACCTGTGAAAGTAAGCCCGCTTCGCGTCCAACCATAATTAATGTATACATGCCCATATCCGTCATCTTTGATTACGCTACTTCCCGATAAATCACGCATACCTGAAGCATTAGTAACGGAGAAAGTAATCTTACTCACACCATCTTTAACACCAGATACAATGAATTTGTATGCACTAGTTAAATTGGAGAAGGACAGCGTACCTTCTTCATTATTCAAGGCATACATAGGGAGATTGGCAGAGAAGTGCGTTGCGGTGAAATCGATAGAAGGCTGAACATAGAACGAAGGAAGTTCTCCTGCCGTATAAGTATGATTTGCTGACGCGGGGAAAAGAGCCCAGATTTTCTGGTCTCCTACCGTACCATCAGATGCACCGATAGTATAACCAGAAGTAATTTCACCGCTGAAAGAGGCAGCTTTATTACCTGCTCCAGATGTAAGAGTAAGAGTGAAGAACTTATTGTCGTCTCCATTGTGGAAAAGTACGGAGATCGCATCTCCAGCAGACCAGCTGAAAAGTCCTTCAGAATCGTAGTTTGACTTTACTGCAATCTGCTCGGGCTTAGATTCTTCTTCCGGAATGGAAGCATTGATAGTATAGATATATGTACCGTTCTGAAGCTCGGGAACTTCTGGTGTCTCGGGGTCAGAATTATTAACAGGTTCTGCCTCGCAAGCTACCATAGCCGCTGCGGCCATGATCAGCAAATAGTAAGCGTAACGTTTCATGGCTGTAGAGATTATGCTCCAAAAATACTATCCCACGTACCGGGAGTCTCAAATGTGACATCGGCACCATTAGCATCTACACTACCATCCAGCAAGGGGCTCTCAGTAGAGAGATGAATCAAATCAACCTCAGGAGATTGATACAATAGTTTTTTATCCATATGGTAATAAAATTGGTTAAATATTCGTTTTAGTTCTGCGCCACGAGTGTGTGGTTAAGCTCGCAAAGTGCGCATTTCCACAAAGTTATGTATTCTGGTTTCAAAACGAAACACACAAAACCCATTTTTTATTGCAATAAGGGCGCTAACACCAACAACCAACTAATAATCAACCAATTACATGGGTTACATTTTAGTTTCGGATTATTTCGTTTAGAAGCCTCGATCTTCTCGCGCCACAAACAAAAAACGCGGTTTCTCTGCGAAATGAATGCAGGGAAACCGCAAAAAGGGCCTGAAATGCGGTTAGTCTGCGCGAAAAATGCAGGGAAACCGCAGTCAGCTATAAATTCCTAGAAGCTATAATACAATCCGGCGTTGAAGTTGCTGGGATATACGCCAACAACGAAGGCTTCGTTGTAGTAGCCTACGCGGCCGAGGTGAGCGACAAATGAAAGATTCTCGGTGAAGGGAATTGCAAGGCCGGGGATCCCGGGATTATTCGGGGAAGGCCAGAGGGGTTTTGGTGAGTTTGATTATACCGGAGACGGGCTCGCCGTTAAGGGAGAAGGATGTTTTTGGTTTGGGTTCGTGGTCTACATACTTGCAGGTGTGATTGAAGGAGACCACGTCAGAAGTACCGTCCGGCCAGGCGAAGTTGATTTCGCCTGAGAGAGTATCATCTCCGTTAAAGTCGCCAAATTCGATACGCATTACGAAACTATGATCAATCATCTCACGCTTTCTTACCCTCAATCCTGTGATTTGTACAAGGAGTTCCTTCGTTTCTACTTGATTGTTGGACGGATAGGAGTATTCTTTGCCGTTATAGGTTGCGACTATCGGGCCGCCAAGCCAGTTGCCGGATGTTCCGGACTCAAACAGGTTATTCCCCGCCGCATCAGTCACTTCCATCGAGACAAACCAGGGCGCAACATCCCAAATAATATCATTCCAATCAGGCTCATCCTGATTCGTGGTCGGTTTCTCACCGCAAGCGACAGCGGTAAAAAGAAGCAAAACCGCTCCAAGTATTGAGAAAGTAAAACGTTTCATAAAACCCGGTTCTTTTAATGAATCGATATAAACACTTTTTTGAGTAACACAAATATAAACACTTTTTTGAGTAACTTTGCGATACATAGTGTGTTATGAATAAGCTGAACAAACAGAAGCTGGCGATCCGGCTGCGGGCATTCGGGATTTGGCAGAAGCTGGGGTACTTTCCGTGGAGGAAGCCAGCGGAGGCGAGAGACGAGAAGCGGAAGAATAAATCTTCCCGCGATTTCTATAAGGGCGCATTCGATTCCATTCCGTTCCTGAACGACGACGCTAAACGAACTTTCACTCACCTGCTGCTTCGCCCCGGGTATATGATCCGGGACTACATAAAAGGTGACCATGAGCGCTATCTGGCGCCGTTCACATCGCTGATCATCTTCTACGCGTTCTTTGCGCTGGTCGCTGCGCTGCTTCAGCCGGTACAGCAACAAGACAAACTTGTCGACCCCACGGAGGACCTTGAAATATCTGTCAACGACAACCATATAGAAAGCGCGCGAACCGTGAAGGAAGTGGCCCGGATAGTTCAGCGCGGCTACATCTACCTCAATCTCGACAAATACCCAGAAGAGGTCCACACCCGCGGCGAGTCCGCCCTCGCGGCGCTGGAAGGCACGCTTCGCAGCCAGGGTATCCCGCTATTCCTGGGGGAGTTTTTCCTGCTGTGGTTCTCGATGTCGTGGGTACTCCGAAAGCGAAAGATCGGAATGTCGGCAGCGGCGGCCGCATCGGCGTATGTGCTCTGTCAGTTCAGCTTCTTCATGCTCTTCGCCCTGTTCCTAACACTCGGAAAAATCACGTCGCTCGGATTGGCTCTGATGCTGGTATTGGTAGTTGTCGATTACCACCAATGGCTTGGAGTTGGCTGGTGGAAGAGCTTCAGACTCACCGTTCGCACCGGACTGGTATATGCCCTGCTGTTCGGTTTTTTCATCCTGCTTGTCAGCTTCCTCGTTCTGCTAATTGCCTGGTTTAGATAGGATATGAAAAAATAATTGTTAAATTTGCACCCGAAAAACACGAATAGACATGAATTTAAGAGACATTAAGAAAGACATTGCTTACATCCTTGAGGCGTTTATCGAGGATTGCACTACCGTCGCAACCGTCAATTCTAAGGTTGACGAGAAGGCAGCTGAGCTGTTCGAAGAGGCTGTAAATCTTTACAACGAGCTTATGGACAAGGTCAGCGCAAAGATCGAAGGCAGCAAGAAGGCTTACTACATCGCCCTCCGTAAGGAGCTCCTCGAGAAGACCGATGGTCTTTACACCAAGCTCAGTGACGCAGTGAAGGAGTCCCTCGAAGCCCCGAAAGAGGCCCCCAAGGCCCCTAAGGCTCCCAAGGCAGCAAAAGCCCCCAAGGCAGAGAAGGCCGAAACTGAGGCCCCGAAGCCTGCGAAGAAGGCTGCCACCAAGGCCGCTCCCAAAGCCAAGAAGGCAGAATAAAAAACGCCAAGGATGACACCATAAGAGCTCTCCGCCATCGGAGGGCTCTTTTCTTTTTTGGCTACAAATAGTTATATTTGTAGGCTATGCGAAAATCGTTTGTCATAACTATACTGTTCCTCCTTACCGGCTGCCAGGCTATCCAGTCGTTCATCCATGACGACAAAGTAGTAGCCCGCGTCGGAAAACATAAACTATACGAATCGGAAGTCAACGCCTATATCCCCTCCGGAGTGTCTATCGCAGACTCGACCAACCTCGCGCTGCAGTACATCAACACCTGGGCTACCGATATTATCTTCTCCGATATGGCCCAGAGCCAGCTCTCGAAGACTGAGCGCGACATAACCGCCGAGCTCGAGGCCTACAAGCGCGAACTCCTTCGCTTCCGCTACGAACAGCGCTTCATCGGCGACAGGCTCGATACCCTCGTGACCGAAGATCAGATGCTGGACTTCTACGAAAAACACAAAAACCTCTTCACCCTGGATCGTCCTATCCTGAAAGTGCGCTTCGTAGATATCCTGAAGAATATGGATAAGAAAGACCAGATCATCAGGCTCATGTCCTCAAACAAGCCTAAGGATATGGATGAGGTAGAGGGTCTGGCAAACAAGTACGCCATCAAATATTTCGACAAGAGCTACGAATGGATGGACGCCGCTGTCCTGGCGCGCGAGTTCGGAACCGACTATGGCCAGATGCTTGCCAAAATGAACCAGTCATATATCAGGATGGAATCCGAAGATGCGGCGGACATCAAGGTGGCTTATGTCCGCGAGATCCGCAGGAGCGGAGTCGCGCCTTTCGATTTCTGTACGGACAGAATCCGTGAATACATACTCAGCGGAAGAAAACACGATCTTCTCGTCGCTTTGGAACAAAGCTTGCTTAAGGGAGCTTCCGACGAAGGTAAATTTGTAATTTATTAGCGAATGAAAAAGATATTAGCTGCAGCGGCACTCGCGCTGACATGCCTGACCCTCAATGCCCAGAAATACGGCGGCCTGATAGATAAAACGGTGGCCGTCATCGGCGGCGAATTCGTCTCCCTGTCTGAAATAGAGCAGGAAGTCAACACGATGAGAGCCCGCGGATATGCCTCGGACCAGAACATGCGCTGCGAAATTCTTGAAAACATCCTCCAGACAAAACTCTTCCTCATGCAGGCCAGGGTCGACTCCCTTACCTTCAACAAGGAGATGGTCAACGCCCAGCTCAGCCAGCATATAGATGAGATCCGTACCGCCCTCGGCGGAGACGATAAAGTAGAGGAATACTTCGGAAAGCCTCTCTACAAACTTCGTCAGGAATGGACAAAACAGTTCGAGGAGATGTCACTTACCCAGCAGGAGCAGCAGGAAATCGCTAAAAAGATTCCCGAAATCACTCCCCACGACATCAAAGAGTATGTAGATACTGCAGACGTCAATAACCTGCCAGTAATCCCTACAAAATATCAGATGAGCCAGATTTGCGTCTACCCCGACGTAGAGTCTGCAAAGATGGCCGCCAAGGAAAAACTACTCGAACTTCGCGAGCGAATCATCTCCGGAGAGAAATTCTCCACCCTTGCCCGCCTGTACTCAGACGACATCGAGTCCGCCAAGAGAGGCGGCGAGCTGGGCATGGCCTCCAAGACTTCCTTCTGGCCCCAGTTCTCAGACGCCGCAATGTCCCTGAAAGTCGGAATGGTCTCCAACACGGTCGAGACTCCAGACGGCTTCCACCTCATCCAGATTATTGACAAAAAGGGCGACATGTTCAACGCCAGACACATCCTTGTCAAGCCCTCGTACACATAGG
>Ga0247611_10004010_pt1 | contig 20946 bp, 29 predicted proteins | sample 177DNAGHGhighgp2_FD_192422 | JGI IMG/M metagenome (GOLD analysis project Ga0247611, IMG submission 192422) | Sheep rumen microbial communities from Palmerston North, Manawatu-Wanganui, New Zealand - 1770 DNA GHGhigh gp2 | ecosystem: Host-associated > Mammals > Digestive system > Stomach > Rumen...
AAAAAAAAATGGCAAACAAAGAGTTCTATACTATCAGAGAGTTGTTGGATGAGGCAAGCAACGCCAAGCAGGAATTCAAAGCGAAAGTCGGAAACGGTGTTGAAAGCAGCAACAAGAAAGAACAAGAAAAGTCTGTTAAGGAAATCACCAAAGATGCCGAAAAGCTTGACAACCCCCGCAGGAATCAAAACAACAGGACGCCTGAACCAATCAACCAGGAGGACTACAACAAGACCACACTGGATGTGAATTTCGAGTATGACGCACCAGAGGCATACAAGAAGAGAGTTGAGGCCCAGGCTTTGGGCTATCCTTCGGTTTACAATAAGGAAAACAACGACTACGACCCGTCCCTCGACTTCGACGGCAACAAGAGGTTCTACGACGCTCGCAAAAAGATGTCAAAGGCCCGTGATGAAAGGGACACCGACGAAAGGGAATCTGGCCTCAAGGCAAGGGAGAAAGAAACCGATTACGGCAACAAGACAATGTTTGAATCGAAAAAGCCTACCAAGCGACTTGTGTTCAGAAACACCAAGTTCCTCAGCGAGGACCAGGTGCTTCAGAGGGTTCCTGAGGACTACAGGGTTGACGAGAACAAATTCTATATGCAGGACAAGACTGGCACAGACTATCTGGTCGAGTGCAAGGCAGACCCATTTGGTTTTGTGCATATGGAAGTAACGAATAGAATCAACAAGACCGAAATCAACGAGCAGCTTGATAAGATGCGCCGTCTTGCAGACTACAAATATGGTGACGACAATGTGAAAATCGACCGCCACAATATCGAGGATATGTCCGAGAGTATAAACGATTTCAGAAAATTACTGAATAATAACTAAATCACAAGCACAGAAAATGATACTGAAAACTATACTATCTGTTATCGTGGACCCAATTGTAAAGGCCATCAAGGATTTCGGAATTGCCAGAACCGTAGGCTATTTCATGATACTGGTATGCGTCGGATACACGACACTGAGTTTCATGAATATCGACAAAACTATAGACAAGGCCCTTGACAGAAGCAGCACAGAGAAAGCTGACGAACACGACAGGGCGGTTACGAAACGCTATGAGAACAGCCCAGTCGTCGACAACCTTCTTGAGGAAATTATGTACAAATACGGCGCTGACCGTGTATGTGTCGTTGAAATGCACAACGGCACTAACAATGTAGCGGGCCTTCCGTTTATATACGGTGAAATGACATATGAAGTCTGCCGAGATGGTATACACTCGGTGGACGAAGATTACACGAGGTTCAATCTTTCAAGGCTGTCGTTTCCGACATACATGCTAGAACACAAGGTGTTCTGTGGCAATATGGAAATGCTGACCGAGATTGATGACAAGTTTGCGGACAGGTTGCTGGTAAACAATTCGACGTATCTCTGTGGTTACACTCTGTATGGCAGGGACGGAGCCCTGGGGTACTTTGGGGTAATCTGGTGTGGCGGGGAACCGACCGACAGACGTGACTTGCTAAAAAACATGGGTAGTTATGCCCAGCGGCTGTCGGTGCTGTTGGACAGATAAACACACATCTCCTTTCTTTACACCTCTTGGCACGGTCGCACGTCCAGGAGGTATTTTATTTGTATTTTTCAGAGAAACGTTATATATTACCACTAACTTAAAACTAATACGATATGATACGTGGTATGATACTGTGTTTTATACTGATTATGTCAGTGCTGAACCTGATTAAGGAAGTGTGGCGTTTTTCCACATCGTTCAGTCGAGGGACAAAATATACATCCAGCAGTTGGCGCACTGCACTCACGTTCGCGTCCATAGCCTCAATAATAACAATAGCAATATTCGGTTTCTAATGGGACAAAGCTTTCAGGAACGTGTCAAAGCACTCCAGGATTTCAGTCCGAATATCGAATTCAGGGACGGTGCGTTCATATTGAAGATACGGTTCAACAAGGCATGGACTGTATTGAAGCCAGACAACCCCGAGCAGGTCGCGTATTCGGAAGACGAGAACAAACCAGGGCTTCATTGGTACGTCTCAACGATAGAGAACTCAGACCTTGTGTTCGACCTCATAGAACAAACCATTGAGGTGAACAAGGACATGGAGAAGAAAATCGCCCTATACAAGGAAAAGGTGAGGGAACTTCAGGAACTGTTCCTGTCCGACATGCCGTACAACAGGCTTACCACCCTTGAATTTACTTTTCCGTCCAAGAAAAAAACCAAGAAGAAATCCTTTAAAGAGACTGTTGTGTCTGAAGAAAGATGCAACACCGACTCTGGCGAGTGTGAATTGAAGGAAACGGACGCGGGAGACTGCGGCACCGCGCCGACATACATTGACGAACAAATATCAAAAGCAATATCCGAAAAATCATGAACTTTCTTTTTGTTTTCTGTTACATTCTGTTTGCCTACGGGCTGGCCAATATGGTGTGCTATGCCGAGGGCCCGTGGGGTGTGTTCGAGAAATGGAGGAGCCTAGCCCATGCGATAAGCGATGGGTTCGGGAAGCTTTTCACCTGCATGATGTGCTTTTCCACCTGGGTTGGCGCTGTTGCAAGTGCGACGGACCTGTTGTTTACTGGGTTCGCGTTCACCCCGTTTAACCTCCTTATAGGTGCGGTGGCTCCATGGTGGTTGATTATAATCCTTGACGCCGCGATGACAAGCGGCATTGTCTGGCTGCTCCACAATTTTGAGGAGGCTTGCGAACGTCACGGAACCGTAGAGTATGAGGAGGCCCCAGATGAATAAAGCGAACGCCGCCGTGAAATGGGACGACCTGGAGGACCTGAGGGAGCTTGAGCACAATATTTATACTGAACGTATATTCAGTGAGGAATATTTCAGGAAATGTGCCGACGAGATAAAGAAATGGGACAGGAAGGAACTGGCTAATATCGGAAAGTATTCGATACCCCACAAGATACCATTCAAAGTCCGTTTCAAGAATTTTTGGAATAAGGTACTAAAGACGCTTGGGTATGGTAGAACTGAACGATTTATATAACATAGCTTCGGCCATGGACCAGCAGATGTTGATGTTAAACATCAAGCACAAGAAGGATTTCAGGCCGAATTTGACAGTGACACTGGAACTTCCGAAGCTTGACCTTATGGGAATTGACGAGAAACTGTATGAAAAGGAGCATAAAACCCTGGTTGGGTACGAACCAGGGGAAGAGGTGGATGTAAGAGTCTTAGGTATTAATTTTAAGTTGATTAAAAAGGAAGAGGGTGAATAAATCACCCTCTTTTTTATTTATTCCCGAAGTATTTATTGAGAACTTTTGAAACTGCTTCGTCTAGTGTTTTATCTTGTGCTTCTTTCTTAGCGCTTCTTCTGCCATACCTGCGTATAATTTCGTTTGTTATGGCTTCGGCAGCTTGTGGGCCGCTCATGGTGTCGCCAACAATATAGTCTGGGCCTAAAAGGGCATCCGACAGTTTATTTATGCAATTGTACACCCTAGTGTACATTTCATGCATATAGTCGTTATCGTATGGTGCGTTTTCGTTGATTGTGGCAACACATTCAAGGACCATATTATTAAGGTCCTTTTCAGTCAATTTTATCATTGTCTTCATTTGGTGATGTTATATTAGCTTCTTTATATTCGTCGACATAGTCGAAGTTTTTCGTCCAAATCCTTGTGACGCTGGAAACACCCAGCATCGCGGTGGCACATATCATCTCGGTTTCAACAATCGACTTGTTGTTGTCGGTCATTCCATATGCGCAGCATGACCATATAGTCACGAACATCACGCAGACGATAATGACGCCAGCGAGGACCCTCTTCGACGACGGCCTTCCGTTTTCGCAGAACGCCAGGCGCATGAATGTGGACAAGTTTTTCAATGCACGTTTCATAATATAATAAATAGTGTTTATATTATTTTTGTTTCTTTCAGTAGAAAAGCCTATATTCTATATATAGTAATTAGACAATGGAATACAAAGGGTTAGAAAAATACAGAAAATACGTAGAGGAAAAGAAGCTGAAAAAAGAGGCCGCGAAAGCCAGGGCCAATGAACGAAGGAAGAAGAAGCTTGAAGCCGAGCGTGAGAAGAAGAAACGGGCCACCCACAGGAATATGCTCAAAAAGAAACGCGACGCGTACAAGCCAATAAAGCTTAGGAACCAGCGCCGCAAGCAGAACAGGCGTGCGTATCTCAAAAGGCGCGAAGTAGAGCTGGCCGAAAGACGGAAGAACGGGGATGTGTTCGGATATTACAGGATTATCCTGACCAAAAACTACAAGATGACCAAGGAGTTGTCCCCGTCGCGGTGGATGGGCAACGCCTACCAGAAATACAACGAATATATCGAGGAAAACAGGCGCGGGGTGATATGCGAGAAACGAATAGCCCAGTCCAACATACAGGACGGGGAGAAAGTGAAGTACGAGATACTGTTGTTGAAGAAAATTGACCCTGAACAGGACAATGGTGTGCGCGAAATCAGGAACGAGGACGGCCTTTTCGTTGAGAACAGGGTTGCCGACAACCCAGAATACGCCATCATCGCCAAGTCGGATTGGTACATACCAGAGACATACAATGTGTTTGGATATAACCCAGTGTCCGACCGTAAGACTGGTAGGTGGATTTTCGACAACATTATCAACAAGGACTGCTGCCGAGAGAACATCAAGAACGTGTTCATGCTGGACAACAAGCTTATTGTCCAATACGACAGCGATATCGATTTCGTCCTGTGCAAGAACACGGACGAATGCAGGAGGCTGTATAACGGCCTTGAAGCCGCGATGGACAAAAAGAACAAGTATGTTTTCTTCACAGACACGTTGGTAGAGGCAAGGAAAACGTGGCTGTATAATCTGATTGAGGAGAAAACTGGATGGAGCAGGGACGTGTTGTACAAGAAAAAAGGTTGAATTTTTCATTTTTAGGAAAATTGTTGTATATTTGCCGTGTATAAATTAAAAAATAACTAAAATGGCAAAATTAGACAAAGCATCAGACCAAGTCATCGATTTTATCGAGGACGTTATTGAAAACGAAACGACTCTTGCCCGTTATGTCACCTGGAAAATCCTGGCAGTGGAAAAACAGAAGGAACTTATCAAAATCAGCAAGGCCAGCGCGACGGTCGAGTACCTCGCAAAGTGCACCGACTGCATTGTAATATATGTGAACGAGCAGATGTTTGACCTCATGGCTCCAGACAACGTGAATGACGTCGACCTCAGGAAGCTCCTTGTCAAGGACGCGCTCTCGATGGTCAACATCATCGAGAACGAGAACACTGGGCATATGAAAATCAAGATTGAGAAGCCGCAAATCTGTGTCAGTGTGGACGGTTACCAGAACATGGGCCAGGACCTGGTCCGCGCATCCGAACTCCAGAGCATTATTATCAAGAAAGCCGAACAGGACGAGAGGGAACGCAAGGAGCAGGAAAAGCTCGACAAACAGTCCAAAAAGAAAAATGGATGACGTCAATCAGATAATGAAGGATTTCGTTGACAGGCAGATTAAGTCCGAGCTCGACGGAAAGGCGACCTTCGATGAAGATATGGCCGAGCACATACGCAACGTGTATGCGGACCTGCAAAGGCAGAAAGCCGAATGGGTGGCCCAACAGGAAAAAAAAGAGAGCGAGTCTTAACGGCTCGCTCTTCTCCTGAATCTTCTGGACGGCCTGGCGGTTACACTCTTCTCAGTTACGGCGGGTCTTTTGACCACAGTCGGGCGTTTTACTCCAGACACTACTTTTCGTTTTCCACAGTTGCAGCTCATAGTTCGTTAGTTTGGTGTATTGCTTTTATCTGTCGTGTGTCGCGAACGGTTGTCATATAGACTTGCTTGGCTTTCTCTGAATCAGAATTATCGTGCCTTGCAACAATTTCTTTCTTTTTTACAGCTTTTAATGGCTGGCTTTTTGACTTACGTTTTGGAGAGGCTTCGTATGTGTTGGCCTTGCATGTACACATAATTTTAGGCGTTTATTTGTTATTAATTCATGTCTTTAATATAAATATGCTGGTTTGGCGATATATTCAAATGGTGGGTGTATTTTTTTTCATGGGTTGTAATAAAATGGTGATTTGCCCGTTATAATGCAAAACTTGAGAACATAATGAATATTTCATACAATGAACCGAAGACATTAGACGAGTTGCATGATACAATAGTACCGTTCGTCTTAAATGAGATATATGATGAAGTGTATGACGAAACATATCGTCATATGGAGGCACAGCTTAACATGTTGTTTTGGCAACTAAAGATGCAAGGATATCAACTTATTAAACAACCGTAGTATTATTATATCCACATTTAAAAGTTTTATTGTCGAGGATGAAAATAATGTCAGTTAGGGCTGACAAAATGGCAGAAAATTAGTCCTGGCACATTAGTTGCAAATAAGAAATACGAAAACAAAAAAAATAATATTCAAAAATCTATTCAAAAAAATGAGTAAAAAAGTAATTGGTATTGACCTTGGAACTGGAAATTCGTGTGTTGCCACAATCGAGGGTGGTAAGCCTGTAGTTATTGTGAACGCTGAAGGCGAACGTACAACGCCGTCAGTCGTGGCCATCTCCAAAGACGGTGAACGCAAGGTCGGCAGCGCTGCCAAGCGGCAGCAGGTTGTAAACCCTGTCAACACCATCTACAACATCAAGCGTTTCATGGGTTCAACCTATGATGGCGCCAAGAGCATTTCGGATAAGATGACCTACCAGGTCGTCAACGAGAACGGCAATCCCCGTGTTGTCATGAACGGCAAGAAGTATTCGCCAGAAGAGATTTCGTCCATGATTCTCGCCAAGATGAAGAAGACCGCCGAAGACTACCTCGGAGAGGAAGTGACCGATGCAGTTATCACCTGCCCCGCCTGGTTCGACAGTGCCGCCCGTGAAGCCACCAAGCAGGCTGGTGAGGCTTGCGGTCTGAACGTGCTCCGTGTCATCAACGAGCCCACCGCTTCCATCCTTGCCGCCAACATCAAGACCAACGACAACAGCAAGCTCGTCCTCGTGGCCGACATCGGCCAGGGCACCACTGACTTCAGCGTCTGTGAGATTGCCGACGGCCTTATTGAAATCAAGGCTTCCAAGGGCGACATTTTCCTCGGAGGTGCCGACTTCGATAATTCTATCGCAAGTTGGATTGTGTCTGAGTGCAAGGCCCAGAACGGTGTCGACATTTCAAAGGACAGTCAGGCTATGCAGCGTGTCGCCGAGGCTTCTGAAAAGGCCAAGAAAGAGCTTTCTACCAACCTGTCAAGCGAAATCAACCTCCCTTATATCACTGTGGTTGACTCTGTGCCTGTTCACTTCACAGCCACTCTGACTCGTGCCAAGATGGACGCTATCACCGCACCGCTTGTGAACCGTATCATCGAGTGCGCGAAAGGCGCTATCCGCGACGCCAACATTCAGGCCAGCCAGCTCGACTGCATCCTGCTCGTCGGCGGCCAGTCGCGTTCAATTGCCATTCAGGAGGCCCTCACCAAAGAGTTCGGTGCCGAACTCAACAAGAGTGTCAACCCTGACGAGGCAGTCGCCATAGGCGCCGCTATCCAGGCAAACATCATTGTAGGCGGCGAAGGCTCCACGGATATCCTGCTTCTCGATGTCACCCCCCTCAACCTCGGTATCGAGACGCTTGGCGGTGTGATGACCAACCTAATCGAGGCCAACACCACAATCCCCGCCCGAAAGACCGAGGTGTTCACAACTGCCACCGACAACCAGAGCGCAGTCACCATCAACGTGTTGCAGGGCTGCCGTCCCATGGCAAAGGACAACAAGACCCTCGGTGTGTTCAACCTTGAAGGCATTATGCCCGCCAAGAAGGGTGTGCCTAAGATTGAGGTCACGTTCGACATCAACGCCAACGGTATTCTTTCCGTGTCCGCCAAGGACCAGGCTACTGGAAAGGAACAGACAGTCACCATCCAGTCGAAAGGCAACCTCACCGACGAAGAGGTCGAGCGCATGAAGAGAGAGGCCGAACAGTTTGCCGCAGAGGATGAGAAGGCCAGAAAAGACCTTGAAACTGCCAACAAAGTAGAGGCTTCCATCTATTCCATCGACGCTGTCATCGAGAATGCTGGTGACAAACTTTCACCTGAGGACAAGGCATACCTCGAAGATGCCAAGGCCAAGTACGTCAAGATGAAAGACGAGAAAAACTTCAGCGGATACGACGCTCTCAACCAGGAGGTCGAGGCCAAGCTGTTCGCTATTAGTTCCAAACTGTACGGTGCTGCCGACACTACCCAGAATATGCAGGACGTTATGTCCGACGTCATGAATGGCACCGCTCAGAATTCCAACAATCCGACAGGCAACCCTGGCGATATGTTCGACGGACAAAAACCCAACGATTAACGAAACAATCGAACCCCTCGGTCTGAGGGCCGAGGGGTTTTATTTTTAGAAACAAATGGCTAACAAAGACTATTATTCAATACTTGGAGTAAACCGCAACGCAACTGAAGGCGAAATAAAGAAAGCGTTCAAGAAACTTGCCATGCAGTTGCATCCAGACAAACAGCAAGGAAAGTCAGACGCCGAGAAAAAAGCAGCCGAGGAACAGTTCAAGGATGTCAACGAAGCGTATTCCGTCCTTAGCGACAATGAGAAACGCAAGCAGTACGACCTTTACGGAACTGTAGGCGACATGGGTATGGACGGTGGCTTTGCATCAGACGAGAACCTTGCTGAAATGTTCCGCAACATGCACAGTGGTTTCGGTTTTGGAAGCGGTTTCGGTTTCGGGGACGATATTGGAGATATGTTCGGTAGAGGACGGGCGGCACATAGGTCCATTGTCAAGGGTTCTGATATCAGAATCAGGGTTGAATATACCCTTGAGGAAGCATATAGCGGTGCGACCAAGACAATCCGATATAACCGCCAGACACTGTGTTCCGAGTGCGGAGGCAAAGGGTCCAAGACAGGCCATCAGTCGACCTGCCATCATTGTCACGGAACTGGCATGGTGATGGAAACCGAGCAAGTTAGTCCGTTCCAAACCATAAGCCGTAGTACTACATGCCGTCACTGTGGCGGTACTGGAATTCTTGTAAGTGACCCATGTAGAAAATGCAACGGAATCGGACTTGAGACCAGGAGCGAGACTGTAGAAATCAAGATTCCGAAAGGTGTTATGAACGGGACAGTGGGCCAGATGGACGGGATGGGTAATATGCCTCCTCGCGGAGACGGTATCAATGGAAACCTTATCATCCACTTCATTCAGAAAAAACATGACGTTTTTGTGCAGCCTAACGGTACTTCTGACTTGGCATGCAAGAAGAATGTAGGCGTTCTTGACTGTATAACTGGGTGTGAGGAGACTGTTACCTGCATAGACGGAAGTAAAGTTAAGATAACCATTCCAGCTGGAACCAAGGACGGTGCTGTTATCACAGTGAAAAGGAAAGGCATGCCTCTTCAGGATAACGGAAGCCATAGTCTGTGGAATCCTACTGAATACGGCGACATGATGGTGTATGTGACCCAGGTAATGCCAGTCACCCTGACCAAGGACGAAATAAACACTATTGACAAATTGAAAACCTCAAAAAATTTCAAGAAATGAAAAGAAGTGTAGGCATCATCCCAGTGAAGGTTGTGGACGGGGAACTTCTATTCTTTGTCGGGCATCCAGGAGGCTGGCAACGGGAGTACTGGGCATATATGAAAGGCGGTGTCAATAAAGGCGAGGACGAGAAACAGACAGCCCTCAGGGAATTCAAGGAAGAGAGCGGTGTTGACTTGTCTGGCAAAATGTCAGAGCTTGTTTGGCTCGGTTTTGTCAAACAGAACCCCAATAAGACGGTTGGAGCGTTCTATCTGTTTGTCGATGATATCGACCCCGACAAATGTTTTTCCAACCTGATAGAAGACGGTTTTACGCCAGAAATCGACAGGTATAAATGGATGAGGTATGATGAGCTTAAACCAGTGACAAACAAAGCGCACATCCAGTTCTACGACAAAATCATCGAGAACTACAAAGCTTCACATGCCGTTTAATAAACCACAATGTGATATTTATAGGTATGGTGACCATCATTGAAGGCAAAGACCTTATCTGGGAGGTAGACAATTACGATGTTATACTTATCGGCACCAGCATATACAATCTGCTGACGCAGGGCTTCCAGTCAAAAATGGCTGTGAAATACCCTGAATTGGTCACAGCCAACAACCAGACACCCTATGCTGACAACCGCAAAATGGGAAAGAGGCTTACCGTCGAGTTGGATAACGGCCCTACAGTAAGCCTTATGTACATATGCGGCTACCCGCATTCAAAAAGAGTTTTCCTTGACTACGATGCCCTTGAGAACTGCATGGCGACAGCCAACGCCGAATTCAAAGGCAAACGCGTCGCCTGTCCGTTCCTAGGGACCAGCTGTTTCGACGGCAACGGGGACCGTGGTAAATGCATGGACATAATCAAGCGCAAATCTGACAAAATTGACTTGACAGTCTATGATTTCCCGCAGTACAACAGAAGGGTGGAGATTGCACAGGTACTCAGCAAATGGAACCCGCTTAAAAAAAGTGACCCGCGCAGGTACGAGGAACTTCTTTCCCATCGTGACGAGATAATCGCAAAATTATACCTTAAGCACTGATTAATGCCTAAAAATTTCAAACAGAAAAAAGAAAAATTCCAAGAGCCGAGGATTAACAACGAGCTCAACGGGAATTACGAAGTGAGGGTTGTCTATCCGACATATTACACCGAATCCAACTTCAACTTCAAACTGAGATATGACAGTAAAGTGATGGGACTGTCCGCCGCCAAATCTCTTGCGGACAAAATGGGATTGGACATTATAGAGATAAACCCAAACCAGAATCCTCCGATTATGAGGATTGACGATTATGACAAGTGGCTCTACAAGGAGAAGAAAAAAGAAAAGGAAGCCAAACAGAATAAAACTGAAATTAAGGAAGTCCAGCTAAGCCCCAATATAGGCAAGCACGACCTTGAAATCAAAGCCAGGAAAACAAGGGAGTTCATTGCTGAAGGTGACAAAGTGAAAGTGGTCCTTTCAATGAGGGGCAGGGAACTGGCACGCCGCGAGGAATCGAAAAGATGCCTTTACGAGTTTATCCTGATGGTTGAAGATGTTGCCGTGCCTGAGAACATGCCAAGGGACGAGGGGTCAAAAGCAATCGTCATACTTAAAAAGAAAAAATGACATTATGGTTGTATTGGAAAAAAAATAACCTATCGCGCAATAAAGGGCGAAAACTTTAGTTACTATGGTAAAACAACCAAACAAAGGAAGACGATATGGAAAGAAAACAGCACGTTCTGGGGAAGTCCTACACCAACCTTAAGTACTATGAAAGGCCTAAATTTTTCAATCGAAACAGCGAGAATTTAAAAAGATTCTTCGACGAAATAAAGAAAAGCAAGTACAACCCTTTTCCCAGCAAAGAGGACGAGTATGATGTTATCGTCAGAGCGTACAGTAAGGAACCAGGTTGGGAGAAAGCAAGGGAGGAATTGATAAACAGGAATATAAGGGCTGTCGTCTCGAAAGCAAAGAATTACGCTTCTGAAGATGAAAGCGATTTATCCGACTATATATCGGAAGGCGTGTACGGTCTGACGCAGGCGTTTAACTCATATAACCCAGACTCTGGGGCCAAATTTCTGACATACGCCCTCACGTATGTGTTTAAGTACATGAATGAGTATAGGCGCCAAAAAGATAACATCATAAAACAGGTGAACCGCAGCAGAGTCACCAGTACGGTGGGAAGATTGGCCGAGAAGTTTTTTAAGGAGAATGAGCGCGAGCCGAGTCTTACCGAATTAAAAGAGCTGTGCCTTGAAAACAACATCAGGATTGTAAACGAATCAGACCTTGAGAAGATTGTCATCGATAGTGTCGACACCACAGACAGCCGAGAGGATGACGAGCACCCGAACGTGGCGTACGGGTATGATGATAACTTTGACACCAATATCGACAAGCAATACATCAACCAAAGGCTTAAGCATGTCATCGACACAAACCTTAGCTGTGTGGAAAAGTGTGTTATCAACAGCAAGTTTGGATTGGATGGATTTGTTGAAAAGGATGAGATTTCCATTGCAGAGGAGCTTGGTATATCCCCGTACAAGGTCACGAAATACCTCGAACGGGCCGAGGGTAAAGTAAAGGAGCAAATGGGCGGATTATTTTAGGTTTTTTTGGAAAAATGTTGTATATTACACACAGATAAAATTAGACGCAATGAAAATCAAGCTGACATTCACACCAGACCACATCGCCCTCATAAAGGCCCTAAATTTCGAGAAGTTCGACGACAACCACTACGGTCTTGACAATTACTGCCTGTGGGGCGGAACGTACATTTGGGAACAGATTTCGTTTGTTCTCGGTATACACGACCACGCATACCCAGAGACCCTTGAAGACCCTACTGGCCCGAAATTCCCGCCTGAGGATATGGAACGTATGATGGAGCTGGATTCGTTCATGGTTGAGCATATCCAGCATATCGAGGAAATCCTGCACCAGTTCTGCACCGAGGGTATCCAGCCAGGTGTAACCTACTGGTGCCGCGACTACGAGAGGCTGTGGCATAAAGAGGACCCGCCTAAGCGGCCTGTGGGTTCAGACGCCAGTTCGCAGAATTACGAAGGCGGTTGTTAATCTGACATTTCATGGAAAGGAAAAGGCCCTTGCACAAGGGCCTTTTCGATATTCCAACTATAGGTGTTTTGTTTATATTTTGTTGTTTAGCATACTGAACAGCTTGGAAATCTCATCATCGCTGAATTCCTCGCCACCCTTGCCTGCGACTTTTTTGGAGAACCATGAACGCGCCGCATCCTCGGTCATGTCTGGCCACAGCCTGTACGCCATCGGCGCCCAGTCCATCTTTTCGTCCGCAAGACGCTGTGTCACGATACGTCTCTTGGAACCGTCAGGTATGTTCTCTAGTGCAGTGTAGGTCTTTTCGTTGTTTGTCCATCCGTCATAGTCCTTTTTGTCCGACCCTTCGCTTTTTTCCAGGTATGACTTTGCAGCCTTTTTGAAAGTGGGGTTTTTCATGAGCTTTCTGACCAGTGTCGCCGCATTCACTTTACCCTTTCCGTTGTTCGAGTCACCGTCAATCCTGAATTCATACAGCGTTTGGGCCACGATAGGCCTGATTGCTTCTCTGAGAATTTCTTCTTTCCTTTCTCTAACACATTCCCTTACAAGTTTGTTGATATAGGTTTCTTGATTCATAGTCAGTCATGTTTATATAATAAATAGATGAAATTTTTAATTTAGTCAGATAATTGTTGTATATTTGCAATGTACCAAAATTATAACTATGCAAAAACATACGCAAGGATTTAAGTCAGAAAGGATTTTCTGCAAAAAGAAAGAAACAAACAAGCCTTTTGAGATTATCGCGTTTTCAGACGATAATGTCATCATCAGGGATTTGGTTGACGAACACCATCATGTGTCGGTACACAATGCCGTTGACTGGGGACGTGAATTCGTCGGAATCAGCCAGGCGGAGGTTTTCAGTTGTATCGACAACAGCGACGACGAACAGCATGCCCGTATGATGGAAGCTCTTGGCATAGGATACATTTGCCCGTTCTGCGGTGGAAAGCTTCGATGGGAAAGCGACTTCATGATGTCCGAGGTCTGTCTCATTGGCGGTGAAAATCTCGCCTACATAAAGATTACGGACGAGAACCGTATAAGCGAGCTGGCCGTCCAGGAAACCCAGCTGAGAAACTCGAACTGCCTGTCAGACACGGATAACATCGAGTTCGACAACGAACGCATAGACGCCGACGGGTATTATTCGACCATGTATAAGAAGGAGTCCAAGGACGGTGCTGTGTCCTGGTATGAAATCAACGACGCGGTGGTCGGGATATACACTTGCCAGAACTGCGGAAAGCGGTATGAGGTGTGCGACTGTCTGCCGAGCGAGCAGGACGAATACCCCTATTTCCAGAAATGAGCAAACTGGTCAGATATTGCAAGCTTTTTGAGGACCATGTCGGGGATAACGCTTTCGATGTGTCCAGGGTCGGTATCCTTGGCAATCCTTACACCCATATCAAGGACAAGGACACCAAAGCTCTAGTCAAAGTGAAAACGAGGGAAATGGCCATTGAGATGTACAAGGAATATTTCAAGAAGATGATGTCCTCGACCGACAAGAAGGCCCTGCCGTTCCAGAGGGCCTTCCTTGACATTGTGGAGGCCTACAAGAAGTTCGATATCGTGTATATCGGGTGTTATTGTAAGTTGAATGAAAGTTGCCATGGGGATTTCATCATAGAGCAAGTTGTCAAATACGCCGTCAGGGACCTTTTGAAAGAGCGTAAAAATAAAAAAAAATGAAGCCATGAAGTATTTTGCAAGCGAGAACTGCAAGCTTGTCAACGCTGATTGTCTGGAATTCATGAAAACTATGGATGACGGATGCGTCAGCCTTACTGTCACCTCCCCTCCATACGACAATCTAAGAACGTATGAGGGCGAGTGTGACTGGAATTTCGACATTTTTAAAAAAGTAGCAGACGAGCTGTACCGCGTGACAGAGCCAGGCGGTGTTGTTGTGTGGGTTATTGGAGACTCTACCGTAGACGGAAGTGAAACAGGTTCAAGTTTCAAACAAGCGTTGTATTTCAAAGAGATTGGGTTTAACATACACGACACCATGATTTGGAACAAGGGGAGTTTCGCGTTTCCGTCAAAGAACTGCTACCATCAAGTCTTCGAATACATGTTTGTTTTCTCGAAAGGGAAGCCAAAAACAATGAACTTTATCATGGACAGGGAGAACAAGTATGTATGCACGAGAGGTGCCAGCGGAAGAAAGAGGGACGGAACTAGAAATACTGGAACTTCGACAGTAAGGAACAAATACGGAAAACGATTCAATATATGGAATTACCCTATCGGGGGAGGAAACAGCGCCTCCGATAAGATAGCGTTCGAACATCCAGCGATATTCCCCGAAGGACTGGCCAACGACCATATAGTGACGTGGTCTAATGTCGGTGACGTTATCTTCGACCCGTTCATGGGTAGCGGGACAACTGGTAAAATGGCTTTATTAAACAACAGAAAATTTATCGGGGTCGATAAAGTTGAGAAATATTATACCATATCGTTCGAGAGACTGGTTTCCAACAGGTTGATTTATGGACCTGCGGATAGCGCCCAACACAACAAATAATCGGTTGAAACGGTAATAAATTGGAAATTTTTCCGTTATAAGTGAGCAGATAAAACTATTAAATATGGGACAAACCGTCATAAGGAAAGAGTTTTACAACTACCCTTCAACAGATGAAATAGTATTACAAGTACATAAAGGTGACAGGATTGTGTCGTTGTCGGTTACACCGACGAAACTTCAGAATTCTTCCTATATGAGGGTTTATCAAGCCTATCTCGTTACAGAAAGCAGAATTGAAGCACCCAATCTCGTTACAGAAAGCAGAATTGAAGCACCTAAACTATTAACAACCTGATATGGAGAAAAGCAGATTTCTTGAAATTGTGACCCACATAGCCGAGTGTATCAAGGGCAGTGAATTCGAGAACCACGTGTTCGCCGTAGGCGGTTGTGTCCGTGATATGGCTATGGGCAATACTATCAAGGATATCGACCTTTGTATCGATATCCCCGATGGTGGTATCAAGCTGGCCGAGTACATGCACCGCAAGAAGTTCATCACGAGGCCTCCAGTTACATATCCGACATACGGCACCGCAATGTTCAAACTCAATAGGTTCGACACCGAGGAAATCGAGTGTGTGCAGACCAGGGGTGAACAGTACCACGACAAGGACAGCCGCAACCCGCAGGTCACGTTTGCCAATATGAATGAGGACTGTGTGAGGCGCGACCTTACAATCAACTCCATCTATATGAACGTCAGCACCCAGGAAATCGTTGACCCGACTGGCAATGGTTTCCAGGACATTCAGGACGGTGTGTGCCGCGTGACAAACGAGCAGCCAGACATTGTGTTCACCGACGACCCGCTGAGAATACTCAGGGTTGTGCGCTTCGCCTGCCGTTACAATTTCCATATTGAGGAAGAGACGATGGCAGCGATGAAACGCAACGCCGACAGGCTTGAAATCATCACCCAGGAGCGTATCACCGACGAGTTCAACAAGATGATGGTCAGCCAAGACCCCGCGAGGGCCCTAGACCTGCTCAGGTACTGCGGCGCTTTCAGATATGTCCTGCCAGAGATGATACCCACATTCGACATGGGTCAGAACAAGTACCATTTCGGCACGGTGTGGGAGCACACGTCAAAGGTTGTCGACAATATGAGGACCCCACTGTTTGACGATTTCGACGACGACTGGAAGCGTTGTCTCATGGTTGCCGCAGTATTGCACGACATCGGCAAGATAGAGACAAGAAGTGTCGACGATAACGGCAATGTCCATTTTTACGGGCACGAGATAGCTGGGGCAAGGGCCGCTGCTGATGTCATGACCCGTATGAGGTATAGCAACAGCGATATCAAGAAGGTTGTGTTCCTTATCAGCGGGCATATGAGGACAAAATCATGGGGTGAGGATATCCAAAAACACCGTCAAGTCGGATTCAATAGGCTCGCATATGATTGTGGTGACGAAAACCGTCTCAAGGCCCTGCTGACGTTGATTGATGCCGACAACCGTGCCCATGAGTTGGAATACTGCCTCCCGACCAACGCGAAACAGGTTTACGACAGGATTATGTCGACCGACGCTGTGAAGATGTTCGGGTACAAACTTCCGATAAAGGGCGATGATGTCATGGAAGCCCTCGGAATCGGTCCCTGCGAGGATGTGAAGTACTACCTGCGCCACTGCCTCAACCAGGCGATGAAAAACCCGAACATTACCAAGGAAGAGTGCATATACCATATCACCCATGACAAGGTGAGAAAAACATGCACTGGAAATGAATTCAAGTCTACCGTTGACAGCATACGAAAAGAACTAAGATGAGAAGAGTCAAGGCTATATGGACTAAAGAAGGCACTGTAAGCCTTCAAGTCAAGATAAACGAGTGGCTTGACGCAAATCCAGACGTCGAGCCAATTAATATTGCGTATAGTCGCACAGATGAATATTTTTCATCATTGATATTGTATGAAGTGAAAGAAGACGTAAAACAGATTTGAATATTTCAGTGTTCTATTACATATTGTTTGTATAATAACAAACTAAAAAATAGAACATATGGAATATCCTTATCTGGGACAGAAAGAAGACTCCAACGGCAAGAAAGTGGTGATTATGTTCACCGATGTCGATGAGGGGACAGTGGTCCTCAACGAGACTGCGAATGAGAAATACCGTTTCGGCAAACATGACAATTTCAAGGAGGCTGAGTTCGATTTCTTCCCGTCGGACGCAGTAGTAAGAATTCAAAACTAATCAAATGACAGCCGACAAGACAAGAACACTGACAGTAAACCAACGCCTCGTTGACGAGGGCATGCGTTTGTGCAAGCAGGGGGTGTCAATCGCAGTCGACTTCGACAGTACGCTTTGTATCACAGACAGGTTTCCGAACATTCTCAGACCGAACGGGGATTGTTTCCATATCCTTAGGAAATGGCAGAATATGGGATGCAAGATACTTCTCCACACAATGAGACACGGGAAAGACCTTGAAGAGGCCGTCGTGTGGTGTGCCAACTGCAAGTTCACTTTTGACGGTGTCAACCACAATCCAGAGAACGAGGAGAGGGACCCAGAGTACAACGAGAAAATGTATGCGATGTTCTACATCGACGACAAGGCTTTCGGCACCCCTCTGCTCCACAGCCGTTACGAAGATGTCAAAGACCATGTAGATTGGGCCAAAATCGATAAGACATACACCCCGTTTCTTAAGAAACTGATACGTAAAATAAAAGAACAAGAACAAGAATCAAATGCTTAAAAAATTTGTATTTGTCAAACCTTTTTACAACCAGTCTGGCGAGTGCATCCCAGCTGGTACAGAGATTGAAATTGTAGACAACAAGATTTTCATGTCTTACAGCACTGGCGGAAGCCAGGTGCCACCCGCGATGTATGACAGCCTCAAGCAGTTCATAGAGGACGAGTATGCCTACGAACAGAAGAACGGCTGTCCGAACTACCTGCACGAGCTCCCCGTCCCATATAACAAAGCATAAACGAGATGAAATGAGCACATATTGCCATAGAATAGTCGAATACCTTAACAAGGACAACCAGTGGGTCCGCTGCGGGGAAATAGTGGACTGTTTCCACGGGTTTGACCAGTGGTGCAACGACAAGTACTACAACAGAGGCCTCCCTGAGGATGCCACGGTCAAGAAGGACGGCCTGAAAGACGAGGAAGGACACCTGTACGCTTGGGGGTTCTCATACATAACCTTACAGGAACTGTCCGCCTGGTGTGACAAGGAAAAGGAAAACTCGTATTCGTGCATTTTCTCGGAACTGCATCAGGGGCTGTATAAGAACATTATGCGGAGGCTGGACATGATTGCGAACAAGGACGCAGCTGCCGACGCCGACAAAAATGAAACAAACGACACAGACGAACATAATATCCTGGCAAGCCTGGATTGTTTCAAGGAATACTGCGAAGAGGCTGGTGAAACGGCCCTAATGCTCAACGACGAGCTTGTCAGGGCCTATGCGCTGGCCGACCAGGCCGCTTCCAAGGAAGGGGTGTATTGGGTATCATATGAGAAAATAAGAATAGTATATTATTATGACTAAAAATGGACAGAAGATATGGTTTATAGCTGACCCGCATTTCTATCACAAGAATATCTTGAAATATTGCAAGGGACGCATCCCAAAGATTAAGGAGTGGGCTGCCAAGCATGATGTTGCTGTGACGAACGATAACATCGTTGACATCATGAACATGTGGATTATTGACGTATGGAACAGCACGGTGTCGAAACACGACAAGGTGTACATCCTCGGAGATTTTTCATTCGGCACCAGGGCAGAGAACGAGAAACTGCTTGATAAGCTGAACGGCAAGAAATACCTCATTCTTGGAAACCACGACGGAAACTCGGATACCCTCTACGAGAAATTCGAGTATATCAGAAGCATTTCCGAGCTGAAAGTCGACCACAAGTCTGGCGACGACACAGTTTGCTTCGAGCTGTGCCACTACCCTATGAGGTCCTGGAACCGAATGGAGCACGGCACGATACAGTTGCATGGCCATTGCCACAACAACATGTCAAAGACCAACTTCATGACTGGCGAGCTCAGGGTCGATATAGGGTTCGACAGCGACCTGGCCGACTACGGGCTTGTTAGTCCAGAAATGGTGATAGAGTATTTCAACCGCATAACAAACGGGAAGACATACCGAGAATATGCCAAACAGCTTATAAGGAAAAAATATCTGCAAAAAGTGCTGCTCAACATAAAGAACAGCTTCAAATATAAGAAATTCGTGAAAAAAGTGAAAGAAATTACCATATATACAATATAAGTTTAACTGAGAGAAAATGGACAGTAACTTCAGGACACTTTTGGTGATAGGGGACAACCCTGACGTAATCGCGGCAAAATACAGTATGGATACCAAGGTGGAGCCGTATATTAAATATAGGCTTGATGACAAGGACAAACTGTATGAAGCTAGGAAGCAATTTTTGATTGAATGTTGCAGGGAGGCAGAGAAAGAAAGACATTACGCAGCCACGTTCGAAGAGAGGCAAACAAAGAACCGTTGTCTTTCCAGATGGAACGGCATCCTAAAAAAACATATGGATATGGACAGTTTCCAGTATTATCAGTTTATAACAGAAGGATGTTGGTATGACGACAACGGGGACGCCTGGACAGACGAAAATCCGAACGCGCATTACCAGTACCAGAAGTGCTACGACTACCGTATCAAGGCTGACCAGACCGACGAGGCGCCGTTCTCAAACCCTTTCATATTGAAAGACGGAACGAAGGCATACACGGCCAGGGTGGGTGAGATAGACTGGGACAGGGTGCACATGGCGAACACCGAGCTGTATTATTCGGCATGGAAAGTGTGTGTCGAGGGCAAGGAGCCAGAAACCGACGAAGAGAGGATGATACAGAACAGTTTCTCCAACAGGAAGGAATATTTCTCCAACTTCAAGGATGCTGACCAATATGTTGCCCACAGCTGCGCGTTCTGGACCTACGGTGTCGCCACTGAAAAGGAATATCTAAGTGGAGACAAGGAAGACTCGATAAAATGGACCACTGGGTTCTATGACAGGTTTATCAAACAACTCGACGGGGAGACAGTGCTGTCAATCTACGAGATAAAACTATTATAAAATGAAAATTAGAGACATATTCACACCAGGCGGGAAAATAGATTTCGACGTTGTCAGAAACAACGTACCTGAATTCAACATGCTTGAGCACACCCCGCAGCCGAAGGACTGGCATGGCGAGGGAAACGTATACAACCACACTATGATGGTTGTTGACGAGATGTACAAGCTTGTTGGCGGTGACACTCTTACCGCATATGGCATGATAATGCTCGCAGCGGCATTGTTCCATGACATTGGGAAGCCTTCCTGCACCAAGTTCAGCGAGGAAAAGGGGGATTTTACCAGCCGCAACCATCAGTATGCTGGCGAGAGGATTGTCAGGCGCGTGTTCTATGACGAGGATTGGTATGTGAGAGAGAAGCTTTGCTACCTTGTAAGGAAGCATATGGCCCCGTATTACATTCTGGGCGGTAGCGACCCAGAGAGGGAGGTCAGGATGCTTTCCTGTGGCCGAGCGGATATTAATATGCTGCTTTCGTTGAACTTGTGTGATTCATTTGGCAGCATATCAGCGAATGAGAGTGCGGCTGAAAGCGAGGAGCGCGTGAGGCGGATTGGCGAGTTGGCTGATTCTGTCGGCGGGTACGGAAGCCCGTGTGTCATGTCTAGGTCTGAGAAATTCG
>Ga0247611_10004011_pt1 | contig 20946 bp, 17 predicted proteins | sample 177DNAGHGhighgp2_FD_192422 | JGI IMG/M metagenome (GOLD analysis project Ga0247611, IMG submission 192422) | Sheep rumen microbial communities from Palmerston North, Manawatu-Wanganui, New Zealand - 1770 DNA GHGhigh gp2 | ecosystem: Host-associated > Mammals > Digestive system > Stomach > Rumen...
TATTCATTTTCGTTGGTTTCGTCTTTTTCGCATTTTTCGGGATTAAAAGAATAATTAATGATCTAATTAACGGTAATTAATGTTCCATAACAAATATACATGCTATCAAGATTCAAGGTGGTTTCTAGCCATACTCATAGCATACTTTAGCCATACTATAGGCTTACTCTAGCCATACTATAGGCTTACTCTAGCCATACTCTACGCTGCTTCTAGCCATACTCTAGGCTTACTCAAACAGTATGGCTAGAGCCTGCCTGCTCACTTGCACTTCGCTTAATGAGAAATGAGTGAAGTATCGCAAGTTCTTTCACACCATGGATTTAGCTCTACACACAGTGTTATGCAAGTGATTCCTAAAGTCTCTTTATATTCTATTAGGTTCTTCCAATAAAACTCCTTACTTTTTACACATCATATCTCTAGTTCTTCTCTAGTTCTTCTCTAGTTCATCTCTAATTCTGAATTGGAGATGAATTGGAGATAAATTGGAGATGAATTGGAGATGAATTGGAGATGAATTGGAGATAATGTAGAGTAGAACATGGCATAAATATAAGAATCTCTATGGCAAAACAAAAGGGGGACATAGGGTGTTATGTACTGAAGCACGTTTGTTGTTTGATATGCCATTGCATCCTTATTGAAAGCAAAAAAACATAAATAATATGTAAGGAGTGATGATTTTATGCTGCTTTTCTTGAAAAAGTCGTATCTTTGCAACAAAATCAAAATAAATAGCTCTCATCAATGATAATGAAAAGAAACATGCTATGGATGCTTGCCGCCATCCTCGTTTGCGGCTCATCAGTGCTCTCTTCGTGTACATCGGATAACGATGACAATCCAATAAATACGGAACAGGCTGAATATAAGGGTGTACCACTCGTGATACTCGACACGGATATCGGTTCCTCTACCGATGACCTCTTCGCCTTGGAGATGCTCTATCGCTACGAAGACGAAGGGCGCTGTAAACTGCTCGGCATCGTGGTGGATCGCGAAGGTGAAGACAATGCCGTTTTGGCTGACGTGATGAACACGTATTTCGGTCATGGCAACGTACCTATTGGATTGGAACGCAACGGCATCAATAATCCAATGAGATTCATCGATTACAGGAATCTCTGCAATCATAAGACCGATAATGATGAACTGATGTTTAAGAGAACCGTTAGCGACTATTCGAAACTGCCCAATGGATGGCAACTCTATAGAAAGTTGCTGGCCGCACAGCCCGACCATTCGGTGAGCATCTGCTCGACAGGCTTTGTAAGCAGTTTGGTTCAGCTGCTGCAATCGGATCCTGACGACCTCTCGCTGCTCTCGGGTGTAGAACTGGTACGCAAGAAGGTGAAATGCCTTTACCTCATGGCTGGTGTATTCGCGTTGTCGGACGAGCCCGACTATAATTTCCTTCAGGGACCGACATACGCTAAGCAACTCTTTGAACTGTGGCCTCGTGAAGTAGATGTCTTATACTCACCCATGGAAGTGGGTAACGAAATAGAATACACACCAGAGACCGTAATCAGCGACATCGACTGGACGGACATTCACCCCATCAAGCAGGTCTATATGACATATAACTGCAACACAGGACAGAAGATGTGGGATCCGATGGTTGTGATTCATGCCGTAGAGGGCGATGCTATGTTCACGCTTTCTGAGCGTGGCGTCGTCAATCTCACCGAGAAGATCGTAACCAGTTTCATCCCTTTGGCCACAGGCAACGACCGCTATCAGAAACCAGGCTCTAAGGCTTGGTGTGACGAGATGTTGGGTATAATCAGGAAATATACGAAGATGAAGTAGTCAGAGATGACAGAGGCATCGTCCTCATGTCATTTGTTGAATACTCTCATAGGGGCGGAAATAGTACAGGCGGAGGTGTATGCCTCCGCCTGTTGTGTTGTCGTCGGTGATTATCCGTTTAGAAGCGGAAGTCCAATTGGGCATCGACGAGGTTGTAGTTATGCTTATCGGGATTGGCGATGGTGCGATCGTTCACGCGACCATATTCGAGATTTAGTTGAAGATTCTTGGTGAAGTAGTAGTTGACGCCTATTTCGTACATGGTCTTTGCACGATTCCATTCCTTGTTGTCTCGATAGGTCTGATAGCGGGCTTTGGCGTGTAGCTTGCTTTTGACTACCGGCACAATTCCGAATACATACCAACCATCGGCTTTGTTGCCCAAAGCTGCGTTGGCTCCCACGCCTTGGCTGTGCAGATATTCGGTACGGAAGGTGTACTCGTCCTTGTCGTATTCGGCTGAGAGGGCATAGCGGTTCTTCTCGCCGATGCCGTCACGACTGCCTGTCCATCCGAAGGCACCTATGCGCAAACCTTCGATAGGCATTACCCACAGACCTCCGATGATATCCTTGCGGTTGTCTTTGTCCTTGGTGTTGATGCCTTCACCATTATAGACACCTACTTGATAGTGGAGCAGGTTGCGACCTGATACGTTCTTGAGTAAATCGCCTTGAATCTGTAAGCCGATGTCGCGTCCTCCACTCGATTTCTCGCCTGTGCGGTCGCCAAAACCCGACAGGTTGTTGATGACCATCGCATAGGAGTACCATCCTTGGGTGATGGGGTTTGTGGGGTTCTCGAAGGTGAATGCACGTTTGAACTGTCCGACACGAATCTTGAACTCAGGATATTTACGCCATTCGGTATAGAGGTCGACCAGTTGCACGGTCGGTTCGCCTGGACCTTTTGCATTTGTTGCCTGAATCTGTGCACGCCAATCGAAGTCGCCAATCTTACCGTCGAGGATGAAGCGTCCCAGTCGTAGGTTGAACTCATTGTGTTTACCGCCTTCCTTGTCTTCGAATTGATACTGCAGCATGCTATAGCCGCTGAACTTAATGTTGTCATACCACTTGGTGGTTTTCTCCTGTGCATTGGCTGTCAGAGTGACTACAGCCATCATCAATGCCATAAAAGTCTTTTTCATTTCTCTCTTTTATTTGTTTATAATTGTGTATGATATTACTCTTCCAATAGCAGCATAGGGATGGAACGATAGGCTGTTGTTGGCTTTGGAGCGCATGAATAGCAAAACAATGTGTCTTGCAATTTTGTTGCAAAGATACAAAAAAAATTAGAGATAGCAGAATAATTTGCCAAAAAACTTGCTCTCAGCCTTACAACAGGGTATCAGGGGAGGTGTATAGGAAATGTAACAGAATCGTAACACGATTTATTTCGCCATATCGTAGATTGTCAGTATCTTTGCATCGTCTTAAGAATATTAAGGCAAATAAAAGAGTAAAAACTATTAAACAATAAACCCAATATGATTGGATTATTAGATTGGATGGATGAAGGCACGCGCCAGATGGTGACCGTGTCCTTCACCTTGCTTGGTTCGCTCGCTTTGTTGGTTTTTGGAATGAAGATGATGAGTGAGACGCTGCAGAAGATGGCTGGTCCGCAGCTGCGTCATGTTTTGGGACGAATGACAACGAACCGCTTTACTGGCATGCTGACTGGCATTGTTGTGACAAGTGCTGTGCAGAGTTCGACTGCGACGACGGTGATGACGGTGTCGTTTGTGAATGCAGGATTGCTGACGTTGGCTCAGGCCATCAGCGTCATCATGGGTGCGAACATCGGTACGACACTTACTGCATGGATTATGTCGGCGGGTTTTCTCTCGTTCAATGTGACCGACTTTGTTTGGCCGGCATTCGTCATTGCGTTGATTTTGATTTACAGGAAAAGTCAGGCAAACTTCGGTAATTTCCTTTTCGGTATTGCGTTCATGTTTCTTGGCTTAGGCACCTTGCGACAGACGGGCGTGGATATGAAACTGGGTGAGCAGCAGGTTGTGTTGGATTTCTTTGCTTCGTTCGACCCACAGAGTTTCGTCACCACCTTATTGTTCTTATTAATAGGTGGCATACTGACCATGTGTGTGCAGTCGTCGGCTGCCGTGATGGCCATCACGATGATTCTCTGTTCGAGTGGAGCACTGCCTATCTATCAGGGTATTGCGTTGGTGATGGGTGAGAATATCGGAACGACTGTCACTTCGAATCTCGCAGCGCTGACGGCATCCACCCAAGCGCGACGTGCAGCATTTGCCCACATGTTTTTCAACTTGTTTGGTGTGTGCTGGATGCTTCTTGTGTTCCATCCGTTTATTGATATGGTTTGCAATATGGTTGGATATGACACGGAACTGACACGTGAGGCTGGTGAGGATGCTTTCTTGGCAAACGCCGCCAAACTGAGTGTGGTGCTCGCTGCTTTCCATTCGTGTTTCAATGTGGCAAATACATTCATACTCATTTGGTTCATCCCCCAGATTGAGAAGATTGTATGTAAGGTCATCAAGCCCAAGAAGTCAGAGAAGAAAGCTTCGTCCGACGCAGGTATCGGTTTGCAGTATATCGATGGTGGTATTATTCAGACGCCTGAAATTGCAGTGTTGCAAGCACAGAAGGAGGTTGTGCTGTTTGCTGAGCGTACGTCAAAGATGTTTGGAATGGTGAAATCAATGCTTGAGGAGCACGACGAACGCAAATTCGAACAGACATACGATCGTGTTGAGAAGTACGAGGGCATCTCTGACCGCATGGAGATAGAGATTGCCTCTTATCTTGAAAAAGTAAGTGCAGAGCGACTTAGCGACGAAACGAAAGGAAAGGTGCGCATGATGATGCGTCAGATAGGTGAAATCGAGAGCATTGGCGACTCGTGCTTTAACCTGGCACGAACTTTGAACCGTCTGCGCCAACAGAAGGAAGAGTTCACGATTCAGCAACTCGGACATATTCACGGCATGATGGCCATCACTGAAGAAGCGCTTGACCAGATGAATAAGGTACTGAAAGGACGTCGCGAAGACTATAGTGTGGAAGAGTCTTATCGCATAGAGAACGACATCAACCTGATGCGTACAACACTCAAGTCTGATAACATCAAGGCAGTCAATGACCATCAATACGATTATGCGCTTGGAATCCTATTCTCTGACTTCATCAGCGAATGTGAGCGTCTTGGTGATTATATTGTGAACGTAGTTGAGGCAAGATTTGGTAAATAATGTACATCTTAGCAATCTAAATGCTCGGTTATTTAAAAATAATGTGTATCTTTGCATCGGCAAAGATACATTTTTTTTATTGACATGAGCAAACAACGCATACTGATAGTTGACGACGAGCAAGACCTCTGTGACATCCTGCGTTTCAACCTTGAAACGGCAGGCTATGAGGTGGCTGTTGCGTACACAGCAGAAGAGGCTCTGAAATTGAATCTGATTTCTTTCCACCTCCTGCTACTCGATGTCATGATGCCAGGCATGTCGGGTTTCGAATTGGCAACGAAACTCAAAACCGATAGTCGTACGGCATCCATTCCTATCATCTTTCTGACTGCCAAAGATGCAGAAGAGGATACGCTTTATGGTTTCCGTATTGGTGCAGACGATTATGTGGCAAAACCTTTTTCGGTGCGCGAAGTACTGGCAAGAGTGAAGGCGGTGTTGGGACGTTCTCCGCAAATCAACAATGAACTGACGTATCGAACAATGACTATGAACCTTACCTCGAAACAACTGACCATTGATGCCGAAACGATTGCCTTGACGAAGACGGAGTTTGAACTGCTTGCTCTGTTGCTCACACATCATGGGCAGGTGTTCTCTCGTCAGGAACTAATCAAGCGTGTGTGGCCGTCGGATGTAATCGTGACTGACCGAACCGTGGATGTCAATATAGCGCGTTTGCGTAAGAAGCTGGGCGAGTATGCCCTTTGTATTGGCAATAAGTTAGGTTATGGATACTATTTCGAATCATGAATAAAACTTTCAGGCTATGAGAAAACGATTGTCCGAAGGTAGCAAGATGTTTTGGGGCGTGATGGCACTCTTTGTTGTCTATGCTGTGTGTTTCCTCGTCTTCGAGGACTACGACCGCAGCCACCTACAACCCTTTGAGGAGGCAAGTGACTGGCACCTGCTCGTCTTTTCCATCATCGTGATGGGGGTGCTTGCCTGGCAACTTCGCCGTTATTCTCGGCGCATGGACGAACGTATCGAGCGTGAACAGACAGAAAAAGAAGGCAAGATGCGTCGTGAACTGACTCACAACATCTCCCACGAACTGAAGACACCTGTCGCAAGTATATTGGGTTATACCGAAACCCTGCTTGAGAATCCAGACATCTCGCCCGAAACCCAACACCAGTTTATTCAACGCACCCATCTTCAAGCACAGCGCCTCACTGCTTTGCTGAAAGACGTGTCGATGCTCAACCGCTTGGATTATGCAACTGATCAGTTGGAGTTTATGCGCGTAAACATCTCCGACCTCGTATCGGATATCGTGCAAGAGGTTTCCATTCAGCTCTCCGACCGTCACATGACCCTGAAAAACTACATGAAGGAGGATATTGTCATTCACGGCAATCCGATGTTGCTCTATAGCATCTTCCGCAATTTGTTCGACAACGCCTTGAACTACGCAGGCGAAGGAACTACCATTCAAATCTTCTGCGAACAACAATCGGATTGTTGGAAGTTCAGTTTTTCCGATAATGGGAAAGGAATCGCCCAGGAACATCTGCCACGCATCTTTGAGCGGTTCTATCGCATTGACCAAGGACGTAGTCGCACACTTGGAGGCACAGGTCTGGGGCTTGCGATCGTCAAGAATGCTGTCAATCTGCATGGAGGAAGCATTACAGCCAGAGAAGCCCAAGGTGGTGGATTGGAATTTGTTTTCACCTTAAATAAATAGAATGAGGGTCTATTGTGAGATTGTTCTATGGCATTATTGATAAAAAAACAACTGAGTATGATAACTCTTACTCAGTTGCTTTTCTGTTTTAATACTCAACTTTATTTACGATTGTTCAACCACTTCTCAAGTGTGGCGAGCATTTCTGCACGGTAGGCAAACCATTGTCCGAATCCGTAGCCGTGACCACCATTAGGGTAAATGAATAAGGCGCATTCGTTACCAGCCTGCTTCATAGCGGTGTAGTAGGCTACTGCGTTAGTAACAGGCGGAACGAGATTGTCGTCGCTTGAGAGGACGAGGAATGCAGGTGGAGTCTCGCGTGGTTTCACTTGGAGGTTCGTAGAGTACTCTCGAACAAGATTGGCATCTTTCTTTCCTTCCATGCCGAGGAAGTTCTCGCATGAGTTTTGGTGCGAAATCTTCTCATCCATCGAAATGACAGGGTAGAACAAGATGGAGAAGTTGGGGCGTACAGCTGGTGCAGATTTTGTTGAGATGACGCTTGCCAAGTGTCCACCTGCAGAGAATCCCATGATGCCTACCATCTGTGGATTGATGCCCCAAGCGGTAGCTGAGTCACGCACGATGGTGAATCCCTTCTCTACATCACTAATTGGAATGGTACGGTCGCCATGAGGCAGGCGGTAGTTCACTACGAAGTAAGCGATGCCATGTTCATTCATCCAACCTGATGCAAGTGTTCCTTCATGGGAGTTCGACAACATGGCGTATCCTCCACCAGGAATTCCTACGACAGCTTTGCCGTTGGGTTCCTTCGGCAGGTAGCAAATCATTTGTGCTTTACCATCGGGTGTGAGGTTTAAGGTAAATTGACGTGCAGTAGCTTCGCTCTGTTGTTGTTGCTGTGGCCTGTTCATTCCGAACATGCCAAATCCTTGTGCCTTTGCTGCTGTTGCGAGCATGAGCAGCATAGCTGATAAGGTGATGAATTTTAAAGGTCTCATAATGTTGTTTGTTTGATCTGATATTATTTTTTAGTCTGTATCTTCTTCTGTTTCCTCTACTGGCTTACTTTCCTGATTTGGTTCCTGCCCTTCTTCGTCGTTCGTTTCGGTTTCCTCATCGGGTTTGTCAGCGATAGCTTCCTGTATGGTGGTTCCATAAGTAGTGCGGAGTACACGGAATTCTGTACGGCGGTTGATTGCGTTACAAATCTCCTGCTCGTCATCCTTCAACTTGAGGATGTAGTCCTCGGTGAGCGTGTCACCTTCGTTGAGGAACGAGTGGGTGTCTGCCAGACGTTTCCTGACAACCTTCGGGCGGCTTTCTCCATAGCCTACTGGGCTGAGACGGTCGGCTTTGATGCCGTGTGCGATAAGATAATTGACAACTGATTCTGCACGTCGTTGTGACAGGCGTTGATTGTAGGCATCCTCTCCCTTGTAGTCACAATGGGCTGCCAGCTCGATGGTGATGCTGGGGTTTTCGTTCATCATGATGACGAGGCTGTCGAGCGCATCGGTCGATGCTTCAGTCAGTGTGGCTTTATCGAACTCGTAGAAGATGTTGTTGATGAGCACTGGCACATTAATTGGTGGCAGAGGGAACTGCATCACATACTCTTCGCTTTCTGTTGATGGCTCAACAAAGATTTCCTGTTTGATGTTCAGGTAGCCTTTGCAGGTTCCAAGGAATACATATTCAACATTGGGTTTGAGAACCATCGTGAAAGAACCGTCACCTCGCACGCTGAGTTTCTCGTTTGTTCCATCGTTACCCACTACATACACAAGTGCTTCGGGGAGTTCATAACCGTCCTTCTCATAGAGCCATCCTGTAACGGTCTGTACAATCTCAGGCAGTTCGAAGCTGTAGATATTCTCCCAACCCTTATTGGCATCTCCACGACTTGAGCAGAAGTAGCCACGATTGTAGATGCCTTCGAAGGTCATGCCGAAATCGTCGGAGCTGCTGTTGAGTGGATATTGCTGATTCTCGACAATCCATCCTTTCACACTGTCGCTTACAGCTTTGAAGATGTCGAGTCCTCCCATGCCTGGATGACCATCGGACGAGAAATAGAGGTCGCCATTCGGACGGAACGAAGGAAACATTTCGTTTCCAGGTGTGTTGATGGGGCGTCCGAGGTTTTCTACGCCACCAAATCCTTCTTTCGTGATACGTGTACGCCAGATATCATATCCTCCTTGTCCTCCTGGCATATCGCTAACGAAGTAGAGCCAATCGCCATCAGGACTGACGGCTGGGTGGGCATAGGAAGAAAGAGTGTCTTTGCTGATTTCGCATTTCGTGGGTTTTGCCCAAGCTGCATCGGAGCGTGCTGAGCGATAAATTTCCGCATAGCGAGGATAAGAGGGGTCGGTGCTGCAACGTGTGAAATAAAGGGTCTTGCCGTCGGGCGAGATGCAACTGACTCCTTCATCGTATTCAGAGTTGATTTCTGACTCTATTGATTCCGGTTGCTTCCATTTCTTGTTTTCGTCCTTCTTTACATAGAACATATCTGCACATTTCACTCCGCTGATACCGCTGAGGTCATCACCTGAGGCATCTTTGCGTGTAGACGTAAACAACATTTGGTCGGAATCGTCACCGAAGAGCATAGGTGAGTAGTCCGAACGTGAAGAGTTGAACAATGCCTCTTTCTTTACCTGATAGAGGTTAGGATTGGCTTTCCACTGGGGTGCTAAATCACATGACTGCATTCCTGCTATAGCCAGTTCGTTGGTCTCATCGAGATTGAGGTAGGCAGCAAAACTCTCTTGTGCTCCTTTGTAGTTTGCAAGCTTCAGTTGTTGTTTGCCTAGATAGAGTAGGGCGGTAGAGTCGGAATAATGGTAGCGTACCGCATTTTGGAATGCCTGCATCGCCTTCTGCGGATTGTTGATGTGTTGGTAGCAGAGTCCCATGCGGAAAGCTCGATCGGCACGTTTGTCCTTCTCCTTTGTTGGAATGCGTTGGTACGACTTTTTATATTGTTGGGCAGCTTGGTAGTATTCACCCATTGCATAGAATTGTTCACCCTTCTTGAAACTGATATTCTCGTTGCTGCAAGAAAGGGAACTCAAAACTGTCAATCCACTCAGGACTATGTAATCAATCTTCCGCATACTACTTTAAACGTAAAAACTTTGTTTTTATTGTGATAGGCACCAACAAAAAGTTGCCCGGACCGAAGTTCAGGCAACTTTACATTTTGATAATCAGACCTATTGGGCTAAAAAGGCTTTTCGGTCGTTGGGCAACTTATTTCACCAAGATCTTCTTACCATTGATGATGTTAACACCCTTCTGAGGAGCAGCGAGTTTCTGACCAACGAGGTTGTAGATGCCGTTTGCAGCATTGTTGTTAACCATAATGTCGTTGATGCCCTCTGCTACTGCAGGTCCGTAATAGATGAGGTGAATATAGTTGATATTGATGTAGTCGTTGGTTACAGTTCTTGGTTTGTCGATACCGAGTTTCAACTTGCCATCTTCAGGAACGATGATCTCGATGCTGGTCTTGTAATAACCTTCTGCGAACCATGCTACGTATGCACCAGTGTTGAATGGAACATACAGACTCTTACCGTCAACTGTTACAGTCTGTGCACCTGAACCGCCGAGATTCTCTTCGAGAGCGTACTCAGTGTTACGATGCAGATAACCGATAACAGTAGTGTCGGAAGTGGTACCGAATACGTATGCGTTCTTGTCACCCTCTGGATCTGCTGCATAGCGGCTTGCATCGCCTGCACAATCACCTGCACGATATGCACCCTGTGCTTCGATGACATACTTACCTGCAGGCAGACCTGCTAATGTCTGATAGAGGTGTGATTCTCCACCGAATGCGCTGAATGTGTTCTGCTTGTAACCGTTGCATGAACCGCGATCCCATCCAGGAACGTTCTTGTCAGAGTTTCCAGTATCTTGATCGAGGTCTGGGTTAACCATTACGCAAGAGTAGTCGATTGGGTTCTCCTCGCTTGCTTCGCCTTCTGGCAACTTGAAGCTTGTAACGGAACGACCAGCTGCTATGATGAGTGATTGACACTGGGCGTCAGTCTCACATCCTGTCATCTCAACTGACTGCATGTCAGCTAACAGTTGCTGAGCTTCTTTCAGTTTGTCCTGAGTAGCTGTGGCCTCGAATTCAAGGATAGCGCTGTTGAGCGATTCGATAGCTGCTTCGAGTTCTTCCTGCAACTTGGCTGAAGCCTTTGCATTTTCGATTGACTCAAAGAATGCACCGATGCAACCCATCAGTTCATCATCGCTTGCCTTCTTGATGGCATCGATAGCGTTGGCCATATTGTCACGAGCCTCTTTTGACATGATGACGCCATCGAGTTCGTCTGCAGCTTCCTGCAACTTATCTGTTACCATAGCTACTGCTTCAGGATCAACACCTGCATAGTAGAGGTGGAAGTTGTCGAATGTTGAGTAGCAAGCATCACGAGGAGCAGATGGTTCGCGAACACCGAAGGTCAGCTTACCGTCGTCCATTACATATCCGTAAACGGTGTTGAGGTAGAGCTCTTTCTTGTCGCCGAATGCCTTTGCTATGTCACCACTGCTGGCTGGCGCCCACTTACCTTCTTCGAACTGATAAGAACCGCTACTGAGTTCCTGATCGTAGTAGTCGTCAAATGCGTTCAACAGAGGACGTGCGATGTTGTTTACGTAAACCTCAGCGCAGATGTCACCGATATTGCCTGCTACATACTCAGAGTATGCATCGCTCTCGCTAGCTGTACGATAGTAACCTTGGACAGTCAGTTTGTAGATACCAGGCTTCAAACCAGAGATGGTCTGATAGCAATCATAAGTGGTGTGATAAGCAGTAACAACGGGGTTGTTTGTGTTCATAGCCTTTACGTCAGCACTATTCTTTGGGTTCCAAGTCCAACCTTCATTACCCTTGTTGAAGTCTGGGTTGAAGATGAGGGCAGTAACTTCGTCACCTTGTTTCTCGTTTTCTGCGATATACTGTGCCACCTTGTCATAAATCTGGCTTCCTATATTTTCACAGTATTCTGTGTCGGCAGTACCGTCTTCGTATGCACCTTCCATATTCATGAGGTCGTCACCGAGTTTCTGTGCCAAGTCTGGGAATGAACCTGCAAGTGCCTCCTGATATCCCTTCACGTCTTCGATGGCTGTTGCCAATTTCTCATAGTCTTTCACAGAAGCGACAAGTGCATTGTAAGCAGCTTTCAGAGTAGCAATTTGCTCTTCAAATCCTTCTGCTGTTGCTTTTGAGTTGTTCATTTCCTGCTCGAAGGTTTCCTTCACTTCGTTGTTCGCAAATACATCATCGAGGTCAGGATATTCACCTTCATACTGCTCTACCAAGCCTTCCAATACTGGCTGGTTTGGATCAGATACTTCTCCGTAGTAGGTGAGTTTGAAGTTATCGGCTGCTATCCAGCTTGCTGTGGTTGATTCTGCGAGGAATCCGAGTTCGATATCTGCTTGTGAATCAAGTGCGAATGTGATTTCGTAGTGCTGAGGCATCTGGTCTTCTGTAGCTACCTCGCGGCGTACGTTTACTTTTTCACCACTCTTCACATACATGTAAACACCTGATACTGCTGGAGCACCAGCTTTCTGGAATACTGCAATTGCATCAGCACCTAGTTTGTACTTACCTGCAGGCATCGTCTTAACTGTGGTGTAGATCTTACCGTCACCCAGTTTGTTTGCATCTACGTTATAGGTTGGACGCCAAGCCTGGATGAAGTTGCTGATGGTTACTTCTCCGTTTGTATAGCTGTCACCCTGATAGCCACTAGCTGAGGTTGAACCTACATCAACTGTCCATCCGTCAGCATTACCTGTTTCAAAGTCTGGGTTCGTCATGAACGAGGTAGCATCCTTCGGATCAGAATTGGTCGCACCGACAAGTTCTGTGCCGATACGATAGTTATACACATCTTCCTGCAATTGTTTGTTAGCAGCATCGAGTTGTTCTGCTGACGAACCAGTATTGTTGTATACAGTTTCTGCAGCACCTACATTTACTTCTGGATAGGTCTCTTTTACAAATGTGATATACTCGTTCAGTTTCATTGCTGCGTTGTAGTTTGCAACAGCAGTCTGGTATGCATCGTAGGTTGCTTCTGGGATGAATGCCCATGTGATGCATGCATTCGGGATGGCTTCGTCTGACAGTACGTCAATCATAGGTGTGAGGGCCTTACGATTGTCCTGTACGTAGTCTTCGTCATAGATGTCGAATCCCCAGAACGACACATCCTTCAACGCTGTCATTTCTGCGGTGAATGGTGCATTGTTGCCATCTGACACCTTGAATTTGTAGATGTTGCCTTCCTCCTTTATCATTTCCCATGCAGGGTAAGCATCTGCCTGGTCGGCATAGTCAACATACATGTTGCGCTCGTTTACGGCAAACACCTTCTGCCATTTGCTGTCATGCCAGTTGATGATGTAGTATGACTTACCATCCCAAGCTTCATCATTGATTGCATACTTTGCAACGAACAGTTTATGACCAGTCGTGTTGAGGACAGCATGGGTGTTCCATGTCTGACCTGTGTGGTTGTCTGCCCTACCATTGGTCAGGAAGCCGTCACCTTCGATATTATAAAGGTAATAGATAGTTGTGTCGCCTACTGCTTCTGACGACAGTTTTACCTCAGCATAGTCTGCCGAAGTAATCTTTGGAGCTACCCATCCTTGTGCAAACATCATCGTTGCCAAGAATGACATTACTCCTAACAAATAGAATTTCTTGTTCATAATTGCTTGGATTTTAATTAGGTTACTATTAAGTTAAGTATTAATGTTTTGGTCTTTTTGACAGGCAAAGATATGCAAAAAACTTTAGATAGCAAGCGAAAAACATTTTTTTTATTAAAAAACATTAAAAAAAGTCGCAAAACACGACATTCTGTTATGTAATTATTCCTAAAAATGAACAAAAAGATGCGGCATCAACACCACATCTTTTTGTTTTGTATGATAGGAGCTAGGAGATTATGCTTGCTTTACAATCTCAAGGGTATCTGTTGCAATCATCAGTTCCTCATCTGTAGGGATGACACAAACAGTTACCTTGCTGTCAGGAGCGCTGATGATGTCTTCTATGGCACGAACTGAGTGGTTCTTGTCTCTATCGATCTTCACTCCAAGGAATTCCAACCCATTTGTGGCGCCTTCACGCACCTCCCACTGGTTCTCGCCTGCTCCTCCTGTGAAGAGGATGATGTCCACTCCGCCCATCGCGGCAGCATACTGACCGATGTATTTCTTAATGCGGTATGTGTACATTTCTTTTGCCAGACGAGCCTTATCGTTTCCAGCTTCAATAGCTGCTAGAATATCGCGGAAGTCGCTCGACGCTTCGCTTACACCGGCCAAACCCGACTTCTTGTTCAGCAGGTTGCTGATACCTGCTGTGTCGAGTCCCAACTTGTCCATAAGGAATGTGACTGCTCCAGCATCGATATCACCGCTACGAGTACCCATGATAAGTCCCTCGAGTGGTGTCAGGCCCATTGAGGTATCAATGCATTTGCCGTCTTTTACTGCAGCGATTGATGCTCCGTTTCCGATGTGGCAAGTGATTATCTTTTTGCCTTCAGGTTTCACTCCAAGGAACTCGCAGACACGCTGACTGACATATCTGTGACTTGTTCCGTGGAAACCGTAACGGCGCACTCCGTATTTGGTGTACAGCTCGTAGGGAAGGGCATACATATATGCGTAGTCGGGCATTGTCTGATGGAAAGCGGTATCGAATACTCCAACTTGTGGCACGTTGGGCAGACAGGCTTTCACTGCGTTCACTCCCTTGATGTTGGCTGGGTTGTGAAGTGGTGCAAGGTCGTTGCAACTTGCAAACACCTCCATCACTTCATCGTTGAGTAGTACACTCTTGTTGAATTTCTCTCCTCCGTGTACCATTCGATGGCCTACAGCATCGATTTCGTTCAAAGATTTCAGTACAGCAGTCTTTCCTTCTGTCAGGCATTTGAAGATGAGTTGAACACCAGCTGTATGTTCAGCAATCGGCTGATTGATTTGAATCTTCTCTCCATTCAACTTCACTTTGATAAATGAGTCAGGCAGGCCTATCTTCTCTATACCTCCTGACGTGATGACCGACTTGTCAGTCATGTCGTACAATGCATATTTGATGGAACTGCTACCACAGTTCAAAACTAATATTTTCATATCTTTTTCTCGTTTCGTTTTTCATTATTATTTTGCATCCATCGCTTGGCAGCCAGTGATAGCAACCATCTTATAGATGTCGTCAACCGAACAGCCACGACTCAGGTCGTTTACAGGACGTGCAATACCTTGAAGGATAGGGCCTATCGCATCTGCTTTACCCAGTCGCTGTACTAGTTTGTAGGCAATATTTCCTACCTCCAAACAAGGAACAACCAGCACATTTGCCTTTCCAGCAATCTCGCTACCTGGTGCTTTTTTCTGTCCTACGCTTGGTACGAGGGCTGCATCTGCCTGCAGTTCTCCGTCGATTTTTAGGTTGGGAGCCATCTCCTGAGCCAGACGTGTAGCTTCTACCACTTTGTCAACTACCTCGTGCGATGCGCTTCCCTTTGTTGAGAAACTCAGCATTGCTACGCGTGGATCGGCAAATCCTGCCACACTCTTTGCTGTCTGAGCTGTGCACACAGCAATTTGTGCCAACTGACCTGCATCTGGCATAGGAGTGACTGCTACGTCACCTATTACCAACACACCCTCTTCGCCATATTGTGGGGTTTGGGTAATCATCAGCATCGCACCGCTCACACATGTGATGCCTGGAGCACACTTGATAATCTGAAGGGCAGGACGCAGGGTGTCACCTGTAGTCGATAGTGCTCCAGATATCTGTCCGTCGGCATCACCGCTTTTGATGATGAGACAGCCGAAGTAAAGAGGGTTGAGTACTTGCTCACGCGCTTTCTCGATGGTCATACCTTTCTTCTGACGCAATTGGAATAGCAGTTGTGCATACGCTTCTGTCTTTTCTGATGTTGCAGGGTCTATGATAGTAGCTTTGTCAATATGCTTCAATCCCAGTTTACCTGCGTACGATTTGATTTCATCGGGGTTCCCAATGAGGATAATGTCGGCGATATCGTCGGCTAGCACGCGGTCGGCAGCCGTAATGGTGCGTTCTTCCATACTCTCAGGAAGCACAATACGCTGCTTGTTCGACTTCGCGCGTTCAATGATAGATTCAATAAGAGACATATTTTTGATTTACAATTTAATGATTTACAATTTACAATTGGTTGCTAGTTGCTTGCTAAGCGTGAAGTTCGGGATAGGCCGTTTGGCAATTATTAAAGCCCTGTCTTGAAAACTCGAATCACAGCCGAGTTGAATCCTGCATGATCCATCTCGTTCAAGCCCTTGATGGTATAGCCTCCAGGAGTGGTCACACGGTCAATTGCCTGCTCAGGATGTTCGCCTGTCTCATGCAACAATTCGGCAGCTCCCTTCATTGTCTGGATAGCAATCTTCAGCGCATCAGGTGGATAGAAGCCCATTTCTACGCCAGCTTCGGTCTGCACTCGGAGGAATCGCATTACATAAGCAATGCCACACGAAGCCATCAACATACCTGGTGCAATCAGTTTCTCCTGACACACGAATGTGTCGCCCACAATCTTAAACAGATTCTCCACCTTATTTATTATTGAAGCATCAACTCCCTCGGCAGCGCTGATAAAAGTCATACTCTCGCAGAATTCAGCAGCGATGTTAGGAATAACATAGAAGACTGAAGGAATCTCGCACCCATTGTTGTGCAACATTTCGTTAATCTGCTCCAACGTGATGCCCGCAGCCAGCGAAATCAACGTCTGCGATGCTTTCAGGTTGCTCTTGATGTCTTTTATCACAGTCTCCACCTGCCAAGGTTTTACCGCAATGACAATCATGTCGGCATCCTTTGCTGCCACATTATCGTCAGTCGTGATGTCGATATTAGGGCAGTCGTCCTTGATTCTGTTCAATTTCTCTTTGTGTACGCCAGAAACCGTGATGTTCATGTCCTTACCACGCTTGCTCCAGCCTCTGACCAAAGCACCTCCGATATTTCCTGCACCGATAACCGATATGTTCATAACTTGTCCGTTTTTAGAAATTTCCAACAAAGGTACAAAATAATTCATAATTCATAATTCATAATTCATAATAAAGTACGTTTTTCTGTGGAAACTGATGAAAAAACAAGGATTTTGGCACATAATTATTGATAATGCATTGTGCATTATGAATTATTTTACTATCTTTGCACCCGCAAAGAGTTAGATATCAATTTAAAAGAAGAGAATTATGGCTTATGTAATTACAGACGACTGCGTAATGTGTGGAACATGCGCAGGTGAGTGCCCATCAGAGGCAATCTCTGAAGGTGACGGCAAGTATGTTATCGATCCTAATGCATGTGTTGACTGCGGTACTTGTGCAGACGCATGTCCAACAGGTGCAATCACACCAGGAGAATAACACTCTCACAATCTACAAACAAGGCACCATTAGTCATTACGACTGGTGGTGTTTTTTTGTTTACCCCTAGGGGAAAAAAGTGTTACCCTTAAGGGAAAATTTTGTTACCCCTAGGGGCTGCAAAAAAATCATGCAAAACTCATTATCTTTTTACTGAGTAGTTGTTCGTGTTTTTTTAAGTTGTAAACAATAAAACGAGACAATTTACGTTTATTGTAATATGAAGCTTCAAAATGTGAAACATTTGATAAGGTATTTGCTGACTATGGTGACTGTCTGCATGGCATGGGTCGCCCCTGTGTGTTTGTTAACTGATGGTGGTGTTATCAGTGCTCAGCCACGCAAGGTGATGAACCGTCCGTATATTGATCAGCGTCCTTTCCACTATGGTTTCCATGCAGGATTGCATGTGCAGGATATTGAGTTTACAAACAATGGTTTTATCGATGCAAACGGGAACCAGTGGTTTGCCGATGTGCCAAACTACGACCCAGGATTCACTGTGGGTATATTAGGAGAACTGAAGTTGCATAACAACATCGCCCTACGTGTAATTCCTACAATGCATTTCGGAGAGAAAAACACTTGGTTTTACAATCAGACAACAGGTGAGCACCAGATTCAGAACATGAAGTCGACCTTCATCTCTATTCCGATTGATTTGAAGTTCTCCGCAGATCGTTTTAACAACTACCGTCCTTATGTGATGTGTGGTGTGAATCCGATGTATGACCTCACGGTGAAGAAGCAGCGTAACTTGTTGCTACGACCATTCGATTGTTTCCTGGAGGTGGGACTTGGGTGCGACTTCTACTTGCCTTATTTCAAGTTTATCCCTGAGATTAAGTTTTGCTTTGGTTTGCTGGATATTATCAACAGCAAGCGAAAGGATTTGACAGATCCTGCTCTGATGAACTTTACGCAAAGTGTGGATAAGGGTCAAAACAAAATGATTGTTTTCACATTTTATATTGAATAGGTCTTATGAGTTATATGGGCCCTATGAGTCCCAAAACCTTATGGTTGCCTTATTGTAAATATTTGCTGAAATCAACAACTCGGATTTCGGAAGATTTCTTTTCCTTCTTTGGCTTCTCCTCCTTCACCTTAACTGGTTTCTCTGTTTTCACCTTCTCAGGCTTCGTCGCCTTTACTTTCGGGGTTTTTGTAGTCTTGCTCTTCTTTGTGACTGTAGTTGCTACAGATGTACCAGCGAAGTGCTGACGTACAGCTTCTATGACATCTTGGCGTGAGGGCAGTGAGGTAATGGTTGATACTTCCTGTATGGGTGCGCTCTCATTGCCGAATCGGTCAGTAGCAGTTACGGCATAGAAACTTTTGGTGAGGGCGCGTCCTGCTATTTGATAGTTGGTGGTAGGAATGCGTTGTGCGAGTAGGTTCTCTGCTTTGGTCACATCGACAGGATAGATGTTGCTTCCGTAGATGTTGAAATAGACAGTTTGCCAACGACCTTCGTTCATCGGCTCACGGAAGTTCCAACGTATGATGCCTTCCTTGTAAACGAGGTTGGAGGGTTGCGAGGGGGCGATGGTATCGGACGACCAAGTCATGCGTGTGGTGAGTGCAGGGTAGGGAAAGAATTCCTCACAGGTTGCATCGTAAATGCCTTTGAGGTTGCGTGTGAGGTAGTCACTGCGATAGAATGCGATGCCTCCCATACCTGAGTTGCGAGCGGTGTGCATTTCTGCACGTACTTCGTTGAGCTGCCAACGTCCTTCTTTGGGGTCAAGAAAGTAGATGCCGAGTCCTGCTGCGATGGGATGTCCGTAGTTGTGCTCTGCCCAGTCATAGACGAAAGGATAGAAGTGGTCCCCTTGAAAGTACATCATTGGGAAGAGCATGTCTTGGATGTTGTCGCGCAACCAAGCTTGTGGGTCTTGGAAGACACCATCATAGCAGTCCCACCCTCCTGAGCGATAACGTGTGAGGCTGCGATATTTCCCGATGGGGCTACTGCTGAGTTTCACCCAAGGTTTGACGGCTTTCACTTCATCGTGTACACGGCGGACAATGCGTGTGATATTGTCGCGTCTCCAATCGGCTTTTGACATACCCGAAGAGGCATTGTAGAGGTTATCATCGCTAAAGCGATACATACTTTCTGGATAGCGGATATAGTCGAGGTTGATGCCATCGACATCATAGCGTTCGACGATTTCACGAGCGATGCTTGCTATGTAGTCAGCTGTTCCTGGTTGACCTGGTATCATAAACACTTCTCCACCTACAGTCTTGGTGAGGTTGGCGTGATGGCGTGTAACAGACATGTTGCCATAGGATCTTTGACGCTGAGCTGTTCCTAAGGGAATGCTGACGAGCCATGTGTGTAGTTCCATGCCGCGACGATGACATTCTTCGATAGCAAAGGCAAGAGGGTCATAGCTTGGAGCTCGACCAGCATGACCTGTGATGGTTTCGTCCCAGGTCTCAATGTCGGATGGATAGATGACACTTCCGCGTATACGAGTTTGGAGGATGACAACGTTGATGTTGGCTCGTTGCAGTTTGTCGAGGATGGCAATCAGTTCCTGTTTCTGGCGTTCGGTGCTTGAAGCATCGGTTGCTTTGGTGCGTGGCCAGTCGATTCCTCCGATGGTGGCCAGCCACACTGCTCGCTCTTCACGCTTCGGATAACTGACATCGAAAATGTTTTGTGCTGACGCAACTGCCGAAAGCACGAAAAGTACCAATAATAATATGTTGTTTGCAATCTTTTGCATTGGATTCTATAATTTTGGTGCAAAGTTACAAAAAAGTTTAGAGTTTCGTGTTGAGTGTTTGGAGTTTTTTGTATCTTTGCACAAATTCTGATGATTTGACATGAAGAAATCCATTTGGTTACCTATACTCCTCTTTTGTGCGGGTGCAGCTGTCTATATCTACTCGGGTATTGATTATAATGCGTGGAAGGAGAACCTTCCCTTGATAATTGCCGATTTGGCAATAGTGGTGTTGCTCCATTTCATGTTGAAGAAGAAAGAGGCGTACGAAGATGAACGTAAGGGAAAATCGTAATAAAATAGATAGATTATGAAGAAATTATTATTGGCAGTGTTGCTCATAGTGGCAACCACAAGTGCTTTTGCACAATTCACAAAAGGAACGAAGTATGTAGGTGCATCACTTACAGGTTTGAATTTGGCAATCAACGATCGTCAGCATTTGTCTTTCGGCCTTGATGCAAAGGCCGGCTACTTCATCAAAAACTACTGGATGGTCGAGGGTACCTTCGGTTGGCATACCTCAAGGACACATCTGGATCGTTGTCAGATTGGAGCGAAGCTTCGCTACACGCAGGTTGAGAACGGATTGTATTATGCTTGCGGATTGAAGTATGTACACGAACGTAAGAGTTTCAACGACCTACAACTCACTCCAGAGTTGGGTTATTGCTATTATCTCAACCACTATATCTCTGTAGAGCCTGCTTTGTACTACGACATGAGCTTTACGAACTTTTCGAATAAGAGCGAAGTAGGTCTGAAAGTAGGCATAGGTATTTACTTCTAGTTTAAGCCAACCCATCTTTGGATGGGTGAGAGTCAACTGCAAAAAATAAATGAGGATGCAAGCGTGAAGTGAACCCCGAAAGTTAGACAAAATACTTTCGGGGTTTATTATGTCAAGAAGAAAGAAACATGAGTATTCAGACCTTTTAAAGTACATGCGTCTGTTGCAAGGTGGCAGTTCGTTATTATCC
>Ga0247611_10004012_pt1 | contig 20941 bp, 15 predicted proteins | sample 177DNAGHGhighgp2_FD_192422 | JGI IMG/M metagenome (GOLD analysis project Ga0247611, IMG submission 192422) | Sheep rumen microbial communities from Palmerston North, Manawatu-Wanganui, New Zealand - 1770 DNA GHGhigh gp2 | ecosystem: Host-associated > Mammals > Digestive system > Stomach > Rumen...
TCTATGGTGTTGCGATTGCGTAGCCAATTGGAGAAGAAGAACTCACCATCCTTAGCCTTCAACATGTCTGTCAGGCTGATGTAGTCATCTTCGTTCTGCTTAATGACCGTTATCTGTGTATTCTGTACTATTATCTTTGCCATATCTATACGCCTATTATACAAACTTTGCATGCAAAGTTACGGATTTTTCATCAAAATAGGGCAGGAATGACAGACTTTAACATGCAACAATGCTCATTTCGCATTCTAATGAGTGGAAATGGCACGCTTGACTCTGCCTTGAATAATACGTTAGTTCACACTAAAACCAATAGAACCATTTTTTTCAGCCCGCTTATACATATTATCGTGATGCTCTTCAAGTGCCGCTGGCTGAATCTTTTATCTGAGCGCCCCTTGCTAGCATGGCATGGGACGTTTTTTAGATTCTCTTATAATCAATGGATTGTAATTCGTCGGTTGTAACCGACGAATTTGGATCCAGTAGCTGCCATGCTTCGTGAAAAAGACGCATATCTCTTAGCTGAGTGGCTGAATACCCTCTTAAACCGGGCAACTCCTTGTGCAGAATCTGACTGATAGCCTCCGGTTTATAGTAGTGAGTGCAGTATTCCTCTCCATCAGTGGCAGTTCGTCGGAATTTCCGACATACTCCCTCATGTTAAGCAACAGAGGATGGAAAACATTCCACTTTCAGGTATCGAGTGCCGTTTTTCCCTGCACGAAGATTAGGGGCGGCTGTAGTCTGTAGTCTATCTTGAACAAAATATTTTTTCCTTTTCCCGTCCGTTTATACTTCTAATAGACCGGAATTACAGTTTAAAAATGAAAAAGTGCAGGAAAAAATTGGGTAGTATCAAAACTTTACCTATCTTTGTGGCGTCATCACCAAGAAAGTGGATGCAAATGATGGTAAAAAGAGACTTGTTATAGCCTTTTTGAAACTACATGAGCAGAGGCTAGGTGGGACGCACATATTAAAAGGCGTTATCTGAACGCTTTGGTTTTGACTGAGTAAGAACTTCGCAAACTCTGAACTGATTGTCAAAAACAAAGCAACGGGAACGCCCCTTTGGATGTCTATATACCTGTTATATATTCATCTCCGTGGGGCTTCGCGATTGCTCGTTTCGACATTCAGGGCAATGCGAAGGCCTTTACTCAGTGAAGCGAGCATCAGAGCTGGCTCCACGTTTTTTTGTATGCGCTTAGAAATCGTACAGAATCGTAGGCTAAAAGGAGCCGTTGGCCGTAACATCTTTATGTAAAATACATTCAGGCATTACGATATGACGAAGACTAATTTAAAAACAGTTTGCTACCTGTTGACGTTTCCTTTTATGCTAGCATCAATTATTGGTTGTAGCGGCCCAATTAACACAAATTATGATCAACACTTTACAGAGGAAGGGTATCTGATAACAGATGTTGAAGATAGTATAGTTTTCTTTGTTCCCGAGTCGCCAAATGCAATCAAGTTCTATGTGGAAGTCTCAGGCAGCATGAATGGCTTCTTCCGAGCGAATAAATCTACGGACTTCAAATCTGATTTATGGCAGGTGATGAGTTATTTCTCAGGATTGATGTCAAATGTTTCAGTATTGACCAACAATGGAGAAATTGGAAACCGCTTGATATTGTCGGATTTTCGTCAAAAGATGAATACTGGTGCTTTCGTGTCAACCGCTTCGACCAAGGTTCCTGTTATGTTGGAAGCCATATTTTCTGATATCAATCCTAACGCAGGAGAGGTAGGTGTCCTGGTTTCTGATATGAAATACAGTCCTGTTGGATTGGCTGCCCAAGAAGTATTGCTATCACAGTATAGCACCGACATAGCTCGCATCTTGGCCAAATCAGGGTATGCTACTTCGCTCTTGTTGGCGACCTCTTCCTATTTGGATAAACATGGAAACAATCAATGTCCCACCTCTCCATATTATTATCTCATTTTTGGTGATCCGAGACAAGTTGCTTACATGCGCAACGGGATTTCTACGTTGCTTGATGATGCAGGCCATTTCGTTGATAATATTGAAAGTGGCTTCGACTACGGTGCAATGAACTATTCTTTCGGTATTCCTAAGAATTGTTTCCATATGGATGATGAGACTCCTACATTCTGTGGCTATGATGCTCTCTCTGATGATACCTGCACAATAGAAGTAAAAGTGCGGTTAGAAAATTATCGATGGAGAATGGCAGATGAGGCTATCTTTTCAGAAGCGTTCTCGGCAAAGTGCCTCTATGGCTCGGATTTGGTTATTGGCCCGATAACTATAAGTGTTGAAAATAAGACGAATAAAGAGCTGAATCGCGTGGCAGAGGCAACAGTTGAATTGAAAGTTTGTAATATGGCTACGGATTCAGAAGTCATCGAATGGGGTTTAGAGCTTCCAGATACAGAGCGTACTATGTTTGCCCCTTACATAGAGAATGTTGATGACGAGAACGATATTAATAAATCTTATTCCGTCGACAGTTTCATTCAAGGAATGTTTTATGGGAGTAATCTTAATAAACCTCTTAAACAACAATATATTCTCATCTCACAAAACTCTTAAAAGATGAAGCTACTTAAATACTACAAATGGATAGCAGGTTCGATGTCGGACTTTGCCAACCAGTTTCATGACAACACTCAGTTGTATTCACAAGCCCGTTCGTTCTGGCAGCAGCTGGAAGCTCATTCCTTTACGTTGCCCATTATCATATTGGTGCTAGGCATCGGCTTTGCGGCTTTTTACTATAAACCATATAATGACCTTCCTCATCGCCACTATAAACCCCGTTATTGGCTTTTGTTCCTATTGATTACGTTTATCATTACTTTTTTGGTGACTTGGGGTTTCGAATATTATGCAGTTCATCCCCGCCTGAAAGGTGCCAATTGGCTTGAGGTGAAAATCGCAATAGGGAATGCTATTTATACATGCATCGTCTATTTACTGGTTTCTATTGTTTGGTGTAACTGGTTGCCAACCAATGCATATCGAATCTTTAAATTCTGACATTGATTATGAAAAAAGTATTTGTTTTCTGTATAGGAGGCACAGGAATCCGCGTGATGAAAAGCATCACGATGTTAATGGCCAGTGGAATGGATGCCAATGGCTACACTGTTGTACCTGTGATTCTCGATCCTCATTTGGATTTAGAAGAAAAGAAAAATCTCCACCAGCTCATAGACAGCTATAAGACCGTATATGCACGCTCAATCAATAATGGCACATCAACACTTAACCCTCTGAACGGTTTCTTCAGGACAGAGATGAAAACCATTAGTGAACTGAATAATCAATTGAATGACACACAACAAGCAGTTGGCAGCCAAGAAAAGTTCGGTTCTTACATCAATGTTGCTAGCATAGGTGCAGAAGATATCAACAACTATCTGATAAAGACTCTCTTTTCGACAAAGAATCTTAGCAACCAGCTATCTGTAGGTTTCAAAGGGAATCCCAATGTCGGCACGGTCGTCCTTGGTGAGATGATTGAAGGTGCTGACTGGTTCAAAGCATTCAAACAACATTGTGAGAAGGATGACAGAGTGTTTATCATCAGTTCCATCTTTGGTGGCACGGGAGCTTCTGGCTATCCTTTGCTGGAGAAGAAAATACGTGGTTCTGAAAACGAGCCGGCTGTGAAGAATGCTGTGATGGGAGCAGTAACAGTACTTCCATATTATGGCTTGAAAGACCCTTCGACATCTAATAGCGATATTGATTCCGCTAACTTCTATACAAAGACGAAAGCGGCTTTAGCTTACTATGAGAACAATGTACTATCTGATTATCTTTATTATATTGGTGAACAGAATCTGAGACAAGTCTATGAGAACGACGAGAAGAAGCAAGATGACAAAGCAAACTTCATCGAACTTATAGCAGCATCAGCCCTTTTTGATTTCCTCCAAAGAGAAAAACCTGAGACCACTCAATACCTCTCGCGTGCCATTGACGATGATCAAACATCTTTAGATCTCGTCTCAATGGGCAGTGGATATAAAGACATAGTAAAATGTGTTGCAGACTTCATGTTACTGCGTTCTCTGACAACAAATCTCCCCAAGGAGACTTTTTTCCCACTCTCGAAGAATCGAGGATTCAACGAGGAATTTTATAAAGATGCAGCCTTCCAGTCCTTGGCTCGCTTTGCGGATATCTATTTCAAGTGGTATTCTGAATTGGCTAGCAACAACAGAGCTTTTGCCCCACTTCATTATGATAACTTAAACAATATGAGTGGTTGGATAAAGACAATAGAGCTGGATGCCAAGGATGATTCCTACTATCTGTTACGTATGATTCAAGCGAGCAATCGCGATAAGACAAAGGAGCATAGCAACAAGTTCCGGTTCTTCATGCAATTTGCTTATGAAGCAATCAATAGTTACACCAAGAAAATATACAAATAATATGGCAAGAGTTGATTTGAATATCGTAGATCGCGGAGTTGAAGGGACTACTTGGGTTGCCGAAGAGACTTCGCTGACAGCCGATCACCTTGATCAGGTGATGGAGCAAAAGACCGACAATAGCGGAGCCTTGAACTCCCTTCCGACTCCCTTTGCCCGTTTCTTTGTAGCCCGTGAAGCTTTTCGTCGTGTCCATGAAGAACATCTCAATCCAGAGAAGGAAGCAGGGTTTGCTTACAGGCAGATGGTGTCAGATATCCTTGATATCTATGAACTGCTGTTCAACTTGACCTATCATAAGAATAACTCTTGGAAGAATGGTCAGAAGCTGGAACTGAGAGAATGGGACAGTAGCGAGAATCTGGCTTACATCAAGAAGAAAATGCCAATTCTCTACAATTCCATCAATACTTATTACCAAACAGATATCCGTGAGCCCAAGCTCTATTTCCTCATTTTTACAGAGAATGGGAAGGAAAAGCTTCTTGCTTGTAGTTCCCCGATAACCGGCTTTGTTACGCCTCCAGACATGGATAAGGAGCAGAAACGAACAGAAGGTTCGACAAACATAGTCTTCTCTGGCGAGCACTATGACAACCTTCACATTAGACGTAAATCCGGAGGGGAATATTTCCGTGAAGTAAAATTGTTCGGTGAACGCGATGCTGATTTCAAGAACTATATGTATTCCTCTTTATTCGGCAGCGATGATTTGCATCCTGATTTCAAAGCGATTAAGGAATACGTCCGTGGTTTTCGTGAGGATTCCGACATCCGCAACGATTTCGACTTGTTATTGAAACCCGTGAAGACCGACCAGAATGATGACCTCATCGTGAATGGAATGCATCTTATGTCTTCCGATGAAATTGATATCAACAGCTTCTTCACAGATACACTTATTCGTGTCCCCTATCGTATTTCGAGACAGAACTTCTTGACGGTGAAATATCAAAATGACGAAGCGGAACGTGATTATGATTATCTTCTCCCATTCAAGCCAAGTGTTTTTGAACTATCTGTCGATTTGGATATAGACTCGGATGTTCACATCAACCGTAATTCAGTAACTGTCTATTTGCGTCATAACAAGAAAGAATACCAGAAAGAATACGCGGTAGATCCCTTCCGTGCTGGACAGGGACGTATTGTCGATTTGCAGGTAGCGAAGATCAACTTCGACTTAGGTGTGTTCCCAAATATCCTTTCATACAAAGTAGCGGAAAACAACTATTTCAAGATCCTTGTTGTAGCTGCAGACGAAGATCCAGAAGCTCCCCGCTTCAATATTGATAAGATAACACTTTCGTTCTTCAAAAAAACTGGGAAGAACTTTGTCCCTATCAACGAAGTGGCCCCAGAAGATAATGCACAGTTTGGTGTAGAGCCTGCCGTAGTACGTTCACGCCAGAAATCTGATGAAGAAGAGGGTGGAACCAAGTTTTATGAACTGTTCAATACCTCGTTTGATGTAATTGAAGTGAATGTAATGGGTGACACGGGATTACTTGTTCCCAAATGGAATGTAAGCTCCTCGTCAAACGACACCTATACCTATGCTGTTGACCTAGGAACTTCAAATACATTTATGTCACGCTGCAAGAACAGGGATGACCGCCCAGATTTGACCCTCCAACCAGAGTTGTTCAAGATGGAACATCCGATGGTCAACTTTATGCACGAAACCCCTTCGAGCAATCAATATTCCCTGGCTCGTCGAATAGAGGATTCGGTCTTTGATAGAGCAAAGAAGAAGATTAGGACTGAATTCGTACCAGCGTTCATTGATGGAACTGACTATCGTTTCCCCATTCGAACAGCACTTTGTGGAATCCGCGACACATCGAAAAAGCCGAAGCTGTTCGATAACCACAATATTGCTTTCTTCTACGAAAAGATAATGGCCAATGATGACCAAAACGTGCACACCGACATCAAGTGGGACAAGGACAAGGATATGCTTCGTGTATTTGTACGCGAGTTACTGCTGATTATCAAGTGTGATATCCTCCAGCGCAATGGCGACCTTGCTCGCACGCGGCTCATATGGTTTAGTCCCTTAAGCTTCATGGGTGATATGCGTGATACCTATCAGGACATCTGGACGAGTGAACCTATGAAGATACTCTTTATACAGCCAGACAACATCCAGCGTTTCTCGGAATCCGAAGCACCTTATTATTATTATAAGAAGAAAGACTATATCAAAGATTCCAATGCCGTGACCGTCATCGATATTGGTGGTGGAAGCACAGACTTTGTCTATTTCAAGGACAACAAGCCACAAGTGGCCAACTCCGTTCATTTTGGCTGTGACGTTCTTTGGGAAAATGGTTTTATGGAGTTTGGCAACGAAAGGGAGAATGGCATATATAAGCGCTATGCCAGCACCTTGCGCTTCACACGTCAGGATCTAGAAGACCTAAATGAATGTTTCAAAAATGTGGATTCAGTGAAGACCAAAGATATTATTAATTTCTGGCTTGGTAACACTGAACATTGTGAGATTATCTCGTTGTTGCGTCGTGATTTCAAGCCCGTCTTCATCTATCATCTGACATCCATTCTTTACTATATGGCATGTATGTATAGGGATAGCAACCTTCTTGCACCTCGCACTATCGTATTTAGCGGAAATGGAAGTAAGTATATTGATAACTTCATCACATCGGAGAAGAAAGTCTTGAGAGCTATCATCAATGCCATTTTCAGCAAAGTATTCGGAGGCGAGCATGATGTGAACCTTGAGCTGCCAAAAGAACGAAAAGAATCCACGTGCTATGGAGGCCTTTATCGAGAGCCAGAAGCGCAAGAGCCTCAGGAAATAATATATCAAGGTGATGTCTCTCGCAACTATGAGAAAGTCGGTGACATTACCCGTGAATTTAGAGTGCTCGAAAAGGCTTTAATGCACAAGTACGCCCAACTCGCAGATATCTATAAAGAGGTTTTAGGATTGCTCAAGAAAGAACAAGTGCTTGACAATACGGCAGATACAACAAAGTATGTCAGATTGGCCACGAACGATATGACCGTTCCTCTTCAGACCTATTATAAGAAACAGGTAAAAGAAAGATATCAAGAAGAAGTCCTATACAAGGATTCCATTTTCTTCTTACCTATTATCAGTCGAATCTTTGAAATGACAAAAGCCTAATGGACTTACAGCAAACAACAACTTTTTTATCTCTCTTCTTTTTCCTATTGTTTTTCATCTTTCAGATCAAGTACTATAGAGAAACCAAGCGCTATACAAATCTGTTTAGGAATTTCTTCAAAAGAAAAGAAGACTATAGTACGTTTCAAAAATGGATGGAGAAAGAGTCCATCATTCAGCTGAAGCAAGTTAGCCCAGATGCCTCAGACCTGAATAATTTGATTGCCGAGATAAACCATTATGTCCTCAAAACTAAGGGAACAACAGACTTCTCCGTCATACAAAACAAGGTCGAGAGAAAACTTCATATGCGGTATGATCAGTCATCTGCAAAGCTTTCATTCCCTACTCACCTTGGATTGATGGGAACATTCCTCGGTGTTTTTATCGGCATTATGGCTTTTACATTAGGTATTGGAACAGAAGGAATCACAGATGTAGCGATACGTAATCTGCTCTATGGCGTTTTAGTGTCAATGTCTACTAGTTTTGTAGGTTTATTTCTAACCACAATCAATACAGCCCGCTCCGCTGAAGCACGAAAGAAGATTGAAGACGATAAGAACGATTTCTTTGATTTCGTCCAAACTGAATTGATGCCTTCTTTGGACGTTAGTTTAGTGCTTGCGATTACGCGGCTTCATGAAACCGTAGACCGCTTCGAACCAGCTTTTGATAGCGTAATCAATAGATTCCAGGAAACCTTTGATCGTTGTACAGCAGCATTTGGTGAAAGCTTTGAGGATAGTGTAACAGCGGTTGCTGATGCCGTGGATGTCATGGGGGAGAACATGGACAAGATTAACGACAATATAGATTTGCAAAAACAGCTGCTTGACACTATGAAGAGCGGGGAGCTTGTGAGGGGAATGGATAAATATGTTGAGGCAGCCAACCATTTTGTTAGTATCACACAGTCTCTCAATAAGTTTGAGGAAGCAAGACGTATGATGTTAGCTGCTACACAAGAGGCTATAAATATTCAGGAGCAGTACAACGAATCGCTGAAAGTGCCTCGTGAGGTGGCTGTACGTGTTAATCAAATATTGGATCGTATCAAAGAATTTGAAGCGAGCATCAATAGGCTCGGGCCTCAACTTGACAGAAGAGATATTCTCGGCAATGATGTGGTTAACTTGATTCAAGAGCAAATCAAGGGCATAGCAAAAAAAGGTAAGATTGCTGATGAATATTTAGGTATTGCTGATGGCAGACTTGAAGATTTGTTTAAGGAACAGACGAAAGCCATTTCCACAATGAGTTCTCGTTATCAAGTAGCAATAGAGAAACATATAGAGAGCTTTGAGCAAATGTTGAAAGATCAAACTGAGGATTTAGAGAAACGTCACAAAGAATTTTTACAGGCAATCGAGGAAAAGATATCCGTAGATGAGGTGCATCAAGACTTCTCTAATCTTCGTCGATTGAACGAGATCTTTGAGCAGTTGAAAGCTTTGGCAAAGGACTCGGTAAAATCCGAAGAACTGAAAAAGCGTTTGGGCTCAATAGAAGTGGATTTAGCTGCACTCACTGCTTCTATGAAGAAAGTGGAAGAAAAAACAATGGCAAGACGAAGTCTTTTCGGATTTGGAGGCTAAGCAAATATGGACAGCAACAATAATGGCTCGTTCTGGCCCAGTTATGTGGACATTATGACAACGCTGTTTGCCATAATGCTGGTGCTATTCACAGTATCTTTCAGTAGATTCAAAATCAAAGAAAAGCAACTGCAAGCCCTAGTTGATGAATATGAGAATATTATTACGGTCTATTCTACTGTTGGTGCAATCGATTCTACAGAATACTTTGGCTATAATGAGCAATATCTTAAACACTTGTTTACTGTAGATGTAGAGTATCAGCAGAAAGAATATCGAATCAACAAGCTCAAACTAGATTTAACAGATAGCTTGGCAGCTTGTCGCAAACGTGATAGTATTGTAACAGCCGGGAAAATCGTAAAAAATACAATTCTAGAAATCGAGAAATCAAAAGTAAACAGTAGTAACATCAAGTTCCTCGTTGTTATCGAGGGGCAAGCGTCTAAGGTCGGTTTTAATGTAGATGATTGGCACAATAATTATACTTTGTCATATCTCCGAGCTCAGTTCTTGAATGATTTCTGGAAAAAGAATGGAATTGATTTGGCCTCAATCCCGAAATGTGAGCTTATTATCTCTGGAAGTGGTGAAGGTGGAGTGCCACGCGTGCAACCTGACACAGCAACATTACGAAAGGTTTATGTTGACAATAATGAATATTGGCAACAGTGGGTGGCAGAAGAGGCTAAAAATCAACGCTTCCTCATTCATATTGTGCCGGTCATTGGAAATATCAATGTAACAAAAGAAAAACTGGATGCAATTAAGAAATGATAGAGCCGGATTTCGATATAAATGTAGAATACGAGAAGTTGTTTGGCACAGCAAAACGTGTTAACCTTTTCGATGAGGACGAAAATTACTACAATTTAATCCGTCCTAGCATTGTAGCCAGCGAATGTCGCATATATCATCGAAATCTACTGCCTTTTCCAACAATCAGGCTCCAATCATATATAAATTCCTTGAACCTATTAGAATTACTTGATGATATCCTTTACTCAAAGAAAAGGCGATTCTGTTTGGAAGTAGAAGGCGTCTGTAAAGCTTTTGGTGATTATGAATCAGAAACGAATAGTTTTATAATTTGCCAAGATAGTCTAATATCGAATCAAATAACCTCCATACTAATGGATGATGTTTTTGTTTTTAATAGAGAAAGATTTATTAAGCAAGTATGTGTGAAAGATGGAGGATTTTATCGAATGACAAGAGATTTCAGATTTTCTTCTGCATCATTGGCGGCGACCTATGTACTTGGTCGAAGAGTAAATGGATGGCTTGCTTGGAAAAACTTCAAAGGCGAAACATTGAAAAATGTCTGTAGAAAGGAGGCTTGAGCAGAATGAAAAAGTATATTATGGGCTTTCTCTTGCTTGTCATCTTATTAGCACTTATAGCCAGAGCTGGTAACGAAGAAGCTTTTGATGAAAATGAATATGATGAAACCACTATAAGCGCTTTTGCTGAAATATCAACGGAAGACGAGTTTGTTGAGGAAGTAATCATGGAGGCATCTGATATTGAGCCAATAGATACTGTGAAAACACTTAATGATACGGCTGTGCATTTCCATGAAAGTAAACCATTCGATGTTCCGACAATTCCAACAACTCTCCAATCACAAATCTTAATTCGAAAGGGTTACACTGTTTCCTATAACAAAGAGACTAAGCAACCGAACTGGGTTGCTTGGCATCTTACGTCAGCACATACAGATGGCGAATGGGCACGGCCAAGTGGTAATGCTTTTCATGAGGATATGGAAGCCCCATCGCCAAGAGCGTCAAACTATGACTTTAGAGGGAGTGGATGGTCACGTGGACACATGTGTCCAGCTGGCGACAACAAATGGGACAGCGATGCAATGTATGAAACATTCCTTTTGTCCAATATATGCCCCCAAAATGAGAGATTGAATAGCGGTGATTGGAATGATATAGAGCAAGATTGTCGCCGATGGGCAAAGAAATATGGAGATATTTACATTGTTTGCGGACCGATATTCTATCAGCAAGAACACGAAACAATTGGAACAAACAAGATTCCCGTGCCTGAGGCTTTCTTCAAGGTCGTATTACGCATGAACGGAAAACCTACGGGAATTGGTTTTATTTGTAAAAATACAGAGGGGAATCGGAAAACGGATTTTTATGTGAATACGATAGCACAAGTAGAACGTATCACCGGCTTTCTCTTCTTTCCAGATTTACCTATAGAACTGAATAGTCAGGTAAAAGAGAACGCACATCTTCAAGATTGGTAATATTGGGGATGAATGCATGTCTCATCGTCTGTCAAGATCATTGATTGCTCTCTGTTCGGCGATGAAGGGGAAGGGATATTTGTGAGATAAGGAAAAGAAAACATGGTTAAAATAAATCTTGGTCAAGGTACGTGGCTCTTGAAGTGTCAAGCGACCAAGGTCGAGCGCACAATAAGGATTATTCTGCCAAAGAAGACATTCAGGTTGCCCTCGTCCTTCAACGGGGGCTTTTTTTTCTTTCATCAAGCATTCAAGATACATTGGGATACTGTTTGTGTCAAGGAATTGTTTTGATGTGTATATGCTGAGGTGTGTGGCAATCCGACAAGTGTGCTTGTCGATTTATCTATTCCCAATTCGTCCGTTGACGGACGAATTAGAAATTTCATCAGAATCAACAGATTGTAACTCCATCGCTGTAGTCTGTAGTCTATCTTGAAAAAATATTTTTTCTCTTTCGGTTTTATCCACGTTGCTTGTCAATCGCATAACCACGGGTTGCAAACTCGCAAAGGACACTTGTAGCTCATTGACGGAGTTGGGTGGCTCGAACTGAGTTTACGCGGTAGCCAACGCTGATGATAGCATCGAGGTTGTAGAACTGCGTCATGAAGTTTTTCCCGTCCGAAACAGTTGCCGAGAATTCCTCGGTAACTGAGTCTTTGATGAGTCCTTTGTGATCCCTGAGGATTTCATGTTTCAGTTGACACGCAGCGAATGGGAGATTTTGAAATCGCAAAGTGCGGCATTAGATAATTGGATATCACAAAATGTGATTTCAAGTCAGCCTGATAATCAGCAAGAAGAACTTTTAACATCACAATTTGTGATCTTAAAGAAAGGACGTGGGAAGCACCCAAAATATCGTTGGATGATAGCTCGTTCAACATTTGGGGACTCAAAACAATAAAAAGTGACTTTTTGCGAAGGATAATGTGTGCACATAGCTGCGTATGGCATACTGGCGTAACACGTCTGTAGCTCAAATGCCGGAACTCACAATTGCTTTCCTGCTGAACTGTTTCCATTTTGGAAATAGTTGTGTCTTCTTCAGTTTCTTGTATAGAAGGCTTTGCTGTTGCCTTTAGGTTGACAAGCGGAAAGGCTTTTTTATGTTTTTGCCTCTGATGATGTCTGCGTTTCGCTTGCGAAGCCATTGGGGGCTCGGTCGTTGTGCGAAAGCTTGCTTTCAGGCACAGACGAACGGGACACCAATGAAGGTCGTGAGACCTCAGACATCAGCAGAGGTGTTTTTAAGGTTTTTGTCAACCATCAATATGCACCTACTGCGTTCTCGACCAATTCTCCAGATTCAAAGTCGTTCTACAGATGTTTTGTTATAACACTTGCGAGGCGCATTCCCTCATAAAAGTGTTGTTTTTGCAGGATATTCCCTCATAAAAGTGTTGTTTTTGCAGGATATTCCCTCATAAAAGTGTGGTTTTATTTGGTTGTTCCCTCATAAAAGTGTAATTTTGCAGCCGAATAGAATTTCAGAATGAATATGATTAGCGGACTCCTTTAGATAACAAGTAGCTATGTCTGACTTTACTGATTTCTTGGCAGCAGTGGCCATCGAAGATGCAATAGAAGAGAGTGGCTCTACATCTTCAGGGGGGCACTCAAAACGTAGCAGTAGTAAAAGCGATGAGAAGAATGAGCCGATGACGGTAGGTTGCTGGCTGATGCTCGTGTGTGATCTCTTGTCCATCATTGCTGCGGTCCTGACAAGTTGGTGGTACGTCATTCCCATCACTGTCCTCCTGACCTTCGTCGTAGGACTATTCATAGATGTTAATCGCGACCTAAAGAAGAGGCATAACTAAATCATATAAGTAAGATTGAAGAGGGGAGAGGAAAGAGGGGGTGAAATATGAATGAGGAATGGAGAAGGAAAAAGGGGAGATTGCAGAAAAAGGGTTTTTTCTTTGGAGAACCACAATCTTATTTGTACTTTTGCAGGCAAATAAAGCCAAGATTAATACTAACATCATATGAAACCCCATCGTTTTTCTTCTTGTTTAATCTTATTCTTCTCCCTAAGTGTATTGTTATCTTGTGATAAAGAAGATGATGGCATTATGGTAGAGGGGAATGATGTCAAGGAGCTTGTCGGTACTAATACAGAAGGGAGCCGTCAAAGTAGTAGTGGAAACGAGGAGCAAAACCTTTTGAAAAATGGTGGACTCGAAGAATGGAGTTCTTTGTTTATTCCAGAGATGCCCAAAGGATGGTCTTTACCAAGTAATACTTATGCAAAACAGAATAATACTATTTTTTTTGAAGGGCGTTTTTCTGCGAAGATGGAATCTCAGGAAAAAGGTAATACCGCAAGAATTGAGCAGAAAATAGAGGTTTCACCTGGTCATAAGTTACGGATACGTTTCCACTATTATGTTGAGCAATGGAAGTCAAAAGGCGCTCGGACTTATTGTTATTTCAGGACGGAATCAGCGGAGAAATATACCATATCTGCAGATGAATTACAGGCGTTCTATGGAAAAGCTACATATTACATCATCCGTGGTGGAGGGTACAACAAAACCTATCTTCCACATGATTTAAAAACATGGTTGACTTTTGACGAGACAATAGAAGTGCCACCATCAGCGCAATACTTCTTGTTTGGAGTAAATAGCTATTATGGGACAACCATCTACGTTGATGATTGCTGGGTCATTGATGTAACAGAACAAATACCAACGGGAATTAGAGATGTGAGAATGTGATATGAAAATAAGATAATAACGAGATAGAAATATGGCAAACGATTTAACGACATCAAAGGGTTTCCTACAAACAGAGGATTCTGAATATGTGAGACTTGTCTCACTAATTACCTGTGTTTGGGACAAAGCCAAAGAAAAGGCTGCTCTTGCCGTGAACACAGAACTGCTCGATGCAAGTTGGGAAACGGGCAGATATATTGTGGAGTACGAGCAACATGGCAATGTTAAAGCAGAATACGGAAAACAGCTTCTGACAAACCTATCAAAAGATCTGACCAAACTTCGAGGAAAGGGCTATTCGAGGTCTAATCTATTCAACATGAGGCTCTTCTATGTGCGATTTCCGAAAATCCAGACAGTGTCTGGACAATTGACATGGAGCCATTATTTGGAATTGCTCAAATGTGACGACCCGTTGGAGATGCAGTTCTACATGAAAGAGTGTGTCAAAGAGGGATGGAAAGTTAGAGAACTGAGACGCCAAATCAACTCATCGCTGTTCCAGCGTTTGGCTCTGAGCACTGACAAAGAAGGCGTGCTGGCTCTTGCAAATGAGGGACATCAGGTGCAGACAGCAGCGGATATCATTCGTGACCCCTTTGTGCTGGAGTTTACAGGACTCCCGCGTCAGAGACGTTACAAGGAGAAAGATCTGGAAGATGCGCTGAAGGCCCACATGGAGCAATTCTTGCTGGAGTTGGGACGTGGCTTTGCCTTTATAGGGAGACAATATGTCGTTCCCATTGGCAGTCGCCGTTTCAAAGTGGATTTGGTATTCTATCATTGCATTCTGAAGTGTTACGTGCTGATTGACTTGAAGCAGGCGGAAATCAAGCACGGCGACATAGGGCAGATGAACCTCTACCTGAATTATTTCAAGAATGAGGTATGCCAGCCGGATGACAATCCTCCCGTGGGCATCGTGCTTGGCGCGAGGAAAGACGAGTTATTGATGGAATATGCCCTTCAGGGTATAGACAATCAACTCTTTGCTGCTCGCTATCAGCTTTACCTACCCAATCGCGAGGAACTGCAGGCTCAGTTGGACATGTTGTTGGGACAGCAAGGAACAATGCCCCGATGACATTACCTATGAAGACATCAGGATGGTTGTCAGCTACCATTAAAGCCTCTTTGCAGGGTTATTTACTGTCGACTCCTCTGCTACTGCAGGCATTGATTCATCCTCAAGTTTAGGGCTACATTCCCTCATAAAAATGTTGTTTTTGCAAGACATTCCCTCATAAAAGTGTGGTTTTTGCAAGATGTTTCCAATTCGTCCGTCATGGCGGACGAATTAGAATTCTCATCAGAATCAATAGATTGCAACCTTCCCGCTGTAGTCTGTAGCCTGTTTTGAACAAAATAATTTTTTTCCGGTTCCCATCCACGTCTCTTGTCAATCGCATAACCACGGGTTGCAAACTCGCTAAGGACACTTGTAGCTCATTGGCGGAGTTGAATCTTTCCGTCAGAAGCAATTGCCGAGATTTCCTCGGTTGTTGCCACCTTTTGACCATACTTCTAAAGCGAAGACGTTTAAGGAAACGATACTTCGGATGCAAAACCTTTTAGGTTCTATTGGATTTAGTGTGAATTAACAACACCAGAGAATGCTCAGCGCATCTTGACCTCATTATTTCAACGCAGAAACGCTTTCAACTTTCAACTCTCAACTTGTATCTGAATCTTCGATTCGGTGCTGTGTCGCCCGTGGTGCTAATGGATATGATATCGTAGGGGTCGGATGGGTTGTCTGCCCACTTGAACTCCAGCGAAAAGGGGCGCTTCTTTAGTCCGAGTGCCTTGCATGGCACCTTCAGGGTGAGGCTGTTGCCTGTGATCTCACGCTCTACGGACGTCACCGCCAGCCACTGATCCTTGGCATCGCCGCTGCGGTACAAAATGCCGTCCTTCACCATGAAGTCGAAGCCAAGGTCGTCATGCACTCGCGTTGCGCCTTGGGCCGCTGAGGTTGAAGGGTGAGAATCCATGTACAGCAACATCCAGTTCCTGTCCGTGCAGGGCGTCAGTGTATCTGCTGTCACTGCCTCAAACACAATATACTTACGCGTCACCTTCACCCTGCACTCTACGATGTCGTTGCGCCCAGTGGAATCGGTGTAGTGCAGTCCGCCGTAGCCGTTGTGGTCGCGGTGCAATACGTCGCCCCGTGTGTCGCGGTAGCTGACCACTGCGTTTCTGCCGCGCGCCACTTGTTGCGGCCGCACACCCTTGTAGCGCCTTATGTTCTGCACCAGCTGCATATAGTAGTTGTCCGTGTAGCCGCCGCGCATAGGCTGTATGGTGCGGTTGAACTCCGCGTTGTACTGGTCCACGAAGTAGAACGGGTTCTCGCGTCCGAGGAACGTGGTGGGACCGGGCTCCGTCTCGCTGCCCGGGGCGAGGCCCGAGCGGTACTTGCCCGCCGTCCATTCGTTCCAGTCGTTCACGTAGATGAAGTCAGGATCCACGGCGAGCGCCTCGTCCCAGCGGTCCTGGAAATAAATGCCGTAGCCCTCGGGGTGAGCCACCGTGCGCCCTAGCCATGGCACGTAGGCCGAGTCCGGCATGTCCCACTGGTTCAACGCCGGCTCCTTTGTCTCGCGTCGCCAGCTCTTGCCCGTGATGCTTATCGGGTGCTGCGCAGGCGTCACCGCCATCTCCTCCAACCGTCCTTTGTGGCGCGATGCCAGGTCTTTGGGTGTCATCCCTGCCACGCGCACGTCGTTCATCTCATAGCCGAAGCTCCAGTTGTCCTCGGTGCCGACGTAGCGATGCCCGCCCCATTCATAGTAGCCCCACCACATATTCCTCAGCGTGAAGAACTCCAGCACCTCCTGCGGATAGCGGCCTGCCTCGTAGCCGCTGCCATTGGCGTCGTGGTCGGGCTCGGCGTTGTAGAGCAGCAGCGGCTTGCCGTCCCACATGAACCAGAAGTCCCGCACCACCTCTTTCTTATAGATCCGTTCGTAGAGGTCCGTCACCACGCTCACCACGGCTCCGTTGAACGCCCAGAAGCAGAACTGCGGCACGCTGTTGCCAAGTGCCCTCATCTTGGCCATCTCGTCAAACAGCACCGCCCACTCGTCCCAGTAGCGCACCGCATTCGTCACATCGAGGATCAGCACGTCCACGCCGGCATCAGCCAGCATCGATAGGTCGCGACGTATGAGCCAGCGGTCCTGACTGAGGAAGTAGCCCGCCTCCGGCTCGCCCCAGTGCAGGCTCCACTCCTTCCAAGCCGGGTGGTAGGCGTCGAGGCGTGCCTCGGGAGCCTCCTGCAGCGTGCGTGTCACGTCGCCTCCGTAAGGCGCCTTGAGGTTGTATTTCCCCTCGTCGTGCCAGGTGATGTAGAAGATACCAACCGTGCGCTGCTTGTCCGTCCGCAGCGGCGCCTCCTCCGCGGTCGGCATCACGCGGCCGAGGGCATCCGTTGCCACCCACGTGTCCGGCATGATGTCCACGACTTGAGCGTTTGCGGCAAGCGCGCAGATGATGAAAGTCAGCAATGCCGTTATTCTCATATTCTTCTTCATTTTCGATTGACTGTTCGGCTGTAGTCTGTAGTCTATCTTGAACAAAAATTTTTTTAGGTTATGAGGTTGTGAGGTTATGAGGTTATGAGGTTGTGAGGTTGTGAGGTTATGAGGTTACGAGGCTGTGAGGTTGTGAGGTTACGAGGTTATGAGGTTATGAGGTTGTGAGGTTACGAGGTCATGAGGTCGCTCATGATGTCGTCGGCGACCATCCACGACGGCTCGGCGATGCGCAGATGGGTGTGCGGCTTGGCATTCTCGGGCAACAGGAGGAGACGATGGGCGACGATGTGGGGGGCAGCTGCACGAAGGAGGGTGTCGAGACACGGCTGACCGAAGCGACGGCCGAAGGCCGGGAGGTCGATGCCGGCGGCGGTGCGCAGGCCGCACATGATGGCTTCGTCGATGAGATCGGACGGCGTGAGGTGTTCTGTGGTCACGATATCATGGCTCATCGGACGGGTGGCAGCGTTCTGGTGGGAGGGCGAGAGCCAATAGGCGATGTAGGCATCCAGGTCGGGTCGGTTGGCGCGGCGGATGCGGTCGCCGTCGTAGCTGTGGGCACCAGGGCCGAAGCCGAGGTAGGGTTCGCCAGTCCAATAGCTGCTGTTGTGGCGGGAGTGGTGATGGGGTAGGGCGAAGTTGGAGATCTCGTAGTGCTCGAAGCCGGCTTCATGGGCATAATGGCAGAGGCGTTCATACATGGCAACAGACATCTCCTCGGGTGCCTCGTGGATGTGTCCGGCATCGCGCTGACGGGTGAGAGGTGTGCCCGGCTCGTAGCTGAGTGCATAGGATGAAAGGTGCTGAATGCCAAGCGAGAAGGCGGTGTCAAGATCACGATCCCATTGCTCCATGGCCTGTCCCGGCAGGCCGTAGATGAGGTCGATGCTGATGTTCTCGAAGCCTGCAGCCTGCAGCGCTTTCACGGCGCGAATGGCTGTCGCGCTGTCGTGGCGTCGTCGGATTGTGCGCAGAATGTCATCTTGAAAGGTCTGAATCCCCAACGAAACACGATTCACCTTGTCCGCCATTCCCCCCTCCTCCACGTCGTCAGGGTTCATTTCCATCGTCACCTCCGCGTCAGCCTCCACGGCATAGTTGGCATAGACGGCGTCGAGCACGTCGTGCAGCAGTTTTGGGGGTAGCAGTGAAGGCGTGCCGCCACCTATATATATTGTGCGTATGCGAGGCGACGGCAGTTCGCCCGTACGGCTCTCGATCTCCCGACAGAGGGCATCGACGTAGCGCGCGATGTCGGCTTCGCGCGTCGTAGAGAAGAAGTCGCAATAGGCGCATCGCGAACGGCAAAAGGGGATGTGAATGTATATTCCTGCCATGTGAAGATAAAGACTTTTGGCTTTTCGAGTACAAAGATAATGCTTTTTTCGCAAAAAAAGCGTAAAAGATGAAAGTAGTTTCAAGATTTATTGTTAACTTTGAGCCGTTTTGGTAAAATATGAGCCTCAGATTGTTGTCCAATGGCTCGATACGAAGAATCTTATAAACTCATTATAAACGCTTTACGCTAATGAAAAACTATTCGACTAAAGAAATCAAGAACATTGCCTTGCTGGGCAGTGACGGGGCTGGTAAGACCACCCTCACCGAAGCGCTGCTCTTCGAGAGCGGCATCATCAACCGTCGCGGTCGCATCACGCAGAAGAACACCGTGTCCGACTATCTCCCTGTGGAGCAGGAATATGGCTATTCCGTGTTTGCTACGCCTTTCCATGTTGAGTGGAACGACAAGAAGCTGAACATCATCGACTGCCCGGGCTCTGACGACTTCGCCGGCGCTGCCATCACGGCCATGGGCGTGACGGACACCACCGTCATCCTCATCAACGCGCAGAACGGTCCTGAGGTGGCTACCCAGAACCACTTCCGTCTGGCCGACAAGTTGCAGAAGCCTGTTATCTTCCTCATCAACCGTCTGGACGATGAGTGCGACTTCGACAACGTGCTCGAGCAGCTGCAGAGCGTCTATGGTTCGAAGGTCGTTCCCGTGCAGTTCCCCATCAAGACCGGTCCCGACTTCAACGCACTCATCGACGTGCTGTTGATGAAGAAATACTCCTGGAAGCCCGAAGGTGGCGCTCCCATCATTGAGGACATCCCCGCCGACCTGATGGATAAGGCTACGGAGATGCACCAGACCCTCATCGAGGCTGCTGCCGAGCACGACGAAACACTCATGGAGAAGTTCTTCGAGACCGAGGGACTCACCGAGGATGAGATGCGCGAAGGCATCCGTGCAGGTCTGGCCAGCCGTGGTATGTTCCCCGTCTTCTGCGTTTGTGCAGGCAAGGACATGGGCGTACGCCGTCTGATGGAATTCCTCGGCAACGTCGTTCCCTTCGTGGATCAGATGCCCGCAGTGAAGAACACGGCAGGCGAGGAGGTGAAGTGCGATCCCAACGGTCCCACAAGCCTCTATTTCTTCAAGACCAGCGTGGAGCCGCATATCGGCGAAGTGCAGTACTTCAAGGTTATGAGCGGTACCGTTCACGAAGGCGACGACCTGACCAACGCAGACCGTGGCTCGAAGGAGCGCATCGCACAGCTGTTCGTGTGTGCAGGTTCCAACCGCACGAAGGTCTCCGAACTCGCTGCCGGCGACATCGGTTGCACCGTGAAGCTCAAGGACGTAAAGACGGGCAACACGCTCAATGGCAAGGACTGCGACAACCGCTTCCAGTTCATCAAATACCCCGAACCCAAGTACATCCGTGCTATCCGCGCTCAGAATGAGGCCGATACCGAGAAGATGATGAACATCCTTGCCCGCATGAGCCAGGAAGATCCCACTTGGGTCGTCGAGCAGTCGAAGGAGCTGCGCCAGATCCTCGTCAAGAGCCAAGGTGAGTTCCACCTCCGCACGCTGAAATGGCGCATGGAGAACAACGACAAGATGGCTATCGTGTTCGATGAGCCGCGCATTCCTTATCGCGAGACCATCACGAAGGCAGCTCGTGCCGACTACCGTCACAAGAAGCAGTCGGGTGGTGCCGGCCAGTTCGGTGAGGTTCACATGATCGTTGAACCCTACGTCGAGGGCGAACCCGTGAAGGAGGTCTATCGTTTCGGCGGTCAGGAATATCGCATCAACGCCAAGTCGGAGGACGTTATCGACCTCGAATGGGGCGGCAAGCTCGTGTTCATCAACTCCGTCGTCGGCGGTGCCATCGATGCTCGCTTCATGCCTGCTATCCTCATGGGTGTGATGT
>Ga0247611_10004013_pt1 | contig 20941 bp, 20 predicted proteins | sample 177DNAGHGhighgp2_FD_192422 | JGI IMG/M metagenome (GOLD analysis project Ga0247611, IMG submission 192422) | Sheep rumen microbial communities from Palmerston North, Manawatu-Wanganui, New Zealand - 1770 DNA GHGhigh gp2 | ecosystem: Host-associated > Mammals > Digestive system > Stomach > Rumen...
ACCGGCTGAAAAAGAGCGCAGGAAAACAAGGGTACTTACACCCACGTTCCGTCAGCTGCCTTTATCGCAACTGCTTTTCCGTGGTATGTCGTATCCTGCCTCACTGCGCACATGTGGCCTGATATGTATTTTTATTTGAGCATCCTTTGGATACCCATCAGAACAATCATCCGCAGATGGCGACTCTGATCCGTATCCAACCTTTCTATAAGTCTAGGTATCAAAAATGATGATTTTCCGATTTTCCCCTTTACTACTTATGGGATATTTGCAACCCTCTTTTCTTACTAAGCCTGTTTTGACTATGTTTTTCCGGTCAATTCTTGGCCGGTATGGACATAATAAATCCATTCCAGAAATAGCAACATTAAGCCGGACTTAATGAAAAAAGGCACAAAAAAAGGGCTTTCTCCGTCATCTGCGATTCAGATAACTTTGAAAGCCCTGTATATGTATGCTTTCCTACATTAAGTCCGACTTAATGATTTTGGATAAAAATATTCAATTTTTTTCTTCCCGCACCTCTTTGACTATATTATTGCGGCTTGGAATCCAGTCCTTTGCAATGTTTGCCATGATAAGTTTCTCAACCCATTGTTTCCATGTATCATCCATATGCTCTGTAATAAGGATCCTCACGAATATGTTTGATGGCGTGGGATTCGTCAACTTAAACCCGGCAAGGTCGAGAAGATGTTCGGCGTGCGCCGGTGTCATGTACATTCCTTTGCATAATGCAAGAACTGTACCTTTCTCCAAAGTGGTATCCGTACCATTGCGGTATCCGCTTATGGTAACAGTACTTACTCCACACCTATCCTGCAGTTCTTCAAGAGTTACATTATAATGATCCATGTAATACTTAAGACCACCGCCAAAGCCACCTAGCATTTTATTCTTCATATCATCGGCTTCAGCGTTAATCCTTGCCATGATCTTATCGATTTCAGCCTGCATTTCCATTTTGGACTGATTTATCTCATGCTCGGGATCATATTCTGCCGGAACATAATCATCGGCATCCATCTCACGGCAAAGAAAACAACGCCTGTAAAATGTATCGGAATACTTATCACTGGCGCTGAATTTACGGTTAAATACAAAGCAGCATTCGTCAACATGCTCCAGTCCGTATTCTGTCAGTTCATAATTTCCTGTATCTGTCTGGTAAACGTATTTAGGATTATTGAGACAGAGCATATGATTCGCATACACAAGAACTTTATCCACAAACAGCTGTCCAAGCGTGGGATTCATAATCAGCTGTATGGTCAAATTTTGTTCATCGATAACAAAACTCTGATTCCTATCAAGTTTCTTCTTGTGAAATGCGAACGGCGGCATCATCTCACCATCGCAGTAAACAAAAGCCCCAAGAACCTCTTCACATCCAAGTTCCATCAGCCTGAGTTTTGCTGCAATAAGAGAAACGCCGAAAAATGAAGCAGTCCGTCCTACAGCATCCTGGACATTTTCAGCATAGCGTCTGGTCTGATCAGCCTGATGCGCTGCCACCAGAAAATCACTGTAAACTCTATGTGCCATTTTTGCAGGCATCAGGATCCTCGGAGCTAACTGGTTTGCCTGCCATTCCATCCATTTGAGAGCGGAAGAATCCTCAGGTATTCCGTCATATGTTTCGACTATCTCACAAGAAATATGGCTGCTATCGCCATCCAGAAGCCTCTGAAGTTCAAATGCCCTCCTATGCCTGTCCCAGTGCACGCACTCATGAATGATAGTATTATTGGCCGTACCGATGTTATACATAAAGTACACATTCGGGTTTATTAGCATTGTCCCCGGTCTTGTAGTAATTTCATGTTCATTTTTGCCAATTATTGAATCATAGACGGTAACTGTCTCTTTCCCGAAATAGGTTTTGCCAAAGATTTTATCTCCCAGAGGGGCATAATATATTTCCATGCCCATACTTTTTGCTATTTCCTCTACCGGCAACGGCATCGGTTGGAGCAATGCTTTTTCATAATTGCGGCGCAGAAAATCTTCAGCATGCCTGTCCACATCCTCTTCATACATATATGGAACAAGATTCTGACTGAGGCTTTTGTCCTTATCATAGACTGCCTTGTTGTATTCTTCAGTTCCGGTCACAGATACACTGTTCAAACCATCTTTCAATATTGCTCTGAAGAAAACATTATATGTCCTGGTAACAGAATCGGAATCATAACCATAACGTGTCCTGCCACTGATTTCAATAACGGCATCAACAGAAGTACGTATTTCAAGCCAGTCATTACCAAGATCCTTAAATGTAACACCGCAAACGGTAGCATCTGACAGTTCAACCCATTTTATTTCATAAAACTCTTCATCTTCAAAACTATCTTTGCGTCTTATAACAATAGGACTGATAGCCTCCATGATCTCATCAAGGTAGTGATCCTCCATGTATTCTTTAAAATCTTTGTATTTTTTCATGCCAGATCCCACCTCCTTCTTTATCGATCATTGGAATATTTCCACCCGCTACATTTATTCTTTTATAAAGCCGACACTATTCTTCTTGCTCTATTTCATCCTCGACTTTATCATTAATCTTCTCTACAACAACATTATAATGCTGCCGCAATCCAGATCTTGCTTTCGATATCAACGCATAAAACTGTCTTATGTTTTTTAATCGAAGTTTCTCAGTACATTGGAGTGCATTTCCAAACGCTACTATTTCATCATCGCGATACACAGTGTAATAGTTCACTTTACCCACCTCAAAGCAAAACCTTCTTTAATTCCTCCCCATTACTCTGGCTACCCAACAAAAGCTCATAGTATCGTAAAAGATGTGGCGCCAAAGGAAGATAATTATCCCCTGACGATGCCATTTCTTTTACCTCCGTCTTTCTACCCGGAAGGACGAATCCACACCTGCTTGCACCCGTCAAAAGCACATAAGCCAACAGCTGATGGCTATCTGATCTATCCGGTCTTCCACTCATTTTATATTTTGCATCGATAACAATAAACGGCTTATCATCTTCATATATAATAATATCCGGTATGCAAAATGGCATTAAGTGGATTCCCTTTTCAGCATCATCTGAACTATCAATATCTTTTTGCAAGTAAAATCTTCTTGAATACTGTTCCACCCTATATCTGCTATTCTTCAATGCTTTTTTTAGTTCTGTTCTAGCATAGTATTCAAACAGAGTTTCCATATTGATCGCATATGGAATCGTATAAGTATAACGTTTTTCATCCCCTTTTGGTTCTATCTCATAATTATGAAAGTCCAACGACAGTATTGCCCGTGCTTGGTGAATCACCGGCTTATAATATGAATAAAGGCCTCCAATATTTGAAGTGTTAAAATCCGTGTTACTTATGCTCGTAGTCTTAACGTGCCGGAGGCTGTTTAAGCAATAGTTTATCTTGCCATTTACAGAGCTTTCTTCCTTAAATTTGATGTTTAGAATTGTTTTACATTTTAATAATGCTGCCTTAACAATTCTGTTTTCAATGGTATCCTCCGTGAAATCCACATATCTGCAATAAAACTTATCACTTCTGCCTCTGGCGGTATTGTGCTTGATATTTTTATTAACATCTATCTTGCCGCGAAGTTTTGCAGTGAAATTTTCTTCATGATATAAAAGCGACTTCTTGAGCCCTTTTTTGCATAATGCATGGCATGAATTTATATAACTCAGTGCAAACAGAATATCAGTTTCAATATCAGCATTCTGTGGTAAACGAATCAACGGCTGATCATAAAAAATATTGAATAAAAATCGCTTGTCCGCTGCCAATTCAGCCATATAGACTTCATATTCATCATCCAACATAACGGTTTCAAGCATTTGCCACGGATCCAGTCCATAGTTTGAAGTAATAACCAATATATGTTCTTTTCCGTTATCCTGGATAGGCATACCATTCCTGTCATATATGCGACCAACACCAACCTGCCCGCTTGTCCACAGGTTATTATTATATCTGTGTATGCCAAAGTTTATCTCTGGCTGCAACAGATCAATTCTACCCCAGAAGCCCTCTTTTTCATCAATTTTAGACCAATCGTAAATATGGTGGGATATTATTTCTTTTGCCATATACTATCACCCGCTTCTTAATATCCAAATTCTTTACGGAGATCATCAATAAACTTACCAATGTAGGCATTATCAATTATGGCATTTGATTTGGTGAGATTACCGAACTCCTTTACATAGAGCATAATATTCTCGCTCAATAGACTTATCTGTTCTTCACCACTTCCAGCCGCATGAATTTCTGATGGCATATGCTCTAATGGAGCCAGGCTTTCTGTAACATCCAGAATTCCATCCTTTACATACTCTCGTAAGATAGGAACCACCTGGAAAATGAAATGTTCAATTATCGCATCTTCATATCCTTTCTTCCTGTCACGCAGGAAGTAAGTGTGTCCTATCCTGACATCACTTTTCTGATATTCATTGTTAAAGAAACGGTTATCATCAAACAATCTCTGAACAGCATCGAAAAGTAACAGCTCAATGGAGTTTTCATCCACATTTCCTGATGCATTCTGGTAACATTTCATAACGATCTGCCTGTCTGCCGGACTATCTATAAAAATGAACCTCCTTCTTATAGCGTAATCAATGGCATCGATGGATTTGTCAGCCGTGTTCATCGTTCCAAGAATAAAAAGATTCTTTCCCAGAACGATATCCTTTGTGACATTCCCTGTAACCTTTTCTTTTACCTCATATGGAGTGGAAACCTTGCTGTTTCTGTACTCCAGACCATATATCAGTTCCCCGAATACTGTCGCAAGATTCGCTCGGTTAATCTCATCAACAATAAGATAAAACTTAGGTTGAGCACCCCCTGTGGCATTATCCGCTGCCGCCTTTGAAAACTCAGCTATCCTACCAAGGATACGATTAACACTTTCGTAGTTTGGTGTAGTCTGACCTGCCTGGATCTTTACCTCTATACCACGAATAAAATCCTCATATCCATACGAAGGATGGAACTGCACAAGATCCCAACCTCCGGTCGTAAACTTTGAGGATGCCTTGGGATCAGCATAATCTGCATCTGTCAGTTTATATGCATCCAAATCACTAGAAATGTCCTCTTGCGAAGCGAATGCCTTCTTCAAAGACGGAGCATTTGGATTCAGTTGATTCAATACGAAACGTTTGCTCTCAAAGGTCTTAGATGTTCCGGGAGGTCCCTGAAATATCATCTGCCTTATGCCAATGTTCTCCATAATCTTCTGATAATCTTTTAAATCGACCATTTTCAGCACTCCTTTTATTTTGATTATTTTTTTTGCTGCACCAGAACAGTTAAACAAATCTTCATAATCATCTATGGTTAATACTTTTTTACCCGAAACCAATGAATCAAACTTTTTTGCATCAATCTCTATTTCATCATCTACACCGTACCATAACAGCCTTAAATTCTTTACCTTCTCTCCATAATAAGCCAATCTATTTTCATCGCCTTTGGGTGCAGTAGGTGAACGACCCTTTAAGATTTGCTTCACCTCATCAAGATAATGGCGTTCCAAGTCGATGAAATGATATAAATCAACATATGCCGGATCCGCCCCCATTATCAAAGCAATATTTGTCTTATACAGCTCCAAATATCTTTCCAGTATAATGTGGACAGCCGACATAATATTTACAGTATTATGCTGAACGCCTAATTCCGGGGAGTCTGGATTAAAGCCATGGTTTCTGAAACCACTTAAGGGAATTAGCTCTGTTTCTGGTCTTCCGTCAAAATAAGAAACAACATATTCTTCGGTGTCATTTTGAGAAGCATATCGACCAGTTGCTGCACTGTCCATTGTGTAGTATGCATGAGTCCCAGATACTTTACCGCCCCTCACCGTCTCATACATAAACCTATTTGCCTTACTTTTTTCAACAAGATAGGCTGCCTTATCAATCGGCGCGTGTAAGCTTTCAATATATGCAAGGCTTGTATTTTGAAGAAGTGATCCCAAAAGTACATCATGCGGGAATACGCCATTTAGGATCAAAGCATCTATGATGCACTCCATCATTCCTCTAAAGTCAACACATTTAGCTGGTACAATCGTGTTATGATAATAATCCCGAGAATCAACAAGCGAAAAAGAGGTTATGTCTTTGTTCTGCCTCACAAGTCTCTTTCTAATTGCAGAAATCGGGCATAACCCTTCAACGCCCACATTGATACTCAAATTAACTTGTTCAATAAATGAATCTGGATCACTCTTCAACAGCCCCATTGAATAAAGGTCTCTCAGATATGGTCCGACTTGAAACCTGATTTTCTGCCGAATATTATCTAAGATAAAATGCACATTTCCATCGCGGGCAACAATATACATTCCATGTCCAGGTATATACTGGGTAGGCTCAATACCAGGCTCTGCTTGAAAATAGCTTAAAACATAGTCTTCGACTCTCTCATATATGTCCGCTATTAAGTTCATTGCCGGAACGCTTATATAACCCCGATAATATCGGCGTAGTATTTCTTTTGATGACTTTAATTCCTTCAGATATGTCATTCTTCTGCGTACAGCAAGATCAAGCCCATTCCTAGCATCAAGCGTATTCTCAGTGAAGATAAGAATCACGTTTTCTGGAATATTCATGTAGCTCCCACCGGATAATTCAATATCTTGATTGCGGTATTCCATAGCATATAATAGATTACCCAATAGATTGCTAGCATTTGCTCTGTTGATATCGTCAAGAATCACGCAATACTTCTCGGCTTTACCCTGTGCTCTATTGCAAAGCCGCATTATTCTCTTTTCTGTAAAAGAAATAGTAATACCGCCACCAGCACTCACTTCAAGACCATAAACGATATCATCAAACTCCATCGAAGGATGAACTTGGATAAATTCACATTGTTTACCATCTGAAACAAACTTTTCGATATCCTCAGCATCATCCTCAGGATTTTGAGCAAATGCATCAGCTTCAGTCATATTCTTAATACACATATAATATGCAACCGCACGTGCGAGAAAAGTTTTTCCCGTTCCCGGACAGCCGCGAATCAAAATATTCGACATAAGGCCTCCACACTATTCTTCCTGTTCAAGTATCCTCTGTACAAAACGTGCAAGAAAATATGATATTTTCGGCGGTACCGCATTTCCTATCTGTCTGCTTATCTCTCTTCTTGCACCATAAAAAACAAAACTATCTGGAAAACTCTGTATACGTGCCGCCTCTCTTGGGCTTAACGTTCTATCTTCATCAGGATGAATGAATCTCCCTCCTGCAGGTGTATCAAATCTGGTTGTGATAGTTGCAGCAGGCTCATCCCATACCAACCGTCCATAAGAACCACTATGAACGGAATTGATTTCTTCATCCAGTTCAGTATAGTTTTGACCATTATCTATTTTGTGCATCCTCTCAACCGCTTTTTTAGAATGATTCGATTGAGTATGATTAGCCAATTCCGTGCTATTACTTGCAAGATATCTTTGGTATTGGTTCTGTGGCTCTGGATTTGGTATAATGCCTGTCTCTGTAACCGCAGGAAGATTTCCTATTGCATCCCGTACCGTTGTAGCAACAAAATAATCAGGATATTCTTCCTCTATGGAGTTGCGTGTTTCATCCCAGATTGAATCAAAATCTATGCCTTCAATCGTTGTGCCAATAATTATCAATCTTTCGCGTTTTTGTGGAACACCAAAGTCCACAGCCCTTACAACTTTATGGAAAACATTATATGGCAGGCCATCATTCAGTTCGGAATCAGTAAAGATATTAATAATTTCCTTAAATATCTTTCCTTTCTGCATATTCTGCATACCCTTAACATTTTCCATCACGAATATCTTGGGTTTTACTGTTTTTACCACATTATAATAATGTTTGAACAAATAATTTCTCGGATCATCTATAAACCCGTGTCTAATTCTTGCTCCGGCCATTGAAAAGCCCTGACACGGCGGCCCTCCAATGATTACCTCAGCATCTCCTGTAGCAAAAACGCCAGAATTATCAATGTTCTTGATATCATCAACAAGCACCTCTATTTCTGGGTGGTTTCTTTGATACGTGTTAGCTATTGCAGGATCAAACTCAACTGCTTTATCTATTGAAAAGCCTGCTTGTAGGAATCCTAAAGATAGTCCTCCGCATCCAGCAAACAAGTCAATAACTCTCATCGTTATTCCGCTCCTCCACTTGTTCTATATCTAAAAGCAAATTCCTTTATATACTCGCTTTCTTCCTTGGTCAGGCCAAACATATTATTGATATAAGTATCTATAGCATGTATCTCTTTTACGCATTCTCTGTGCTTATATTCATAATCCGTTTGTTTTGTACCAACATATACTTTTGTATCTTCTAATTTTTGTCTTAAATTCCTGGCAAGCCTGCTCGCTCTTCTATAATCACCATTAAAAGGAGCCATAAAGCCATTTAGCTCTTTGCTTACATGCCAGCAATCTGAGGTAGCTATCCAGTACCACCAAAACAGAGATGAATTAATCAAGCAATAACAGTAATCAGCTGTTTCTTCACTATCAAAGCTAAAAATCTTATACTCTGGATCCTCTACCTTTTCTCTATAAGCTTTCATCCAAAAGGCTTCACGCCTATTAAGATATACTGATTCTTCCCCTTCTCTTGAAACAGCATAAACAGATTGCATCATCTCAGGATCAGTAATCTTGCGGAATATTGCTACATCTATATCTGTCCCAAGTTTAGGAATCCAGTTTTCGGAATAAAAAGAATTCCTTACAACCTTTGTATTACTAAAAAGATTATCCCTTTCTTCTTTGTACCAATATTGATAGTTCCCTGTATAAATTCGCCTGCTATTCTTTTTCTGCTTTCCAATTAAAATGCAGAGTTTCTGGTGAACAGAATCAAACAAGCAATCTGGTCTGTCTGCGTAACTCAAAATATACTGTTCTGATACAGCGCCAATCAATTCATCTCGTAAATCCGCCATCCTCGGTGTAGAAATATATGACAACGGAATAATGAACCCCAAACTGCCATTCGGAGTTAGCTGCTTTGCTGCATTGATCAGAACGTTAGCATAAATATTTCCATACTTCTTTTCCAGATTCAAACCACTCTTAAAATCCTCTACATACGGAGGATTTCCGACAATTATGTCATAGTGCTCTTGACCTGGTTCTTGCATTACATAATCGTATGAGTAAAAATTACCCCCCATCAATTCAGCCAAACCTTGAATTGCTCCTGCGCCAAAATGCTTTAACACGCAAATAAGCAGTCGTAATTTTGTAATCACAATAGATTCTATGTTTATATCATTTCCATACACTGTAGATACCGCTTCATGCACAAGATGAATCGGAACCTTTTTGTAGTGTTTACTGAGCATTTCAAATTTCTGTTCCAATGCAACTAACAGGTATTCTCCCGCACCGCAGGTAGGATCGAATACTGTCTTTTTTGTAGCAAACGATTTATATGGTATTTCTGATAAGTCTTCCCTTCCGATGTTCTGTTGATTGAGTTTTCCATATGCTGCTTTGATGCTGTTTGCCACAATAAAATGCACAACATCACAAGGTGTGTAATACACTCCTTTACTTTTTCTTATAGATTCTTTTTCATTCAACTTCGACAACATATTTTGTGTCTCGAAATACGAATACTTTGTCTTATCCTTTATTTCAGCGACATATTCTGGCTTACCTGCCATTGCAACCATTTCATCGAAAACAAGCGCAAGCTCATTTTCATCGCAAATTGTCGATGCATAAGAATATGTCAAATTCAACGCATCATCTATGAACATTTTTTCACCTCTTCATAACGCACTTTTTCCGCTATTAACCCACTCATCCAGTTCAGACTTCTTGAACTTCCATAACTTTCCTATCTGATGAGCAGGAAGATCTTCTTTTTGGCGGATCCATTTTCTTAGCGTCACTGGCTTTATGTTCAAATATTCGGCTGCGTCTTCTAAGCTAATATAATTATCATCTATTCTTTCGCTCATTTGATATCCCTCGTTACAAAACCGTATACCTTTACTCATATATCATACTACAACAATCTATGATTTTCAAGATATTTGCAGATACCATTTGATATTTATTGATATTTGATGCGACGCTTTTCTTATCCTTCATATTCCATTATACTCATGTATTGTCCAAAATATCGTACACAAAACCTGACTTCGGATCCGCCCTGTTTCACCATTTCCTTCCGTTCATCTGCCATCGATCATGCCCCCGGATGCTCCGTACCGCCTGCCGCAGAGTATTCGCCCTGCCGTGCTGGTGGTACGGATGGGAAGCCTTGTGCTTGTGGAAGATGATCACCGTTCCCTGCTCCGGATACTCCGGATTATGCAGATACCAGTAATGGCCAGTATTCCTGGACATGATTGTCACATCGTAGGCGTCCGTGGTTATGATGGAGAAATACTTCGGATCCAGACATTTCAAGTCTTCATTACTGAACATGGGCAGCCTCCTTCCCGGCAAACCACGCTTCCAGCGCCTGCTCCACAAGGGAAGCTATCTGCTCCGCGTTCATGCCTTCAAAATACTTGCTGCAGATAGCCGTCGGCAGTTTCAGGCTCACGCCATTGGCCTGCTTCTTCACCTTAAGCCCGTCCACGATCTCCAACATCTTCTCTTCATCCAGATTCCCGGACGCTTTCCTGAGCTGTGCCGCCATCTTCGGCATCAGCTTCAGCTTCCTGCCTGTCAGCAGGTCATACAGAGCCTGCTGCTCTTCCTCAGGCATATAGGACACATCCACCGCCGAAAGAAGCGGGATCTCGTTCCTGTCCATCATGTCCTTGAACGGTCTGATCAGATAATTCAGCCTCAGGTACCTTGCCGCGTTCCGGCTTGAAAAACCATATTCCTTTGCCAATACATCCCGGCTCTTCAACTTGTGGCCATTATGACCACAAGTTGATTCTGTCTCATTCCCGGCAAGGATCTCCAGTTCACGGATAATGTCGCTCCGCTTGCCCTGGCAGCAAGTCTTGTCATACTGCTCCGCCATCACGGCGGCCTTCTCGCTCGGAAGCAGGTCATTGAAGGATCTCTGGATCATGTTCGTTTCGATCACATAGACATAGGCTTCCTGCTCCGTCAGACCTTCCTTCACGATAGCTGGTATCTCCGTAAGCCCCGCCAGCTTCGCGGCATTCGCCCTGTTGTGACCGGAAAGCATTTCATATCCGCCCCTTTTCTTCTGCACGATCACCGGCGTCAGCACTCCGTGTTCCTTTACGCTCTCCACCATGTCCTGAAGACGCTCACCCTCATACAGATGGAACGGATGGTCATGGAAAGCCTTGATCTTATTCAGCGGCAGAACCTGTACCCCGTCCGGTTCATGCGCCGAGGATTCCTCAGTCAGCATATCCACCGCGTCAAATATCTTCCTCTTCGGAGAATTAGCCTTCATATGCGATCACCTCCCCAGCCAGTTTCTCATACGCTTTGCAGGCGTTGCTCTCAGGCGCGTACTCGATCAGCGGCTCACTGTAATAAACGCTCTCGCCAACCTTCACGGTATTCGGGATCTTACTCTTGAAGATCGTGATCTGCCCCTGGAATGTTTCCGCCACCTGTTCCGTAATGGTCTTGCACAGGATCGTCCTTGCGTCGCACATCGTGAGCAGGATCCCCGCCACATTCAGCCGCTCGTTGATGCGGCTCTTGATCTTCTTCACCGACTTTAGGAAGTCCTGCAATCCCATCATCGCCAGAAGCTGCGGATTCACCGCCACGATCACCTCATCTGCCGCCGCCATAGCGTTGATGGTCAGCGCACCCAGGGACGGACAGGTATCAATCAGGATATAGTCATAATCCTCTCTCAACGGTTCCAGAATGGCTGACAGCATCTTCTCCGTACCCATTTCCAGTCTCAGCTTCGCTTCCACTGCAGAAAGTCCTATGGATGCCGGAATGAAGTCCACGCCGCTCCTCTCCCAGATGTATTCCTCACGCTCCGGAAGATTTTCTTCCTCGATCACGTTCATCATCAGATCGCCGATCGCGACATCCACCTCTTCCGCTCCAAAGCAGGTGGTCAGATTGCTCTGCGGATCAAAATCCACCGCCAGTACCTTCTTGCCGCGCTTCCTCAGGGAATATGCCAGATTAAACACCGACACGGACTTCCCAACGCCGCCCTTCATTGCTCCGATCATATAAATCTTTCCCATATCGTCACGCCTCCAATCCGGCTTCCGCCACCATACAGTAATCAGCTTTCCTCTCAGCCACGAACTGAGCGTGCAGCTTCTCTTTTTCCGCTTCAAATCTCTTCTGCAGAAGTTTTGTCTCTCTTTCCATGAAAGCCGCCTCTGCTTCCTTCAGTGCCGCCATTTCCGCATCCGGCGTAATGACCAGCCTGCCGCTCTCACAGCTGACAGACACATACCCTCCGATCTCAAATCCAAGTTCCTTCAGCCATTCCCCCTTCAGCATGATCGTCGGCGTCGCCTTGTATCTGTATCCGCTTGTGCCATACACCTTCATGTTCCTGTTTTTCTTAAATGCCATCTATAAGCCTCCTTCCTGACGGTCAGGCCATCGCCTGCCATAGATATGATCTGTGGTGAAAAAAGAAAGGACCTCAGCTTCGACACATAAGTCGAAAGCCAAAGTCCTATCTTCAGCGATTTTTCACCACACTTCTCCAAGGGCAGCTGTCCTTCGGAGAACTGGCATCTCCGCTGTCCTTAAGTGCAGGTTATAGATTTTGTCCGGCGCCGTCCATCCTCTTCACCTCTCCAGTAGGTCGAAAAAAAATAGGACTAAGTCTGGAAGCCTTTGTTCAGGCGGCCTCTCGACTTAGACCTATTATGTCGTACTCATCCACAACCAGCATGCAAAAATGGAAATAAAATGCGGGCTTTAACTTCGCCGTTGACTCATACGTGGTTACGGCAACGCCGCCGTTTTTCATCCACGACGAAAAAACTTCTTCCCTGCCGGGTCCGTGCACTTTCACAACTTTTAATGTGCTGTGTTTTTCAATTTCCCTGCACCAGTTTGTGAGCACGCTTGCAGGACAGATTACCATAAAATGCGTTTCCCCGATGTTTCGTAAGGACACCATCGCAGCAATGGCCTGAACGGTTTTTCCGAGGCCCATTTCATCTCCGAGAAGAACCTTTTCCTGGTGAAGAATATATTTTACACCCCACTCCTGATAACGACGTAAGGAGCAGCGCAGCCCTTCCGGGTACAGATTTTCGCGACCGATTTCCCCGATAAGTTCGTCGGGCAGATCCGAAAGATAATTGTCCTCTCCGAGAACGCCCGGACAGATTTTATCCAGTAGTGTGTAATACGGAATCGGATTTAATTTATAATCATCAACTGCCTGTGTGCTGCCTGCCATGGTGATTTCATAATCCGCATGCTGCAAGCCTTTTATTTTTTCCGTATATTCGCTGTCTAAAAGCTCCGAAAGATAGTCGTATGCATCCTCCGCCATCTCGCGTTTCACCGCGGAACAGAAGATACGTCTTAAGCCGGTAATTGCGCCGAGTTTCGCCATCTCGGCTTCCACGGTATCTTTGTAGGTGAATAAAACATAATTACAGTTGATTCGGGAACTGCTTCCGAGAAGAAGCTTGTAGAGCGTCAGAATCAGTTCCTTGACCATAAGCTGTTTTTTTAAATCGACGCCCGGACCGAAATCAAGCCGGATGTGGGAATTTTCCCTTGCCTTTTTAAAATAATCCGCCGCAATTGCCTTGATTGTGCAGGCACTGTCCTCACCGATTCCCTCGATGTTGGTGATTTTCATAACATGTGCTTTGTGCACCTGCGCCACATTTTCATAGCCCGCACTTTTCAGAGCCTTAATGCGGATTCCGCTTTTGTTCCGGTTTAATTCTTCTACCGGAATCTGTGAAACAAGCTCCATTGCCTGTTCATCAAGTAAACCGTCAACATCGGTAACGACCTTCGCCTCAAGTTTCATGAATGTATTCTGTGCCTGCTTCAGTTCACTCAGAATTTTCTTATGTTCGTTTATGATTTTTCGCACTTCCGAAGAAGGTATCGTCTTGCTCATGATTATTTCAGTCGGTCTTTTACTGCCTCAATTACCTGTTGTTCCTCATCCGACCAGGCAAAGCCTTCATTGCCTTCTAACCGTGCCTCAACACTTTCTACCTGTTCAAGCACCTTTTTTAAATATTCCCGCGGCTTCTTCATGCGGGAAATTCCGCTCACGGGGCCCTCGTCCATCAAAGCTTCCGTAAGCATTAAGAGCGCATGGATTTCCTCGTAATTAAGATTTTCTCTCGCAAGAATTTCCTCCACGCGTGCCTTATCATATACCTGCCACGCGGAATACGCCGCCATCACATCGTTGTCAATTCCGTGATAGAAAAGCCAGTTTCTGGTTTCTTCCAGCTCTGCACTCATCATGTCCACACAGTGAACCCGACCCCAGCCGCGCACACGTTTAGCAAGCTCTAAAAGCTCCTCTTCGGCATGCGGCCAGCTCCGCATCAGATAAGCCGAAAAAAGCGTAAATTCGTCCGATAATCCGACTATCCGGATGGTATCCGCAAGTGCATCATTTTCGTAGACATCAAACAGTTCGAGAATGCTCATGCCGACCTTTACGCACTCTCTGTTGTCCGATTCCAGAAGCAAATTTAAGGCAAATTCAAACAGCTTATTCGGGTCTAATTTTCTTTCGTGATCCACAATGTATTTCTGCAAATCGTCAATGATTAAAAGTGCTCTGTGCTCCTTGCAGAATGCCTTAAATCCGTCCTCTGCCTCGCCGTATGCACCGGTTGCGGCAAGTTCAATCAGCCTTCCGAGTTCTTTTTTGTCGGGCGAATTCAAAAAAGCGGGCGCCATATGGTACATTGTAATTCCGTCCATCGCTCCGTCCGCAAAAGCCGGCCCCTCCGAATTTTCCTCCGCCGGCAGATGAAAATTCTCAGGAAGCATTCCGTCGGCTGTTCTGCTTGTTGCAATGAATTCACATAATGATTTACCCATGGATTTTTACTCCCGTATAATCTACTGTAACAACTCTTCTAAAATCCGGGCGGAATCGCCCACCAGATCATTGCAGGTTTTTCCCGTTTTGCGACGCGCCATCAAAAGCTTTGCACATGCGGTTTCTTCGTTATTCAGTTCTTTAAACCGTTTGTCAAATTCCGCCGCTGCCTCGGGTTTTAACTGTTCCATAATATGCATTCCCGCAAGGTATGCTCCGCATTTGCCGCCTTCTGCTCTGGGCTTCGGAGCGGCCTTCAATGCCTCTTCGGCCGACATGCCGAGTTTCTCCGCATATGCCAGATATACGCTGATTGCGCAGTTATTTCCTTTCCTGTGTTCTGCTCTTGCATTCTCTTCCAAACTCATCTGGTTACTCCCCTCTGCATATCTTTTTCATCGGCTGTTTACGAAATGAACTCAGGCAATGTTCAGTCACCGAAATCATCCTCAAAGGACTGCCATCTGTCTGAAAAAATATAGGCATATCATTTTAATGAAACAGACCGAAAAATTCATCCTTGTCAAGTGTCGGACCATTTACACTTGTCCCTCCGTCAATAGCTGCGGTATACGGCCGACCGCCGGGTATTCCCACATAATACGACAGGCTGTAATACTCCAGATTGTTCTGGCAGGTAAGATAAAAATCATACAGCCATTCTTCGTTCTCATATCGATCCGTATCACTCACATTGACATAGATATATGCCGTTCCGATTCCGCCCGCTTGATTCACGATTTTCATAATTCCCGCATAATCCTTTGCGGGCGAAAGGTTCAGGTCCATCTGAAGAAGTGTCGGATCCGTCACAACAAAATCAAAATTAAAAAAAATCTCCCTTCCGCCGAAATCCGGATATGTATTATCCGCAATCATCGTCTCAAAAACTTCTTCATGAACCAGCCATCCCGCGTACTGCTCGGAATAGTTATCGCCTATCACCATTCCGTTCTCAACCTCCAGAGTGTAGGTAAAATTTGTCGTTTCAAATTCCACCTTAGCAGGACGCATTCCACTCGCGGCATTCACCGGAGGGGTATAATTTACATACGAAGACTGTCCTCCGTAATATGCTGCCGCATACCGTTTTGCTTCGTTGATATTCCTGATTTTTGTGAACGCGCAGCCTGAAAATGTGAGCATAAGAATCCATGCGGAAAGGAGGCTTGTGACGATGATTTTAGAATTTTTTCTTTTCATCATATTCCTGTTTTATTCCTCCCGCAGATTCCAAAATCCCGTTCCGGTTTCCGGATTAAATGTCCTGCCGATGTTTCCGCAGGTTACGGGTCTTAACTCTATTTCCGCGGTATAAAGGACCGTCGTATCATTTAAATGACCGCCGATCGTTTTATGTTCTTCTCCGTCCTTGTACGCGAAGAGCGCATGCGTGTGATGAAAAAGCGTTCCGTTTTCATCCGTCACGACATTTCCCGTCAGTGAAACCAGTTCTAACATCCCTTCCACAATCTCTGTTTCAAACTTGCCTTTCTCCGGAATGAAAGTCTGAATTGCTGCAATTTTGCAGCCTCCGATGCCGTTGTAAATTGCACTCTTTATGCCTTCCTTCCGGCAAATGTCCAGAATTCCTTCCACGACCTTGTCATCCCGGTCAAAGCGGATATAATATGTTTCTCCGAATTTTCTATAATCCATATTTGCACCTCCGTATCATACATATTTGCTAATAAAAATCAGATTTTCAGTGTCCGTCCTTTCACCTGCGCTATTTTAAACTCCGGATAGGCCTCCGGTTCCGGATAATCATTTTTCAGAAATAGAACTTCCGGATATTCCTCGTATGCATTTTCACCGAGACGTTTTCGAAACCATTTCATGATATACAGAATGGTCTTCGAAAAACAGCCGGAAACATCAATTGATTCTCTGGGATAAATTTCGAGCAACGCCTGATAGGTATTGTATTGTCGGAAAAAAACAAGATTTGTGGTTTTCCCCGCATTCAGAGAAAGGAGTAATTCTTTGGCGCGTACTTCTTCCACAGGAGCATCTGATTGTTCCTTCTCCTGCTTCGCCATTTCTTTACGGAGTTTTTTCCTGGCTGCTTCTTTCGCCGCCTCCGCCATGAATTTGGACATTTCGTTCTTTTTCGCCATTTTTGCTTACCCCGGAAATAATAAAAAACCCGTAAAAATTATATCAAATATCGATGGCTTTTTCCACAAAAAGAGGACAGTTCTCAACTAAGAACCATCCTCTTTTCCAGCTTATTCTTTGCACATGAATTCAAATCTCCGATGGCAATTTAACGTAACTACTCCAAAAATCACTATCCGGACGAATAGGCTTACTGCATTTTAAACCCCGGCATTCTCTCTTTCCTCGTCCTCAATGCCTCCTTCGAATCCTTCCCCTGCCAGTCGTGATCCTCTCCCAGCAAATACGGTAAAACCTCATAGATTTCGCCAATCGGATTATGGAACATATTATCAACCGGCACCGAATAGATTAACGGCATAATTCCCTGATTAATATACAAAAGCGTTTTTCGAATTACCTGATTGGGCGAGCAGATACACAACAATCTGTCAAATTCGCCCTCACGAAAATATTCCGATGCGATAAAGCATTCATCCGCCGAATTATATACGCCTTTCCATGCTCTTTTTTCATCATATTTTGCATTCAGATCTTCCCCGTGAATAATATCCGAACTAACACCGTTCCTGATTAAATACTCTCTTCCCGCTTCGGAGAGCGAAACATCGTCTTCGATTCCTTCGAAATCAAGGTGGACGCTTCCCGGAACGTAAATTTCCACATCATATCCTTTTTGAATTTCTTTTTGCATGATTTCAATGGCATAATCGAGTCTGGCCTGAAACTCCACATCAGGATACTGATTATCTTTCAGAGGATGCTGCGCCGCTACCTCAATCAGCATATGATTGCCTTTTCGTTTCTTGGCTTCTTTCAGAGATTCTTTATATTTCTTTTTCCAATAATCCAAGTCTTTCAGACCGTAATCACTCTGTTTTGATAAATCATTTTGGTTGAAAATCTCGCGATGTCTGGCCTTCCAGACATCTGTTTCTGTCTGAATTTCCGCTAATTTCTTTTGAATATAGTCCTCTACAAAAGACGTAACATTCGTATTCTCATCGATTTCGTATACTTCGGAATTGTTCTTTGCAATTTCCCAGATGCAATTAAAATGATCTGTTACATAACGCATCAGATTATCCTTGCCGGAATCTTCCTTTTGCTCGATTTCCAGGCTTACCATATCAATGCTTTTTTCCGGCGGAAGGGTAACCGTAATCCATCCCCAGTTTTTGTTTTCCGAGAATTTTACAATCGCAATTGTCGAGCGGAATAAAGATCCGCTGTCCCCAATCAGAATTCTTCCGAAATCATTCTTTTTTCCGGCTTCTTCCCAGTCATTTTTCGCCTTCGCATAGATATGCTGAAACGTCTTAAATACCAGATCAAACTCTTTATGGATATCCTTCCGGTCCCCGTATTTAAACTGCTCCACGTTGGCAACGTCCTCTAAAAATCTGCTCTGTGGGAATCCGCAAAGAAGGCGGATGATTCCGCCTTTTGCAATATATGCGGCAAGTTGCGGCTGGTTGTTCACAACAAACCCTCTGCCCGTTGTAAAAAACAAATCCAGTTCCGATGCGTTCTCCAGTTTGTCCTTTAACAGATGTCCGTATCCGTTCCCGTCAAGAGAAATATTATTAATGCCGATTTCTCTGAATTTTACAAACATGGGGTCATTTTTCCTTCTGACCCAGCCAAGAGAACCGTCCTCATCGTTTTCAATCATGTAATCAAGCGATGTATTTATCTGTCTGATCAGGTCCTGTTCATCACTCCATGATTTGGCATTTCCTCCCATGGTTGACCCGCAAAATCTTTTAATTCTTTCAGTTTTACTGTCATCTTTGGATGCCTTATAAATATAGGCATTTTTCTTTATTCCCAGCGCCCCTGCAAAGACATACTCGAGCTGCGTATATGTAATCTGTTCCATTTTTAAACCGGTATTACTGCAAAAAATATCCAGTTCTTTTGCCAGTTTTTCGTTCTCTTTGGTCATATCCGCAAGCTGTTTTGCATTATTCTTTCCAATGGGCGATCCGAGCTCATCCTTAAGGATCAGCACATATGCATCCGCATCCAGCAGATAGTGATACAACAATTTAATCGTACAATCATTTGCCGGAAAATATTCCATCGCAATCGGAAAATACTTGTTTGATTCAATCATGCTCTCTATGATTTTTTTCCGCTCTTCTTTCAGTTCTCTGGAAACCGAACTAATAAAAATCTGATATTTAACCATCTTTGTTCCCTCTAAATAACGATTCCGTTACAATGATCCACTTCATGCTGAATAATCTGTGCCGTCCAGCCGGTATACTTTCCATGCTGCTTTACATAATTCCGGTCTAAATAATCAACCTCAATCTCTTCATACCTTGTGCAGGATCGTTTTCCCTGCAGGGACAGACATCCTTCCTCGGTTTGAAACGGTTTTATTTTCTTCGTAATCACAGGATTAATCATCGCAAACTGAAAAGGTCCAGCCGCCACAACGATAATGCACTTCTTCACTCCGATCATGTTCGCCGCCATGCCCACACAACGGTCCGAATTGGCCCGTAACGTGTCTAAAAGGTCTTCAACCACTTGTTTATCATCTTCCGTAGCAGGAAGGGATTTCTGGGCCAAAAACAGCGGGTCTTTAATGATTTCCTTTACCATCACTCTGCTCCTGTTTTTCCTTCTTCCACTTTTTTCAACACATAAAGATATTCCGCCGCATCCGTGGCAAGAATAACTTTCAGCCGATGTTCCTTGTCAGAAAGCAAGTCCATCATATACTGATAAATTGGTTCGATGATTTACGATTTCTTCCGGCGTCATATCGCCGATATAATCTTTGATGTCCATTTGCGTGTCTTTTCAATCAAACTTTTCTCGCAAAATCACCGGGATTTCTTCCGGCTTTTCGGCAAATACCGCAGCTCCGTTCTCAATTAAAAATTCCTTATCCCGGAATCCCCAAAGCACTGCGATACAGCCCAGTCCGGAATTTTGGGCAGTCTTAAGATCCACTTCCGAATCCCCGATATAGATTGCCTCCTCCTTTGTGGAACCAAGTTCTTTAAGTGCCTCAAATACGGTATCGGGCGCGGGTTTCCTTCTGATTCCGGGTTTCTCGCCGATTGCTATGGATACATATTCCGAGAAAAACCGTTCGTTTAATTCTTTCACGGCAGAGTCGATTTTATTCGAAACGATTGCCATTTTGTAGCCCTGCGCTTTCAGTTCCTTCATAAGATCCGTAATTCCGTCATACGGGCCCGTTTTATCGAGGCAGTGCTTGTCATAATGCTCTTTGAACAACGGAAGCATTTCGTCAATTTTTTCCTCCGTGACTTCCTCCGGAACCGCACAGCGAAACGCATAGCGGATTCCATTTCCAAAGAAGTTCCGGTACTCCTCTTTCGTCCTCGCGGGGAACCCGAACTCATTCAGCACGTAATTGACGGATACCGTCAAATCGTCAAGGGTATTCAGGACCGTCCCGTCCATATCAAATATTATTGTGGTAATTGCAGACATAGTAAAAATTTCTCCTGGTAAATTCAAAGCATAATAATCAAAAATGAAGCCCCTTACAGTTGCAACACGGTCCCTGGCCGGTTTCCCTGCTTTCTTAGCCCGATTTAGAATGCATCACATCCGTTATTAATTATACAAAAAAATCGGTCCGCTGAAACTGTTTTTTGTCATTTTGTCCGTTGATGAATCATCAACCGTGATGCTATAATCTCCCCGATAACAGAAAAGAAAAAATTCCGGAGGATATTATGAAGAAAAAAATATTGGTATTTGCAATTACAGCAACGCTTGCGCTTTCTTTAGCTGCTTGTAATAAAGGCGGTGAAGAAAACAGTCAGGCAACT
>Ga0247611_10004015_pt1 | contig 20933 bp, 16 predicted proteins | sample 177DNAGHGhighgp2_FD_192422 | JGI IMG/M metagenome (GOLD analysis project Ga0247611, IMG submission 192422) | Sheep rumen microbial communities from Palmerston North, Manawatu-Wanganui, New Zealand - 1770 DNA GHGhigh gp2 | ecosystem: Host-associated > Mammals > Digestive system > Stomach > Rumen...
ACGGCAGGAATGGAAAAACAAAGGCATTGATGTCTTCGCTGCCGCACTGGATAAACTCGCACAGAAAATCTATCATAGTGACCAGCCGGAGAAAGAGGTGGTAGCATTTGTAATGATCCCGTATCTCGACCGTGCTCCGGCTCGAAAAGGCAAGGTGAGTGCTGTGTTTGTGCCGTATTATCTGGACGGCCAGGATCCGCTCTTCGGTATGAAGTACTACGACCTCTTATTAGGTCTGGACGTAACCGTTTTCCCGAGTTATTATGAACCTTGGGGTTATACGCCGCTGGAGAGTTGTGCGTTCCATGTACCGACCATCACCACCTCTTTGGCAGGTTATGGGGCATGGGCAGCTAAACAGAAAGACCAGTACGGCGTTGTGGTCATCGACCGCAATGACTCGAATTTTGATGAGGTAGCGGAACAGATTGCAGACGCCCTGTTGCGTTACGATCGTCTGAGCGGTGAAGACAAAGCGCGTGCCCGCAAAGGAGCGGAGGCTGTTGCAAAGAAAGCGGAATGGAAACACTTCTTCAAATACTACCGCCAGGCCTATGAGATCGCATTGAAGAAAAGAGATCTCCGTTTGGATGAACTTCAAAACCCACGATTATTATGAAAAAAAGTTTATGGATAATGGCGCTTATGTTGCCGATGGCAGCATTCGCATGTACGAATTTTTTAGTTGGTAAGAACGCCTCGGTGGATGGCAGTACGATGATCTCGTACGCTGCGGACTCGTATGGTATGTTCGGTTTTCTGCATTTTGCTCATGCGGCCGATTGGCCCGAAGGTGCGATGCGCGAGGTGCAAGACTGGGACACGGGTCGTCCGTTAGGTCAGATCCCGCAAGTAAGCCATACCTATTCGGTGGTCGGCAACATGAACGAGCACCAAGTGACTATCGGTGAGACCACTTGGGGTGGTCGGGAAGCACTATGGGACACGGTAGGTGTGGACTATGGTAGTGTGATCTACATCGCCTTGGAGCGGAGTAAGACAGCGCGTGAAGCCATCGAATGGATGATCACGCTGGTGAACGAGTTTGGCTACGCTTCGGAAGGCGAGTCGTTCTCGATCGGTGACCCGAACGAGGTATGGATCATGGACTTGATTGGTAAGGGGAAAGGTAACAAAGGTGCTAACTGGGTAGCAGTACGCATCCCGGACAACGCCATCAGCGGCCATGCGAACCAAGCGCGCATCACTACTCTGCCGCAGGGCAAAGCGAAACTGAGTAAGGAACAGAAACGCTTGCAGAAAAAACTGAACTGCGTATGTCACGGCGACTGGATGTGGGACAAGGATATGATCGCTTTTGCCCGCGAGAAAGAGTTTTTCAAGGGTGAGGACAAGGACTTCAGTTTCCAAGCTGCTTTCAATCCGTTTGACTTCAGCGGACTGTATGTATGCGAAGCGCGCGTATGGTCGTTCTTCCGCCATTTCAGTGACGATATGGACCGTTATTTCGATTATGCAACGGGTAAGACTTTCCGTGACACCAAGGGTGCAAACGAAGGCGAGCATATGCCGCTTTGGATCATCCCGAACCGTAAGGTATCCGCACAGGACCTCAAAGAATGCATGCGGGATGAGTACCAAGGTACACCGCTGGATATCACGCAAGGTACGGACGCGGGACCGTGGAACAGTAAGTTACGTTACGGTGGGTTAGGATTTAAGTGCGCGGTGAACGGTACGGACACGCTGCAGTACTGGTACGAACGTCCGACGGCTACGCAACAAACGGCATGGTCGTATGTAAGCCAGATGCGCAGTTACAACCGGTATGGTATCTTCTGGTTCGGTGTGGATGATGCGGCATGTAGTTGTTATGCTCCTATGTACTGCTGTATCAACCATGTGCCGGAATGTTTTGCGGAAGGGAATGGCGACAGTTATACATTCTCGCCGACCAGTGCATGGTGGACCTTTAACATGGTAGCCAACTGGGCGTACACCAAATACAACCGTATGTACCCGCATATCCGCGAGAAACAGCAGATTTGGGACGATAAGTTCAACACCCAGATAGCCGGTGTGGACGAACAAGCGGCAGGTCTGAGTAACGAAGAGGCACGGGAGTTCCTTACGAACTATTCCTGTTCGCAGGCAGAGAACCTGGTGGCGGACTGGCAACGACTGTATATCTACCTGATCACCAAATTCATTGACGGTCAGGAACGCAAAGAAGAGAACGGCGATTGGAAACGCAATCAATACGGTCATTCGGTAGGTCCGAACCGCATCGCGTTCCCGGAACCCTACCTCAAGAGTGTGGCGCCGGAAATTAGTCATGAATGATGGAATGATGGAATGATGGAATGATGGAATGATGGAATGATGGATTGATGGAATGATGGAATGATGGATTGATGGAATGATGGATTGATGGAATGATGGAGATATGAAAAAATTTAACGAATATAAAGGATTGAATTTGCCGGCACTCAGTAAAGAAGTGCTGGCACAATGGGAAGCAGAGAACCTGTTTGAAAAAAGTGTTAGTACGCGTGAGGGTCATCCGCAGTTTTTGTTCTTCGAAGGTCCTCCTTCGGCGAACGGTAAACCGGGTATTCACCATGTGATGGCGCGTACGATCAAGGACACGTTCTGTCGCTTCAAGACGATGCAGGGTTTTCAAGTGCGTCGTAAGGCAGGATGGGACACGCATGGTCTGCCGGTTGAGTTAGGTGTAGAGAAAATGCTCGGTATCACCAAAGAAGATATCGGCAAGAAGATCAGCGTGGACGAGTACAACGCGGCTTGTCGTCGGGAGGTGATGAAATACACCAAAGAGTGGACGGAACTGACCAAACAGATGGGATACTGGGTGGATCTGGAGAACCCCTATATCACCTACGACAACAAGTATATTGAGACCCTTTGGTACTTGCTCAAGGAGCTCTATAAGAAAGGTTATCTCTATAAGGGTTATACCATTCAACCCTATTCACCGGCAGCAGGTACGGGTCTGAGTAGCCACGAGTTGAACCAACCGGGATGCTACCGCGATGTGAAGGATCTGACCTGCACGGCTAAGTTCCATCTCAAAGACGGTCGTTACATCATCGCTTGGACGACGACGCCGTGGACCTTGCCGTCCAACACCGCCCTCTGCGTAGGACCGAAGATCGACTATGTGGAGATTGTTCTCGAGAGTGGAGAGCATATTATCCTCGCCGAAGCGCGTCTGAGTGCGTATTTTGAGAATGCCGAGATCGTGGCGCGTTATAAAGGTGCGGACCTGGTAGGCCTGGAGTATGAACCGCTCTTCCCGTGGGTGAATCCAGGTGAGGGTGCGTACCGTGTGATCCCGGGTGATTATGTGACCACCGAAGACGGTACAGGTATCGTGCATATCGCACCTACTTTCGGTGCGGACGATAAGAAAGTAGGTGACGCAGCCGGTGTACCGGGACTCTATATGCAGACCAAGAACTACGGCCCGCGTCCGATGGTGGATTTCACCGGTAAGTACTGGAAGATCGAAGACCTGGACGAGGCATGGGTAGCAGCGAATGTCAATACCGAACTCTACGGCAAGTATGCCGGTCGTTTCGTGAAGAATGCCTATGACCCGAACCTGACCGACAAAGATGAGAGTCTGGATCTGCATCTTTGTATGGAGATGAAAGCGGACGGTCGTCTGCTCAAAACCGAGAAGCATGTACACAGTTATCCGCACTGCTGGCGTACCGACAAACCGGTCATTTACTATCCGCTGGATAGTTGGTTCATCAAATCGACGATGGCGCGCGACAAGATGATCGCGTTGAACCAGACTATTAACTGGCAACCGGAGAGTACGGGTACGGGTCGTTTCGGTCAATGGTTGAATAACCTCAATGACTGGAACCTCAGCCGTAGTCGTTATTGGGGTACACCCCTACCTATCTGGCGTACAGAAGATGGAAGCGAAGAGATCTGTATCGGTAGCATCAAGGAGTTATTCGAAGAAATCGATAAATCCGTGAAGGCAGGTTTCATGAAAGCGAATCCTTGGCCGAAACATAAGGTAGGTGACTACAGCAAAGCGAACTACGACCCGAGTGTCATCGATCTGCATCGACCATACGTGGACTCTATCGTCCTCGTTTCGCCGAGTGGTAAACCCATGAAGCGTGAACTGGACCTGATCGATGTATGGTTCGATTCGGGTGCCATGCCTTATGCACAAAACCACTACCCCTTCGAGAACGCAGACGCACCGCGTACGGCGGACTTTATCTCCGAAGGTGTGGACCAGACCCGCGGTTGGTTCTTCACGCTGCATGCGATCCATACGATGATTGAAGGTACCGTGGCCTACAAGAATGTGATCTCCAACGGTCTGGTACTCGATAAGAACGGCAATAAGATGAGTAAGCGTCTGGGCAACGCCGTTGATCCGTTCGGTGCACTCGAGACCTACGGTGCAGACCCCGTTCGCTGGTATATGTTGACGAACAGCAGTCCGTGGGAGAACCTGAAGTTCGACCCCGAAGGTGTGGATGAGATCCGCCGTAAGTTCTTCGGTACACTCTATAACACCTACGGATTCTTTGCACTCTATGCGAATGTGGACAACTGGCCCGGTTTAGAACCGGAGCAAGCCAACCGTGCGGCGTACTCCGAGATCGATAAATGGATTCTCTCGAAACTCAACTCGCTGGTGAAAGAGGTGACGGAGAGTTATGAGGCTTATGAACCCACCAAAGCGGGTCGTGCGATTTCTGATTTCGTGCAGGACGACCTGAGTAACTGGTACGTGCGTCTGAACCGCAAACGTTTCTGGGGTGGTGAGATGGATGCCGACAAGCAAGCGGCTTACGCGACACTCTACACTTGTCTCAAGACGGTTGCCCAGCTCATGGCACCGAATGCACCGTTCTATGCGGACCGTCTGTATCGTGACCTCACGGGTGAGACTGTACACCTCAGCGAATGGCCGAAAGTGAACGAGGCACTCATTGACCTTAACCTCGAGCGACAGATGTACCTCGCACAACAAGCGACTTCGATGATTCTCTCACTTCGTAAGCGTGCAGAGAAGAACGTGCGTCAACCGCTGCAAAAGGCTGTTATCCCGACACCTGATGCAGAAACGGCAGAAGCCTTACTGCATGTAGCCGACCTTATCAAGAGTGAAGTTAATGTGAAGGAACTGGTGATCGTACCGGCAGAACAATCTGAGATTCGTCTCGTCAAGAAGATCAAACCGCAGTTCAAAGTGCTGGGTAAGAAAGTGGGCGGTAAGATGAAAGAGTTAGCGGCTGCTATCGCGGCAATGAGTCAGGACGATATCGCCAAGATGGAAGCGGAGGGACAGTTCACATTGCTGGACTACACGCTCGTTCCCGAAGATGTGGAGATCATCACTGAAGACATGCCGGGATGGCTCGTCGCGAACAACGGTATCCTGACTATTGCGCTGGATATCGAACTGACTGACGAACTGATTGAAGAAGGCATCGCGCGCGAGCTGATCAACCGCATCCAGAACCTGCGTAAGTCTTCCGGCCTCGAGATCACCGACCGCATCAAGGTAACCATCGAAGACTGCGAGCAGATCCATAATGCCGTGCTGCATTGCGGAGAGTATATAGCAAGTCAGGTACTGGCAACATCGCTCGCTCTGGCAGCCGGTGTACAAGGCGAATCCATCGAGATGGACAGATATAATGTAACTATAAAAATCGAAAAAGCATAAGTATGAAAGTATTCAGCATTCAGAAATCAGTATTCAGTATGGCGCTTATCGCCATCATAGGTCTTTGTCTGGCAGGCTGTGAGAAGAAACAGAAAGAGTTCTTTGTGGAAGACATACAAGGCAAATGGTGCAAAGACGGAACTCATGATTACAGACGCTTTTCTGCGAAAGAAGCCACACGAGAAGGGTACTTGTGGGGTTGGGAATGGAATGAAGATGAAGGCACTTACGAAGAAGATTTGACTCCGCAAGGTAACGGTTGGTTCATGTACACCATCTCAGGCAACCAACTGCTGGAAATCGAGAAAACGGAGTACGGTTGGGTAGATATACCTAAAGTATATATCATCGATGAGTTAACCAGTACCAAACTGGTCTATCATCCCAAAGACTACCCGAAGGATAAACGTTATTACACTAAAAAACCTAACTAATGAAACGAGCATTGAAAATTTTTGCTTGGACGCTCGGCGGTATCGTAGTGACGGTAGTAGCAGTGGTATGTATCGCTGTCTATGTGGTCTTCACGCCGGAACGCCTGACGCCTATTGCCCGTCAAGTAGCGGACCGATATGTGGTATGCGACCATGAGATAGGCGAAGTGGACCTGACTTTCTTTTCCACCTTCCCTTATTTTGGTGCATCCGTAAAGGATGTAGTGATCATCAACCCTGTTACCGGTGCGCAGTCAGACACCGTACTGGCGGTACCCGAACTGGTGGTGGCACTCAAACTGCTGGACGCTATCGACGGAGATATCTATATCAAGAAATGTTATCTCAAGGATGCGAAGGCGAATATCTATATCGCCGAAGACGGCCTGACCAACTTCAATGTACTGGCTCTTCCGCAGAGCGAAGAGAATCCGGAAGACACAACGGCGGGATGGCAACTGAAATCCTTGAAATGGGATGATGCGATTCGTATTAACGCGTCCACTTTATCGTTCGTTGATGAGAAAGACACGATCAGCGCTTCGCTGCAAAACGCGTCCATTACGCTGGAGTCAATTCGCAAGAACCAAATGGATGGGGCCCAACTCGACCTGAAGGCCGAGCATATATGCGCGGCGCTCAAAGGGCAAACATACGCCAACGATATGCGCATCAAACTGCACTTGCCCGCCCTCATGGCGAACGGGACAGAACGCGTTCTTATCAACGGTACAGAGTTGCAGATTAACGAGTTCGGTCTGACGTTAGACGGCGAAGCAGGTACACCTGACCTGACGTCCGGAGAGTATAACATGGATCTCACACTCCGCACCGGCAAATGGGATATCGAGTCCCTGTTGGCACTGGTGCCGGCGCAATTCACACAAGCGCTGAGTGATCTAAGCATCGCCGGTACTATCCAATTGGAAGCCGACGTAAAGGGACCATACACAAAGGATCTGCTTCCGCATGTACAAGCGCATGTGCGTTTGAAAGACGGTAAGGGCGCATATAAACCGCTACCCTACGAACTGAAGGATGTAGAACTGGATGCCGATGCCGACCTTCGACTGAATAAAGGGGAACAGTCCGCAGTGACGCTGCATCATCTGTCGGCTACCACCAAACAGAGTTCGGTCGCTGCCAAAGGTCAGTTGGATGACGTGCTGGGCGACATGCTGATGAACGTGGAATTAAAACTGGATGCCAACCTGCCTGACTTTGCGTATTTCCTGCCGAAAGAGATGACGCTTCAGGGTCGCACCAAAGGTACGGCAGATCTTCGGATGCGGTTGAGTGACCTGACGAAGATGCAGTTGGAGAAGGGTCGTATCAACGCCGACCTGACGCTCACGGATATCCATTATGCTATGGACTCGATGGTGGCCAACTTGCCTAAGACACATGCACGCATTCAGATACCGAATACGCAGCCTTCCAAACCGAAGGTCAACTGGGCACGTGTTGAGTTGAATACCGACCAAGTGGATTTCCAAATGGCAACACCGCTTACTGCTGCTCTCCAACAAACGGCCATCCAAGTGGAGACGGGTAACATGTTGGGTAACGACCCTGTGCTCTACGCCGCTTTGGATCTGCAAACGGAACACGCGATAAAAGCCGAGATGGACTCGATGGCTGTCACTATCGATGCTCCGACGCTGAAAGCCTATGCGGAATATAACACAAAGGACACAATGCTCATTCCTGTACTGCAGGCACAACTGGCGTACAAAGCACTCAGCGGTTATTTCCAAGATATCCATGCGGACCTCAAGGCCTCACAGATAGAAGCCGCTATCAGCGGTGGTCGCAAAGACAAGACCGTTCCTGTGCTGCGCGCCAAACTGAATACAGAGGGGGCACAAGCACATATTGGTAACGAACTGAGTGCGAAGACCGGTACGCTGGCTATCAAAGCCGCCTCTCGCTATAACCCCAAGGGGGAAAATATCCTGCTGCAGTGGAACCCGTTGCTGAATATTGACCTCAAGGAAGGCGAACTGAATATGCCGGAGCGTTTACCGGAAACCGTTAAGATCCCTTCTATTGAGTTCGCGTACTCGAATCGCGAGATGACGATCCAGAACTCGCGTGTGGAGTTGGGTAAGTCGGATCTTAACCTCAAAGGAAACGTACGTCATATCGGCAAATGGTTCCGCCATGAAGCGATCCTTGAAGGAGAATTGGATATCGTATCCGATCATTGTGATGCGAACCAACTGATGGCATGGTTCAGCGCTGACAAAGGTAGCGAAGAACAAACGCCAACCACAGAAAACGATGTCAAACCAATTCAAACAGCCGAAGCCGGTCAAACCGAACCTTTCCTGGTTCCTACCGATGTGGACTTGGCGCTGATGACCCATGTACGCGAAGTGGAGATCTTCAACCAGGTAGCCAAAGACCTGAAGGGCGGTTTGTACATCAAGAACGGCGAGGTGATCCTGGACGAGATGGGTTTTGTATGTCGCGCAGCTAAGTTGCAGTTGACGGCGATCTATAAATCTCCGCGGCGAAACCACCTCTATGTGGGTTTTGACTACCATATGATCGATGTGGATATAGACGAACTGCTGTCGATGATACCGGATTTAGAAGAGATGGTACCGATGCTGAGCAGTTTCAAAGGTGCAGCACAGTTCCATTTAGCACTGGAGACATTCATGAACAGTCAGTACAAACCGAAGATGAGCACCCTTCGCGGTGCAGCATCACTCACCGGAAAAGACCTCGTTGTGCTGGATGGAAAAACCTTCTCGAAGATAAGCAAACTGCTGCTCTTCAAGAAGAAAACGGAGAACAAGATTGACTCCATCAATGCAGAAATCACCGTCTATAAGGACGAGATCGATGTGTATCCGCTCTGCGTGCAGATGGATAACTACATGGTCGCACTCGGTGGACGCCATAAGACCGACATGACCTTTGACTATGACATCAATGTACTCAGTCCTATCTACCTCGGTGTACATGTAGGCGGTACGCTGGATAACTTACAAATCAAACTGGCAAAATGTAAATACGCCAAGGATTTCAAACCGCATTGGTACCAGAAAGCCGATACGCAGTCACTCGAAATGCGCAAGATCATCAAAGAGTCGATGGAGAAGAATGTACGCATTCAATAGTTAATAGTAAATAGTGAACAGATATGAAAAAAACAGTTATTTTAGGAGTTATCGCTATGAGTTTAGTAGCATGCAACACCAACCCCTTAGTGGACCAACCGAACACGCCGTACGGTGTACCGGCTTTTGACAAAGTGAAGATCGAGCATTACCTCCCTGCTTTCGAAGAGGCGATTCGTCAGAATAAAGCAGAGGTGGAAGCGATCATCAATAACGAGGCGGAGCCTACTTTTGACAACACGATCGTAGCCCTCGACCGTACGGGTGCATTACTGGACCGTGTAACCGGTGTTTTCTTCAATGTGCTGGAAGCAGACGGCAACGATGAGATGAACGCGATCGCTGAGCAGGTAAGTCCTATGCTGAGCGAACTGAGCGACGGCATCATCCTCAATGAAGCCCTTTTCCAACGCGTCAAATTTGTCTATGACCAGCGCGAGCAGTTGGGTCTTAACCCCGAACAGATGCGTCTGGTGACCGAGACTTACAAACATTTTGCGGACAACGGTGCCAACTTGCCAGAGGATAAGAAAGAGCGTCTGAAGAAGATCAATCAGGAACTGGGTCTGCTCTCCTTGCAGTTCGGTAATAATGTAGTAGCAGAGACGAACGCGTGCCAGCGTTTTGTAACCGACGAGGCTGAGTTGGCAGGTCTTCCCGAGAGCGCCAAAGCCGCAGCAGCCGAAGAAGCAGCCGCAGCCGGTCATCCGGGTGAGTGGCTCTTCACACCGAAGCGTACCTCTTTCACGCCGGTACTGCAGTACTGCGAGAATCGCGAGTTGCGCAAGCAGCTGCTAATGGATTATACCACCCGCGCTAACCATAACAACGACAATGATAACAAAGCTGTCATCATCCGCGAGATGGAACTGCGTATTGAGAAAGCCAACCTGTTCGGCTACGAGAACCCTGCCGATTATATCCTGGCTGACTGTATGGCCAAGAACCATCAGACGGTAGATGCTTTCCTTGCATCCGTTTGGACTCCGTCCTTAGCCGCTGCCAAACGCGAAGCTGCAGCGCTGCAGGAACTGCTGGATGCTGACCTGCCGGGCGAGAAATTGCAACCCTGGGACTGGTGGTTCTATGCCGAGAAACTGCGCAAGGCTAAATATGCGCTGGATGAGGAAGAGTTGAAGCCTTACTTCGAACTGGATAATGTCCGCAAAGGTGCGTTTGGCGTAGCGACCAAGTTGTACGGTTTGCAGTTTGAACCGCTCAAAGGCATGCCGGTATACAACAAAGAGGTGGAGGTCTTCAAAGTGACGGACGCTGACGGCAGTCTGGTGGGTTTACTCTACACCGACTATTTCCCGCGCGCAGGCAAGCGTCCGGGGGCTTGGATGAACAATATCCTGCCGCAATATATCGATGCGGAAGGTGTGGATCATCGTCCGGTTATCATCAATGTGGGTAACTTCAATAAACCGACTGCAGGTAACCCGTCGTTGCTCTCCATGGACGATGTAGAGACGCTGTTCCATGAGTTCGGTCACGCCCTGCACGGACTGCTTAGCAAAGCGCATTATAAGAGCCTCAGCGGTACGAACACCCCTCGTGATTTCGTCGAACTGCCGAGCCAGTTTATGGAGAACTATGCGTACGAACCCGAGGTGCTCAAGACCTATGCCTTCCATTACCAGACAGGCGAGGTGATTCCTGACGAACTGATCGCAAAGATCAATGCAGCCGGTAAGTTCAACCAGGGATTTGTGACGACCGAGTTACTCTCGGCTTCCATTCTCGATATGGATTTCCATGAGTTGACGAGTGCAGAAGGACTGGATGTAAACGCGTTCGAGAAAGCGAGCCTGAAGAAGATGAATATGATCGATGAGATCATCGTGCGTTATCGCCCGACTTTCTATAATCATATCTTCACCACGGGTTATGAGGCCGGTTATTACAGTTACACCTGGGCGGCGGTGCTGGACGCAGACGCATTCGCGGCATTCAAAGAAACCGGCAACCTGTTTGATGCCGAGACAGCTGCTCGTTTCCGCCATCTGTTAGAGCAAGGCGGTACGCGCGATGCACAGGAATTGTATATCGAGTTCCGCGGTAAAGAGGCGGATCCGAAGAACCTGCTTCGCCGCAAAGGATTCATCGATTAATGAATCGTCGTACCCAAAACATACTGTACCACCTGTTACCGGTAGTCTTCTGGCTGCTGGCAGCAGGTGGTATAGTGCTTTGGGAAATCATCAATCATCAATCATCAATCATCAATTATATCCCCGCCCTTCTGGCGCTTATCAGCACGGCGCTCATTCATCGTATCCCGCGACATGGCGATTCGATAGAACCCTCTTTCTTGATGGCACTCTTGCTGGGCATCGCCGCCTATTGGTTACCCTCCGTGCTGCTACTTATTCTGCCGTTATGGGGATACCTTATTTACCGCCATCTGTTCAACCTGCGTGCGTTCATCGCCACGCTCATCGGTCTCGCGACCGTTGCTATATGGGTAGCGGTAGGGACTGTTCTTTCGCTTTTCACTTTTCACTTTTCACTTACGAACAATCTGTTGGCATGGATCCCGACCGGCGCTATCTTACTCGCCTGGCTCGGTTCTACCATTGCACGACAAACCCTGCGTGAACGTTAATACCCGCTTGGGCAAAGTACCACGCAAATCGACTGCCGTCTGCAAAACGGCTGGCTTCGGCACCACCGTTGCTGGCATATTTGGCATTGAAGATATTATTGAGTTGGCATAGCAGTTTCACATTCGGTACGCCGCGACGCGAAGAGAACCACTTTTGCATCGGCAGGTCGTACTGCAGGTTAATGTTCGTAGTGGTATAGGCACGCAGCATCGCCGCCGCGTCCTGGGTATTATCCATATACTGGCGACCAACCACATTCGTTTGGATCGTCCCCACAAAACCCTTGTAGTCAAACGTGAACAGACTCATGGCTGTAATGGTCGGTGAGAAAGCGATCGTCACCGTTCCCTCCACACTGTCCTGCCGAATCGAGTTCCAATCATCGGCATTGTCATAGACATTGATATACTGCTTGTAGTTGAGGATCTTATTGCGGCTGATGACCATATTTCCTTCCCATCGGAACCAATCGGTGATCTTCACCCCTGCCATGATCTCTGCACCCATGCGGTAGGAGTCTTTGACATTTACCGTCTTATAGGCACCTACATCATTGTACTCGCCGGTCAACACGAGTTGGTTGTCATAATCCATGAAATAGAGGTTGACACCTATATTGATACGCGTATGCGCGTACGCGTAACCCAACTCATAGTCATACAAGGTCTCGGCTTTCGGCATATTCGTCCAAGTCTGCGTCTGTGCGTCCCAACGGGCGTTTTCCTTGTAGTTATTTCGACTCGGATCGCGGTTAGCTATGGCAAACGAAGCGGAGAGTTGATGGCCGTCTTTCTGATAAGTCAAACCGGCTTTGGGGTTGAAGAAATGATAGTTGGCTACCAGCGGTAAGTCCTCCATGTTCTCATCATTCAGTCCCTTCCGACTGTACCGCACATAGCGGTACTGCAGATCCCCGTACACCGCCAACTGTTCATTCGCCCGACGGATAATACGCCAGTTAGCCTTGGCATAGGTATTGACATCGATCTTATTCGCATCATTGCGGTAGTACTCGTAATGAACCGGTAATGTTTGCTCTAAGGGTTTGGCAAGGTAGTCAAGGATGCCCCAGTGTTGGCCGTAGTAGTTATTTCCCGCGACACCTATCTGCACATCCGCTCGTTCGGAGAGGTACTTGGCGGAAGTGATAAAACCCGCATAGTGGTTATTAAGATGTTTCATGTACAGACCATAACTCTTCCCGTCTGCGTCAAGTCCCCAATAGGTATAGGCTTTTTCTTTGTACTGCTCGTAGTACCCGCCGCCATGCGTGTAATGGAGTGTGGCGGTGAGGCTCCATTGCGGTGTGAAGCGATGATTGACGGTCAACTGTCCGTGTTGCTGGGCGTAGTTATCTGTCTGGTTCGGATAATAGCACACGGTTTTCGTACCATCCTCCGCCTCTACCGTATATTCGCCGGCAGGATTATACCGTCGGTCCGCACCATGCAGACCGTACGCGACATCATAACTCACGCCTTCCCAACCCATACCGGTTTTCTCGGCACCTCCGAAAGCACGCAGGATGACTTGCGTTTTCTTACCGTACCAACCGATATCGCCGTAGTAACTATAGAGGTCACTTTTGGTGCGATAGAGAAAACCATCGGAGTTAACTTTGGAGAACCGGGCATTGATCATCCATCGGTTGGCGATGGCGGCGTGCGCACTTACTAACTCCCGGAAGGTATTGTACATACCGCCGTTGAAGGCCAACTTGATATGACTCGTGGTGTCCAGGAAGTTCGTCTGCATGTTCAGCCCCGCACCGAAGGCCGAACCGCTGGTACTGGTGCCTACGCCGCGTTGCACATCGATCTGGGAGACCGATGAGGCCATGTCGGACATGTTCACCCAAAAGACCGTCTGACTCTCCTGGTCGTTGAGTTGCACCTCGTTCACGGTCATGTTGATACGCGTGTGATCCGTACCGCGTATGCGGAAATAGGTGTACCCCACACCCAGACCATCGTCACTCGTGACCTGCAGACCCGGCGTAGTGGAGAGCAGATAAGGAAGATTCTGCCCCGTGTTGTCGCGATTCAGCTCTTCGTTACTAACTTTGGAAGTAGAGAGCGTCGTTTGCTGTACGCGCTTGGCGCTCACCTCGATGTCCTCCAACTGGTGCATCAGCACCGTTAACGTGTCCTCTGCGTAGAGGGTTGTGCATAAAAAGCACAGCGATAAAAGAAAGATTTTTTTCATTTTCTTTGGCGGCATTACCCGCCCAAGTTCTACGGGTGTAATCTCAGCAAAAGCACCCCGAATGATGAAACAATATGTTAATTAAGCCGAACGCAAAAACCGATATTCCATTCCCATTCGGCCATATAACGATAGGCCTCGGAATAATTAACCAGGTTATTGAGTCCGAAATCATATCCTCCCTGGAAGCGGTAGCGGTCCCATTCGATACCGGCACCTATACCCCATTGGATGTTCGCACGGCATTGCTCTGCAGTGTACAAGTCGTAAGGTTCGATAGCAACACCCTGCTCCGCTACCCACTCTCGCGTCTCGTCCGTCAAATAGGTCGTCAGACGGTCTATCGATGCCAAACCGATATGTAACTGCGGACCGGTATAGAAGAAGAGGTTCAACTGACGCCAGAGATGTACATTGTAGTAGGCCCGTAGAGGGATTGTCAACTGGTGCTGCATTATACGATGCTGGATATACTCCACTTGGGGATCTTCATTCGGCCCCGAACGCCAATGCTGGGCATGCTTACCGTAGGTCAGCGTATAGAATAGACCGGTCTGCAAGCTGAAACGGATCGGCAGCAGGAAAGTGAAGGTAGCACCCAAACGGCCGCCATGCAGGTACATACCCGGGTAGGTACCGCCTTTCTGGCGATGGTCCTTCTGCACATACGCTGCTTCCAAACGGTACTCCATACCAAAATGGTAGGCCTCAGCGGCTTTCTTTTTGGTAGGATCGAAGAACGAGTTGTCCTCCAGCAAGTAACTGGGTCTTCGTACATCGTCTGCGTACGCGCACAGACACATCGCGCATAAAATTATGAGAGTTATCCTTTTCATCATTCCATCATTCCATCATTCCATCATTCCATCATTCCATCATTCCATCATTCGCATCATTCGCATCATTCCATCATTCGCATCATTCCATCATTCACATCATTCGCATCATTCCATCATTCGCATCATTCCATCATTCCATCATTCCATCATTCCATCATTACCAAATGGACACACGTTCATTTGGTGCCACATAGAGCGGACTCTCTTCGGTCACGTTCCATGCCTCATACCAAGCGTTGATCTGCGGCAGAGCACCATTCACACGCCAGCGACCCAACGAGTGAGGATCACTCTTCGTGCGATTCAAAATCTCCTCCGGACGGATATTGCCTGCCCATACATTTGCATAAGCGAGGAAGAAACGCTGTGCGGGGGTGAAGCCGTCGCGCTCTCTGAGCTTTTGGCTCTCGGCTTTTGACTCTTCATTAAGCGTGAAGGCCAGGTACGACACCTGCAAACCACCATGGTCCGCGATGTTCTCGCCGAGCGTGAACGCACCGTTCGCATGTACGCCGGGCGCTACTTCAATCTTATTGAAGGCCTCTTCCATCACTTTCGTGCGGGCATCAAAAGCAGCTTTGTCTTCTGCGGTCCACCAGTTGATCATGTTGCCGTCCTTGTCGAACTGGCAACCCTGGTCATCGAAACCGTGGGTCATCTCATGACCGATGACGACTCCGATAGCACCGTAGTTGAACGCGTCGTCGGCACTCATGTCAAAGAACGGATATTGGAGTATTCCGGCGGGGAAACAGATCTCGTTGCTGGACGGGTTATAGTATGCGTTCACGGTCTGCGGCGTCATGTACCATTTGGTCTTATCCACCGGTTTGCCGAGGTAACTCATGCTGTAGTCCTGCTCGAACTTAGCGGCACGTTGCAGGTTTGCATAGTAGGTGTCTTCCGGGTTTACTTCCAACTTCGTATAGTCGCGCCAATTGTCGGGATAACCGATCTTGATGGTCATCGCGTTCAACTTCTCCAGCGCTTTGTCTTTCGTCTCACGACTCATCCACTCTACATTCTCAATGCGGATACCCAATGCCTTCTGCAGGTTCTTAACGAGCGCTAACATACGCGCTTTGTTCTCCTCGGGGAAGTATTTCTTTACATACATCTGTCCTACTGCCTCGCCGAGCGTACCGTTCACAATACCTACCGCGCGTTTCCACAGCGGACTCGGTTCTTCTTTACCCGACAGTACACGGCCGTAAAAATCGAAGCTTGCCATGTAGATCTCCGTCGTCAGGTACGATGCCGCACCATCGATCACTTGCCATGTAAAGAGCGTCTTCAGGTCCTCTAAGGGTTCGTCCGCTAACATACGACCTGCTTCCTGCAAATGGGGAATCTGACCTACTGACAGACTGTCCGGAGCTATCTCCATCGCTTGGAAATAAACCGACCAGTTGAGTTGCGGAACGAGGGTTTGCAACTCATCGATACTCATCTTGTTATAGTTACGCACGGGGTCGCGCAATTCCACATTGTTATACGCTGCCTTCGCCAGACGCGTTTCCATACGCAGAACCGTTTGCGCACGCGCTGCAGCATCCTCAAAACCGAAGAGACCGAATAACTTCTCCACATAGGCTACATACGCGTTACGGATGGCCGTTGTAGCTTCGTCGGTATCGAGGTAATACTCTTTCTCGCCCAACGCAAAACCGGCCTGGCACTCGTTGAGGATATTCATCGAACTGTTCATTGCGTCGGCATCGACATACATCGCCCAAAGGCTGTAATCCATTGCTTTACCCAAAGCCGCCGAGAGTTCTTCGCGACTACTGATTGCTGCGATTTCATCGAGTGTTTTCTGCACGGGAGCGATACCTTCCTGATCCCTACGCGCGGTGTCCATCGCGAGGTTATACATATCGCCTATCTTCTGCGCTACCGAACCGGTCTTGTGCTTCTTAGAAGCCAAGTCCTGAATCAAACCGTTCACCTGCTCCAGGTTATTGAGCGCCAGTTTATCGAATGAACCGAAACGGCTATATTCCGGCGTCAAGGGGTTATTCGCCATCCATCCTCCACATGCGTACTGATAGAAATCATTCTGCGGTACGGCTGTCGTGTCCAAATTGTCCAAACTGATACCTGTTGTTTGCTGCTTGTTCGTGCAAGCTGTTGTCATAAGCGTCATCGCTGCCAAAGTAAAAATAAGTTTTTTCATTATATCTTGTCTTTTATCATTTCATCATTCCATCATTCCATCATTTCATCATTTCATCATTCCATCATTTCATCATTCCATCATTCCATCATTCCATCATTCCATCATTCCATCATTCCATCATTCCATCATTCCATCATTCCATCATTCCATCATTTCATCATTCCATCATTTCATCATTTTTCCCACAAATCGGGTGCAAAGGTACTGCTTTTTTTGCATATATGCAAATATTTTGCTTTTTTCTTTCGACTTTTTTCTTTCATCTCTTGCATATATCAATTTTTTGTAGTAATTTTGCAGCCGCAAAACAAAGTCAAACCATCTCAAACTACATCAAACAATGAAAAAATTTCTTTCCCTTTTTATCGGTTGCCTTGCAGCCCTTGTTATCGCTGTTTCCTTCAGCGCTTGTAACCCTAAGGACAAGAACAACGCGTCCATTGACGATGCAGCGTTGTTAGGTAGTTGGTATTGGGACAACGAGCAGTATCAAATGTATTATTTGCTCATTGTGAATGCCGACCATACCGGTAGTGTCACGTTGACCGGTAATCTGCCGAGCACCGAAATGGTTGAATTTTCTTGGCGTGTTGAGGGCACTATTGTTCATTTGGTTTTCAGCAAACCTTTGCCCGGAATAAATGCATTGGGTAATACATTGGATGTAGCGGCATCTTTCAACGCACAGGGTCAACTTCTCTTCACGGTGGTTGACAATCCTTCCATTAGTTTCGGTCCCTTCACGCGTTCCTCTGCTCCGAGTATAGAAGGTCAACCCGGTCAACCCGGTCAACCCGGTAATCAGCCACTTCAACCCAGCGATCAACAATAGGTTAATTTCACGCTCCTTCCGGGTGCATGGGAACTAATCACATGGTTCAACCCGTTTGGAGGCGAAGTATATTCTCTCTAAGGGCTAAGCTCAACAAGGCTTAGTCCTTTTTTTGTGCCCTTTCGTATTCCAATCTTTAGCAGTACCTTTGTGCTCGTTTTTAAATCTAATGCACAATGGGAAAAATCATTCAAGAAACATACGACATCGGGCGTATAATGGTTGACGCTGCAATACATGCAACATGGCAGATTATCAGCGATTTCGAAGAAAAGTACCCGAATGAAATATTTGATCCGGAAACTTTGCTTTGTCTCTTAGGCGAAACGGACGATGAACTGATAGAGTTCTTTCATAAAGTAGCGTTGAAATATAAGCGTGAAAAACACATTGCCGTCACCAGATCTATAACAGGAAAAAGTCTCAGTACGATAGAAAGGCGTGTCAATTAACATTTTTTTTGCACGCTCTTTCAAATTGAAAGACCTCCCGATTTTAAAACCCCTACCTTTGCACCGCTTTTCGGAATTAACATCCCTCCGATGAGCGATGCATTATGGTTAAACAAAAGATCACGCCGCTAAAAAAACAAACGCGGCAAACGCACCTCTCGCGCCTTTATTTTCTATCCAAAGGCTGCAAAAAAGTTCCGCTCGATCAAACCGACGGTAAAGTACTATGGGCTAACCCCGAAGAAGGCTACTTCATGAGCGCGTATGGCGTTAAAGTAATTCCAGCGTTTGCTCCTTGCATGCGCAACAAAAGCAGAAAAGCCAACAACGGCAAAAGAGGACTTGTACATCCGATTCTGCGCAATTTCAACAACCAAAAAGCGCACCGTCTCATGTTCGCTACCTTCGCCGACAAACCCTGCCCTATCTTCAAAGATTCCAAAGGCAACCCCTACAAGGGCATCGTGCATCACGTCATCGAGAACCCTTACGACATCCGCATGGATAACCTCATGGGCTGGCTCACTTACAAACAGCATGCCGTAGCTGACAAACGGCGTCGCGCACTCGAAGCTGTTCTGCCGGATATGTATTGTGTCGAGACCAAGTACCTCAAAGTGCTCGAAGACCCGCGCGTGACAGATGATTTATTCTTTGAAATGGAACTCAATAATCTCCAATCGAAATATGGAAAATAGTACAATTTATGAGCTCTTTGAGCAACTCAATCCCTGCGAAAAGGCTACCTTCATCGATGCTCGCCTCGAATGGGCTACCAACGGTGCTCTCTGCGGAGAGATAACGCTGCGGCTATGCCACCCTACCGGGGAAATTAGATCATAATCTTTCTTTGTATTACAGGGCAATTGAATTGCCCGCCCTAAAAAGATTCTTCGTTAATTTTGCCGGATAGTATCCGGCGCCCAAAACATTTATCACTATGGAAACAACTGAATTCAAAACCGACAACTTACAACTCCTGCGCTCCCTGCGCACCCAAGAAAAAGCCATCAAGGCTCGTATCGACGAAGTAAGCGGAGAGGCTGCGAAAGAAGCACTCGAAATTGCACCGGAAGGTGGAGAGTTTGAGGTAGAAGGTGTGGGTACGTTCCAACTCCAACTGACCGAGGTTATCGACTTCTCCGACTATCATCGCTACAAAGGCGAAGATGCCGTTCGTTGGCGTGAGAAGAAAGCCGCACAAGACCAAGCCAAGAAATACTCTGCGGCTCTGACCAAGGAGATGAAAGGTATCGTGGATGCGTTCGTAGCACAGAACCCGGATTGGGAGCCGGATGAGATCAAAGCAACAGTGAAGGTGATAGAAAAAACCGCTTCGCTGAAAGAGTAATGAAACTCCTATTGGACGATAAGGCTACCCGCGGTTACGACCTAAATGCCAACGAGGCGTGTATCTTTGCCGCTATCCTCAAATGCACCCGTGCAGGACGAGGATGGTACGGCAATTATCGCGAACTCGCTGCCGCGATGCCTTTCGTCGTATCTCATGTATCGGTTTTTAGAGCCGTGCAGAAATTGTTAAACTTGGGGCTTGTAGAGAGGAGAGAGGAAAAGTTATTCGCCTTGTTACATAATGAAACAGAGACGTTACAAAATGAAACAAGTTTGTTACAAAATGAAACGACTTTGTTACAAAATGTACTCCCCCCTAATAACCCCCCTATAAATAATAATATGAACGAAAAAGAAAAAGAGCAGCCACGTGCGCTACGCACGCACGATGGCAATGAGCAGCAGGACTGCCAGTTTGAAAAGTTTTTTAAGAAATTTTCTCCCTTGTTTGGGAATAGATTCGCGGTCACAAAATACAACTGGGAGAATCGTTCCGAGCCCGCGCAGCAGGCAATGTGGGATGCCGTCAAAGACAAACCCGACGGATCGGTGGACAAAAACCCCTACTTCTTCGTGCAGGACTTCCCCGAACCGCAACCCGTCTTCCTACGCGGTGACGAAGGCGGCGACATCGTACAAGTCCGCTATAACGGAGCCTACAAGCTTTGTTCCCGTGCCACCATGGAACTCTTCGGGCTGGAATGGGTACGCAATTGGTAATTAGTATGAAACCCGCAAAAATCCGCCAGCATGGCTGGCATAGTGTTAACAAAAAACAATTCTTACAATCATGGCAACTAAGAAAACCATCTTATCTGTTGAAGTATGCAACAGAAACTACAACATCAAGTATTCCGGAAGGATTGAACCCGACTGGAATAATCTATCACCGGCAGAACGAAAAACCATCCTCCGCCACGACGGAAACATAATGGATGTGCTTATCGCCTGTCCCGCTTTCTTCAACCGCCTCGCCGGCTTCGTGCATGCCGTTGAACGATATCACCGCCGCGAAGCCAAAAAGAATCTCCGTCCATTATCGCCGGATCGTATCCGGCAACAGGACTAAAACGAACCAACATCGAATCATTATCGAATCATTTACGAGTGGTCAATTAAAAAATTACTAATATGGAAATCATTTTATCATCAAACTGCGAGTCCTTTACAGGCTCCCTCGGACGAGGCTTCGGCTACTTTATCGTCC